>Ga0209415_10000954_pt1 | contig 54953 bp, 44 predicted proteins | sample PeaSoiSIISIP2007_FD_187696 | JGI IMG/M metagenome (GOLD analysis project Ga0209415, IMG submission 187696) | Peat soil microbial communities from Weissenstadt, Germany - SII-SIP-2007 (SPAdes) (version 2) | ecosystem: Environmental > Terrestrial > Soil > Wetlands > Peat | place: Germany... | reverse complement strand
GATTCGGCTGCGGGCACGCTGGTCGAGATCAAGGTCAAGCAACTGGAACGTGGTGGCAAGAAGCTGAGCGAGGAAGAAAGAAAAGAATTATACGAGTCGGTGAAGCGCACTTACGACGAGCAGACCGATCCGCGCTACGGCGCGGCGCGGTTGTGGATCGACAAGATTATCGATCCCATTGAAACCCGCGACGCGATCACGCAGGCTCTGGAAGCGGCGGCGCTGAACCCGGATGTGGCCGAGTTCAAGGTGGGAGTGCTGCAAACTTAAGATTGCCACGGATTTCCACGGATGAACACGGATAGAACCATTAACAATCAACAAATTTCTGATCCGTGAGAATCCGTGTTGATCCGTGGCTGAGATTTTATGCCGGATGCCGTCAAACTGATCGAATGTCCACGCGATGCCTGGCAAGGGCTGAAGGGGTTGATCCCGGTCGAGTTGAAGGTGGACTATCTCAAGGCCCTGATCAGCGTGGGGTTCAAGCATATCGATGCGGTTTCGTTCGTGTCCCCCAAGGCCGTGCCGCAGATGGCGGACTCCGAAGAGGTATTGAAGGAACTAGATCCGCCGGATGATGTGGAGATCGTCGGCATTGTTGTAAACGAAAAGGGCGCGGAGCGGGCGATCAAGACCCAGGCGGTATCGACCCTGGGGTTTCCCTATTCGATTTCGGAGACGTTCCTGCGCAAGAATCAGAACCAGTCGCCCGAAAACGCGCTCGAAGAACTGGAGAAGATCCAGAACAAGGCCGACGACGCAGGGCTCGACGTCGTGGTTTATATTTCAATGGCGTTCGGCAACCCCTATGGCGACCTGTGGAATCCCGAAGAAGTGGTCGAAGCGATAGCGCTGATGGAAGTTGACAATTTGCGGATGATTTCGCTGGCGGACACGGTGGGGATGGCAAGCCCGCAGCAAATCAGGGAAGTGGTGGGGGCGGTCATGGCGAAATACGACTATCTTGAGATTGGCGTACATTTGCATAGCCGCCCTGAGCAGGCGCCCGAAAGGCTTCTGGCCGCGTACGATGCGGGCTGCCGGCGCTTTGATTCGGCCCTGGGAGGGCTGGGCGGGTGTCCCTTCGCGCAGGACGCTCTCGTTGGTAACATCCCGACGGAGAAAGTGCTCGAAGCACTCAAGCAGCGGGGCGCTGACTTGCCAATTCTGAAGCCGTTGGATTCGCTGCTCAAGGCAACGGCGGGAATCGGGGCCAAGTTTTCCAGTTCTAACGCGGCGGACTAAGTTAGCCACGGATTTGCACGGATTATCACGGATAAGTCAACCTGAACCTTGATCCGTGGGAATCCGTGAAATCCGTGGCAGGTTTTCAGAATATGGACTACAAGACAGTACAACTCGCATACGAAGGCGGCGTGGCCACGCTCACGCTGAACCGTCCAGAAAAGCGGAATGCCATCAGCTTCGAGCTGATTGACGACCTGCTGCATGCGCTGGATGAGGTGGCGAAATCAGATGCGATCGTATTGATTGTGACCGGAGCGGGCAAAGCCTTTTGTTCGGGGCTGGATCTGGACAATCTGAAGGCGCTGCTGGGCCGTTCGCCAGAACAAAACCTGCAAGATTCACAGACCATGGTTCAGTTATTTCGCTCGCTCTATGAGTTTCCCAAGGTGACGATCGCCGCAGTGAACGGTGCCGCGATCGCAGGCGGGACTGGACTAGCGCTGCTGTGCGACTTCACGTTAGCCGCTCCAGACGCGAAGTTTGGCTATACCGAAGTCCGCATCGGTTTTGTGCCCGCGATCGTTTCGACATTCCTGCTGCGCCAGGTGGGCGAAAAGCAGGCACGCGATCTCCTGCTGACGGGAAGGATTTTCGGGGCGGAGGAAGCGGTGCGCTTGGGACTGGTCAGCGAAATTGTGCCTGCAGAGAATCTGATGCCGCGCGCTCGCGAGTTGGCCGTGCTGTTGATGGAGAACAGTCCGGCGTCGTTGCGCGCCACCAAGCAGTTACTCACCGATCATGCCCGCGCGGAACTTGACGCCCAAATCGAAGCCGCCGTGCGCGAGAATGCTGCGATCCGTACCACTGCGGATTTTCGCGAAGGCATTTTGTCGTTCCTGGAGAAGCGCAAACCGGTGTGGACAGGAAAATGAGTTCACCCAATCATCATGCATTCCATGAGACGCTGTTGCGGGTGCGCTACGCCGAAACCGACCAGATGGGCGTCGTCTACCATTCCAATCATCTGATCTGGTTCGAGGTCGGTCGCGTGGAACTAATGCGCGAGATGGGATTCTCCTACCGCGACCTGGAACGCGAGGACAGGCGCTTCATCGCGGTAGCCGAAGTGCAATGCCGCTACCGTGCTCCGGTTTATTATGACGAGGAAATCGTGGTGCGAACGCGGCTGAAAAAGGTGCGCGATTCGGTCGTCATATTCAGCTACGAACTGGTGCGGGCGAACGACCGGACGCTGCTAGCCGAGGGCGAGACCACGCACATCGTCACCGATTCAGCGATGAAGGTTGCGGCGTTGCCGCAAAAATATCTGACGGCGTTCCGTGCCGCAATGGCAAAGTAGAGGTTCGCAGGTTTGTGGCAAGTCAGGCACGGAAACGCTGGGACATTTCACGGAAGACGTTCTACGGGGAACCTTCTTGAACGCACTCCACATCAACGGAAACGATCTGACCCTGGAAGCGGTCGGCGAAGTCGCGAGTATTGAAAACCGCCGCGCCGCCCTGCTTTCGCCTGACGCGCGCCAGGTAGTGAACCAGGCACGCGCCGTGGTCGATGAAATCGTTGCCAGCAACAAGGTCGCTTACGCCATCACGACCGGCGTGGGCAAACTGAGCGACGTGCGCATTGCCGGCGACCAGATTCGTGAACTGCAGGTCAACCTGGTCCGCTCCCATGCGGTCGGCGTGGGCGAACCGCTGGCCGTCGCGGAAACGCGTGCCATGATGCTGTTGCGGGCCAATTCACTGGCTAAGGGACACTCGGGCGTGCGCGCCATCGTCATCGACACGCTCTGCGAGATGCTCAATCGCGGTGTCACGCCGATTGTGCCGTCGCAAGGGAGTGTGGGTGCGAGCGGCGATCTGGCGCCCTTGGCGCATCTGGCGCTGGCTCTGATCGGCGAAGGCGAGTGCGTCGACGAAAGGAACGTGCGCGTTCCCAGCGCAGAGGCGTTGAAGCGGGCGCAGGTTAAGCCACTGGTGCTCGAGTCCAAGGAAACCATTTCGCTCATCAACGGGACGCAGGCCATGCTGGCCGTAGGAACCTTGGCGCTGCTGGCGGCCGAAACGCTGGTGGACACTGCCGACGTGCTGGGCGGGTTGTGCTGCGACGCACTTAAAGGTACTGACGCGGCGTTTGATGAGCGCATCCACAAGGCGCGTCCACACGCCGGACAAATGAAGACTGCGGCCAACCTGCGGCGCATGCTGGAAGGCAGCCAGATCCGCGAGTCGCACCGCGACTGCGGCCGTGTGCAGGACGCCTACTCGCTGCGCTGCATTCCGCAAGTCCATGGCGCGGTGCGCGACACGCTGGCACACTGCCGCGAGGTGTTCGAGACGGAGGCGAATTCCGCGGTCGACAATCCGCTCGTCTTCCTGACCGACCCGAAGAACGCTGAGGGTGACGTCATTTCCGGCGGAAACTTTCATGGCGAACCGCTGGCATTTGCCTTGGATTTTCTGGCCATCGCGCTCAGCGCGCTGGCCGGCATCAGCGAGCGCCGGATCGAAAGGCTGGTGAATCCCGCGCTCAGCGAGGGCTTGCCGCCATTTCTGGCTCCGGGCGCCGGATTGAATTCCGGTTTTATGATGCCGCAGGTCACGGCGGCGGCGCTGGTCAGCGAGAACAAGGTGTTGGCACATCCGGCGTCTGTCGACTCGATCACGACGTCCGGCAATAAAGAGGATTACGTTTCCATGGGCATGACGGCCGCGACCAAGCTCAAGCGCGTCGTCGACAACACGCGAAACGTGCTGGCCATCGAGGCGATGGCAGTCGCTCAGGCGCTTGACTTCCTGGCTCCGCTGAAAACTTCGAAGCGCGGCCAGGCGGCACATGCCGCGATCCGGTCGGTCTGTCCCACGATGGAAAAGGACCGCGTGATGTATGCCGACTTCGCTCGCATAGCGGCGCTGATTGCCGGCGGAAAAGTGGCAGCGGTTCTGCGGTAGAATTTGCGATCAGCCGCGAACCGGGAATTCGAAATGAAAACCCTTACGGAATATTTGAAGTTTCATACCAAGACGCATCGGGCCTACGTTCACATCACTCCGCAGGTGGAACAGATTGTCGGCAAGAGTGCAGTGCAGGAAGGCATGGTACTGGTCTCTGCCATGCACATCACGGCGGGGGTGTACGTCAACGACAATGAAAGCGGCCTGATCGAGGACATCGATCAGTGGCTGGAGCATCTGGCGCCGTTTCGCAAGGGCTACAAACATCATGAAACCGGTGAGGATAACGGCGACTCTCACCTGAAAGCGTTGCTGATCCATCATGAGGTGATCGTGCCGATAACTGCCGGCAAGCTGGATCTGGGCACGTGGCAGCGGATATTCTATGCCGAGTTCGACGGGCAGCGAGACAAGCGGGTGATTGTGAAAGTCATGGGAGAGTGACGATATGTCGGAAGAACTGAGCGAATTGCAGGAACATGCAGAGCATGCGAAGCACGATCCCACGCTGGTGCCGATCACGGTCACCATGGCCGTGCTGGCCGTGCTGGTGGCGGTGGTGACCCTGCTTGGGCACCGGGCGCACACGGAAGAGGTTGTGCTTCAAGCCAAATCTTCTGATCAGTGGGCGTACTACCAGGCAAAAAACATCCGCCGACATGAGGATGAGATTTTCGTCGATCTGACCGCCGTTCAGCCAGCTACAGACGCTGCGGCGCTAGCCAAGGTGCGTGAGAAGTATTCAGGGGAGGCGTCGCGTTACAAGGACGATCAGAAGGCAATCGAGGATAAGGCCCGAGATCTGGAAGCGGAGGTTGCTACCGAGAGGAATCGGGCAGATCGATTTGATTTGGCTGAAGTCTTCCTGGAAGTGGGATTGGTGATCACGTCGATCACGCTGCTCTCAGGGCGAAGAATCTTCTGGGGCGCGGGCATGTTGCTCGGAGTCGTGGGCATCGTGGTGGCCGCTACCGGATTCCTCGTGCACTGAGCCCGCGTCCAGCAACTCGCTTCGTCATCCACGATCGGCTAAGCCTGCCTGCCCTCTGGAATGGAGGAAGCGGCCAGCATTTCGTCATTGCCCCTGGGCTTCACGACCATGAAGGGACCAATTGCCAGCACATCCATGCGGGTACGCTGGAAGCAGTCGATGGCCTCTTCGGGAGTGCAGACGATGGGCTCGTTCTCATTGAAGCTGGTGTTCAGGATAACCGGAATCCCAGTCTTGCGATGGAAGGCCGAGATCAGATCGTAGTACGCCGGATTCTCTTCGCGAGTCACGCTCTGCAGACGTCCGGTATCGTCCACATGGTTCACCGCACATAGTTCCTTGCGCTTCTCCGGCCGGATTTTGTAAACGTGCAGCATGAAGGGCGAGGGATGATCGTGCTCGAAGTATTCATGCTGGTGGTCGGCCATGATAGAAGGCGCAAAGGGACGGAACCACTCGCGGTGCTTGATGCGGGCGTTGAGCACATCTTTCATGTTGGGCAGGCCGGGATGCGCAACGATCGAGCGATTGCCGAGCGCGCGCGGACCCCACTCCATGCGCCCCTGAAACCAGCCAATGACGTTTCCCGCGGCGATCTCCTCCGCGACCGCCTCAAGCAAAGCAGCGCCTTCCAACTTACGATATTGCAGCCCGGCGGTCTGCAGTGCGGATTGAATCCGAGGTTCAGAAAATTCCGGGCCGAGGTAAGAGTTCTTCATCTCATGGCGGCGTGGCTGTTTGAGCACGGAATGATACGTGTGTAGAGCGGCCCCGATTGCCAGGCCTTCGTCGCCGGCGGCGGGCTGAATGTAAGTACGGCAGAACGGCGTACGATCGAAGACCTTACCGTTGGCCACACTGTTGAGCGCGCATCCGCCTGCCATGGCCAAATCTTCGAGAGGGACACGGCTGTGGAGCTGATTCAGCAGATGGAAGAAGATTTCTTCAAAACGATGTTGCAGCGCGAACGCCAGATCCATGTCGCGCTGAGTAATCTCGGTGTGCGGGCGGCGCGGCTCGCCAAACAACTTTTCCATACGATCCGAGAAATGGCGCGCCAGCTTAACCGTTCCGTCGGGCAAGACCTGCATCCCCTGATTGCTGCCGAGCGGCTTGAAATAGCTCAGGTCAAGCTGCAGCCCGCCGTTCTTCGGCGCCACAATCTTCCTGATCTCGTCGCAGTACGTTTCCTTCCCGTAGGGAGCCAAGCCCATGACCTTGCCTTCGTCACCGTACTGGCTATAGCCGATGAATTCGCAAATCATGGTGTAGACACTGCCCAGCGAGTGTGGCAGGAAGACGCGGTCGAGAACTTCAATCTCGTTGCCTTCGCAACGGGCCATCATGGTGGAAACGAAATCGCCGGAGCCGTCGTAGCTGAAACCCGCGGCCATCTCCCACGGTGAGCAGTAGTAAGCGCTGGCGATGTGGGCGATGTGGTGTTCGAGGTGGTGCTCCTGAAAATGAAACTGTGCCGGATCGACGTCGAGCGCTTTCGCCAGCAGCGAGCGCACGTCGCGCATGGCCTCTTTGCGCTGGCGAAGGCGAATAAAATTCAGAATCTTGGCCGGGTTGGCCAGCGCGTATTGAACTTTCTTCGCGAGGTTCGCGTCGCTGTCCTGTCCGACGGTTACGTGGTCGACGTCAGAAATCTTCGCGCCGACTGCATCCAGACATGCTTTGACGGACAGCGCCGGGAATCCGCCGAAATGTTTATGGCGGTTCAGACGCTCCTCAGCAATCGCAAACTTCACTTCGCCGTCGAGGACGATCGCCGCCGAGGCGTCGGCATGAAACATATTGAGGCCCAAAATCAGCATGAACTACGTTTGTCTCCTATGATGTTGCACGTTTGATCGGATCATTCGGTCAGGCTGCCGTTCCGGCTGGAATTGGCGCTGGAAGCGGAGATTGACGTTCTCGGAGTCGCTCCGAGGAAGGCAGCGGAGTCGACCGCAAGCCGCTTTCCGGTGGTCACCGCTTCATCGATGCGGAGGGTTGCGAGGGTCGAGCACACCAGTTCTTCGAACCGAATTGGTGCCTCGTTCTGCCGCAGCACGGATTGCGCAAAAGCATCCCATTCGCCCCGATGCCCTTTATTCTGACGCCAGCGCGAATGGATCGTCTCCTTGCGGCCACCGCGCACCAGTTCGAGACGTCGAAAATCCTCCAGGACAGCGGTGCTGCCTCCGCCGAATACTTCGATCCGTTCCTTGGAAAATGCCCGGTCGCCATTGGCGAGATAGCTGATCGTCCCCTCGGAACCGTTGCGAAAGCGCAGTGCGACCAGCACATTGTCGCCGCTGTAACGGCCGGAGTTGCCGACGCCCCGCGCATCGACTTCCACGACTGGCGATGCCGCAAGGAACATCAGCAGATCGACGAAGTGGCAGACCTCGCCGAGAATGCGGCCGCCTCCCTGCTCGCGGTCGTTGACCCAATGGTCGGCGGGAAGATATCCGGCGTTGATTCGGTAATGCAGCGCCAGTGGCTCGGCAATGGGCGCGAGAAATGATTTCATCCGCGCGGCCATGGGCGCGAACCGCCGGTTGAAGCCTACCATCAGCACCGGCCGTTGAGCGGCAGGAATTCCGAGATAGGCGCCAACAATCGAGCGCAATTCATCTTCCGACAGGCAAAGCGGCTTCTCGCAGAACACATGCTTCCCTGCCGCGAGCGCTGCTAGAACCTGCTTCGCGTGCAGGTGATGGCGAGTGGCGATGACCACTGCGTTGACGCCAGGGTCGTGGATAAGTTGGGATTCATCGGTGGTGCAAGAGCGGAAGCCGAATTTGCGCTCGGCATGTTGCGCGTGCGATCCGGTGGCCGCGCAAACCGCGACCAGCGTGGTACTGGATGACGCCTTCATCGCAGGAACAAGCGTGCCCGCAGCAAAAACTCCGGCGCCGAGCAAGCCGACGGAAACACCCGTCGCGGAGGCAGGTCGTGGTTCAGCAGTTGCACGCTCAGGGACGACTGCAAGCGTAGGTAATTCGTCCTCCCCGCTCGCATATTCAATCACCACGCCTAGGAATGGCTCCCGCGACTTGCCGGTGATCAAATCGTAGGCACTCTGCGCGCGCTCAATCGAGAACCGGTGAGTAATCAAAGCACCGACACCGACTTTCCTCTCGGCGAGGAGTTGCACGAACGCTTCCATGTTGCGGGTTTCGGTCCAGCGCACGTAGCCGATGGGATAATCGCGCCCTTTTTGCTCGTAGGCTGCATCGTAGCGTCCCGGACCGTAGGAGCGCGAGATGCGGAAGTCCAGTTCCTTCTCGTAGTAGGCCTTCCGCTCGATGTCCATGCCGACGGTGCCCACCGCCACCACGACCGCGCGATCGCGCGCGATGGTTCCGGCCAGATTGACGGGATCGCTGCTGGAGGTCTCGGCGGTGATCAGGACGCAGTCAACGCCCGCGCCGCGCGACGTTTGCGCGCAGAGTTCGCGAAAAGCTGCAGCGGAACTGGCTGCGCCATCTGCACCCATTTGGCTAGCAAGAGCGGCGCGCGAAGCATCAATATCCATTCCCAAAACATGGCAGCCCGCCGCCTTCAACAGCTGCACCGTAAGTTGACCCAGCAGACCAAGACCAATCACCGCGACCGTGTCGCCAAGTTTGGCCTCGCTGTTCCGAATGCCGTGAAGAGCAACCGCACCCAGCGTCGCGAACGCCGCCTGATCGAAAGGAACTTCATCGCCGGTGGCCGGGCGCGCGGGAATGCGCGCCACCAGCAACCGCGGCACACATGCGACCTCAGCATGAACGGCGAACCCTGCGCCCGCACAGGCGACGCGATCGCCGGGCTGAAGGTCGACCACACCTCCCCCCACAGCGATGACGGTTCCTGCGCTGCTGTAACCGGGACTCTGCGGCTGGTCCAGGCGGCTGCGTACGGCCTGAATCGCAGAGAAGATTCCGTCGCGCTGCACCTTGCTGATAACTTCCCGCACCAGATCGGGCCGGGACTGCGCCTTTTGCAGCAGACTCTTCCGGGCAAATTCAGCCGACGCGCGCTCCGTACCGGCGGACACAACCGAGGCCGCGATGCGCACCAGCACGCAGCCCGGCAGAAGCTGCGGCGACGGGACTTCTTCCACCGTGATCTCGCCCGTGCGCGCGTGTTGGAGGACTTGTTTCATGCTGTCGCCACTTGCTGCGTCGGAACCGGCTGTGACTCAAACTTCCGCGCCCCGCCGTCGAGAAACGTTTGCATCCACAATTCCAGGGTCAGGAACTGCCAGAGCTGCATCGACCAGTCCTGGCGGCCGCTGCGATGCTCGTCAATGTAGCGCTGTACCGCCGACGGCTGAAACAGGCCGCGTTGGCGCAGTTGCTCCGCCGAGAGCAGATCATCGACCATTTCCTTGAGATCGTGGGCCAACCAATAGTCTACCGGAGCGGCGAACCCCGCTTTCGGTTGTTGCAACACTTCGCGCGGCAAAATGTCGTGCATGGCTTTGCGGAAGATGTATTTCGTGGTCGGCCGGAGCATTCCCTTCAGCTTCATCTTGGGTGGAATGTTCCATGCCACAAATTCGGCCAGCTCGCGGTCGAGGAATGGAACCCGCACCTCGACCGAGGACGCCATGCTCATCTTGTCGTTGTAGGTCAGATTCAGACTGGTCATAAAAATCTTGGCGTCAAGATAGAGCATCTGGTGCAGGAAATCGGCTTCGCGGACACGGTCGAATCCCGCACGGTGCCGGCAGGCCGGATCAAACCCGGAAGCTTCGGCAGCCATCGCGGAACTGTAGAGTCCTGACTTCTGACCGGCATCGAGATACGTGCAGTTCGTGATAAAGCGGTCGACCGAGTTGAGCGATGCGCTGCGCGCCATTTTCTTCGCGAGGCGCAGTCTTCCCTTCAGCATGGTGCCGCGCAGACTGGGCAGCGCAGCCAGACCGACCTCGCCCGCACGGCGCAGAACGGACGGAACTCGGCCATAGGCCTGCGCCCAGTACTGCGCCACATGCTTCCGGTATCCCGCAAACAATTCGTCCCCGCCTACGCCTGACAAAAGAACGGTTGCCTGCTTGCGAGCCTCGCGGCAAACCAGATAGGCAGTAATAATGGCAGGATCGGCAGTGGGCTCGTCCATGTGCCAGACCAGCCGCGGCAAAAGATCGGTCACGTCCGGCTCGACCACGATGCGCTGGTTCTCGCACCCCAAGTGGCGCGCCAGTCGGGTGGCGACCTCAGGATCGTCCAGCGTGGTCTCGCCGACACGATACTTGCGCGGGAAGGTGATGGTGTAGGTCCGAACTGGCTGTTTTGTGGCACGGCACATCATGGCGACTATGCCGGAAGAATCCAGGCCGGCGCTGAGAAAAGCTCCGATGGGAACGTCACTTATCATCTGCGCTTCGACGGAGCGGCGGAAGCGGTCGCGAACTTCTTCCGCAAGATCCTCTTCCGAACGCGCGTAAGTCTGATTCGCCGCGGGGAATGTCAGATCCCAATACTGCGTAAGTTTGAGTTCGCCCTTTCGCAATGTCGCATAGTGACCCGCCGGTAGCTTGAAGATGCGACGGAACATCGTCTTGGGATCGGGTACCCAGAGAAAAGTCAGATATTGGTGGAGCGATGCAGGATCGAGTTCGGCTTCAATCTCCGGAACCTGCAACAAGGCCTTGATTTCAGAGGCAAACGCGAAACGCCCGCCCTCATGGAAATAATAGAAGGGCTTGACGCCGAAATGATCGCGGGCAACGAACAGCGTTGGCGTCCCAGATCGCAAGTCGCAGATGGCGAATGCGAACATTCCGTTCAAGCGCTTTACGCAGTCGGGGCCTTCTTCCTCGTAAAGATGAATGATCACTTCGGTGTCGGTGTGGGAGGCAAAGCGGTGGCCCTTGCTTTCGAGTTCATCGCGAAGCGCCGCGAAGTTGTAGATCTCGCCGTTGTAAGTGATCCAGACGGTGCGGTCCTCGTTGCACATCGGCATATGCCCGAGCGGAGAAAGATCGAGGATCGCAAGGCGCCGGCTGCCCAGGCCGATGTAGGAGCCGTCCGGAAAGTTGCGGTCCCAGAGGCCGGAGTCGTCGGGGCCGCGATGCGCCTGGACCTGAGTCATCCGCGCCAGCGTCTCCCGATCTCCGCAATTCACCACACCACTGATGCCGCACATCTTGCTTAAGTTCGTTCCTTTCGAGCCGCCTGCGTCCTTAACTCGTAAATTTTCGCCTTAATGTGGAAAAACTGTACGCCCTGCAAGCCGCAATAGATCAGGCCGGGGACGCCATCGAGAAAACCCATGGAAAAAATGTATTTGTAGAAGAAAAACAAAATGGGCGAACCCGGGATGCTGAAGAACATCTTGCGCAACCAGCGCCGCCGCTGGGCCTGCGATCCGAACAACGACGGCGCCAGATCCTTGGCGTTATCGTCCCCGGCCAGCCACACTCTCGCTTCCCAGTTGGAGTATTCATCGTGCTTGCGGATGTAATGCGAAAGCGACTCAACGTTGTGATGGAGCAGCGGGTGCTTGAGCCTGGCGGTCTTTCCTGTTGGATTCCCCTTCGCCTCTTCCACCACGATGTGTTCGTGGACTTCCATGTCGGCCATGGACTGATCCTGGTCTCTGAGGCGGCATTCAAAGCGGCCCCTGCCGCGCCGGAACAGCGAAAGCTTGTAGAAGCTGGCGCCGCTATGGCGCAACTCGCGTCCAAGAAAAAACATGCGGAGCGCGATGTAATAGCCGTCCCGGTCAGGATCCTGAATGGCATGCTGGATCTCACCGGCCAGTTCTGGAGTCAGGGCTTCATCCGCGTCCACCAGAAAAATCCAATCGTAAGCGAGAGGCAGGGATTCCATCGCCCACTGCCGTTTCTTGGGCCAGCCCCCCTGATAATGAAACTGCACGACGTGCGCGCCATAAGACTGGGCAATCTCCACTGTCGCGTCGGTGCTCTGCGAATCCACGACGTAAACCTCGCCGGCATTGCGAAGCGATTCCAGGCAGCGCGGCAGGTTGCGGGCTTCGTTGCGCGCGGCAACGATCACCGTCACAGGAAGGAGCGCCGCGGAGTGCTCGGTCCGCAATTGTCTTGAGTCTTCCAGCTTGGGCATCGGCAACAGAGAGGCTCTCAGCATTCTACTCTGCCGGCGGCCTCTGGAGCACGGTTCGACGGACCATGGTTCGACGGACCATGGTTCAACAGACCATGCTTCGACTAATCATGTCAGGCGACACCGCGGCTATACTGGTATTCGAAATTTGTTTGCCGGCCTCTCATGAATCCGATCGCACCGCAAAAAGAGGAAATCCGAGAGTACTGGAACGCCGATCCCTGCGGCACTCGCTATCTCGAAGGCAAGGAAGATTTCGACGCACATGCGCATGCGCGATACGCGCTGGAGCCTCACATTTTCGACTTCGCGCAGTTTCACGCTGCTCGCGCGTTGAAGGTGCTGGAAATCGGCGTGGGCATGGGAGCCGACTACCTTGAATGGCTGAAGGCAGGCGCGCAGGCAACGGGTGTGGACTTATCGGAGGCATCGCTGGAGAGGGCGCGGCGACGCTGCGAACTTGCGGGATATCAGCCTGACCTGCGTGTTGCGGACGCGGAGCAACTGCCTTTCGCCGACAACTCCTTCGATGTGGTCTACTCCTACGGTGTCATGCACCACAGTCCTAATACGTCGCAGTGTGTGCGCGAGGCGAGGCGCGTTCTGAAGCCCGGAAGGCAAGCGAGGATCATGGTGTACCACCACCCATCGCTCACCGGAGCAATGCTGTGGCTGCGTTATGGCGCCCTGCGAGGGAAATCGTTGCGGCAGTCCGTGTTCGATCACCTGGAAAGTCCGGGCACGAAGACATACACCCACAACGAGGCGCTGCAGTTACTGGACGGATTTCGCGATGTGACTATGCGGGTTGTCTTCAGCCCTGGGGATTTACTGCTGCACCAGCCCTCGGTGAAATTTCAGTCGGGGTTCTACCGCCTGGTATGGAAGCTCTTTCCCCGGACGCTGGTGCGGACGATTGGTCGAAGATGGGGACTATTTCTACTCATCACGGCGACCAAGGACGCTTAGACGCGACGCCTGCCGGGTACCGGCTCAGACTTGCAAGTGCAACTCACACCAGCGTTCGAGCACATACAGCGACCACGGACGCGACCACGATACTTTTCCGTGCAGAAACTGTTGCCAGACCTGCCGCACCTCACTCCCATTTAGGAAGCCTCCCAAGGGGCCGTCATCGATTCGCTTTGCGTCCAGTACGGGCTCGATCTCAGAGCGAAGCTCTTGCCGCATCCAATGCTCAAACGGCAGCGTGAAGCCGCGCTTCGGACGATGAACGATTTCGTCAGGGAGCGACCCGGCCAGCGCTCCGACCAGAAGTTTCTTCGGCGTACGGTTCAGCTTCCACTCGCCCGGAAGAGCGAGCACGGCCTTGGCCAATTGGTGATCGATCAGGGGAACTCGGACCTCCAAACCCTGGGACATGCTCATAAAATCGGCGTCGCGCAACAGGGTATTGAGCATGTAACAGCGCGACTCGAGATAGGAAACGCGATTGACCGGGTCGAGCGGGACCGCGTGCGCGAGCCGATCCCGAAGCGATTCTGCAGACCGATCAGCCGCGGATCCATTTGCATTGCTGAGAAGAAGGTCGCGCTGGAAGGGCGTAAACAGCATCCGGCTGAGGAAATAAGGATGCAGAACTCGGCCATTGTCGCGAGCCAGGGAAGCCAGCTTGCGATTCTGATCATTTGCCGGCGCCAGCGCGGCAAACGCCGACGCGAACGGACCACGAATCGCGCCGGGCACGTGTTTCCAGAATTGCGCGAAGTGCTCCAGCCGCGGAACGGTGCGGAACGAGGAATACCCCGCAAACACTTCGTCCCCGCCCAGCCCCGATAGAGCGACTTTCACCCCAGCGCGGCGCGTTTCTCGCGAAACAAAGTAAGTGTTGATTCCATCGAGGGTAGGCAGATCCATCGCCCTCAAGGCGCCAGGAATCGCGGTCAGGACATCCGTCTGCGACACATTGATCTCGTGATGATCGGTGTGAAACTTCGCGGCGACGGCACGCGAGTGCTGCGCTTCAGAGAAATCGGCCTCCCGGAAGACGATGGAGAACGTGCTCGGGGTGACCCCGCCACGGCTGAGAATGCTGACCAGCGCGCTCGAATCGATGCCCCCGGAAAGAAATATTCCCACGGGCACGTCGCTGACCAACTGCAAGCGAACGGCTTCTTCCAGAATTGGCTGCAACCACCCGGGGGCCTGTTTTTCATTCTCGGCGAGTGACGCCTGTGCGGGAGCTCCCGGTTCGTCCACCAGATCCCAATATGATGACTGACGCAGCACTCCGCCTTCCCAGATCAGAGTATGACCGGGAGGGAGCGCACGGATTCCTTCCACCAACGTGAGGGGGTCATAAGCCGAGCCGAAAGTCAGGTAGTTGATGAGGCCGGCAGGGTCAATGTGAGGCGGCACGAGGCCAGTCCCAAGCAACGTGCGAACTTCCGACGCAAAAACAAAATACGAACCGGCCTGAGCATAGTAAAGCGGCTTGATCCCCATGGGATCGCGGGCTATGAACAGGCGGTGCAGTCGCACGTCCCAGAGAGCGAAGGCGAACATGCCGCGGAACTTCGCCAGGCACTCCACACCCCAATGCGCATAGGCTTTCAGCACAACCTCGGTGTCGGAGTGGCTGACAAAAGTTGTGCCGCCTCGTTCGAGTTCGGCGCGGATGTCGCAGAAGTTGTAGATCTCGCCGTTGTAGACAATCCAGTTGCCGGTTTCGGCGTCGTGCATGGGCTGGTGCGCCAACGGGGAGAGATCAAGGATCGCCAGGCGCCGGTTGCCTAAGCCGATTTCAACCGAGTCCGGAACGGAATCGCGCAGCAGGATCGTGCCCGAATCATCCGGCCCGCGATGCGCGAGCGACTGCGTCCCTCGTTCTAGAACACCATCCGGGATTCGCGCGTTGCGGGCAACAATGCCAAAGATTCCGCACATTCAGATTGTCCTGCAGACTACTCCAGCCATCGAGCCTATCTGAACTGAGTCAACCATGCTAGCGACACAATTAGGATTAAGATCGCATCATTGCACTTTTTCAACGGCAATCCGCACAGAGTAGCTGCCAGCGCCCGCCGCACAGCCTGTGTAAGCGATCGAATAAGTAATCGCCGCATTCCCCGCCGACCAGAGCGAAATATTGCCGCCGCCAAAATTTGAGGTGCCACCCAACGACAGGCTGTTACCGCCGGAAATGCCCGCTCCCGATAGCGGCACACGCATGGTTCTTGCACTGGTTTCGTCTTTCCACGCAATCGTCAGCGCAGCCGCCGCATCACCGGGGGATGAGCACACCGCGGTCGAGTCCAGATAATAACTGACCCGGTACTGGCCAGATCCACAGGTGGAAGTCGCGCACAGATTCGTGGGAGAAATGGCTGCCTTTTGGTCAGCCAAAGAAACCGCCCACCGCGCCCCGCCACTGCCCGCAACTGCACCGGACCCCCCAGAGTCCCCGGCGCAGCCAACGCACCTTCCGGTTACCGTGAGATTTCCATTAATAGTGACCGGGACATTGAAGGTCTTGGCCGCGGCAGTCAGGTTCTCCTGCGGATTGCCGTCGGGAAGTTTTCCGATGTATGCCCGAACCTCTTTCTGGGCGCGGCTATAAAAAGTATCGATGCTGCCCTCGTAGCCGAGATCGAGATCGTTGGCATCCGCCAGTGGACGATGATTTCCGGTTGCCCAGGTTTTTCCCCAGTTGCTGTCTCCCAAAGTAATCAGCGGAGTGAAGCCGATATCCAGACCGTTGTGTCCGAAGTTCAGTCGCCCCTTGAGGCTATTCTCCTTGGTAGCCAGTCCGTTGGCGGCTTTCAGAATCGTCGCCGCTGGTATATCCCCTGCGCCGTTAGTATGCAGCGCCTCCAGGTTGGCGGCAGCCGGAGGAATCGCTCCCGACATCATCAGGGAATGGGCTTGTCCGGTGGTGGCTCCCGAGGCAATCGTACTGACGATCGCCCCGATGCCCAGAACGTCGGCTTGCAGCGGTGGCGCAACGCTGTGGTAAGAGGCAGTAGACATGTCCGCCCCGGATGAAATCACAATCGCTCCGGGCCAGAAATCCAACCTGGGCATATAGATATTCGCCGCGAGATTTTCTCCCACATTGGTGTAAGACGTCAGCTTTCCTCCATTGTCCGTGAATTGGCAGACCAGCGTCGCACAGGAGCTCTGCTGAACTGTCGTCACCAGATAGTCCCCCGTGCCTTCGGGAAAGGGAGGAGCGGTTTTCTGATCCCAGTCGATCTTGAGGATCTTGTAGCTCGACGCTCCCGCGATTCTGGGGAAGGTTCCTGTAATGCTCCCGGAACCATTACTGAGCGCATATCCCGCGGGCAGCGGGACGCCATCGCCGAACTGGGGGTGCACCGGCACCACCCAATAAAGCGAGTCGCGAGAACCTGTACGCGCACCCCAGTTGGGGAACACGCCCGAGGGGCCGTTGTTGGCCAGTCCACTCATTTTCATCTGAACACCTTCAGCCAGAATCGCCGCATTGCCCACGTTTCCCAGTGGGCTGGAGTCTTGGCAATTGGCAGCCTCGTAGTACACGTTGTCCGAGACAAAACCTCCGTATCCGCCATGCCGGTTGCTCGCGCGAACCCCGAATACCGACCAGCCCTGAATCACGCTGTCGGAAATCTTGAGGCCGTTTCCCGAAAGCCATTCCACTCCCTTGCCGGCACATTGCAGGGAAAGAGTGAGGTGCTTGAGCCAGCCGACAGCGGCCCAGCGACGAAAAGGCCCGGGAGCCGTAACGAACGCACCGCAAAAAGTCGGGTTACAAGTTACGCCCTCGGCCCCCAGAGTTGAATCCAATCCATCAAGCAAGAACGACTGATCGTCGTCGACCTGAACATAGGAACCGAAGCTTCCGCCCTGTGGAGGCCGGCGAGTGGTGACATTGAAGATGCGGGTCTGCTGTCCGTTGACTTCGATAAAGGGCTTCGTTCCGCCCACTATCATGGGCCGGCCGCGAGGACCGTTGAGAGTGATGTTTTCGAACGCGTTGGAGCTCGATGGGTCGCCCACGAAAAGGCAAGCGTCGTTTGGCATATAGCAATTGAGCACGGAACCCGCAAAATCGATCGTCTGACTCGACGCCCGAATCGAAATGGGGGCGAAGACATCGTACTCGCCGGGAGAAATCACGACCCTGCCCGACTGCGAGATTCCCGTGGGGTTGGTGGGAGTGAAACGCGCCGCGACGGAAGCTTCCTGAATACCGCCTGAGGCGCTGCTCACTACGTAACCGGAGGGATGGGAGTTTACAGTCGTAAACTCCAGCGTCCCCGGCCGGCCATCTCCTTTGCAGGTTCCGCCGGTAACCCGAACGGCTTCAGGAGTTCCCGCGCCTGAGATGTATACGTAATACCAGGGCTCGGCCGCGAACACACCCGGCGGACACGGGTCGAGGGTGACCGAGTTCCTCCCCGGCGAACTGAGAATCGAAGCAGGACTCTGTCGCCAGTTGAGATCCGTCGCAGACCGGACAATGTTCGCCGCCAGCGGCCCGGAATCGGAGGCGGCGGCGTAGGGCGCGTGTTGAACCGAAAGGCAGACCGCCAACGCCAGCACCAGAATTCCAGCCGAGGTGCCCAAGGCCCGCCAGCCAGCTCGCCGTGAAGAAAATCGCCGCGGATGGAACCGGCTGCCGGGAAAACGGTCTGGATTCAACATGGTGCCTCCTTCGTCTGCATCTGAGTTGGCTGGGCGTTGCGGAGTTTCACGGGTTACTCTACGGCGCAGGCCCCGATTTCGCCAAACGACCGGGCGGAATCGGGCGGCTGCCGCGCCAACCCGCACCATTTGAGCGGCAGTTCATGGCGCAGGCCGGCCGGTCGAGTTGCGCTAGCCACTCTGGAAGCCACGGCGTAGCCTCGGTGGTGAGAAAATAGAAATTCGAACTGCAGACATTTATGGCAAACATCCCATGACAAATATGAAAGTTCCGTATCTCGATTTGAAAGCGCAGTACCTGAGCATCAAGCCTGAGATTGATGCCGCCATCGCGCAGGTTCTGGACACTTGCCAATTCGTTCTCGGCCCCGAGGTGGCAGGTTTTGAACAGGACTTCGCGGCCCATTGCGGTGTGGGCGAGTGCATCGCGCTAAATTCCGGAACCAGCGCTTTGCATCTGGCGCTGCTGGCGGCGGGAGTTAGCCCGGGCGACGAAGTTATCACTGTCCCGTTTACTTTTGTGGCCAGCGTTGCCGCAGTCACCTACACCGGAGCGCGGCCCGTGCTGGTCGATATCGACCCACGCTCCTTCACCATGGATCCGGCCGCGGTTGAGGCTGCGATCACACCGCGCACCAAGGCGATCCTGCCGGTGCATCTCTACGGCCAGGCGGCCGATATGGACCCCATCATGGAGGTGGCGCGGCGGCACGGACTGATCGTCATCGAAGACGCCGCGCAAGCACACGGAGCGAAATACAAGGGGCGCCCGGTGGGCAGCATTGGAGATATGGGATGCTTCAGTTTTTATCCCGGCAAGAATCTGGGGGCCTACGGCGAGGGCGGCGCGGTCACCACCAGCAGCGCTGAGTATGCGCGCACGGTACGCATGCTGCGGGATTGGGGACAGGATCGCAAGTATCATCACCTGCTGCGTGGATTCAATTACCGGATGGAAGGTTTTCAGGGCGCGATCTTACGCGTGAAGCTACGCCATCTCGAGCGCTGGACCGAAGCACGCCGTGCTATCGTCGGCAAATACAACGAACTCCTGGCAGACGCCGGAGTTGAGAGACCGACAGAGATGCCCTGGGCCCGCCACGTTTACCACGTCTACACGCTTCGAACGGATGACCGCGACGGGCTCCAGGCGACGCTGCATGCGGAGGGCATTCAGACCGGCATTCACTATCCGATACCGGTACACCTACAGCCCGCATATGCGGACCTTGGATATGCACGAGGAGCTTTCCCACAATCTGAGAAAGCCGCAGCCCAAGTCCTCTCCCTTCCGTTGTACCCTGAGATGACCGACGCACAATTGGAGGCGGTGAGTCGCGTCGTGCTGGCAGGCGTCCACGCCGGCTAAGGCCAAGCCCGGAACACGTTACCGAAATCGATTCGCGCGGTCTAAAGCATCATGATCGCCGCTTGTCCCAATTGATGAGTTCGGGCAAGCAGTTTGTATTGTCGAACGTACGCCGAGCAGTAATCGCTCAACGCTCGATACACGTGAAGTGCATCGAAAAAATCGTCGAGCACAATCAGCGTGCCCGGTGAAATCACGGGATCCAAAGTGGTCAGACAATACAAGGTGGACGAATACAGATCGCAGTCGACGTGGATCACCTTCTGGCTCTGCGGAGCGTACGACGACAGGAAGCCCCGCAGAGACTGCTGAAACCATCCCGCGACAAAGCTCACGCGCGGATCCGCAATCTCCGGGCGCTTCCCACTCGTACTGAATGCCCCTTTACGCTTTCCCGAGTGCCAGTCCTCGGGCAATCCCTCGAACGAATCGAAACCGAAGAACCGGCTGCCTGCATTCCTGTTCAGGTCGCACCACTCCCGAATACTGGCTCCTTCAAAAACGCCGAATTCCAGATAGTCAATTGCCTGGTTGCCACCCCCTGGCAAAGCTTCGCTTACGAATCGATACAGGTCCTCTCGCGATCCAAGTTCAACGGCAGACGGAAACTCTTTCACGGTCGCATTCAGCCGGGCTTCCCAATTGAGGCGATCGAAAAACCACGAGTAATGAGGGAAGAAGAAGCGTGTCGACCGCTTGGCCAGCGGACGCAACGGCCCTAACCAACTTATAGCCTCTCTTAGCATTCGAATCCTTGACGAACTACGATGACGAACTACGATGACCCACTACGAAGCCGCGTGGCGCGGTTCGCTGACTACGCCCCTAGCGGGTTCTTCGGGCCTCAGTGAGAAACCACTCGCTGCCGGCAGTTTAAGGCCGTGGGCCACAATCGAAACAATGTCGGCCGCGGGAGGAATTGCGTCGCAATCCAATTCCAGCAGCGAGCCCGCATCATTCTTCATGGTTTCAACAAATCCCACGTCCAGCAGCGCGTTCAGCAGAACACCGTTGCGCGAGGTCTTCCCGTACGGAGCCCGAATCTTCGCGTAGCCGGAAGCACCCGCAACCCTGGCCAGCCATTGAAACCAGGCATTCTCGACCTTTTTCTGCGCCACCCGGCACGACAACACAAAGTCTTTCAGGGTGGCTCCATCGTTCGACACTGCTAAGGAAGCGAACCCTACAATGCCGTAGTCTCCGAAGCGGTCGTGACAGGAAGTGCAAATGCACACTACGTCGCGCTGTTCGAGGAGTCGTGCAAATTCCTCGCGCGTGTATCGATAGGTCGAAAGATTGAGTTGGTTCGAGCGATGTAACAGTTCCAGACAGCGCTCCACGTGCTCGGGCTGCGTGGGCTGGAAAATGGTCGCCTCCATCTTGCAGGTTCTAAGGAATGTTTCGTAGCGGTCTCCGTATTGAACGGCCTGCTGCTGACGCTCCGACTCCGCCCGGTAAAACGCACGCCGATGTCTGCTCTCCGCCGTGACCGGAACATCGAATTCCGGCCGTTGGACCAGCGTAGGCACGTCGGAATCAGCGAAGATGCGGATTCCGGGCAACTCATGGGCGACCTCCGCTCTTTCAAACGGAGAGTCGTCGATGAACCCACAACTATCCAATCCAATGTTCAACGACGTCACAACTCGCTGGATGTTGGCGCTCTTTGGTTCCCAGTTGATTTGTGGATACAGAAAGAGAGGAGCCACTCCTAAACGCTCCAGTACGCGCCATGTATTGTCTTGATCGTTCTTGCTGGCGATGCTCTGGAGAATACCCCGTTCGTCCAACGCCATCATGGTCTGCAGCACTTCCGGCCGCAGGGAAATTCTGTCTGCCTCCTGCTCGCCTAAGATTCCGTCCCACGCGGTCTGGTCCAGATCCCAGATTACGCATTTGACTTTGCTCGCCGGCCCGACATTCTGAGCCGTACCACGCGTATCCGCATCGGCTTCGCGTTCCACGGGTTGCCGGTAGCGCACAAAATCAAGCCAGGAGAAAACGACATGCGCTTCGGCGTCATTGTCCGGATACACTCGGACCATTCCAAACGCCCCGTAAAGGTCGATGTTCATCGAGGCCGCAGGAATGCGCTGGATCGTCCGGCCGGGCTCCAGCAGGATGGAGGTGCGGAATTTCGGCCCCTGCTGCCAGCATTCGATCGCCAGTCGTACCGGCTGCGACTGGAGATTCCAGACCTCAATCACGAATTCGTCGAAGTCCTCTCTCCAGCCGCACGTCATTTTTTGCAGCAAGCGCTCGCGGTAGACCGCGTAGGCGCCATTGAGCCGCAGGTATGGGCTCACCCCACGGAACAACGAAGAAACTGGGCGGATACATCGGAGGAACCCGCGGTCCATCCGGTCCAGCACGCGGGCTTGCCAGGGCTTTACCGGCCCAAATCCGAAAGTCGACTCGAGCTTGCCCCACCTGCGGAATTCGATTTCAGCCCCGAATGGGAACAATCCGGGATATTTCGGATTCGGAGAAATGCCGCTCTTGAATCGCGCGCACTTGCGATCACGCCTGCGCACGTACAGCGGACAGAGCGCATAACAGTCGGGGACTGCACACTCGATGCAGTGTTCGGTCCACGAAAGCAGATACGCTGAGCGGATACTCGCCGGCGCCAGGGCGGGAGTCTCCTGCCTTTCGGTGTCGGCGGTTTGTCGAGGCCTATCAGCCCAATCGGTCTGCCACATTCCGTCCGTCCTGCTTACAAGCTCTTGTAACTGACCAGGGTAGCCTCATACGAGAGCCGGCCGGGCCAATCTCCCTCCAGTAGACTTGCCTCTTCGGTGCGGGGCAACGATCCCGGATGGGTCATGAGTTCCACGCTCGCCAGTCGTGGAGGCTGCTTTGCGCATAACTTGATGAAGGTCACCAAGTCGGTGAAGATACGGGTTGTTCGAAATCCAATCGTTCTCAACGCGAAATTGAACGCGCGCTTCTTGGTGAGCAACATTTGGCTGGGACGTTCCGAATCATCGTACATATTTCTGCTGATTCTCACCTTGTTGATCTTGTACCGGCGACGCACAGCCGCCAGCACCGGAAGCAACTGCGGGATGGTGTGAACATGATGGTGCGCGTCCAGATGAGATGGTTCCACGCCGAGCCGCATCAAATGCTCAATCTGACAGCACCACTCCCGAAAAATCGCCCTGAGCATTGACCGACTGATCCTGACCTGACGAATCGAATTTCCATTGAAGCGTCTGTTTTCGTCGAGGATACATGCCAGGTCGGTATAACTACCAGGACACAGCGGACCGAACTCCGTCAGATTGAGGTGCACGCCAAAAGAACAGTTGGGGAACGAATGCAATTCTTGTGCGGCAGCTTCGACGGCAGCACCGTTCGACAGCATGGTTGCCGATGTAATCGTCCCGCGCCGCATGCCTTGGAATATCGCCTCGTTCACTGGATCGCTGATACCGAGGTCGTCGGCGTTGACAATGATTTTCATCGGCATCAAGGAGTGTTAAATGCGGTGGCAGGCCGAGCGCTCAAAGATTTTCCCCAACAATGTGAGCATCTTAGCACATCAAGATGGTGTCTTAATTGCCCTCGGTTCGGGCCGATGAGTGGTCTCCCGGGGCCTTGGAACCGGCCAGATCGTAGGACAACTCGAGGATTTTTTCCACGTGCGTTTTCCAGGAAAACTGATTTGACCGCTCCAAGCCGGCAGCCGCCACGCGTCTCGACGCCTCCGTCGACTGGGCAACTTGCGCCACAGTTTCAGCTAGCGCCTCAGGCGAGAATCGCGGGAAATACGCAGCTGCCTCGCCACAAATTTCTCGATGCACCGCGAGATCGGAGGCGACCACAGGCAGCCCGCATGCCATCGCCTCCACCAGGGGGTGCGCAAACGTTTCTGTGTAGGCAGGAGTGACGTAGACATCAGCCCGGCCATACAGCAGATGCAACTGACGGTATGGGATTGCTCCGAGTTCGACGACCATCTCGTTGACGCCAAGATCCTTCACCAGCTTCGCCGCCGCTTCCGGACGATACTCTCCGGGATTCTCCCCGGCGCTCAATTTGCAGGTCAGGAAAAGGGTCACGGGCCGATTCGGCAAAAGCTGCCGCAGCGGGGGCAGCGCGCGGATGAGCGTTTCGAAGTTGCGGTAGTAGTTGTAGTGACTGACGAACAGCAGCCGAAGAGCTCCATCCCCGCTCTTCAGTTTTCCCTCAACCTCCGCAGCTAGTGGACTTGATTCGCTGAAGAAAGCTTCCCGATCGAATCCGTGGTGAATGGCTCGAACCGTCCTGCCGGTCCATTGGCGCAGTTCCTCCGCAAATGCTTCGCTGGGTGCGACCGTGCAGTCCGCCCAGAAGGTGGACCGCTTCGCCAGCATGGCTCGGAAGCGAGTGTCCAGCCAGGTGCGATATTCGCCGCGGGCAATCAGGTCCCGATAGAAATCGGCCGAGGTATAAATGGAATTGCGCGAAAGCAGAATTTGCGGAATTTGCGCATTTCGCAGCGCGAAGTTCCCAGTCGAAAGCAGAATATCCGCGCGGCACTGGCGAATCAATCCCGGCAGCCTGGACTGCTCGAACCAGAAGCGTTTCGCCGGAGGAATTTCCAGTTCCAGAAACTCAACGTTGCTCGAAGCGGGAAATTCTTGCCGCAGACCTGAACTCAGCGCAGCCGTCACTCGCAGACCTGGCATAGCGGCCATATGCGGGATCACGTTGCGAATGTAGGTGAGTCCTCCGCCCGCTGACGCCGCGAGAGCATTGATGAACAAATGCATTATCGGCTCGGAGTAGCGCCGTCCGGGCGCAAAGCACTGACGTATAAGCTGTCGGCGATGTAGCTGAGGGCGGGCACATGCACGCTCAGGCGCCGCAACCACTCTGAGGTGTATACGATGGCCCGGTAGCGAAGGGGCATGAACCCAACATCGCTGATCTGGGCATTGAGTGAGAAGTAGCCGTCAACGGAAACGCTTGCCGGGCCGATCAAGCGCGAGAACGTGGCCTTCAGCTCAGGTATGGTCCAGTAGCGCACTTCGAAATCTTTGGTTTCGCGGAAACCCCTCCGGATCTCATGATAAAGACAGCGCAATCCAAACACGTTGGGCAATTGCACCAGTACCTCCCCGCCTGTCTTCAATACTCTGCGAATCTCGGGAAGGATAATCTGAACGTTTTCTTTTGAGAGATGCTGCAGCACGCTATAGGAGAACACACGCGAGAAGAAATCGTCGGGAAACGGCAGGAAGCGGCCATCGGCTACCAGAAAGTGCCCTTCGATCCCCAATTGCCGGGAGACGCGCCGCGCGGCCAACACTCCCTTCAACGAAGGATCAATCCCCACCACCCGGTATCCCTTGCGGGCAGCGGCAATCGTCCAGCGTCCCCAGCTACAGCCTATCTCCAGAAAGGTCGCACCGTCGCCGGGCGGAATCCGAAGGTCCGGGATCGGGTACGCCTTGAGATTGCCGATGAGGTGCTGGTAAAGGCCTCCATTGGTCGCACCGATCGTATTCTTCACAAACGGATCGATTTCATCGGCACCCAGGGTCAAGGTCAACAGTGGCGCGTGCGACAAGTCTCCTTCGGCAACCAGCAGGGCGCGGTCGCCCTCGATATGCGTCTGTTGCGCTTCCGAAACGAGCAGAATCGGGATCCCTTCGACAACCCGGTAGCGATGTGCGTTCGGGCATGCGAGGAAGTCCCCTTCGCTCACCAAGGGCTGCTTGTCGCGCGGGCACACAATGATTTCTAGAAGTTCGGGGAGAGACGAGTTCATGCTAAAAGCCCGGCTGCGGGATTCTGAATCCTGCGCCTGCTGACCCGGCAAGGGAACTCACAAACCAATGCGTCATCGGCTCGGCGCGACGTCGCCAAAACCGCTCTGCGTTACCCTGAGGTGCGACGCAGGCGCAATCTGCGGAAGCGACGACGGAGCCACATCCACGAAGATAAACGCAAGACTCCAAAACATCACGCACAGGTAATAGCCAGGAGCAAAGAGCCAATCTTCAAATCCTGCGTGAATCATTCCGGCTACAATTACCGCCGCAAGGGGCACAGCTGCATGGTTTGCACTTCCAGTCCTAATCATCCAGCCAACCGTACGAAAAATCTTGCTCAAGAGCAGGATCAATAACAATGAGAATGGTACTGCCCCAAAAAGTCCAACCCCAGCCATAATAAATAAATAACTGCTTCCGTTTTCCTCCGCCACAGCCGTAGAGGAAGCAAACATTCCTACGCGCACATTTGCGCTCTGGGGTTTTTCAATTGTGCCGAGTCCGGTTCCAAACCAGAAGTGCCTGCTAATCCTGTCGACCGCCGACTGCCACGGCGATTCGCGCGAAGTCAGAAGACCGCGCGTGGAATCTCCTTTGAAGATGACGGACGAAACAGAATTAGAGACTTTTTCAGGCTGGAGAATACCACTTGCGGCAAACAGAATCGCGACGACGATGACTCCCCTGGCCAGGTACTTGCTCAAAACCAGACAAAGCAATCCCGAGGAGATCAAAGCCGCAACCATTCCGGCCCGAGCCTGACTCGCGTAAGTCAGGTACATGGCAATTGCATACAGCGCCATCCGCCTACGGCGATCGAAAGGTTTCTCGCTCACCAACGTCCCCCACAGCAGAATAGGGGCTCCCACAACCCCCATCACCGCACCCAGCGAGTTGGGGTTCCCCATGGCCTCTATACCAGCAGCATAAAAAGCCGCAATGGTTCCTACAAACACCTCACAGCCGGTGACTAATCCAGCGAAAAAGCGGTCTTGACGACCGCTCACAGCCAGTCTTACACCGGTGCTCCCGTAGAGAAACAACAACAGAACACTCAGGGCCTTCAAGAGCGTAACCGTTGGGTATAGGGAAACCGCTGCCGAAACAAGTGTTGCCAGGACGGAAAACATCGCCAATACATGAAACAGGCCGAAGTGATGACCATGTTCCTTGAGCATGAGGAATAGGCCAGTCAAAGCTCCGACGCCAAGAAACACCCATCGTAACGCTGTCCAAACTGACCCCACCGGCAGATCTACACCCGCGAGGAGGAAGGTCAAAATGACGAGGGGGAAGAAAACCCTCCGGTACATCCAGACGGCTGCCACCAGAAACTCGAGAAGAAGCAGGCCCCCCAGATACATTTGGCTGCTGAAATAACCGGGACGGGAATAAGCGAAATACGCTAATGCCAGCGCGCCCAGAACTGCTGCTGCTGCAACCAATATGGCTTTGGGAATGCGCTCAGTCATGCGTTCCTCCCGCAGCCTCGAGCATCCGTGCAATTCCGCCGGCCCATGCCTCTGGCGAGTAGCTGGAAATATGTTGCGCGCTGTTAGCGCCCATGGAGGCGCGGAGATCGGCTTGACCGGCAATACTTCGCATGGCGAGAGTTAGAGACGACACATCCTTGGGCGGCACCAACAACCCGTTCCAGTTTTCCCTTACCAGGTCCACAGCGCACCCGGCGGCCCGACTGAGAATCACGGGCAACCCGCACGCCATGGCTTCGTTCACAACCAGTCCCCACGTATCAGTATACGTAGGCAGAATCAGCATTTCAGCGAGAGCGTAATAGGTGCCCAATGGCTCGCGCTGGGCAAAGCCAGCGAATCTTATCACTCCCGGAGAGATGGTCGACGCTTGCTCCTGCAATCGCTGTCGAGACGGGCCGTCGCCCACGTACACCAAACCGACTTGCTGGCGCATCGATTCTTCCAGTTTGGCATAACCAGAGAGCAATTCAAACACTCCTTTTTCCCGCACCAGGCGTCCCGCAAACAGAAAATAGCGCTCGGGCAAATGAAGCTCTCGGCGCCGCGCAGCCGCATCCCGGCGTGCGGCGGTTGCGCCGGCAGCGAAAAGATCGTTGTCGACAGCGTTCGGCGCGGTAATGATCACGCCTTTGCTGATCTTCTTGCCTGCGCAAAGGTACTCCTGGGCCGCCCGACCCGGCACGACGAAGCCGCTGCACTTGCGTAGAAACTCGTCTTTCAGGAATTCCACCAGAGCGTGCCCGCGACGCTGATCCTGCAGATTGCTCTCCGACCAGAGAAAAAAGGGGACCCGGTGCCTCCGCGCCCAGAACAGAGCTTGCCAGGAGGCGATATAGCTGTAGCCTCCGCACAGAATCACATCCGGTGCGGCCGCCGCGAATGCCCGGCGCACGCCACGGTTCAACAGCAGGTTGTACTTGCCGATCCGCTTTCGCCACGAGGGAAGAATCTGGTAAGAGAATCGGATCTCTTCTTTGTAAATCTGCCATTGCCGCAGGCTTGGGTCGGTCTCGGCCAGGAAGATGACATGGAGATCGACGTCCGCATGCTTCGCCAGAGCATTGAACAACGGAATGCGATACGGCGAGATGATCTCTGTCAGAATCGCCAGACGCCGTCTCATCGCGCAGACTCCCGGTAGATTCGCGCCAGGCTTTCCGCTTGTTGCGCTATCGTAAGTCTCTCCAGAATCGTGTCGCGTGCGGCGGCGCCGAGATTCCGGCGGCGCGGCTCGTCGCGCAGAAGCATCGCCAGAGCCAGTGCCAATTCCCTCTCGTTGTCAGGCCCGACCAGAAAGCCATTGGAACCGTGCTGGATAATCTCTGCAATTCCCTGTCCGCGGCAGCCAATCACCGGCTTGCCCACCGACATCGCTTCCAGGTAAACGCAACCTAACCCTTCGTACCGGCTGGGCAGCGCGAACACAGTGCACCGGCGCATGGCCGTTGCAACCTGCTGCCGTGACTGACGTCCGAGAAAGCGCACGCGTTCACCAATTTGAAGTTGCTGAGTCAGAGTCTGCAGGCGGGAGTGTTCTGGACCGTGTCCGATGATTTCCAGCGTCAGCGCAGGAAACTCGGACGCGATTGACGCCACCGCGCGGACCAGCACTTCGTGCCCTTTAATCGGAAGCAGGTTTCCCACGCAGAGCACGATCGGCCCGCCAGAACAGGGCTCACTGCGCGGCGAAAAGAACTCTGGATCCACTCCGTTGTACACCACCGATGTCCGGCATCCGGGCCCAGTGCCTTCCAATACTTGCTCGCGGACGCGCTCGCTGATGCAGACCACCCGGCGCGAAGATCGATACACGCGCTGGGAAATTCGGCGGCACCATTCCCCCGCCCGCCCGCTGACTTGTTCGGTCGAGAAAGCGTCGAGACCGTGTACCGAGACCACGTAGGGCAGTCCCAGTTCCGCGCTCAAAAGCATTGCAGCGTGACCGCAGGGTAGCGGCGCGTGCGCGTGGATCAGGTCAATCTGTTTTGAGCGACGGAGTTCCCGCACTCTCCCCACGATGCGGGCAAACACGAAAGCCCCTGCAGTGGGAAGTCCGAAACCTCCCGGCAACGCGAAGTAGCGAAGCCACTCCGCCGGCACCGCCGAATTGCTCATTCGAGGTCTTCCGCGATAGAGCGGTTGAACTGCGAACACCGTATTTCGCACTCCCGCTTTGGCAAGCCAATCCAGGGGCTCGGAAACGAAACATCCATGACTGGGATTACTGTCGCTCGGGTAAAAGGGCGTGAGGGTCAGGACGCGAAGATCCCCGCCGCCATCCCTCATGCTAGTGAGCCTCCGCGATTTCCAGGTAGACACTCTGCCACTGCCTGCTCACCAAATCCCAGTCGAAATTTGTTATGTGCTTGCGGGCCGCTGCGCCCATCCGCTCGCGCAGGGAACGATCGCCAATCAGTCTCGCCAGGGCTTGCATCATCTCTTCGATCGTGGCCACTTGAAAACCGGTCACTCGGTCCACGACCGACGGTGTTGCGTAGTCTCGAAACACGATGCACGGCAAGCCTGTAGCGGCGGCTTCCAGAGTGACCTTGGGGATTCCTTCCATGCGCGAGGGAAGAAGAAAGATGTCGCTCTGTCGCATGATTTCCAGCATCTGCAGCTGGCTTTTTGGACCCTCCAGAGTGACATTCTGCAGACTTGCTTGCGTGATTTTCTGCCGCAAGACCTCTTCGAACCCTCCCCGGCCTGCTCCCACCAGCCGGAACACTGCGTTTGGAAACTGGGCGGCCCCATCCAGTGCATGCTGTGGTCCTTTGCGCTCGATCAGCGTCCCCGCAAACAGCACGACAGGTGCATTATTGGTGCGCTCTGCGGGCGGACTGAACAAACTCGTATCGACTCCCACCGGCAGAATGTAGCTCGCCTTCTTCTTCGCGCTGCTTTGTAACTCCTGAGCAATGTACTCCGTAATGGCGGTGTAGAAATCACACCGGGACTGAATTCCGTCGTAGAGGAATCGCAGCAGCCGCGCTGGATTCGTCAACTGGGATGAGGGAGCCTCCACATGCATAACAGCTTTCGCCCGCCGCATCACGCGCGGCAGGTGAAGAAACATGTAACTGGCCGGGCTGTAGTCCATGTAGGCGACAATGTCATAGTCTGCGAGCATCTCCCTGAAGATACGCAGCGTCTTGCCGCGGGTCGGCAAGAGTTGCAAGCGGATCCCGGGAAGATTCCGCAACCGCGAATCCGGTTCACGTTCGTACCACAGCGTACTGTGGAATCTCTCGGGATCAAGCCGCAGCGCAATTTCTCGAACGTTGAGACTTTGAGCGTTGGTATTGTCCGAATCCACTCCTGGCAGGAACAATACGCGAACCTTCTTCATAGGCTTGGGAGTCCGGGAAATCAGCTCTGCGCTCCACCGGAAGAAATTGACGTCCAGCGCGCCTCGTCCGCAAGGGGAGAGGCTGGCGTGGCCCCCGTCATTCTCGCCGATTGCTGAAGTTCGCGAAGAAGTGCACCTAGGCGGAGGTCTATTTTCTGTTCGTTACCGCTCTGCTGAAGATGCCTTTGCGCGACTTGGAAAAGCCCTGCGCGCTCGCGGGTTCGAATGCCGGACGGCAACGGCGAACCTTCTCCCGGATCATTTTTCAGGTCGTAGAGATAATCCTGGCTCTCCCTGAAATTGATGACTAGTTTGAACTCCTGGTCTCGAACCGCCATCAATCGCGGACGCATCCGGTCATCCGGCCGCATGGGATTGCAGCACCCGTCGATGCACTCCGTAATCGCAGCCTCGCCTCGCCAGTTTCCCGCCGAAATCTGCTCCCAATAACTCCGGCCCTGAAAACTATCGGGCGATAAAACACCTACAGCCTCCAATAGCGTCGGAGCCAGGTGAATCAGGCTAAAGGGCCCCTGCGAGAAGCGACGGGCGGCGAGTCCGGGTGCGCGCAGAAGCAGAGGCACGTGAACCAGATGTTCCGGCAAGCTTGTGGGAGAGTGATAACGATCGCCATGTTCGAGGAACGCTTCACCATGATCGGCAGTCACCACGAAAACCGTTTCATCCCACCGCTGAGACTGCTGCAGGATTCCCACCAGCCGGGAGATCTGCTTGTCCACCCAGTGCACACCGGCATCGTAGAGCGAAAGAATCTCGGCTTGGTACCGCTTGAATCGTTGCGGCCCAATGTCCCACCGGTTCCAGAAGGAGTTAAGAATGCGGGCCCGGCGAGCTGTAATGTGCAGCGCGCCCAGTGAAGCCAGGGATTCCTCGGGCGGATAATACGGGTGATGAGGATCCATCAGGTGTAACCACAACAAGAACGGCTGCTCTCCCACGCTGCTCAGCCACGAGGCGGCCTGATCCACCATGACATTCGCAGCAGGGTACCGCCGCAGAGCGTCCATCGGAAGGCCTTCGCGAGCCGACACCCACTGGCAGTACCAAAAATACAGTTCATCGTACCCTTTAGTCGCCAGGCTACTTCGGCGTGAAGCGTTCTGTATCAAGCGATTGAGCTTCGACAGACGTCCCACCGCCGCGGAGTCGACGGGCATCGGTTCGCTGCCGATTCCTGAGTCCAGAAAGTCGTGAAAGCTGTCGAAGCCCTGGTCATAACCAAAGCGACGACGAAGGTACGGATTGGCCGCCAGAAAGGCCGCAGTCGAGTAACCAGCATCCTGCAGCACTGTGGGCAGCGTCGGTTCGTGCGGAGCGATGCCGAGTACATCGCGTCCCAGAGCCAGTGGGTAGCGCGAGGCAAGGATGCCCGGAAAAGAAAAGTAAGTTGGCGCCCCCGTCACAATTGCATCCGAAAAGATCACGCTACTTCCCGCCAGTGCGTCCAGGTTTGGGGTCACAGGGCGGGAGTATCCCAGAAAGCCGACGTGATCGGCTCGCAGACAATCCACCGTAATCAACACCAGCGAACGTTTCTTCATGGCTTTGCGATGTGGATTAAGAAGAGGGCTTTGCGCCATTTATCTTCAAAGATAAAGGTAAAGATAAAGACGGCCGTCGCAATTCGATCACCCTCAAATGTAGCCCAGATCTTTGAGCCGTTGCTCAATCATCTGTTCTTCCGCCCGGTCGAATTTGTGGGCGTCGTCTTTGACTATTTCCTGCAACAAAAAACTGATCAGAGCTTCCAGGTTCTCGAATCGACCTGCCAGCAACTTCTCCGCCGCTCCACACAACTCCTCCGGCAAATTGACCGTCCGGTACTGGGTCATCAAGGTTTCACTCCAAATTTTTGTATACCCACACGCAGTTGCGACCAGGCGCTGCGGGCAATCATTCGATCATCCTGATCGAGCGCGAATGCGGCGGCCAATCCCACGAAAACCACATACGCCAGTAAAAGCGACAGCCCTATCATGAGCCATGGATACGCGGCCGAACCGGTTGAGAATCGCATCAGCAGCACCGCCGATAGTGCGGACACGCTCGGAATCCAAAGCGCGAAGTAATTTCGATTATAGGGGGAAATCCCCAGCGCCTTGCGCACTTCGTATAAATTCCACAAATTTCCGCCAACATTAACGCCGGCTGAGGCCAGAGCCGCTCCCACCAGACCGAGCGTGGGAATAAGACTAAGGTTCGTCACCACCGAGACAACTGTCATCGCGAACTGCACTTTGATCAACCGTTTCTGGTTTCCAGACATCAACAGAAGAAATCCGACGGAACCCACACCGCAGTTCACCAGTTGCCCCACGGCTCCGATCACCAGAACCGGCCAGCCGCTTTCAAAATCTGGCCCAAAGATCCGCATCAACCTTGTGGCAAACACAATCATCACGCACGCTAGCGGAAACGAGAGTCCCAGAACCCACTTCGTCAAAGTCTGAAACAACTTCTGCAATACTTCTTTTCGCCGCTGCGCATGCAGATCCGCAATCACCGGCGCAAATATCTGATTGACTGATTGCAGGATGATCGGGATAAAAGCCGACAGCGTGGAGGCTAGAACATAAACTCCCACGAAGCGGGGATTCAAATAGAGCCCCAGCAGAATCTTGTCCGCCTGGGTCACCAGAAAATCCAGAACGTTCATCCCCAGAAAAGCTAAGGCCAGAGACTTGACCGCGGGATCGAGCGGCGGCAGAGTGGCCAGCGAAAAACGAGCTTCTCGCGGAGTCAACTTCCATGCCGCCGCGACCAGCAGCGTCACCACGACGACTGAACTCGCGATCTGCGCGCTCAGATAGCCCCACATGCCCGTTCCCAAAGCCAGCAGCATGACGGTGAGAGCGATCACCAGTGGACTTCCAACGAAATTGGTGATCACTGTCCGTTTCGCAACGTCTTTGAACCCCGCGAGAATCTGGCAGTAGAAAACATTGACGGCCCCCAGAACGGCCAATACCGCGAAGACTGGAATGTACTGGGCTAGATCAGGCGCATGGTACAAATTCCGGGCAATCCAGTGCCCGCTCAATACCAGGCCGAACGACAACACCACATTCAGCAACAGGATTGCACTGGTGCTTCGCGTCAGGAATCCGCGCAACTCGTCAAACTTCCCGGTCGCGTTGTACACTGCGACAAAACGTGGTGCGGTTCCCTGCAGCCCTAACATCCCTGCCATTTGGACGAAGTTCACCATCGTCATACCGAGTGCATAGATTCCTAACTGCTCCGCACCCAGCACCCGCGCCACGTAAACCTTGACCAGATAGCCGGCTCCCATCGTGAACAGAGTGCCGAGAAAAAACACCGCGGACTGCCGCGATATTTGCCCCAGGTTTCGGCTGAATTCCAGGCCAAGAACCTCCTGCGCTGCCTCGGGAGAGGCAGTCGGCGGCAGCGCAGCGGCTTCATTCAAGGGAGCTTTCATGAATTTCTGGTTGCTCGCGGTGGCAGACAAGCACCAGTTAAGGAGCCGGTACAGACCTGGAAATATTCGCAGGATCGGGAAAAGGGATCGAATCCTTCGCCCTTTCAAGAAAGAGGACCCTTTTGCGCCCCAGAGTGAACCTGCGCGTAAAGCCGGCTTTCTCGATACCGCGCAGCGACGCCTGGTTTGTCGCGGCGCCAAAGATCCAGGGCACTTTGCCCTCGGAATGAAGCCGATGCGCCAAGGCTGCGATCGCATCGGCAAAAAATCCATGGCCCCGCTCTGCAGCCGGAGTAAAACAATCAAAGATCATAACGGCATTCGGGCAAGGTGCGCTCAAAGTGCGCTCCAGTTCTGCCATTTCAAAGCCTTCGAAATCCTTCGCCCAGCAGAAATGGACCGGCGTCCCCTCGGCATTGAGCAGCGCAAACCCGCCATCTCCCTCCGACCGCAGTCTTTGGGCGCAGCGCATCAAGTAGTCGAGGGTGACCGTGTCGCTCACCGAATGGATGGCCGCTGCTCCCAGAATATCGGAATCCAGAGGCCTCAGCGTCAAGCCGCATCGCCCCTTAGAACTCTCCTCCACCGCCGGCCAGTCGAAGAAAAGCACTTCCTCAAAGGCGAACAGTGAACTCCAAGCCCTTCGGGAGATCCATCTCACTAGACCCGAGAGTCCAGATTCGCGGAGACGGGCCCTCAACTTGCCAACGGATGACAAACAAAATCGGATCCCGCTTTCGATCCGCGGCGACGCTTTTGCAACCGCGGCAGCTCCGTCCCGCATAACCGCTCGCAGATGATCAAAAAGCGACTTGTGCAATACCAGGTACAAAGTCTGGCGGTTCGCGGTCGCAAAGCGATCCTTGTACTCTTCAGCCCCCAATCCAAGATCGACCACGTCAATGTCAGGACGGTCACAAGCAAGCTGCACTATTTTGGCAAGGAGGCAGTAGCCCGGAGAGAGATCTTCGAAGCTGCTGTTCACCGTCGGTTGATACCAAAACCAACTCCCGGCAAACTGGAATCCATAATTCCACGCAGCGGGAATCTCCCCGACGAGCAGGCGGCTTACCGTCAGCCATCCCGATCGAGACAATTCGCGGGCCAACTCGTAGAGGAAAGCACGTCGTTCGCCGCGAATCAGGTTGCTGATTCGACCCGTCGTGAGAAAACGTGCTATGTGAGCTCGGATGAAAGACTGCAAAATCGGCTCGATCTGGTCCCACTGCGCGTCGTGCCGGATACCCACGGGACCCAGTTTTTCCAACTCGCGCATGTTGCGCCGTAGCCTTTTCTTGCCGGCCACCGCCTGTTTCAGTGCGGAACGTTCCTCTGCGGACCCGAAAACCACACGCGCACAAAGATAGGCTGGACGGGAATGCAGATAGAACTGGCCGCTCGAAACAGCATCGGAAATCGCGGCGACCGAAGATGAATCCGCCGGTAGATTCGTCAACTCTATGTTTCCCATGTTTCGCTGGTTTAACTCACACAAAACGGCTCCCACAAACTTGCGCCGATTACCGATCTCACTGATGAAATCACAGTAATCCCCGGTGTTTGCCGTAAGAAAGGCAAGGCTCGCCCCCGGTTTGTCCCGGGCAAGCGTAACCACGCCGACCAGCAACTCGCCTTCATAGGCAAGAAAAAGAAGCGGCCTTTGAGTACCGCCATAGGAGCGTTGCACCGCGACCGCCCATTCATAGGTGTAAAAGACCTCGGGACGCTCCATCCGCAGCGCCAGTTCATTCCACGCCCGTCGCAATTCCTGGTCTTCCGGAATGTCCTCTCGAACCACTATCCGCAAATTTCACCGTCTCCCACATAATTTGACTGGGAGAGTACATAGTAATACCTGCCGGCAATGTACTCATCGCTGCTGGGGTAGTCATCGCCCAGCGCTCTCACCTGAAAACTTGTGACTTTGAATCTGCGGCCGCCTGATCAGGCGAACCGGCTGCGCAGAGCGTCGTGAAATCCTGAAACATATGCCTCGTACACGGACAGCGGCATCTCCGCCGTCACATGGACGCGCGGGAGCGCAAATCGGACTGACGCCAGGTCCAGCACTCCTCCCACATTCACAAACGCGCACTCATACCCGGCTTCCTCCGCCAGCTTCAACTCACGCGTACCAACCGAGCCGGGATCGCCAAAAGGATACGCGATGGCCCACACCTGCCGCCCCAGAGCCTGTTCGATAAGCGTGCGACATTCCGCAATTTCAGCGCGAGCCAACTCCTGCGATTGCGCTTCCAGTACAGGATGACTCAACGTGTGCGCGCCGATGGCCATCCCTGCGTCCGCAAGCTGTTTCAATTCCGGCAATCGCATTAGCTGAAAGCGGTCTCGCAGCAAAGGATCATCCAGGTAACGCATCTTCCACAACGGCTGCAGGCCGAATTTTACGGCCGCTTCTCCCAGGAAACTGCGCCTTGTAGCAGCATCGATCTGGGAAAGACTCTTCAACAACGCGAGCCAGACCGTTCGCCGCTGCCCCGTGTCATCTGAAATCTTCGGAATAAGGATCCCGTGCACACGAAGTGGCTCATTCTGCGCCTGTGCTTGTATCAGCAACAGATAGAGTTCGACGTACCAAAGCATCTCGCGAGTATTGCCCAGGGACAAGCCCGTCACAAAAAACACACACTTCAATTTCTCTTCCTGCAAAATCGGGAGCATCACGCTGAGATGATTCAGCAGTCCATCGTCGCAAGTCAGCAAAATCGCCTTCTCGGGCAACCGCTGACTCTTGCGCAGCCAGAGCACAAACTCATCCGGGGAGATCACGTTGTAATGCTTCTTCAGCAACCGCAGTTGCGAGCGGAACGATTCTTCAGTCACCAGCGTGTTGTCCAGGAACGCGTCTTCGCTCTTGTATCCGGCCGGCAGAACACCGTGATACGTAATCACCGTTACCGGCGCGGCCGGGCGGGAATGAAAATACCCCACCGACCCGAGCACCGGATAAATTACGCGATGAAGCATGGGACTTACGAGGCGCATTTGTTTGCCGCCAGAACTTCACTCGTCCCAAACAGAAGTTGATCCAAACGTAGATTGTCTGCAGGCTGCCAAAACCGCTGGATCTTCGCACGATCCGGCTTAAATTCGGCGAGCCTTTGCGGGATGGAAAGAATCTGATCGGGCGCATCCAGCAGCATGCCAACTCCAAATCGGGCAAACTGCCGCATGTAGCCGAATCCGTTGAAGTCCAGCCAACCGCACATAAAGTATGGGATCCCGCGTTGCGCGCACTCAACCGCGACACTCGAATCTAATCCGATACCCAGAAACGTACGCGGCAGAATCTCGGAGGCCGGCGCTCGGCTGATTTCCACGCGGCCACATTCATCCGGCGACAATACCGACCTCAATAGACGTGCCCGGCCACGAGCGCTCTCAAACGGATGGAGTTTCAAAATGATTCTGCGATTCAGCTGATGCGCAATCGCCAACAGCGGGGAAAGAATCTCCCGGAAGATTTCGCCAGCGCGTCCTCCACCAACCTCGTAGGGCTGAGAGAACATAACGATCGCGCCGGAGTGGATATCAGCGGAATTTGCGCGCTCCATCTCGCGGTCCTCTGCAGGTGCCGCAATCTCAACTCGCTCCGGCTCGATATCGCTGACTTGTAGCATGTAGTCCCGTTCCATCTCGCCCTTTACCAGACTAAGGTCTGCATAGGACTTCTTGAATAGCAGCCCGCCGTCGAGAGCTCCGTGAGAACAATAAACCGCACGGCACCCCATGCTCTTCGCCATGATCAACGGGAGCCGGGTGTGGTAATTCAGATCGTCCCCACAAAGAACTCCCCTCACCGGCTCGGACGACATAAGGACATGCCATGCATCCCGCAGGCGCAAACCGGTTTGCAATTGAGGCACGAAGTAGTCCCACAGGCGCGCTTGAATCGGATGGCGCAGTTCGTCCACCTGACCTAGCTCTTTCTCTAGAGCATTCCAGGCCGCGATCAGCTCCGCAGTTTCAATCTTCGTCTCGGCGGATACCTCCGCATAGGCAGAAAGAGGAACAGAGTCCACGTTGGCAGGCAGATCTTTCGACTCTCCACTACGCCGGGTGGTAGCCAGCAGAAAACGTCGATCCTGTAACTGAGCCGCGTAGGCGAGTTGCGTGCGCGTGACGTTGGAATATGCAGACGGCAACAACATGACCGGCGCTTTCAACTGCGCTCGCCGGTGCTTCGTTACCCTGCTCCTGAAGTCGTAGCTGGGGTCCCACTTGTCGAAGGCGATCTCGATCATCTGGGCGGGACGCAGTTCTTGGGCGGCGGCGAAAATTCGCGACACAAGCCGCGGCCTGGTCGAAGCCGTCTCGACCAGACACCGCACCGGCCATCCAGTCACGAGGCTAAGAAGCTGCACGTGCGCGTGCGCGCGGGTCGCAACCAGCTCGACTGGACCGGGCCCAAGTTCTCGCCGCAATTGCTCAACCAGATAGACAGCCTGCTGCTCCTGATAGCCGCATGGCGCAAGAATCTCCCACCAATCGAGCCCCATGCGGTCCAGCAATCTGCCGTGACCGAATGCCAGTCCTTGTTTCACCCAGCGGTAGCTCTGCTGACTTCCAAACTGATGCAGCGTGATAACTCGGGAGCCGGTCTGTCTGGACCAATCCTCGTAGACGCTCGCGCCCGCAAAACCCAGATCAACGATCAGGTCCCAGTGTGAACGGGCGCTCTCGCCGCGCACGGGAACATCCTCGGGATGCAGCAGTAGAACTCTCATCAGCCGTCAGCGTGTCCCTGCTTCCAGAATGGTTGCCGTCCCTCCCTACCGGATCAGCCGTACTGCCTCGAAGGCCTCGACGGCCTTTCGGCCAACCACGCTGCCCCACCGCTGCGCGATGGCGGTCAACACTTCGGTGGACCGGGGATGGGGATATTTCCGGGCTTCGCTCTCGTACAGCCGCATGCCTTCCAGTTTCAGCGAAAGCGTGCCTTCGATGTCGACAAATACATTCGGCTTGAATACCGGAGAGAATTGTTGGAACGCCCACTCCGTGGAAGAAGCAATCTCGAACATATACAACTCCCGCACCGGATGGTTTTCCGTGGGGCGCGTCGCCGTCAGCACGGCGCGGCTCACCACCTGGTGATCCACATTCAAATCGCCGCCGTGATGCGTATAGATTGCCGTCGGGCGCCAGCGCTCGATCAGCCCTTCTACGATCTTGACCACCTCCAGCAAGGGCAGCGTGTCGAACCGGTTGTCGGGCAAACCATGCAACGAGAGTTCTTTCACTCCCAGCAGATCGGCAACCCGCTGGCTGCAGCCACTCAAGCTCTTCAAAGCCGACGGGGCAACGTCCGCGCGCTGCGCCGTGCGCGAGGTCAGTCCTTCCCCCAGAATTGCCATGTAGACCGAGTGCCCTTCGCGTGCCAGCCGGGCCGCAGTTCCGCCGCATCCCAGCAGTTCGTCATCCGGGTGCGCAGCCACGACGAGAACATTCATAACCCGATTGGCTCCTGATTCTTCAACATGATCTCCAGGCTCGCCGGACCGGCGTTGAACAGCAGATCCAGCGCCGCCATGTACGGCTCAAAGCCGGGATACACCTGCGTGTATTCCGGATGATGGTAGTCATCATACTGGACTGCAATCTCGTACTCGCGGAACAGTTCCTCACGAAGATAGTTCCGCCCCAGCGGACCAGAAAGATAGGACGTCGCACCCAGTTCGCGGCACAGGTTCAGAACCAGTTCATCCTTCTTCCCGGAGGCTTTCATTCCCGAGCTGAAATATAACTTCGTCTTGATCCCCAACGCTTCCAGCAGGTACGCCGTAATCTCGCGGGTAAGATCTGCGAGCTTTCCCCACGGGCGGGCATAGATGCCTTCGAAAAAATCAGCATGCTGACCAAAGAACGGTGCCTTGGAATAATTGAGCCGCAGAGTCTGCCAGTGCTTAGCAGCCCATTGTCGTTCGTTGGCAATTTCTATTTCGTGGATGCAGAGGTCGCCAAATTTACTGGCGGTCTTAACCGGAACGGTCAACCAGCACCAGCCTTCCCGGGTGCGGACCCTGTTGCGATTGGTGAAGCTGTTCTTTTCGAACTGCACCTGGTCCAGCACAATGTGCGCATCCGAAACCGCGATGCGATGAAAGTACCCCAGCCACGGCAGGTATGCAGGCTGATTGATGGAAACGATCATGTCCTGGCATTCTTGTACAGATAGACCGTAAAATCGCGCGGATGATAGTCGTGACGCAGCACCACCCACGGCGTAAGCCGGCGGCAAAACTCGACTACCTGCAGGGGGTCGGCATAAAACTCATCCGCTTCCTGGTCCGTTGCCCATGCGCTTAGCGAATTGAAGGCCACGGCCGTGGTTGCGAGAGCGTACATTCGTTCAGTCAACTGCTGCATCATCGGCCAAGCCTTATCGCCTAACAGGTAGAAAATTCCGTTCGCGGTCACGACATCAAATGTGCGATCAATGCCAGCGTCGGAAATATTCGCGACCCGCAAGTCGAGGCCGGGATGATTCCGCTGAGCCTCGCTAACCATGGCAGGACAGAGATCAATGCCTGAATACCGAAGTCCGGGAAAGCGCTCTCCCAGAAAAGTTGCGAAGTCCGCGAATCCGCAGCCCACATCGAGCAGGCTGGAGTTCGCCAGGGGAAGCACCTCGCTCAGCACCCGAAACTTGATGTTCTGCGATTCGACGCGGCCGTAATCACAGGCCCGCGGATCGTGCCCGTATTTTTGGACCAGGCCGTTATAGTAGTCCGCGATACGTGCGAATGGATCTGTCATCTGCTCATGCACGGGAGAAATCCTCGCACAGCTTAAGAAATGCCTTCACCACAGAGTCCTGCTCATCCCCGGTGAGGGTCGGATAAAGAGGAAGCGAAACCAGCGTCCGGTACGCCCGGTCCGCAATGGGAGCAGCCGGGCTGCCTGCAGGGCGCCAATCCGTGACTGGAGCCGCCGAATGAATGCCAAGACGCTCCAAACCGAGCACTGCCGTTTTAGCGGAAGTCGCGAGCATCTCCACTGCAAAACGATACCAGACCCGCTCTGTGGTTCTTGGAGGAAGGCGAAAGATAGGCCGGAATCTCGGATCGTCGAGTTGTTCCAGATAGCGAAACGCGACCGCTTCCCTGGCCGCGATCATTTCCGGAAGCCTCTCCAACTGAGCCAGCACGAGCGATGCTTCCAGGTCGTTCATCTTGTCATTCATGCGATGTCCATCGGCGGGCTGGTCTCCGTAGTCACGCGCCGACCTGACGAACTGCGCGATCTGCTCCGAATCCGTCAGCACCGCGCCACCCTCTCCACCGCCAATCAGCTTGGTAGCATAAAACGAGAGAACGCCAGCCAGCGCGCGCGAACCGAGCCACTTCCCGCTCTTCTTTAATCCGAATCCGTGCGCGCAGTCTTCAATGACTGGTACTTCGCTGGAAACAATTTCCTCCATCGGGGCCGGCGCACCAAAAGTGTTTACCACGATCATGGCATGCGGCCGCGAGCTCTCGATCTGCGACCTGCATCGCTCCGGGTCAATATTCCAGTGCGTTGGATCAACCTCGACCGGCACAGGAGTTGCGCCCCAGGCCAGAACGGAATTGGCCAGCGCCACGCAGGAATAGGCTGGCACCAGCACCGAGTCCGTCGGGCGAATGCCCAGCCCGCCGAGCGTCAGACGCAGCGCCGCCAACCCGGAGGCTACGCACACGGCATGCCGCACCCCGCCCAGCCGGGCCAGCATCGTTTCCAGTTCCCGCACCCGTGGACCTTGCGCCCAATACCCACTGCGCACCGTCAGCAGCACGGCGTCGCACTCCGGCTCTCCAAAAGTCAGCCGATTGTGAGGAACTGATTTAGACATTCTCGATCCAAGTCACCAGATGCGACGACTTTCAATAATCTACCTGCTAATGGGCAGGCCTCATCCAGAGCGTCAATCGGGACCTCGCCGTTTCATTGCACCCCGTAGCACGGACTGCTGCCGTGGTGACCATTCGCTTACGGCTTGGAACCCGTCGCCAAAATCGACCAGGTCATGGAAGAATCTTTCGAACCGGAGCTGGCGATGCGCGCCCGGCACCGGGATGCTCATGCCAAGCCTCAATCTCAGCCACCACTCTGCGTCCCGAAATCCGGCCGCCGCTCGGGCGGCAACCAGGCTGGAGAACCTGGCGTTCACTTCCAGCAGACGCACGCCTGAATGTGTTTTTCGGACCTGCACATTGGCGGCTCCACGCAGCTGCATCGCTCGTCCAATTCGGCCACAGTAGTCCGCGACGGTGACGTCATCGCTCGTTTCTGCTTTCATCGAACATCCTTCCCCGCAAAGCTCCCGCCGAAAACTCAGCACCGAATCGAAATGTTCGCAGGCGAAGATTCCTGCGGAGAACTCACCCAGATCATCATGGAAGTGCTCCTGGACGAACGGCAGTGGAACCTCGGCCACGGCCTTTTGCAGCGACTCCCAATTGTTTACGATGCGCAGGATGCGCGATCCGCTTCCCCGGCGCGGCTTTACGACCAGGGGAAAACCAGCGTTTGCGACCAGCGTTTCCACGTCTCCGGCATCGGCGCCGTCGGCGAACTGACCTACATTGACTGCCTGAGCAAGTGCCCGCGCGCAACTTAACTTATCTGAGAAGCTGTCGAAGAACTGCGCATCATGACAAATCATGACTGCGCCGCAGGGCAGCCGAGGCGGAGGTGCCGTGCGGCTGAGGACGGCAATCTCCTGCTCAGTGGAGGGTAGTACGGCGGAATAGCCGTGCTTCTCACAGATTCCGTCGAGAATTTCTATGAAAGCAGGATCGCTGGCCAGCGGCACCCAATGGAGAGTCTTCACAAAACCCGCGCCGACGCTGTCTCGGACCGCATCACAGCCGCTTATTTCAAGAGGCATGTCGGCCAGACAAAGAGCTTTTGTAATCGCCTGGCCCAGCGTACCGCCCACGCCGGTTACCAGGACGCGCACGGGCGCGGTCATCGAGTGAGGACCTCCCACAGGTATGGCAGTTCCGGATCGTGTTCTTTGGCGTCTCGTATGACTTCACCACAATCGAACCCGACTCGCTTAAGCTCCGCCGTTCGAGAGCCGGTATCGAGAATCGCATAACATGCCGCTCCCGAGCCGTTACGTGCCTGTCCGACCGACCCGGGATTCACAATCAGCTTTTGACCGTGTTTTTGCACCATCGGATAGTGCGTGTGCCCCAGCAGCACGACATCGGCATCCACCGCTTCGAATTTCTGCCATTCCACAAAGTCCGGATATACCCGGCCGTTTAGCGGATCCCAGGGGGAACCATGAAACATTGCCACTCGCAGACCGTCGAAATCTAGGGTCCGCTCCACGGGTAAAGCTTCCATCAGGCTCCGCGCTTTGGGAGACAAACTCTGCACCGACCGCCAAAGAGCTGATCCATAAGAAGAGAAATACGCCGGGGAGGGAGCCTTGGCTTCCGCCAGCACTTTGAGCAGCACATCGTCGTGGTTCCCGCGAACACCAATCACCTGAGTCGGCCAAAGGTCTGCGCATTCGTTCACGAAGCCATAGTAGCCAGCCAGGTCACCCAGGAACAGCAACGCATCGGAATTCAACGCCAGTTCCTGCAGAACGGGACGCAGCGCGGCCGCATTTCCGTGTACGTCGGAAAATATTCCTATGCGCATTCGTCCACCCACTGAGGTCGCCGGCGCCATTCTTCCGATAACGCTTTTTGGAACGGCTTCAGGTAAGGAAGAACTTCCGGGCTCGGTTCAAAGACATACTCATCCGCGGCGGAACTAGGTTCTTGCCAGCGCACACGTAACCGTGAACCCGGCAGGGTCTCGAGCGCTCGTGCAAAATCGCTTATGCTTAATGTATCCGATCCCGCGAGCAAGTACACACCGGTCTTGCCGTGTTTTGCGAACTGCAGAAGACAGGTCGCAACTTCGTTGCGAGAAACGTGGTTGCGAAAACCTCCCTTCGACGGGATTGCCGGCTCCGCCCTGGGTTCACTTCCCCGGGCCGCGAGCAGTAGCAATCGGTTCCAAAACAGCGTCGGTCGCCGCTGCCAGCCCCAAATACCTCCCGCGCGCACGATACAGGTGTTTTCCTTCCCCAGCACGTTCGTCCATTCCCGTTCCGCTTCAAGTTTCCCCATACCGTAAATAGTCGAGGGCTGGAGTGGTGAATCCAGACGCACCCGCGGAAGATCCGGATACACCGATACAGTGCTGACCAGTATGGAGGTACCAACACCTGAGTCGCGGACCCAGGTTGCGACGTGGCGCGCCATCGACGCATTCTGACAACGGCCCTCCTCGCTGTTGTCAACCACGGCTGCCGCGTGGATGACGACTGCGGATTCCGGACGCTCGAGCCGGAATAAGTCGGCCAACCGCACAACCGCTTCCGGCTTGGCGAGATCAATGGCCACGGCATTTCCGGTGCTTGCCGAGCGACCGCTGGTGACCGCATGAATGTCATCGAAGAGTGCAGGAGCGCAGGCCACTAGAGATGCTCCGAGGAACCCCGTGGCCCCGGTCAAGATCGCTACCCGTCGGCTGATCCCGTCAGTCACAATCCCGTCAGTCATTCGTGGAGTACCACCCTCTGAGCGCGGACCCCAACTGTTCGCTACCCAGAACGACGACCCTCATTCTGCAAAATCCTCAGCCGCGAACACATGCCCTGATGGGATGCTTCTCACCAGCTCGCGAGCGATCAAGCGATCGAACTGCTTCGGTGGAAAACCGAAGCCCGGTCGGCGAAACGCAATATCAGAAACGACGAGGCGGTGTCCCGAGGGAAGCTCGCGTGCAGCCACGCAGGAAAGCCGGCTGTCGCGCAGCCCCAGTTGCTCGGACGCGGCAGGTTTCAATTCCCCGCTCCCCAGACTCTTTTCCAGGCTGCGAACCGATTCCACCAGGGTGCGGAACTCCCTGGGGTCGGCCGAGAACCGATGGTCCGGGCCGGGAAGATTTTTGTCGAGCGTGAAATGCTTCTCGATCATGCACACCCCCAACGCCACCGAGCCGATGGCGGCCACATTGCCGTCAGTATGATCGCTCAATCCGACCGGGCAATCGAACGCGTCGCTTAGCGTGCCGATCTTGCGCAGGTGCACATCCTCAGGGGGCGTCGGGTACGAAGACGTGCAGTGCAAAAGGATCAGGTCTTTCCCCCCCGCACCGCGAAACGCCTCAACCGCGTCCTGCACGTCATCCAAGGTCGCCATCCCAGTGGAGATCACGGTCGGCAGCCCCGTACGCGCCATCCCACGAATCAAGGGGAGATTGATCAGATAATCCGATCCGTTCTTCAACAACGGCACGCCCATCTCAACCAGTTCCTGTATGCCCGTTTCAGACGTCGGTGTGCTGAAGAAAATCACGCCGCGCCGGGCGCAATGCTCGCGCAGTTCACGCAACTTCTCCGGCGCCAGTTCGCAGCGCTTGAATATATCGAATTGCGACTCGACCACGGTCTTGCCTTGCGACACATACGTATGCGTCAAAGTACGATCTGAAAGAAAATCCTCCGTGCGGTAGTTCTGAAATTTGACCGCGTCGGCTCCCGCGTCGGCCGCAGCGTCAATCGACCGGTGGGCCAGATCCAAGTCTCCATTGTGGTTGATGCCGACCTCCGCTGCCAGAAAGCAGGGCTGACCTTCGCCCACCAATCGCCCGCCGATTCGCACGACTCTCATAAGCAGTTCTGCAGAAACTCCACCACGCGGGCGGCGCCCTGACCGTCAACCAACTTCTGCCCGCGTTCGCTCAGCTCACGACGCCCATCCGCACTGTTCATCAGCTTCTTGATCGCATCGCCTATCTCCGGTTCGGAAAGGTTAGCATGCCATCCCAGGCACAGCGCAGCGCCGGTCTTGGAGATGGTTTCCGCGTTCCTTTCCTGATCGCGCGAAAGCGTAATCAGAATCATCGGGACACCGAGAAAGGCCAGCTCCCAGCAAGTCCCACCCGGCGCCGCGATCGCCACGTCCGCCCAGTTCATGATCGGAGCCATGTTCGCAAGACTTCTCTCCAGGCGAACTTTGACCGGGAGTCGCTCCACCAGCGCTTGCAGTGACTCATGCAGTGACTCAAAATGAGGGCTGCCGCCCCCCACCACCACCGTGGCCTCAAAATCATTTCCCAGCCCCGGAAGAGCGCGCACTACATGGGACGTAACATTCTCGGAGTCGCTCCCTCCCATGGTCACCAGGAATTTGCGCGCGACTCCGGCAATCTCTCTGCGCGGATGCTCCACCAGAAATTCCGGTCGAAGAAGAACATAGTTCGCCCCGAGAAGAAGATGGGTGGAAGCTGCACGCTTATAACTTTCCGGACTTGCATCGAGGTTCTGATTGAGCACGACATCGGCTTCGTAGAAATCAAAGCGCGCGTCATCGTCCAACACTAACACGCGTACGCCAGACATCTTGAGCCTGTGGATGTAATCCGGTTTGAACCGGTATCCGTCGACGACCACCCACTGCGCGTGCAACCTGCGCGCCCACGCCACCGTCTGCTCCGCATCTTCGGGAGTTCCGGGTTGCACAATCATCCGCTCGTGCTGGATCTTTTCTTCCGCGAACCGCTGGTCCAATGCACCGATATTTTCCGCCGTCAGATAGCAGACCCGGCCGCCCGATCGTTGCCAGGCTTTCGCCAGCGCCAGGCAGCGCATTACGTGCCCACTGCCGATGGCAGCGCTGGCATCGGCGCGAATGAGAATGTTATCGAGCGACATGACTCGCCGCGTCGTCCAGGCTCATTTCAAATCCCGTCCGTAACTTGTCGACGCGAAAGCTCACCACGCGGTCCAGCCTCCATCCACCGCCAGATCAACTCCGGTCACATAAGACGAAGCGTCGGAGGCCAGGAACAGCAGCGGCCCGCGCAACTCCCGCGGCTCACCCGTGCGTCGCATGGGCACTTCTTCCTTCAGGCGAGTGTGGAATCCCGCATCGTTCTCGAGGTAAACCGCGGCCGGGAACGGTCCCGGACTGATGCAATTCACGCGAATCCCATCAGACGCCAGATGACACGCCGCGTAGCGTGTCAATTGAATCAGCGCTGCCTTAGCCGCTCCATAGGAAGGTGGATTGTTTGCGCCACTGGTTCCGTAGATCGACGGATTCGGACTGACACTGCCATACATCGACGCGATATTCACTACGGACGCTCCCGCAGTTGATTTCGCCGACTCGCGCAGCAAAGCAACCGACGCTTGAATCATCCGAAACGCCGCCATCACATTTACGCGATACAGTTGCTCGAAGTCCTCAAGGGTCGTGCTCTCCATCGTTCCGGAATGGCCGCTGCTTGCGTTATTGACGATAATGTCGAGCCGCCCGTGCTGCTCGCCGATCAGCGCTACATTCTTCAAAACAGCAGCCTCATCCGTAACGTCAAAACAAGCGGCGGACACCTTGCGGCCGCGCGCTCGCAATTCGGTACAGAGGGCATCGAGTCTGTCACCTCCACGCGCGTTCAGAACTACGTGAGCGCCCGCTCCGGCCAGGGCTTCCGCCATCCACCGTCCCAGATGACCCGTCGCGCCAGAGAGAAACGCGACACGTCCGTCGAGGCGAAACTGCCGCAGAACGTCTTCCTCACCGAGTTGCGGGGTGTTCATGAGTAGTCTTCCATTTCGCCGGATTCAGAAACTCTTCTGGCGCCCGTGGCATTGCCTGCCGCAAGTGCTCGCACTGCTCCGGACTGAGCTTGGGAGTTCGACACAGTCTCAGGTTCTCCTCGAGCTGATCCATGGTTTCGCAGCCCACCACCACGCTGGTTATCCAAGCCAGCGATCGCACATACGCAAGACAAAGATCCGCAACACTCTCACGCCCGAACTCTTCCGCGAGCCTCCCGAGCGCGCGCCAATACTCCGCAGCCTGAAAGCCTTCGACGACCGGCCATCGGCTTGCCGGATGCACCAGAACACCCTGGAGCAAGGCGCTCCGTGCGTGCACCACGACTTCAGGGCGACTCGCAGCCGCACGATTCAGCCCCGCCGCCTCCCACCGCCAATCAAGAACATTCATCGGGATCTGGAGATGCTCAATCGCCGGATCCTGAAGTGCTTCTAACGCTTCCCTCGTTTCATACACGGAAGCTCCGAGAACCGCAATGCTCCCCACTCCGCGCAGCTCCAGCAATCTTTGCCACGCGGCGCCTTGCCACGAATCGTGGTCCTGCCAGCGGTGGAGCAGAACAACCGCCAGTTGCGACGCACCCAGGGTCTTGCTGGAAAGTTGAATACTCTCGTCAACCCGCGCCCGCACCTGCGCCGCCGACGCATCCGCCGGCAGCCCAGCGAGATCGACCTTCGTAATCACATCCACGCGAGAAGCCCACGCTCCGCTGAGGGCCTTGCCCAGCACTTCCTCCGCCGTTCCATAGGCTCGCGCCGTATCGATCGCAGTCACGCCGTGAGCAATCGCCTTGCGCACCATGGCGACAGCTTGCTCTACGGATGGCTTCCCATGGTCGTTGACGGCTCCATAGTCCATGCCCAGCTGCGCGGTTCCCAGCGTGAGTTCGCTGTATTGCCGTCCGCCAACCGTGCGGCACGGCACGCGAAACGTGGGCTCCCCGGGAAGCTCTGCCAGTTTGCGCATCAGATCCTGCCATCCCACACTCACCGGATCGGTCACCTCGTCGAAAAGACGGATAATGCGGCGATAGTCTTCCTCATCGTCGATGGTGCAGCGCAGGTGGCTGAAATCGGAATTCTCCAAACCTTGCGGACGAAAAATCGCGCAACTGCAATTCCGCTTGATCCAGGGCCCCACATGCTCGCGATCGCTAGCACTCGTGGCCTCGCGATGGGCCCGGCGCAGAGCCGCGACCGAGAACGCCTCCCCAGACAGACCATAGGGCAGCCCGCTCAATACCGCATCCGTACTGATGTATTCGGTACCAGACGACCTGAACTGCTCTGCCAGTTCGTCCACGAACCGTCCGTCGGGAAGCACATTATCGGCAGTCAGGCGGATAACAACGCAATCCTCCGGATAACTGGCACAAGCGAGGTAGTAGCGGCTCAGAACGTCGTTCAACGGGCCCCGAAAAACGGAAAGTCCGCGCTCATGGGCCTGTAGCACTAATTCATCGTCGGAAGGATCGTCCGAGGTCGCGACAATGATCTCATGACGCTGATTCGCGGCTCGCAATGCGGCCAGCACTGCACTCGGGTATCCCGCGACCCGCAACAGCGCTTTCGCTGGCAGGCGCGAACTGCTGGTCCGGGCCTGCATGATCGTGACCGTTCTCAACTATCACCTGTCTCAACTAGCACCTGGCTGGCTGGGATTCCTCAACGAGCAAAGCACGCGATCACCTTGGTCACCGCGCCCATGACGTCCTCCACATCCTGATCGCTCATGCCATGAAACATGGGCAGGCTGATCAGCCGGGCATAACCGTCTTCGGCCACGCCAAACTCTCCGCCCTTGTATCCAAACCGTTCGCGGTAGTAAGGGTGCAGATGCACTGGAATGTAGTGCACGTTGACGCCGATGTTTTCGGCCCGCAGAGCGCGGAAAATCTGCGCGCGATCCGCCGTCAGCTTCTCCAGGTCCAGGCGAATGGGATACAGATGCCACGCCGGATTTACCTCGGCTCGCACGGCAGGCGGAATCACTCCCGGAATCTCGCGGAATGCCGCCGTATAGCGCGCCGCAATCTCCCGCCGCCTCGCCAGATTCGCATCCAGCTTTCTCAACTGCTGAATCCCCAGCGCACACCCGATATCGGGCAACCGGTAGTTGAAGCCGAGCAAAACCATCTCGTAGTGCCACTGCCCAGCACTTTGGCGCTGGCGGGCCTCGCTTGAGATTCCGTGATTGCGGAAGCGCCGCAGAGTCTCGCCGAATCGCGGATCATTGGTCGCAACCATTCCGCCTTCGCCGGTCGTAATGTGCTTCACCGGATGAAAGCTGAACACGGTCATATCGGCGATGCTTCCCACGCGCCGCCCGCTGTACTCCGCACCCAGCGCGTGACAGGCGTCTTCAATCACGATCAGCCCGCGCCGCCGCGCGATCTCGAGGATTGGCGTCAGATCCGCTGGATGCCCCGCGTAGTCCACCGCAAGGATCGCGCGCGTCTTGGGCGAAATCCTCTGTGCGATTTGTTCAGGGTCGATGTTGAGCGTGTCCTGGCTGATATCCGCAAATACGGGCGTCGCGCCCTGATACAAAACGCAATTCGCCGTGGCGGCGAACGTCAGGGGCGTGGTAATGGCTTCATCGCCGGACTTGAGCCCTGCTGTGAACGCAGCCCCATGCAACGCAGCCGTGCCAGAACTGAAACTCACCGCGTGCGCCGCACCCACGCGGGCGGCAAACGCCTGCTCAAACTCCGCAACCTTCGGACCAGTAGTCAGCCAGTCGGACCGCAGAACTTCCACCACCGCCTGAATGTCCGCCTCGTCCACCGATTGTCGCCCGTAGGGCAGGAAAGTCGCGCGCACGGGCGATCCCCCATGAATGGCAAGAACCTGCGGACTAGCCGACGTCGTGGTCATGAGGCAGACCTAGGCTGGAACCCGCGCCGGGACCGGTTGTTCCTCAGGCGAGGCTGGAGCAATCAATTCCTGCAATTCGCGATTCGTGAGCCAGTGTTCGTTGGTCTCGCTGGCATAGCGGAATCCTTCGGGCAAAGGCTTGCCGTGCACCCAGTTCTCACGCCGCCACCATGCATGCGCCGGCTGAATGATATAGCGGTCTTCGACTTCGAGCGTGTTACGCGCCTCATCTTCAGAAACCAGCACTTCGTGCAGCTTTTCTCCGGGACGAATTCCAATGGTCTCAATCTCGCACCCCGGAGCGATCGTTTCCGCCAGGTCCACCAGTCGCATGCTCGGAATCTTGGGGACGAAAATTTCTCCGCCGTGCATCTGCTCGATGCTGCTCACCACAAACCGCACTCCCTGCTCCAGCGTCAGCCAGAAGCGGGTCATCCGTGCATCGGTCAGCGTGATGCGGCCGCGAAGTTTCTGTTCCTGAAAAACCGGGATCACGCTTCCCCGGCTCCCCACGACATTTCCGTAGCGCGCACAACTGAACCGTGACTCCTGGGCACCCGCATAGGCGTTCGCCTGCACAAACATCTTCTCGGCGCACAACTTCGTGGCGCCGTACAGGTTGATCGGGTTGACGGCTTTATCGGTGCTCAGAGCCAGAACGCGCCGCACGCCCTGATTGATGGCGGCATCAATCACGTTGCGGCCACCGATGATGTTAGTCTGAATGGCCTCGAAGGGGTTGTACTCGCAAGCCGGCACCTGCTTCAGCGCAGCCGCGTGAACCACGATCGTAACCCCGGCAAAAGCGCGCTCCAAACGTCCCGCATCACGCACATCGCCCAGAAAATATCGCAGGCTGGGATGGTCCAGTCCCGCGGCGCGCATGTCGTGCTGCTTGAGTTCATCGCGGCTAAGGATCACCAGGCGCTTCGGCCGGTACTCCTTCAGCATGATTTCGACGAATTTCTTCCCGAAAGACCCGGTCCCGCCCGTCACCAGAACTGCCTGTTCCGACCAATTCATCCCATCCGCCTCGTTACCACTGAAATCACACAACCTCGCCGCGAAGCCGCTCGAACGCCTTTTCTCATTTCCATGGGCATGGCCATCCGGAACACTTCTGCGATGGACGGCCGCCGGCTGGGTCTCACGTTGCCGCTAGTATAGCGGACTTTCCCCGAACCCGGCGCTCCATCGCGCCGCCTCGGGAAGAAAATTGGCCGCGGCTTTTGCCTCATCCAATGCTAAAATGTTCCACGAACTCTCCAGTTACTCGGTGCGAAACAATTCCCTGCGCGACGGACCAGCCTCTTCGACCCGGGACTTCGTTCTAGGTATGCACGACAGCCCTGTTCGGGCCTTTGGAGCAGTCACACATTCCTTGAGGAGCAGGCATGGATTCCGGACCCCTGATACCGGCGAGTAACTCCGCCATTCGCGCAATAGAGCCGACCCCAACCCTGGACTTGGGCCGGCCGGCGGGTCTGCGCCTCTATCCCGATCTTCCTTCGCACGAATCCCCCGTCCGCGAATACATTCGGATTCTCCTCAAGCGCAAATGGACCATCATCGGATGCCTGGTGACGATCTTTTCCGTCGTCGCCATTGCCAGTCTGAAGCTGCCTAAGGTTTATCAAGCCGTCGGCACCATCGAGATCGACAAGCCCGATGCCAGTCTGAATTTTCAGAACTCCGCGACCTTCAACCTGGACTATTTCGATCCCACCGAGTTAGAGACCGACATGAAGAAGTTGCAGAGCGACAGTCTGGCACTGCAGGTAAGCCAGGAGTTGCACCTGGATCGGGGCGCAGAACTCGCCGGTCAGGCTCCGCCCGCGCCTTCGCTCGATCTGGCTCCCGACACTCTCCAAAATGATTCCCCCCGGGCCGCGGCCATGGTGGGAAACTTCAAGGGGAATCTGAAAGTCTCCCTCGTTCCCAATACCCGCATCATCGAGGTCCGTTACACCGACCAGAATCCCCAGGCCGCCGCCCTTGCCGTCAACACCCTGATGCAAACCTACGTCGATGAAAATCGAAGATCCCGCTACGACGCGACCATGGACGCCTCGAAGTGGCTGGCGGGACAACTCGTCGATATGCAGATGAAGGTGGAGTCCTCCCAGGAAGAGCTGGTGCGTTATCAAAAAGAGCACGAAATCCTGGGAATCGACGAGAAACAGAACATCACGATGGCCAAGTTAGACGAACTCAACAAGCAGCTCACCGCCGCCGAAAGCGAGCGCATGGACAAAGAGGCTCTATACCGTGTGGTTGAGTCCGGAGATCCTGACGCGATCGCCTCCAACGCCGGCGGCCTCGAAGACTTGGCCGGAGGCGGCTCGCAATCTGCCTCGACTTTGCTGGAAAGCCTCCGAACCAAGCAGGCCGACATCAAGATCCAGGCCGCCGACCTGAGCACCCAGTTCGGCCCTTCGTATCCCAAGCTGACTCAACTGAATAATCAACTGAAGGAAATCGACGCTCAGATTAGGGCGGAAATGAAAAAGATCGCCAGCAAGTTTCGCGGCGAATACACCACCGCCTTGCAGCGCGAAAACATGCTGCGCGACGCTTTCGAAAAACAAAAACAGCAGGCCAACAAGCTGAACGAAAGCGCCATCCGGTACAACATGCTCAAACGCGATGCCGACACCTATCGCACACTCTACGAAGGTATCTTGCAAAAACTCAAGGAAGCCGGCGTCTCGGCGGGATTGAAGTCTAACAATTTCCGCATCGTGGATACTGCTCGTTCACCCACCGGGCCGATCGAGCCAAATATTCCCCGCAACCTGATGTTTGCTCTGGTCCTGGGACTGGCATCCGGCGTGGGACTCGCTTTCCTGCTGGAGGGATTGGACAACACCGTGCGCACGACGGAACAGGCGCAGATGATCTCTGGCCTGCCATCACTGGGCATGATTCCTCTCGGTTCCAAGTCGGCCCGTGAGGGCCCCAATCCCAAGCGCCTGGTGATCGCGACCTCTAAAGAAGCCGTGGAACTGGTAACCCAAGTCCGGCCGCAATCGCAAATGGCGGAATCGTACCGCGCCCTGCGCACCTCCCTGCTGCTGTCAAACCTGGGAGCTCCTCCCAAGGTCATCATGGTGACGAGCGCTCTGCCCCAGGAGGGCAAGACCACCACCAGCATCAATTGTGCGGTGGTGCTGGCTCAGAAAGGCGTGCGGGTCCTCTTGATTGACGCCGATATGCGCCGGCCCAGCATTCATAAAACGCTGGGCATGGGGCCACACAGCGGATTGAGCAATGTGCTGACCGGCAGCACCACGCTCGAGCAGGCCATCACCCGCACCGCGATTCTCCCCAATTTGTTCGTGCTCGCCGCGGGCACGCCGCCGCCCAACCCCGCCGAACTGCTGGCGTCTTCCAACATGCGCGACAAACTGGCGGAGTTGCGCGAGCAATATGACCACATCGTGATCGACACGCCCCCGTCGCTGTCCGTCACCGACGCGGTCGTTCTGTCACCCCGCGCCGATGCCGTCGTGCTCGTGATTCGTTCCGGTCAAACCACCAAGCAAGCTCTCCGTCGCTCGCGCGATATTCTCACCCAAGTCAACGCCAAGGTGGTGGGAGTTCTGCTCAATGCCGTAGACCTGAGTTCGCCCGACTACTATTACTATTACGAATACCAGGGTAAGTACGCCCGCTACTACCACGAGGGAGAATCCTCCGACCACGAGGGACCAAACGATGAAGTGGAACAGAGCTCGCCCTCGTCGAGCAGCGCGTAACGTGGATTTTCGCCCGCACCGATACAGATGAAGATCCCTTTCAACACACCCGCTCGCAAGTGGCTGGTCACCGCCCTTGCCGTCGCTCTTGCGGCCGGCTACGTTGGCTTCGCTTCAACCCAGGTCGCGGCCGTCTGGTTCGACAGCCGCGTCGAGCTAACCAGCCTCAAAAGGGCCGTACGGCTCGATTCGGGGAATGCGGATTATCACGATCACTTGGGCCGATACTACGATCTCGTGGCGCGGGAGCCGGCCGTGGCGGTTGCGAACTATAAAGAGGCCGTACAACTCAATCCTCATTCCGCTCGCTTCTGGTTCGACCTGGCCAACGCTTATCAGGTTCTGGGAGACACGGCAAATCAGACCGTGTCGCTGGAGCACGCCATCCAGGCCGATTCCATGACGCCCGACGTCGCCTGGGAAGCCGGCAACCTCTATCTCGTCCAGGGCGAAAATCAGAAGGCCCTGCGCGAATTCCGCGTCGTCATCGCCAACGACCTCTCCCTCGTCAACAGCGCTCTTCAGTTCTCCTGGCGCATCGAACCGGATGTCGATGCCCTCTTGCGCGATGTTGTGCCTGCCCGCAGCGAGGCTCTCTTAGGTTTCCTCGCCCTGCTGCAGGACAAGCAAGAGACTGCGGGCGCGGCCAAAGTGTGGAGTGCCCTGATCCAGACTCATCAGCCCTTCGAACGGCGCTATGCTGACGAATACTTCCGCTATCTCATCCAGCACAAGGACGTCGACCAGGCAGTGCTGGTCTGGCAACAAACCGCCGATCACTTCGGGCTTTCCGCTTATTTGCCGTCGCCCCGCAATCTGATCGTGAATGGCAGTTTCAGTCTTGGCGTGTTAAACACCGGCTTTGACTGGCAACATCAGAAGCAACCCGGCGTCAAACTGGAACTCGACCGCACCGACTCTCATGACGGCAGGCAGTCCCTGGTGATTATTTTTGACGGGCCCGGAATCACCGACGCCGGAATCTATCAGCTGATTGCTGTGCAACCCAGCACCACCTACGATTTCTCTGCCTATTACAAGAACGGAGAAATGGAGGGCGCTGGTGGACCGCATCTCACCATTCAAGACATGTACACCCAAGCGGCTTACTACGATAGCGATGAATTGAAAAACGCAGGATTCTGGAAGCCGGTAAACGGCGAGTTCACCACCAGCCCCGACTGCAAACTGCTGGTACTGCACGTCCGGCGCCTTCCAGAACGCAGTCCGATCCGTGGTAAGCTTTGGATCGACGACTTTCACCTCATCCGAAAACCGTTTTAGGAGGTTGCGGAAAAACTCACGATTCTGTCTTGTCTTGAAAGGGCGCGGCTTCAAGCCGCGCCGTAAGTCGAATCGAA
>Ga0209415_10000953_pt1 | contig 54956 bp, 55 predicted proteins | sample PeaSoiSIISIP2007_FD_187696 | JGI IMG/M metagenome (GOLD analysis project Ga0209415, IMG submission 187696) | Peat soil microbial communities from Weissenstadt, Germany - SII-SIP-2007 (SPAdes) (version 2) | ecosystem: Environmental > Terrestrial > Soil > Wetlands > Peat | place: Germany... | reverse complement strand
CGCAGCAGCGCGTGGAAGGAGCGTATGTCAATAACTACCTTGGCGGGGCAAATCGCATAGTGGTTCCAAGCTGCGCGATATTGACTTCGTGCCTAGATGCTCGCGGGTATACGGTTGACCCCAACGGAAGCCTCACTGCCCCGAACGACCTGGGTGTCAATTGCCGTTGATCAAGTGGCCGCAATGATCGCTACCGCACCCATGAATCGTCGGCTTCCGGTTCCGGATCTAGCAGCGCGAAGTTTAACTTCGTAGCCCCGGATGACCGCTGTCTGGAAGTTATGCGAAGGTCCGCAGCGGGCCGACAGCGCCGGTACGCCTCGCATGTAGCCCGAAGGATTGCTCGGAGCGTCTAGGAGCGCGGGACGGAAAGGCCGTGGCGCGGCGTGGCCTGGCGCGGTGCCAAGCGCCTTGATGTCAAGGCGTGCATCGTACCGGCAAGCAAGGCGAGCGCGCCCAGCGTCAACTATCTTGACGTTTCGACCAGTCAGGATAGTTGTTGACGGCCAGAGAGGGACATTCCGGGGAAAATGGCTGGGGTCCCTGAAAATCAAGCAGTGGCGCGGATCTTGACAGAACTCGTCGCGCGTTTCCTGCTGGACTGCGCGCGTCCGTCACTTGGACTATTCCTTCGCGGGTCAAATTAACCCCTTCCTCGGAGAAGTGTCGCGTCGATGACCACGTTCCAGCATCTTCTCGAAGCTTCTATTGTTGGAACTCGGCCCCCCAAGCTGCGGCCTTGGAATCCGCCTTCGCACAAAGGAGGATCGTGCCCCCTTAAATTGAATTAGCTCTGGTGCCCCGGGCCGGACTCGAACCGGCACGCCCCCTTTCGGGAAAAGCGGCGGATTTTAAGTCCGCTGTGTCTACCGATTTCACCACCGGGGCAAGGCGTGCAGTTTAAACTGGGGCAGCGCGGTTCGCGACCTAGCGCGACTGTGGCGAAAGACGTACGAGAACCGGTCAACGCTGCCCCGAGGCAGACCCAAGCGCCGCGAGTTCGCTTGTGCGCTGCGCCCATGCCGGCGTAACGGGGCGCCTGCTATCGTACGGCGCGGTGCCCGCTTGTGAACGACAGCGCTTCGAACCCCGCGATCACATCGAACAGCTCCTCGTCGATGCCAGTCTGACGCAAACGCTGAAACGTCCGGTGCAACCGCTCCAGCAGCTCGTCGATGTTTCTATCGGCGCGCTCCATTGCCGCCAGGCGGCTGGCGTTCTCGCTTGCGAGGGATTCTGCACAGGCCCCGAAAAGCGAGATGAACAGATATTCGCGGATGAGCGCTCGCAAGGTCGAGGTGCGCCCACCCAGGACCTGCGGCAGATTCTTCGTTGGCCAGGGAAGTTCCGCGAGCCTGCGGCGCCAGCTCTCGTCGAGCGGCAGCAGCTGCCGGCCGACGGGCGCGTAAATGGCCCCGGCCTTGGGGCTGTTATAAAAAAGGTGCAGCTCCCGGACTGCGCCCTGGCGCAGTCCCAGTTCGCTCTGCACGAGAATCTGCCCGACCAGCGGCGCAATGGTCTGGATCGAATTGGGGACGGGGAACAGCCCCCGCAGCGGGATTCCCGCCTGCGCCAGACGAGCATGGACATGCTCGCCGACCGCCCAAACCTGCGCCTCGCCGGGCATCGCCGCGAGGGCTTTTACGGCGTAATCGGCCACGGCCTCGTTGAACTGGCCGACGAGTCCCTGATCGGAACCGTAGACGATGGCGCCAGTGGCACCAGCATCTGCTTGGCCATTGTGCTCGGCCATCAAGGTCGCTGGCGCGCCTTGCCGAACGCATGCAGCCAATCCCAGTTCCACGGCGCGGTAGTAGTCGGCCAAGGCGCGCACCGCTTTCTCGTATTGGCCAATGCTCGAGGCCGCAAGGGCCTTCATGGTCCGGACCACGGAGTGGAGGTCCTCGGCGCTGCTGATCTTGCGGCGCATGCTCGCCAAGCTGTTGCTCAAGACTTCTCCCTTCGCGGTGCGCTTCGTGTTGCTCGGGTGTCGGCGACGGGCCGCGGCCCCGGCAGGCGATCAGACCCGTCCCCGAAGGGCGCGAGCGCTTTGCGGGCGAATTCGATGATGATCTTTCGCTGCTCTGCGCTCAGTGCTGCCCCGGCTTCAAATTGCCGGCACACGGAGTCGGGGATGTCCGCGGTCGCCTCGCGCACCGCGTGTTCGGCCTGCGTCATTTGGTCGATCGCCACGGCGTCGAACAGTCCCTCGGTCAACGCCAGCAGCACGGTGATTTGCGCGGCAACCGGCAGTGGGGTGAATTCGGGCTGCTTGAGGCACGCGCGAATTCGCCGCCCGTGTTCGAGGATTTTTCGGGAGATCGTGTCGAGGCGAGCGCCGAATCGGGCAAATGTCTCGAGTTCCTCAAATTGCGCGTAGGCGAGCTTGAGGTCGCCGGCGACCGCGCGGAAGGCAGCTCCTTGCGCCTTGCCGCCAACGCGAGACACCGATTTGCCAACGTCGACGGCGGGCAGAACGCCCATTTCGAACAGGGAAGGCGAAACGTAGATTTGCCCGTCCGTGATGGAAATCAGGTTGGTGGGGATGTAGGAAGAAATGTCCTGCGCCTCGGTCTCGATGATCGGCAGCGCGGTCAGCGACCCGCCGCCCAGCTCCGGGAGCAAGTGCGTGGAGCGCTCCAGCAGCCGTGCGTGGATGTAGAAGATGTCGCCCGGAAAGGCTTCTCGCCCCGGCGGTCGCCGCAGCAGCAAGGAGAGCTCGCGGTAGGCGCGGGCGTGCTGGGTGAGGTCGTCGTAGACGATCAGCACGTCGCGGCCGGCTTCCATGAAGTGCTCGGCGATGCTGGTCGCGGCATACGGGGCGATGTAGGCCAGTCCCGGCGGGTCGCTGCCCTCGGTCACGATGACGGTGGTGTAATCCATTGCACCTTTTTCGCGCAAGGTGGCAATGACCTTGGCCATGCCGGAAGGGCGCTGACCGATGGCGCAGTAGACGCACACGACACCGCGGCCCCGCTGGTTGAGGATGGTGTCGACGGCAATGGCGGTCTTGCCGGTGTGGCGATCGCCCAGAATCAACTCGCGCTGGCCGCGCCCGATCGGAATCAGGGCGTCGATGACCTTGAGCCCGGTCTGCAGGGGAACGGTGACGGGCGCGCGGTCCATGATCGGCGCGGCCGGGCGCTCGATCGGCAGGCGCTCGCTGGTGATCAGCGCTCTCTTGCCATCGAGCGGCCGACCGAGCGGGTCGATGACGCGTCCGAGCAGTGCCTCGCCCACGGCCACGTCCATCACCCGACCCGTGCGCTGGACCTCGTCGCCGGCGCGCAGGTGCCAGTATTCGCTCAGCAGCACGACGCCGATTTCATCCTCGTCGACGTTGAATGCGATGCCGAATGCACCACCGGGAAATTCGAGAAGCTCCTCAAACCCGACTCCGGGGAGCCCGCAGATCTTGGCGATGCCGGTCGAAACCATCGTGACCGTGCCGACCTCGCGCACCGCCAGTTGCGGCGCAAGGCTCTCGCGCATTTGGTGCATGCCCGCAAACACGCGGTCGAAGGAGCCCACCAGGGCGGGCGGTGCGTTGCTCATCGCTTCTTTTCCTCGGGCTGCGGCGCCTCGGACGACGCAGCCGACTGCGCCTGCGGTGTACCCTCGTCACGCAGCAGTTCGCCTAGGCGCTTTTCCATCAACAGCAGGTAATCGTTGATGCTCCAGGCAAGCTTTTGTCCATTGACGGAGAGTTCGATCCCGCTGATCAGGACCGGGTCCGTCTCGAAGTCAACGGCCACGGTCGTCGAGAGCGTTTCGTTGAGCGCATCTTGCAACGACTGGCGCTGCTCGGGCGGCAAGGCGAGGGCGCTGCGTACGCGCACCGGTTCGCCCGAAGTGCGCACGGCGCCGGCGAGGCGCTCCTTGGCCTCGTCGTCGAGTATCCGCAGGCGCCGCGCGAGCACCTCGCACATGCGCTCTTCCAGGCTTGCTCCGGCCAAGTCCACGAGCGCTTTGCGGGCAATGGCGAACACCTCCTCGCGGGTGCGGCGCAGGACGGATTGATCGAGCTCGCGGGCCTCCCTTTCCAGCGCCTGCCGGCGCTGGGCCAGCAAGGCCTCAGCCGCTCGCCGCGCTTCGTCGAGCAGGCGCTGGCGCTCGGCGCTTGCCTCGTCCGCCGCTGCGCTCAGGAGCGCGCCGCGCTGCTGGGCGAACTCCTCGTTCTTGCGCAGGAGCTCGTCTCGTTCCTGCTGGGCTTGGGCCCGTTTCGCAATGGCGTCGGCCGTTTGCGCGGCGATCCGCTTCTCGCGCGCGTCGACCGCGTCCAGGATGGGCTGGTAGAGGTAGCGCTTGAGCAGCCACACCAAGATGAGGAAGTTGAGCGCTTGCGCACCGACGGTGAACCAATCGATGAGCATGACCTACTTCCCGGGGAGCGGGGCAATTACGTGACTCCAGAACGGATTGGCGAAAAGCAAAATCATCGAAACCACGAAGCAATAAATGGCGCAGGACTCGATCATCGCCAGGCCGACGAACAAGGTCCGGGTTATGGTCGGGGAAGCGTCGGGCTGCTGGGCCAGCGCGCTGAGCGCGGTCGCTACTGCGCGCCCTTCGGCTAGTGCAGGGCCCATGCAGCCAAAGCCGGTCGCGAGCGCAGCGCCGATAATCGACGCCACTGCGACGATCGTCATGTTATCCATAGTGACAGTGCCTCATCTGGTTGGTGGCCTTGGAGCTCAAGGACCGGGCGCCGGCCCGGTCTCGGGCTCATCGGTGTGGGTGGCGGCCGCGATGTACACCGCGGCCAAAATGCTGAATATGTAGGCCTGCACCATGCCGGTAAGCAAGCCCAACGCCGTCATCACGATCGGAAAGACGAAGGGCGTGACGGTCAACAAGATGCCGATGATCATGGCTCCGCTCATCATGTTGCCGAACAGGCGCACCGCCAGGGCCAGCGTGCGGGATAGCTCGCTGATGATGTTAAATGGCAGCATGAGGAGCGTGGGCTCGAGGTAGGACCTGAGGTAACCGGCCAGGCCACGGTCCGCGATGCCGTACAGCGGCACGGCGATCAACACGCACAACGCCAGCGCGGCGGTGGTCGAAAGCGAGCCCGTGGGCGGCTGGTAGCCCGGGATGATGGTGCAAGCGCTCGCCAGGGCGACAAACAGGAAGAGGGTTCCGAGAAAACCCAGATACTTCCTCGGTTGCCTCAGACCGACCTCTTCGATCTGCTGGACGATCGCCAGGACCACGATTTCCAACAGGTTCTGCCAGCGGGACCGAGTGGCGTCGGTGGAGAGCTTGCGCGTGATGAGGCGCGAGCCCAGTACCAGCACCAGCATCAGTGCCCAGGTAAAGGCGATCGTGGCATTGATCTTCCAGAAGCCGTGCTGCCAGAAGATCACGTCGTCGGGACTAAGGTGCATGGTTTGCCTCCAGTGCCCGACGAACCTTACTTGCATCGAGCGGCCGATGCCACCACATGGCGATGGCCTGCGCGACCAAGAAGCCGAGCAGACAGGCCAGCAGCCGCTGCCAATCACCGCGCCCGACGGCAACAAGGCCGGCCAGGACTATGCACACCCGCAGCAGCAGGCTGCCGGCAAACCAAAGCGCCGGCCAGCGCGAGGCCACCGCCTTGCGGGTCGTCCACCACAGGCCCCCAAAGAAGATTGCGCCTAGCAGCAGCCCCATCGCCCACGCCAAGGCCAGCATCAAGGCTTCATGCATCGATATCCTCATGCTCCTTGCGCAAGGCCCGGTCTTCCTTGGCGACCCAATGCCATGCGGTGAAGCAGCCCAGCGTCAGCCCGGCGATGAGCAGCGCCAGTGTCCAGGAATGCGCGCCCGGATGATGGGCGTCGAGCCAAAGCCCAAGCGCCGCGCCCAGCAAGGTGGGGACCGCCACCGACCAGCCGATGATTCCCATCATTCCCAGACCAAACCATAGGCCGGGCGCCGGGTTGCGCCGCACCTTGAGCTTGCGCGCTGCCTTCGCGCCGACCTGCTCGGCGAGCGTCGATTCGCTCCTGGCGATCTTCTCGGGCTCGTCATTCATGCTGGAATGCTGCCAGGCGCCGCAAAAATCCCGCTTCCAATCGTGCCATGACAATACGCAGGCTGCGCTCGTCCTCGTCCAGGGCAGAGAACTCCCGCTCCACGGTGGAGCGCAGCTGGGCAAGGTCCGTTCCGCTCAGTGCGCGGCGCACCGACACGAGTACGTCGGGGCCCGTCTTGACCAGCGTCCCTTCATCCACGGCAACAAAAACCTCCCCTTCGGCCCGCGTCTCATAGGTCAGAATTCCTGGCGCTAGTGTCGCCGCGCAATCGAGCCGGTGCGGCAAGATCCCAAACGATCCCTGGTGGGTCTCCGCGACAATGCGCAATACCTCGGTCTTCTCGGCGAAGACCTGAAACGGCAGAAGAATCTTAAGGCGCATGGTTGCTGGCGCTGCCGCTGACCAGCGGCGTAGGGTTGGCGGCGGGCGATACCGTGCCTGCCTTTGTCTTGGCTTCGTCGATCGCACCGATCATGTAGAGGGCGCTCTCCGGGTAATCCTGGAATTCATCACGCAGGATCCGTTCGCAGCCATCCAGGGCGTCCTCGAGACTGACGAGCCGCCCCGGCATGCCGGTGAACTGCTCGGTCGTGAAAAAGGGCTGGGTGAGAAAGCGCTCCAGGCGGCGAGCGCGGCCAACCACGTTGCGGTCCTCCGGCGAGAGTTGCTCCAGGCCCAACATGGCGATGATGTCCTTGAGTTCGGCGTACTGGGCGAGCGTGCGCCGGATTTCCTGCGCCAGTTGATAATGCCGCTGGCCGACAACGCCGGCGCTTGCGATCTTGGAGCTCGATTGCAGCGGGTCGATCGCCGGGTACAGCCCCTCGCTGGCCCGCTCGCGGGAGAGCACGATCGACGCCGACAGATGCGAGAACGTGTGCACCGCTGCCGGGTCGGTGAAATCGTCGGCCGGGACATAGACCGCCTGGATCGAAGTAATGGCCCCTGTTTCTGTATTGGCGATGCGCTCTTCCAGCCTCGACAGTTCCGTGCCCATGGTGGGCTGATATCCCAGGCGCGAGGGCATCTGCCCCATCAGGCCAGAGACCTCCATGCCCGCCTGGATGAAGCGAAAGATATTATCGATGAGCAGCAGCACGTCGCGGTGCTCGTCGTCACGAAAATACTCCGCGATGGTCAGCGCGGCGTGGCCGACGCGAAAACGGCTGCCCGGGGGCTCATTCATCTGTCCGAAGACCATCACCATGTTGGGCAACACTCCGGCATTCTTCATGTCGCGGTACAGCTCCTCGCCCTCGCGGCAGCGCTCGCCGATGCCGCAAAAGACGCTGACCCCCTCGTGGTGCCCGATCATGTTGTGGATCATCTCCGTGAGCAATACCGTCTTGCCCACGCCCGCACCCCCGAAAAGGCCCGCCTTGCCGCCACGCTCCAGCGGCACGAGCACGTCGATGACCTTGATGCCGGTCTGGAAGATCTCGAACTTGGTGGAGCGTCCCGCCAGCGGCGGCGGGGCGCGGTGCACCGAGCGCCATTGGATGTCGGTCGGCGCTGCCTCGCGATCGATGGTGTTGCCGAATACGTCGAACATGCGCGAGAGAATCCCCTTGCCCACGGGCGCCTGCAGCGGGCCGAGCGTGTCGACTACGGCCATGCCGCGGGCCAGGCCTTCGGTGGGCGTGAGCGCGATGCCGCGCACGACGTGGGCATCTTGCTGCGCCAGAACTTCGATGACGATTTGGCCCTGGACGCCGGCGCGAAGCACATGGTAGATCCCCGGCAATTGCCGCTCGAATCGCACATCGACGACGCTGCCGCGTACCGAAACAACGACCCCCCGGTTCGCCATGTCGGCGTTGCTTCCCATCTTTGCCTTCGATGCGCCGATATCCATGCGCTCAGCCGTGCTCGCCCTTGTCGGTGATCTCTTTGACCGTGAAACGCAGCTTCAGCGGCAACGGCAGTCCGGTCGGTGGCTCCGGCAAGACCGGGGCGTCGGCCAGGGCCTTGCGCAGCGCCGAATCGATGTCGGCGGAGCCGCTGGAGCGCGGCAGTTCGCAGCGAATAATACGGCCGTGCGTATCGATCCAGAGGAGGGTGATGACCACGTAGCCGCGACCAAGCACCGAAGCGGAGCCCTGCAATTCGCGCTCGAGCCGCTGGGCCACCGTTTGGCCATAGCCGTTGAAGATCGCGCGCTGCTGGGCCGCCGATGGCGCGCCGCTGCCGCCGCCACCCCCCAAGCGGGTGATATCGTGCCCGCCACGCTTGGCGACGAGGCCAAAGCTGTCGCCTGCGCCTTCGCCCTCGGCCTCCACCCCTAGCTGGTCGTCGAGCGGCCGCTCGCCGGGGAGGCCGGGCGGGCCGGGTGGCCCCGGCGTGGCCGGCTCGATCAGCGAGAGCTGCCCCTGGTAGGTTTCCTGCTCCTTGGGGCGTTCCTCCTCCTTGGGTTTCTCCGGCTCCTTGGGCTTGACCTCCTGGGCCTTGGGGGGAGGCGGGTGCGGCAGGTTGAGCAGCTTGACGTGCTGGACCCGCGAGTGCGGGTGACTGTTGTCGCCCAGCAGATAGTGCCGGGCGTAGAGCACCGCGCCAACCACCAGGAGCACGAACAGCAAACGCGTGAGCCACGCGCGCAGGGTGTTCAGCGATTGCCCGTGCACGCGCACGGGTGTGGGTGGCGTGAGAACCGCAGCCATCGGCGCCTCACTTCACCAGTCGATTGGTCGCCAGGCCCAGTTGGCCGATGTTGAGCCGCTTCATGACGTCCAGCACCTCGATGACCTTGTAGTACTGGATGCTGGCGTCACCCTTCACGACCACCGGCAGATCGGGATCGGCGGCCTTGTACTGGCGCAGTTGCATCTCCAGCTCGCCGATCGTGACCAGCGCGGTATCGAGATAGATGCGCCCGTCGGCGGTGATCGTGACCGCCTTGGTCTTGGGTTTTCCCAGGCTGGGCGAGGCGCCTGCCTTGGGCAGGTCGACCATGATTCCCTCCACCGTCGCCGTCGCCATGATGACGAAGATGATCAAGAGGGTCCAGGCCAGGTCCATCAGCGGCGTGAGGTTGAGTTCGTCGTAGAGCTTGAATTCGGACTTGAGCCGCATGGCAATCGATCCTCGTTCAGGCGGCTACGGCCTGCAGGGCAGGGGCCGAGGCCAAGGTTCCAGCGAGTTCGGCCAACGAGGAGCGCAGTGCCAGCTTGCCCAGTATCTCGTTGGCGAAGACTTCCATGCCGGTGGTCAGTTCGCGGATGCGCGTGGCCAGGAAGTTGTAGCCGAACAGCACCGGGATCGCGACCACCAGCCCCGAGACGGTGGCAGTGAGCGCCGCCGCCACGCCGGGCGCTATGGTGTTGACATTTACGTCGCCGGCCATGGCGATGCTGGCGAAGGTGATCATGATTCCGACCACCGTTCCCAGAAGACCGAGAAACGGCGCCCCCGACACGGACAGGGTCAGCAGCACCAGCCGGTTGTTGAGTCGGTGGGATTCCTCCACCATGGTGGCTTCCAATCCGGCGCGCACCACTTCGAAGGCTTGCGGCGTCATCACGCCGCCGGTGAGCTTTTGGACGCTGAACACCTCGTTGATACCCCGGTGGAAGAGATGGAACAGGGGCGACTCGGACCAGTCCCGGATCTTGGCATTGGCCGCGTCCGCATCCAACTGCGCTAAGGGCGAAGATGCATCGCGAAAGACGCCCAGAAACTCCTCGTTCTGGCGGCGCATGCGGACGATTGTTCGCATCTTGGTCACCATCACCTCCATGCTGAACAGGCCCAGTACGCCAATGAAGCCGATGATGATCCAGCCATCCAGGCTGACCGCGTTGGCCAGGGTGCGAATGACTGCCAGGTAGTCGTTGCCCCCGCCGCTCTCGTCCCCTCCGTATTGCACCAGCTTGCTTTGCGGATCCTGGCCGACGGCGGCGGCGCGCACCCAGTCGGCCGCTCGCGCTAGGTTCGAGATCTGCAGCTCGTCGATCTCGGCCGCCAGGCCGCCGCCCGCGGCTCCCGCGCCGATGAGCACGTCGCCCTTGAGCTCGGGTGCCTGCAACGCGCCGCTGGCAACTTCCTGGCCGTCGACATAGAGCCTTGCCTTGTCGGCGAGCGTGAACGCGAGGTGGTGCCACGTACCGCCGTCGATGGGCTTGTCGGCGGCGACGCGCGCCTTGCGTGTGCCGTCGGCCAAAGCCAGGTAGGGCTTGCCGCCCTCCAGGCCGAAGACGAGTGCCTTGTCGGCCTCCGAACGGCTCAAGATGGTGCCCGTTGCCGCCGCCTCGGCGGTCTTTGCCCACAGCATCACCGTCCAGCCGCTGCCTGCGAGCGTCGCCAGCGACGGGGTCGCGGGAATTCGCAGGGACTGCACGGCGCTAAGCCCGAGCCCGAATCCGCTGGCGCCCGCGGCGCCCTGCGAGCCGCTAGAGGAGCTGGCGTTGTTGCCATAGCCCGTGGCGTCGCGCGGCAGGCCCTCGCGCTCGGCAAAGTGGAACGCGGCCACGGTGTGCGGATCGAAGCTGGCCTTTGCCACGTTGCCGGCCGCCGCGGCCTGGGGATTGCCGTAGTACAGATATACGGCCGAGTCCTTGGCGCCTACCGACGGAACCTGCACCCAGACGATGGCGATCTCGTTGATGGGGTCGAACTGCTCGATGTGGAAATTGAGCGGTGTCTTGTCGTCCGCGGCAACAAAGCGCAGGTCCGCCCCCGACTGCTGGGCATCGAAGAAGAGGAAGTTGCCGGCATGCAGCCGAATGGGGAGGAGCACCTGCTGCACCTGGCCCCCCAGTGCGGGTGTCTCGGCACCGTCGAGCGTGATCTTCTTGCGGTACGCCCAGTCGCCGTTCCACCACGCCGTGGCGAGCAGCGGGGCGCACAGCAGCGCGAGCCCCATAAGGCACTTGAGCCAGATCATTCGGCCGGATTTGCGCGCGGCGAAAAGCCTCGAAGACATGTGCTGCTCCTCCAACGCCAGGATGCTATGCCGTCGCTCTTTCCAATTTCATTGCAAGCCTGACGACAATGATTGATGGAGGAAGCTTCTCGCACTCGCATCGACCCGCGGTTGATGCGCATCAACGGGTACTGCGCCGCGTCAAAAACAGTGCGTGACAAGTAACGCGAAGGTCATACGCGCTGACCACTCATTGCGCATCTGGCGACCGTTCATAGGTCGCTACGGCTTGCCTCGTGGTGCGCATGGTCCGAAGGAACTGACTGGCCCGCCGCCATACATCGCCACTTGCGTGCGGGCAAGTATTGCGCAATTACCGCATCACGAAAGCGTTGCATGCGGTCGCGCTCTACTGCCCATCGTTGGCATCAGCGGCGCCGGGCGCACTCTTGTAGTGTTTGCCGATTGTGTCGCGGATCCGCCTTGCCCCAGCTCAGGCACTGGGGAAGGAAGTCGACGCAATCGTGCATACGGGGGCCGCCGTGATCAGACCAAACGAAGAACCCTGCGTATTGCAATTTGCCGGCAGAGCGGGGAGTTCCGCGGCAAGCGGCGCACCATCACTGGTGGCGCTGCAGTTGCTCCATTTCCTGGCGCTCTTGCTGGCGGCAGGCATGCAGTTGCTCATGGGTCTGCGCGGCGCTTATGCAAGCAATACCTTGTTGCAGCACGTTGATGCGCTCTTGCTGCCGGGTGAGGATCGCCTGCTTGAATTGCGCAAACCGGGCCGGGTCCGGTTGCCCCTGATGGGGCCCATTCGCACCGCTCCCCGGGGGCTCTGCTTGGGGCGTCTGCGCGAAGCTGCCGCCGCAGAGCAGTGCTGCAACGGTGAAAAGCGCTGCCTTCTTCATCTTCGACTCCGTGCGTCGTCGGATCCAGAAAGCGGCGTCCTACCTCGCGATTACGGCGCCGCCGATGTCCAATCTATCGGCGCATTTGCGCGGGGGTTTAGTCGGCGTGCCTACGTTCTTTGTAAGCAAATGACACCGGCATTCGGCGGGGCGCGGCTTGCCTCGGTGCGCGGGTAGGGCGATTTTTTCTCGCCGTTGCGGGCGCGGCGCCGTGGCGCTGTGCTCGGGGAAGGCAACTTCTGGCAGGTGGGCGAGCAGACCGTAGGCAGGAGCCGAGCCGCCCAGCTCCGGAGCAGTCGCCGGTACGAAGGGCAGCGCGCGATCGACGCCAGAACTTTTTGGCAACAGCGCTCGACGAAGGCGCCGGCGGATCGGCCGTGGCCGACACGGTCTTTGCAGGTAGCCCGCCGGTAAGCCCGCGCGGCTGTCCCGCCTTGCGGGTATCGACTTGGATCCATTTGCGCCAAATCAATGCCCCTAGGCACAACGGGGAGACCATATGCTCAGTGGCAGCGGCACTCGCGTACGGAGGCTGGAGGCTTTCCACGCGTCGCTACTAAATGGGTGCTTCGCGTCGATCGACCATAGCCGCTGCCACCTTCCGCCTCGATGGGGTGGCGCTGGTTGCTTGCCGGGAAGATCTTCCGATGGCAAGTTCCGCGTGCATGTCTCTCCTGCTGCTGTATGGCAGAACCCCCCGGCGCTGGCACGGCCGGGGGTCTCGTTGCATGGGTCCGGCGTAAGGGGAAGGGCGCATGCGTTCGCTTGACGTATTCCTTCATGAACCGCGCATCGCCTACTTCTCGATGGAGATGGCACTGCTGCGCAGCGAGATTCCGACCTACGCCGGCGGCCTGGGATTTTGGCAGGCGATGCCATGCGATCGGCCGCTGACCTCGGGTTGCCGCTTTGTCGGGGTGACCTTGGTTAGCCGCGCGGGCTATTTTCGTCAGGAAATCGATCCGCAGGGCCGCCAGATCGAGCACCCCGCAAACTGGGATCCGGCGCAGTGGACGCGGCCGCTTGGTGCAAAGGTGGCGATGGCAATGGAGGAGCGGCGGGTGTGGATCGGGGCCTGGATCTATGTGCTCGAAGGCCTAACCGGAGTTCGCCAGCCCATGGTTCTTCTGGATCTGAGCATTACGCCATACGAGAAAATTCCACTGCTTCAGATACTTGCCGATATCGCGCCGGACGAAGAAATGGCACTCTCACGTAGTCAATTGAATCTGTTCTGAAAACTGTCGGACGCTACTGATTTCGGGCGATATTACAAGAATAGCCCGATCCCTGAACCTATCGCCCGGATGGTTTGCGAACTGGCAGCCCAAGGTATAATATTTATACCTTAAATACACTGTTCGGTTGGCGATGACGTACCATGGGTTTCGAATTTGATCCTGCCAAGAGCGCTGAGAACAAGCGCAAGCACGGCATCGATTTCGAGGAAGCCCAGAAGCTTTGGGCCGACGCCGGGTTGGTGGAGATTCCGGCTCGTACTACGGATGAACCACGTTGGTTGCTGGTCGGGAAAATCGACGAAAAGCATTGGTCCGCAATAATTACCCGGCGCGGGGACAACATTCGACTCATTTCCGTGAGGCGATCACGGGACGAAGAGGTGGCAATTTATGAAAGCGAAGACCTTTGATCGTAAATTTGACTCCGGCGAGAAGATTGTCGATCAACTCGATATAGGCAAAGCTCGGCGCGTCGGCACAGATGCGCGGCGGGTTAACGTGGACTTCCCGGCTTGGATGGTGGATTCCCTCGACCGCGAAGCGCGCCGACTGGGCGTGACGCGCCAGTCGCTGATCAAGCTTTGGCTGGCTGACAGGCTGGGGCAGCCGCTCGCTACCGTAAAAAGATGAGCAGGCCCCTGAAGTGGCCGATACGAAGCAGATTCGCCATTACTTGTTGCCCCGGATGCTGTACTCGCTTTTCCGGTCACCCTTGAGCGCCTCGAGCTGATTTGAGCTCGGAATCGCCAGATTTGTCGCGAATGGTGTCCGTCGCGGGTCTTTCACGATCCTTAAAAACCCGCGTTTTGTGCGGTTTAGTGGAAGTCCTCGGATTTTTTCGGATGTTGTCGGACCGATCAAATGGCGGAGCCGGTGGAATTCGAATCGCACTTGCGATTTCACTCGGGCATATTCGCAGGCGGTTGCCCCTGCGCCAGCAAGATGCAAGGCAAGAGCGATCGGCTCGGCTTGCCCGCGCCGGACATCGGGGCAAGAATCCGTGATATGAGGCTCGTTGATCGGATCGGGATCAAAGCGCTCACGAAGGCCCGTGCCGCAATTCCCGGCGCCATAGAGAAGTCGTCAACAATGTAACAAATGGCGACCGGGCCGTAATCATTTGCGTGACAAATAGGAGTACCTTTGCGCCTATGCCATAGGAGATGGTATGGACACCTCCTTCCCCACGGAGGGGGGTTAAGCGGTAGAAGAGAGAGGCCCTCCAGGACCGAACGGCATCGATGTGCCAAAGTGGAGCTGTGAAACGACCACTTGAGGAACGGAGGGCCCGAAATGAATGCTATGACATATGGATTGGATGTTGCAAAGCGGATATTCCAGATGTACTAGATCGACGCGCAGAGCGGAGAGATTGCGAACCGGCGGTTGGTCGTGAGGAGTTGATTGGGTTTTTGGCCAAGCGCCCGGCCGGTCGGGTGGCGCTGGAGGCGTGCGGCAGCGGGCACTGTTGGGCGCGCAAGATCGAGGCGCTCGGGCACGAGGTGGTTTTGTTGCATGCCAAGTTCATTCGACCGTTCGTGCAGACCAACAAGACCGATGCGGCCGACGCGCGGGCGATCTGGACGGCGGCGCACCAGCCCGGGATGCGCACGGTGGCGGCCAAGACGCGGGATCAGCAGGCGATGCTGGGCGTGCACCGGATGCGTGCGTTGCTGGTGAAATTCCGGACGATGCAGGTTAACCAGTTGCGTGGTCTGCTGTACGAATTCGGTGTGAGCTTTCGCTCGGGGCGCGTGACGGGATTGGCCGAGATTCGCACGCGGATGGCCGAACTCGAAGAGACGTTGCCTGGTGCGCTTCTGAGCAGCCTGCAGGACCAACTCAAGCGCATCGACGCACTCCAGAGCGACATCGAGACGCTCGCGAAGCGTGTTGGTGCCTGGAACAAACAAGAGGCAGCGTGTCTGGCTATCGCAGAGGTGCCGGGCATTGGCAGGCTCACGGCGACGGCGTTGGTGGCGACGATGGGCGAAGCGCGGGCCTTCAAGTCGGGGCGCGAGTTTGTGGCGTTTCTGGGGTTGGTGCCGCGGCAAAGCGGCACGGGAGGCAAGGTCCGATTGGGATCGATCTCCAAGCGCGGCGATTCGTACTTGCGCACGCTATTGATCCACGGAGCGCGCTCGGTGATGTGCCACGCCAAGGCGCCCGGTGCCTGGCAACAAGAGATTCGAGCGCGCCGGCCCGCCAATGTTGCGGCGGTTGCCTTGGCCAACAAGATGGCACGCACGGCGTGGGCGATTCTGGCCCACGGTCGGGCGTATCAGAAGGACTATGCGAGCGTAAGGCCCGCGTAGCAGACTAACGTTGAAAAGGATATGGATGAGCCGATAGGTTGCTGAGGTTGATCACCGTGTGATGGCAAGACAGGTCGGACCGCAGGAACGCAAACCTGAATCTGGGACTGCGCCTCCAAGCGCGATGAGGAGATGAGGACGTTCTTGGCGAATTCCATCATGGCCCGCAGGCTTCGGTCTGCACGAAAAGGCCGGATATAAGACTGCAGCCAGTACCTCGTTTGTGGCATCACATCACGATCATCCTTGCAAACCGGGAGGTGTCCATATAAGTCCAGATGAATAAATCGCGTTTGATCAGTCGGTCTGCCCTGTTTGCCGTCGGTGTCTTCGCCATGCAGGCGGTTCCCGTGCTGGCCGATGAGACGGTGCCGCCGGCGTATGCGGGCATGCCGGAGCGCGGCGGCGGTTTCGACTGGGTCGAGCACACCCAGTACACGCTGGAGGAACTCAAGGCCAAGCTCAACCTGGCCCCTACGCAGGCGGCCGCATGGGATGCGTGGTCCGCTGGAGTGATGAAGGACGCGCATCAGCAGCTCGAACAGAAGAAGGACTGGATGGAAGAAAACCCCCGGGCGGGACCGCCGGCCGGCGATACCACGCCCGAGCGCATGGCGCGCGGCATCGAGCGCCTGCGCGCGCAGACCAAATGGATGCAGGAGCACTTGGTCGAGCTCGAGGCGGCGCAGGCCCGCACCAAGACCTTTTATAACGCATTGGACACGAATCAAAAGACCATTTTTGACCTCTTCTGGCACGAAATGCACCATCGGGTTGCGGGCCATGACGACGGCTGGGGCATGCAGGAGCGTGGGGGCTACGGTCCCGGTCCCATGATGGACGGGCGCGAGGGCCCGGCCGGCGGCTACTAAGCGCGAGGCAATCTTTGTTGAGGCGCAAATGATGAAAAGCAATTGCTTGAGAACGTTCGCTTTTCTGAGTCTGACCGCGATGGGCTTGCTGCTCTCGGTACCGGCGGCCGCACAGTCGCATGGCGGAGGCGGCGGACACGGCGGCGGCGCTCCCGGTGGCGGAGGCGGTGGCTGGCATGGCGGCGGTGGCTGGCACGGCGGCCCTGGCTGGCACGGCGGCGGCCCGGGATGGTGGGGGTGGGGCCTCGGACTGGGCCTGGGATGGGAAGCCGCATACCTTGCCAATCCCTATCTCTACTACCCGTATCCGGGGTATTCCTACCCGTACGCCCCGCCCCCGGCGATCCTCGAACAGCCCGCGCCCGCGCCGCCCGAGGGAACGACGGCGATGGCTCCGTCAGCAGCGGCGAACTGGTTCTACTGCGAGTCGGCCAGGGCCTACTACCCCTACGTGGCGCAATGCCCGGAACCGTGGCGCCTCGTGCCTGCCGTGCCGCCCGCAGCGGCGCACTAGACCGCCGTTGAGCCGCCGAATCCGGCGTGATCGACCTGGCGAGCTTGCGGCGAGCCGTCGGTGCGCGCGCAGCGGTCCCAGGCTCGGTCGTGCATCGGTTCGCAAGCGCTGAGATGATGCCAATGGGAACGCCATGGGCCATATCGACGGATCCCGCATGGTTGCTCGGTCTGAGCGGATGTGCGCTCGTCAATGCTCGCGGCGGCCACCCAAGGCTGGTTCTTGCGGGAGTTCTTCCTGCGCGACATCCTTGACATCATTCGCGACCGGCATTCGGCCCGGGTGCCCCTTGACCCGGAGCAGGGAATCGCCGAGAAGGATCTGCGCCAGCTCCTCGAAGCCGCGCGCTGGGCGCCTACGGCGCACAACATGCAGAACTTCGAGATCATCGTGGTCGATGACAAGGCGGCCTTGGCAGCGATCGGTACGATCCGTTCGGAGCCCTCGGCAACCTTTCTGCGCGAAAACTATCAGCAATTTTCCTTTTCGGAGGAGGAACTGCTGCGCAAGCGAACCGGCGTGTTGGCGAGCATGTTTCCACCGTCCTGGCGGACCCCCGATGCGAAGCTGCCCGATGATGCCCCGGCGCAGCATGCCTTCCTCGGCCGTGCGCTGGCGCATTGCCCGGCGCTGTTGATCGTGGTCTACGACCAGCGCAAGCGGGCACCGGCTTCCGAAGGGGACGTGCTGGGCATTATGAGCCTGGGGTGCGTCCTGCAGAACCTCTGGCTCATGGCCGAGGCGCTCGGTATCGGAGTGCAGATCCTGAGCGCATACAGCGAGCGGGAGACGGCAGACGAGGTGCATCGCATCTTGCAAATTCCCGGCCACATGAAGATCGCGTTCGCTTGCCGCATCGGCTACCCGCAGAACGCCCCGGCGAAGTATTTGCGGGTCCGGCGTGAAATTCGCGCGTTCGCGCATCGCAACCGGTACGGGACCGCGGTCCTCGAGTAGCGCTGATCGCGGGACCGAGGACTTGACGGTGGCGGGGGAAACGATCACGCGGGTCCATTTGGCGTCGTGAATATCTTCTAGCATGAACTTGGGGCAGGCGATTCGCCCGGTGTTGCGGTCCGCCGGCCGAGTTGCGCCGGGCGGTCCTGTCGCTTGCTCGCGCAAGAGGCATGGAAGGTGGCTTCTTAGGCCATGGCCAGGCAGAGCAAGGGGGCTTGGGTGGATCGGGTAGGGCGCAGCAGGCCGTCGCCAAACGCGGTCCGTACCGCTGGCGGCTGCCAGAGGAAATTGGGAAACGCGATGAAGCTGCAGGGGTGTTTGTTCCTATCGGCGTTACTGATCTGCACCAACGTGTGCGCGACCGAGGAATCGGCCCCGAAGACGAAGGAAGCGGCCAAGAGCTCTGCGCAGAACTCAGACGAGAGTGCGGGCAAGGCTGCGGCCGAAGCCAAGGAGGCAGCGCAGAAGGCCGTCGAAGCCGCACGGGTGGCCGCGCAAAAAGCCGAGACGGCGGTGCGTGAGGCCACGTTGAGAATGGCGCAAGCCGCCCAACGGGCGGCGCATGATGCGCGAGCGGCGGCGGAAAAGGCCGAACAAAAGGCGGTGGACGCGGCCAAGCAGGCCGGCGCAGACACCCAGGAAGCTGCCGGCAAAGCGGCCCAAGCGGCCAAGCGCGCGGCAGCAGCCGCGGGCGATGCCGCCCAGAAGGCGGAAGAATCCGCCGAAGAAGCGGCCAAGTCGGGCAAGGAGGCGGCGCAAAGAGCTGCCGGGGCCGCCCGCGACGCCGCCCAGAAGGCCTGGGAGGCTGCCAAGGAGGCGGCGGACAGGGCGCTGGACGCGGCCAAGGGGTCAGCCCAACATCCCAAAGATAAAGAACCCCAGCAAGAGAAGTCTTAGGCCGGCCGCTTTGCCGCGAACGCGGCCGAGAAGCAGAGGATCGGGTAGCCGAAACCTGCTACGTGCCCGTGCGTATTCCTTTGCACCATAACCGCGGGTAGCCTAAAAAGTGGTCCTTCCGGGTTTTGTGGGGGTAAAGAGGGGAAAAAGTCAGGCCGTCGACGCGAACTTGCCCGCCTTGCAGATCGCTGCATCGCCAGCGGGTGACCCGGAAAGCAAGGTCTGGCGCGGATCTTCGGGATTTGGTCGGCGATGCAGGTCGGCCTGATGTCCCATTTTTTCGGAACCGTACCCCCACAAAAGTCCGAAGGACCGAAAAAGTTAAGGGAAATGCAGAGGAGGTCAGAGGTAATCGAAGGTGCTCCGGCGTGGCCGTGTACGGGTGGCGGCCGCGCCTGGTGTCCTAGCCGGCAGCCCCATATCCCGAGAAAGCGGCGGTGCGCGCTGGTGCATTTCGCAGCGGCGGGCTACTACAACTCAAGATACGAGCACGCAGCTTCCTTGCCCGCGAGGAACTCGACGATTGGCTCAAAGACGAGGCGCAGTTCGAGCAAGAGGAGGGATGCTAGTTGCCGCGCCAACTGCGGCGGCCAAGGACTTGGCGCATTGGCCAGTGCCAGTGCCGCCAATGCACTGACAACGTACCCCAGGGAGTGATGCGAAATGAAATCGATGCAAACGAAAAGTGGCGGCCGTGCACCGGTCGTACCCAGTCTCGTCTCGGGCGATGACTTGGCCGAAGTCCGTGACGAGCGGCGCAATTTCATAGCCACGGCGGCCTACTACAAGGCGCTGGCCCGCGGTTTTAAGCCAGGCGGCGAAGTGGACGACTGGCTGCAAGCCGAAGCCGAATTCCAAGAGCAGAAACCACGGCACTAGGGGGCGGTGACGCGCAACAGAGCATGGCTCGGCTCTTTGCGTTCTCCCGGTGCAGTACCACCAACGACGCAAGGAGATTCATCATGGCTGACATCACGCGCTTTAACCCATTCCGCGGACTTGCCCGTTTCGATCCGCTGGGTCGCGACATGGAAGATTTGTTCAAGGGGTTTTTTCTGACGCCGATGCCGCTGCAGCAAACCGGTAGTGGGCAGATCCCGATCGACGTGACCGAGGACGAAAAGACCTACAAGGTTCGCGCCGAGATCCCGGGCTTCAATAGAGAAGAAATTTCCGTGTCGGTCAACGGCGATCAGGTCACGATCAGTGCCGAGACGAAGAAGGAAAGGGAAGAGAAGAAGGGCGATCAGGTCGTGTTGCGCGAGTGCTATTACGGCAAACAGTACCGCGCCTTCATGCTGCCGCAGGCGGTCGATGATGGTCGAACCTCGGCCAAATATGCCAACGGTGTGCTCGAACTGGTGCTGCCTAAGAAGGAAGCGGGGACGAGCAAGAAGATCGCGATCGATTGAGCAGAAGGCGCGGAGCCGGGAAATCCCGCACCTGGTCGCGCGTGGCCACGAAGCGGTCGCTTTTTTGCAATGCCGAGGCGTGCCGCGGCTAGCGCCGCTGATATTGGGTGGCCCCGAACAAGTTCTCGCGGGCCTTTTCGTCCGTCAGGACGCGGCGCTGACTCTCGAGCACCTTGAGTCCGCGCTGGACGGCCGGGCGGGACGAGATTTCGTCGTACCAGCGCTGCACGTGCGGGTAGGCGGCAAGGTCAACGCCCTGGCTAGCATGCGAGCGCGTCCAAGGATAGATGGCGATGTCGGCAATCGAGTACCCGGCACCGGCGAAAAAGTGCGCTTGGCCCAGCCGCTTGTCCATCACTGCGTAGAGCCGGCGTGCCTCGTTGGTGTAACGGTCGATCGCGTACTCGATTTGTTGCGGCGCATAGCGGCGGAAATGGTGTGCCTGGCCGAGCAGGGGGCCGACGTGTCCCATCTGGAACATCAGCCATTGCAGTGCAACGAACTTGCCGCGCTCGTCCGCGGGCAGAAAGCGGCCGGTCTTGCCCGCCAGGTAGAGGAGGATCGCGCCGGATTCGAACATCGACAGCGGACGCCCATCAGGACCGTCCGGGTCGACGATGGCTGGAATCTTGTTGTTGGGGCTGATCGCCAGGAACTTGGGGTCGAACTGCTCGCCGGCGCCGATGTCGACGGCGTGCACCAGGTACGGCAGTTCGCACTCCTCGAGCATGATGTGGATCTTGTGCCCGTTGGGTGTTGGCCACGAATACAGGTCTATGGTCATCGCATGCTCTCTTTGGGTTGGCGCCGCAGCGGGCAATCGTATCCGATTTGCGGCCCGGCGGCGCCGGCCGCGCTGCCTAGCTCACGCGATCGAGTTCCTCCTGCCCGTGCAACCACTGCGCCTCGAGTCGTTCGACCTTTTCGCTCAGCAGCGCGCGCTGCTTGAGCAGGCCTGCCACCTCCGCGGTGTCGCCGGCGTGATAGAAGCCCGGGTCCGCAAGCCGCCGATCGATCTCGCGCAGTTCCGCGGCACCAGCTTCGAGTTCGCGCTCGATCTTCTGCAGTCGCTGCTGCAGCGGCCGGCGGACCTGCGCTTGGCGGTCGCGCTCCTGCGCCTGCTGGCGGCGTTCCTCGCGCCGCCGGCCGGCATCGCGCATCGGGTCCCTGTCCGCATCCGGCGACTGCGCATCGCCACGTTCGCGCCGGCTCGCCAGCACCAGGGCCGTGTACTGGTCGAGGTCGCCGTCGAAGGACGACAGCAAACCGTCGTGCACGAGCCAAAGCTGGTCGGTGGCCGCACGCAGCAGGTGCCGGTCATGCGAGACCAGCAGCAGCGCCCCCTCGTAGGACGATAGCGCCACCGTCAGCGCCTCGCGCGTTTCCATGTCCAGGTGGTTGGTCGGTTCATCGAGCACCAGCAGGTTGGGCCGCTGCCAGGCAATGAGCGCCAGGGCGCAGCGGGCCTTCTCGCCGCCGGACATGCGGCCGACCGGAGCGGTCGCCATGTCCCCGGAGAAGCGGTATGTGCCCAGAAAGTCGCGTAACTCCTGTTCGCGCGCCTGCGGCGCGAGGCGGCGCAGCTGCGCCAGGGGGCTCTCGTCGCCCTCGAGCTGGTCGAGCTGGTGCTGGGCAAAATAACCGATTGCCGCTCCACTCGCCCGGCGCAGCTCGCCGCGCATGGGCGCCAGGAACCCCGTGATGGCCTTGACCAGCGTCGACTTGCCGGCACCGTTGACCCCGAGAATCCCGATCCGGTCGCCGGCCTCGACGACCACCCGCACGTCACGCAAGACGGCCTTGTCCCCGTATCCGAGGGTGAGGCCGGCGCCATCGATGAGCCGCTCGGGCAGGGCGCGCGGCGCAAGAAACTCGAAGCGCCATTCGTGCTGCGCGCGTGACGGTTCCACTTCGACCAGGCGCTGCAGCATTTTCAGGCGGCTCTGTGCCTGACGAGCCTTGGTGGCCTGCGCGCGGAAGCGGTCGACGAACTGCTGCAGGTGGGCGGCAGTGCGCTTGTAGCTGCGCGCCTGGGCATCTTGCTGGCGATTGCGCTCGATGAGCGCGATTTCAAATGCCGAGTAATCGCCCGCGTAGCGCCGGATGGCGCCGCCCTCGACATGCCAGATGGTGTTCACGCAGCGGTCCAGGAACTCGCGGTCGTGCGAGATCAGCAGTACGGTGGCCGACTGGCGGCGCAGCCAGGCCTCGAGCCAAACGACAGAATCGAGGTCGAGGTGGTTGGTCGGCTCATCGAGCAGCAGCAGGTCCGCCGGTCGCAACAGCGCGCGCGCCAGCGCCAGGCGATTGCGCCAGCCCCCGGAAAAGCTCTGCATTGGCTGCTGGGCGGCTCCAGGGGCAAACCCCAGGCCGCGCATCACGGTCAGCGCCTGGGCGGTCACTGCGCCCGGATTGATCTCCGCCAGATGGGCGTGCGCATGCGCCAGTTCCAGGTCGTCGTGCCCGGTCTCGGCGCGCGCCAGGGCGGCGCGCGCAAGGCTCAGGGGCGCGTGGCCTTCCAGGACATATTCGAGGGCAGTCGAGGAGGTGGCATCGATGTCCTGCGCCACGTGCGCGATGCGCTCGGGCCGCGGCGCTTCGATCGTGCCTGCCTCCAGCGAGAGCTGGCCCAGCACCGCCGAGAAAAGGCTTGACTTGCCGCAGCCGTTGGCGCCGATCAGGCCGATGCGCTCGCCCGGGGCGGCGCTAAGGCTGACCTGCTGGTAGAGCACGCGCGCTCCGCGCGCCAGGGAAATGTTCGAGAGTCGGAGCACGGTGGCCTTACCAGGCCCGCGGCAGATGCAGGCCGGATCGAAGTGGGAAAGGTACGAGGAAAGGGTGGGAAGTTAGCGCCGGGCCGATGCCAAGACGTTGCCCGGCCTACGCGGGCAGGTCTTCGCGGTGCGCGAGGAAGACCACGTCGTCGCCAGCGCTGGTCGTCAGCCAGGTCAGCGGCAGCTCCGGAAAGCTGCGTTCGATCGCGCTGCGGCCATCCCCGATCTCTAGAACCAGGGTTCCGCCGGGTTCCAACTGGGAGTGGGCCTCGCGCACGATCCTGCGGACCAGGTCCATGCCGTCGGCGCCGCCGGCGAGCGCCACGCGTGGTTCGTGCTGGTATTCGGGAGGCAGTTGGTCCATCGAGGCGTCGGTCACGTAGGGCGGATTGCACAAAATAAGGTCGTAGAGGCGGCCCTCGACCGCTTCGAAAAGATTCGATGACAGCAGGCGCACACGGGTGCGCAGGCCGTACTCCTCAATGTTGCGGGTGGCCACCGCCAGGGCATCGAGCGAGACGTCGATCGCATCGACCTCGGCGTCGGGGAATACGTTGGCGGCCATGATCGCCAGGCAGCCCGAGCCCGTGCAAAGATCGAGCACGCGGCGCACCGAGTTGGGGTCGGGAATCCAGGGCTGCAATTCATTCTTGAGCAGCTCGGCGATAAACGACCGCGGGATGATGCAGCGGGTATCGACGTAGAAGCGATAGCCCTGCAACCAGCATTCGTTGAGCAGGTAGGCGGCGGGCATGCGCGACTTAATCCGCCGCTCGATCAGCTGCAGCAGCGAATTGATCTCGCCCATCGTCAGGAAGGCATCGAGAAAGATGTCCATACGCTCGAGCGGCAGCGAGAGCGCACGCATCACGAGGAACGAGGCCTCGTCGAAGGCATCGACTTGGCCGTGGCCGAACGCCAGGTCAGCCTCGTTAAAGCGCGTCACGGCAAAGCGCAGCGCGTCGCGCACGGTCCGCAGGTTAGCCTTGGCATCGATTGTCATTGTGGGAATTTTCCGAGGGGGCGGGGGGCCGTCAAGCGACCAGCACTGCGGCAAGCAGGTGGCGGTAGACCTCCTTGAGGGGGTCGATATCGGCAATGCAGACCCGCTCGTCCACCATGTGGACGGTTGCGTTGGGCGGGCCGAATTCAACCACCTGGGGACATATCGTTGCTAAGAACCGACCATCGGAAGTGCCGCCGGTCGTCGACCGCACCGGTTGCACGCCGAGTACTTGCTCGATGGACGCGCTCAGCACCTCGACCAGGGGTCCGGCCGCGCACTGAAAAGGCCGCGCACCAAGAGTCCATTGCAGCTCGAATTCGAGCCGGTGCGCGCGCAAGATGGCCTCGACCCTCGTGCGCAGGGCCTCGGGGCTCGATACCGGCGCAAAGCGCAGGTTGAAGTCGACTTCGCAGCGGCCCGGAATCACGTTGCCCGCACCCGTTCCTGCATGGATGTTGGAGACCTGGCAGCTCGTCGGCGGAAAGTCGGCATTGCCGACATCCCACTCGGTGGTCGTGAGTTCGGCCAGAGCCGGCGCCACGTCGTGGATGGGATTGCGTGCCAGGTGCGGATAGGCGACGTGGCCCTGCCGGCCGTGCACGACAAGGTGCGCGGACAGGGAGCCGCGCCGGCCGCACTTGATCGTGTCGCCCAGCCGCTGCACGCAGGTGGGCTCGCCCACCAGGCAAAAATCGATACTCTCGGAGCGCGCCGCCAGGGCCTCCACCACCGCCACGGTGCCGTCGACGGCAGGACCTTCCTCATCGGAGGTGAGCAGCATCGCGATGGAGCCGCCATGGCCCGGGTTCTGAGCGACGAACTCCTCCGCGGCCACGACAAATGCCGCAACGGAGGTCTTCATGTCGGCGACGCCGCGGCCCACCAGGAAGCCCTCGCGCTCCACCGGCACAAACGGGTCCGATTGCCAGCGCTCGGCCGGGCCCGGGGGCACCACGTCGGTGTGCCCGGCAAAGACGAAGGTGGGGCGCCGGGTGCCGCGCCGCAGCCACAGATTACACACGCCGTTGCGGTCGAAGCGCTCGGCAACGAAGCCGCTGGCCAGCAGGCGGTCGGCAAGCAGGTCCTGGCAGCCGGCGTCGGCCGGTGTCACCGAGGCCCGGGCGGCCAGCGCCTTCACCAGCGCCAGCGTCGGCGAGGCGGCCGCTGGCGACCGGGCAAGGGCTTGCGGGGCAGCTCGCATCAGATGTTCAGGGTGATTTCCGTGAAGGACGAGGAGCCGGTCTCGCCGGCGGCGCTGGCGCCCGAAGAGGCCTCGGGACGGGCCTTGCCGGCATTGTTGATGAACCAAAGCAGATTGTTCTGCGAATCGGCCGATGCCAGCGCATCGTCGCGTGTGATCTCCTCGTCCTTGAGCAGGCTGTACAGGCTCTGCTCGAAGGACTGGTTCTCCGGGACCAGGCTCTGCGCCAAGGCCTCCTTGATCCCCGAAACGTCGCCGCGGATGATCAAGTCGCGCGTATGACCGGAGTTCATGAGCACCTCGACCGTCGGCACGCGCCCGCCGCGCCGCGACCGCACCAGACGCTGGCAGATGACGGCGCGCAGCGAAGTCGCAACGTCCTCGAACAGGGCAGCGCGCGTCTCCGGCGTGTAGAAATTGATGATCCGGTTTAGCGCGTTGGCGCTGTTGGTCGCGTGCATCGTCGCGATGAGAAAGTGCCCCGACATCGCGTAGGCGAGGGTCGCGCCCATCGTCTCGCGATCGCGAATCTCGCCGATGAACATCACGTCCGGTGCCTGGCGCATGGCACTGCGCATCGCGGTCTGCAGCGACGTGGCGTCGGTCCCGATCTCCCGCTGATTGATGATGGACTTCTTGTTCTGGAACAGGTACTCGATCGGGTCCTCGAAGGTCAAGATGTGGCCGGTCTGCAGTTCGTTGCGGTAATCGATCATCGAGGCAATCGAGGTCGACTTGCCCGAACCGGCGGCGCCGACGACTAGGACGAGCCCGCGCCGCGATAGCGCCAGATCCTTGAATACCGGGGGCAGGCGCAATTCATCGAGGTGCGGAATCTCGCTGGGGATGTAGCGCAGCACCGCGGAGATCGAGCCGCGCTGGCGAAAGGCGCTCAGGCGAAAGCTGCCCAGGCCCTGCACGGGCAGGCCGATGTTGAGCTCGTTGGACTCTTCGAGCTCGCGGAACTGCGCGTCGCTGAGCCGCTCGGTGAGCAGGTCGATGACGTTTTGCGGCAGCAGGCGTTCCTGGTTGATCGGCACGCACACGCCGTTGATCTTTATGGTGATGGGCGAGCCGCTCGCCAGGAACAGGTCGGAGGCCTTCTTCTCGGCCATCAGCACAAAGAGTCGATCGAGCGTCATCATAGTGAATTGCCCCTCCTGGTTCGATCGTACGCCATGAGGCTCATTTATGCCCCGGCCTCGCGCAGCAGGTCATTGATCGCCGTCTTGGCCCGTGTCTGCGCGTCGACCCGCTTGACAATCACCGCGCAGTACAGGCTGTGCGTTCCGTCCTTGGCCGGCATCGACCCCGGCACCACCACCGCGCCGCGGGGCACGCGCCCGTACAGGACTTCGCCGCGTTCGCGGTCGTAGATCCGCGTGCTCGCACCGATGTATACCCCCATCGACAGCACCGCGTCTTGCTCGATGATGACGCCTTCGACCACTTCGGAGCGGGCGCCGATGAAGCAATTGTCCTCGATGATAGTCGGGGCCGCCTGGACCGGTTCGAGCACGCCGCCGATGCCCACGCCGCCGGACAGGTGCACATTCTTGCCGATCTGCGCGCAGGAGCCAACGGTGGCCCAGGTGTCCACCATGGTGCCCTCGTCCACGTAGGCGCCGATATTGACGAAGGAGGGCATCAGCACGACGTTGCGCGCGATGTAGGCCCCGCGGCGCGCCACCGCCGGAGGGACGACCCGGATGCCGCTGGCGCGAAACTGCGCTTCGTCGTAGCGCCCGAACTTCGTGTCCACCTTGTCGTAGAAGCGCAGGGCCGTGTCGGCTTCGTTGCCCTGGACCCGGTTCTCCTGCAGTCGAAACGAAAGCAGCACGGCCTTCTTGATCCACTGGTGCACGATCCAGCTGCCCTCACGCTTCTCGGCCACGCGCAGGCGCCCCGCATCGAGCTGTGTCAGGGTCTGGCCGACGGCCTCGCGCAGTGCCTGGGGCGCGGTATCGATGCTCAACTGGGCGCGCTGCTCCCAGGCCTGGTCGATCGTCTCTTGGTGCGTCATGGGAGCTCCGGTGATGGGCTAGCAGGCCGATTGCGCGGCGTGGGCGAGGATGCGCTCGGTTGCCGCGACGACTTGGGCTTCGTCGGCAACCAGGGCGATGCGTACATAGCCGGCGCCGGGATTGGTCCCCTCGACGGTGCGGGCCAGGAAGCTGCCCGGCAGGACCAGCACATTTTGCTCGGCGTAGAGCGTGCTGGCATAGTGCGCGTCGTCGCCGGGCGTCTGTGCCCACAGGTAGAAGGCGGCTTGCGGCATTGCCGCTGGCAGCACGCGGCTGATCCGCGGCTGGGCCTGGGCAAACTTGCCCGCGTAGCGCCGGCGGTTATCGATCACGTGGCTTTCATCGTTCCAGGCGGCGATGCTCGCTGCCTGGGTGGCCGGACTCATGGCGCAGCCGTGATAGGTGCGGTACGCAAGAAAGCGCTCGAGCGCGCGCGCGTCGCCGGCGACAAAGCCCGAGCGCAGTCCCGGGGCGTTGGAGCGCTTGGACAGGCTGCTAAAGCACACCAGGCGCGCGAAGCCGGTGCGCCCCAGGCGCTCGGCCGCCTCCAGGGCGCCCAGCGGGGGCTGGGCTTCGTCGAAGTAGATTTCCGAATAGCACTCGTCGGCCGCGATCAGAAAGTCGTGCCGGTCGGCCAGCGCAAAGAGCTCCTGCCACTCCTGCAGGGACATCACGTGCCCCGTCGGATTGCCCGGGGAACAGGCGTAAACGAGCCGCACGCGCTGCCAATCTTGCGCGCTCACGCGCTCCAAGGGCATGCGCCAACCGCCGGAGCGCGTCGTCGGCAGGTACCGCAGCTGCGCGCCGGCCAGCAGGGCGGCGCCTTCGTAGATCTGGTATCCAGGGTTGGGGACGAGCACCAGGGCGTTGCCGTGGGCGTCGATCGTTGCCTGGGCAAACGCGAACAGGGCCTCGCGCGAACCGTTGACCGGCAGCACCTGGGTCTGCGGGTCGACGCGCCGCAGGCGGTAGCGGCGCATGAGCCAGCCGGCGATGGCCTCGCGCAGGGCATCGGTACCTTTCGTGGCGGGGTAGTTGGCAAGCGTGGGGAGCGCGCCCGCCAGGGCCTCGAGCAGCACGCGAGGCGTGGGGTGTTTGGGCTCGCCGATCGAAAGGTTGATCGGCAACCGGTCGGGCGGCGGCGCGAGCGGCGCCAGCAGCGCCCGGAGCCGCTCGAACGGGTAGGGCCGAAGCAGCTCCAGCGCGGGATTCATCCGCAGCGTCAAGATCGCTGCGCCTCGAGGCGGTCGGCCGTCGCCGCGGTGCTCCCCAGATCGATTGCCGGTGACGGCTTCCAACCGCGCTTGCGGTGCTCCACGACCACCGTCGTGTAGATCCCGCCGCGCACGTTCCAGCGCGCGGTGATGCGCAGGAACCGTGGCGCAATCGCGGCGACCAGATCATCGAGCACGCGATTGGTGACTGCTTCGTGGAACACGCCCTGGTCGCGATAGCCCACGACGTAGAGCTTGAGGCTCTTGAGCTCGACGTTGCGCCGGTCGGGGATGAATTCGAGTTCCAGGCGCGCGAAGTCCGGCTGGCCGCTCATCGGGCACAGGCAGGTGAACTCGGGGATCTCGATGCGAACCAGGTAGTCGCGTTCCGGGCTCGGGTTGGGGAACGATTGGAGGATCTTGGAAACGGGGTTTTTCATGGCTGCCGAGACGGTTGGCGTTGGCCCGCCGCCCCTGGCCGCAGGTGCGGTCCGGGCGCGGGTCCATCGATTCGCTATCATTATAGTTTCGCCTTACGCAAAACAGCCCGGGAACAGCAACGTGCGATTGCGGCAGATAAAACTGGCCGGCTTTAAGTCCTTTGTCGATCCGACTCAGATCGACGTGCCCGGCCGCCTAGTGGGAGTCGTCGGTCCCAACGGCTGCGGCAAGTCCAATGTGATCGATGCCGTGCGCTGGGTACTGGGCGAGAGCAAGGCCGCCGAGCTGCGCGGCGAGTCGATGCAGGACGTGATCTTCAACGGCGCCGCAGGTCGCAAGCCGGCCGGCCGGGCGAGCGTGGAGCTGGTGTTCGAGAACAGCGACGGGCGCATCGGCGGCGAGTGGGGCCGCTTTAGCGAGCTCTCGGTCAAGCGCGTCCTGACGCGGGATAACTCCTCGGCCTACGTGATCAACAACCAACAGGTGCGCCGGCGCGACGTGCACGACCTGTTCCTGGGAACGGGCCTGGGGCCGCGTGCCTACGCCATCATCGGCCAGGGCATGATCTCGCGCATCGTCGAGGCGCGTCCGGAGGAATTGCGCGTTTTCCTGGAAGAGGCGGCGGGGGTAACCAAGTACAAGGAGCGGCGACGCGAGACCGAGACGCGACTGGCCGACACACGCGACAATCTGCTGCGCATCGGCGACGTGGTCCGCGAGCTCGATGGCCAGATCGAGCGGCTGCGCCAACAGGCCGAGGTCGCGCGCCAGTACCGGGATCTGAACGAGCGTCACGGTCAGGCCCAGGGCCTGCTGTGGCTCACTCGCCAGCAGCAGAGCACGGCCGAGCGCAGCCGCTTCGCCCGGGACATCGAGCAGGGGGAGGCCTTGATCGAGGGGCAGATGGCGGAGCTGCGCGCGGTCGAGTTGCGTCTGGAGCAGGAGCGCGCTGCCCAGTATGGCGCCAACGACGCGGCCAACGCGGCGCACGTCGAACTGGGGCGTATCAATACCGAGATCGCGCGCCTGGAGGCAGAGATCCGCGCGACGCTGGAGGCGCGCGCCCGCCTGGCAGCCCAGATTGAAAGCCTGACGCAGGTGCGGACGCGGCGCCGGGAAGAAGCCGTCCAGTTGCACCAACGCGGTACGGAGCTCGAGGCCGCGGCAAACGCGTCCCTGGGGCGGCTCGAGCAGGCGCGCCATGCCTGCCTCGCGCACGACGCCGGATTGCCACGGTACGAGGCCTCGAACCAGGCTGCCCGCGAGGCCCTGACGGCGGCGCGCTCGCGGGAGGCCTCGTCAGCGCAGGAAATCGCCAGTGCCAGCCAGCAGATGCAGGTCTTCGAGCGCCAGGGCAATGGCTTGTTGATGCGCCGGGAGCGCTTGGCCGACGAGCAGCGTCAGCTGGGCCGGCCCGATGGCGAGCGACTGGCACGCTTGCAGGCGGAGGCCGCGGCAGCGCAGCAGGAGTACGACAGCGTGCAGCAGCGCGGCGCCCAGGCCGAGACACGCGAACAAGAGCTGCAGAGCCAGCGGCAGGCACAGACGGAGCGCCGCAGCCAGGCCTCGGCGGAGCTGCATAAGCTCGAGGCACGGCGGCACGCGGTGCAGGAGACCCTGGTCAATATGGAGGCCGACGAGCGGCTCGACCCATGGCTGCGCAAGCAGGGACTGGAGTCGCTGCCGCGCCTGTTCAAGCACCTCGATGTCGAGGCGGGCTGGGAGACGGCGATCGAGGCGGTGCTGCGCGAGCGCGTCGAGGCCATCGAGGTCGGCCGACTCGAATCGATGGCGGCATTTGGCCAGCTCGCGCCGCCGGCGCGGGTCAGCTTCTTTTCCCTGGCGGGGGGCGAGCCTCCGGTACCCGGGCCGCGGTCGACGCAAGCGCGCTGGGAGCGGCTCTCGAGCCTGGTTGCCGCACGCGGCGCCCCGCAGGCCGGAGCGATCAAGGCCGTCCTGGACGACTGGCTGGCGGGAATTTACGTGCAGCCGGATCTGGAGGCGGCGCTTGGCGCGCGCTCCGAGCTGGCGCCGGGCGAGCAGTTCGTCGTGGCGGCCGGGCACCTGGTGTCGCGTCATGCCGTGCGCTTTTTCGCGCCCGACGATCGCAAGGCGGGTTTGCTGGCGCGCAAGCGCGAAGCCGAAAACCTGGAACGCCAGGTGCGGGCACAGCGTCTGATCGACGAACAGGCGGGCGAGGAGCTGGCGCGCTTCGACGCGCAGGTGCGCCACGCCCAGCAACAGGCGCAAGGCGCCCGGGAAAGCGCGGGACTGCTGCGCACGCGCGTCCATGAACTGCAGCTTGAGGCGGTGCGCCTGACCGAGTTGATCGAGAGGATCCGCCACCGTGGCGGACAGATCGAGGTCGAACTGGAGGAGCTGGCGGTCGAGGAGCAGGAACTTGGCCGTCAGCGCGATGCGGCCGAGCGGCGCTTTGCCGAGCTCGACGAGGACCTGGGGCGTCTGCAGGAGGTCGTCGAGGCTGCTCGGGTGGCCGAAGAGCAGGCGAGCGAGGTCCTGCGCCAGCAGCGCGAGCAATCGCGCCAGCTCGAGGCCGAGGCCCAGCGGCTGGAGTTCGAACTAGCGGCCACGCGGGAGCGCATCAGCGACGTGCAGCATGCCGTTGCCGCTGCCGAGGCCGATGTCCAGCGCCTGGTGCTGGAAATTGAGCATGCCCAACTGGAGGCGGCCAAGCTCGACGACAGCGCGGCGCGCGGCGGCCTGGAACAGTGGTTGCAGCAGCGCCGGACGGCGGAACAGGCCGTTGCAGCGGCGCGCGCGCTGGTCGACGAATCGATGCAAAAGTCGCGCGTCAGCGAAGAGCAGCGGCAGAAAATCGAGCGCGGCCTGCAGCCGCGGCGCGACCGCATCACCGAGCTCAAGCTCAAGGAGCAGGCAGCCCGCTTGGCGGTCGAGCAGTTCGAGCGACAGCTGGTCGAGGCCGGGGTGAACACCGAGGCGCTGCGTGCGCGCTTGGCTGGCGCAGCATCGGTGAGCGAACAAGAAGGCGAAGTCGCCAGACTGGCGCAGGCGATCGAGGCCCTGGGGGCCGTCAACTTGGCCGCCCTGGAGGAACTCGAGACGGCCAGCCAGCGGCAAGGCTTCCTGCACGCGCAGTCGGCCGATCTGCAGGCAGCGGTGGCGACGCTAGAGGACGCCATCCGGCGAATCGATCGGGAAACGCGGGAGCTGCTGCAGCAGACCTTTGACGAGGTCAACCGCCATTTCGGGGAACTGTTTCCGCGCCTGTTCGGCGGCGGCGAGGCCAAGCTCTCGATGACGGGAGAGGAAATTCTCGACGCCGGGGTCCAGGTCAGCGCGCAGCCGCCGGGCAAGCGCAACAGCTCCATCCACCTGCTCTCGGGCGGAGAGAAGGCGCTTACCGCGACCGCGCTGGTATTCGCCCTGTTCAAGCTCAACCCGGCCCCGTTTTGCCTCCTCGACGAGGTCGACGCGCCGCTGGACGATGCCAACACCGAGAGATTCTGCCAGTTGGTTCGCTCGATGACCGAAGCCACGCAGTTTCTCTTCATCACGCACAACAAGCTCGCGATGGAGATGGCCGAGCAGCTCGTCGGGGTGACGATGCAGGAGCAGGGGGTATCGCGTATCGTTGCGGTCGACATCGATAGCGCGGTGCAACTTGCCGCGGAGGCGGCGTAGTACCCTTTTCTGGTGGTCTCCTCGTGAGCGAACTGCAGGTATTCCTGTTCGCAGTTGCGGTGCTGTTGCTATTTGGCCTGTACCTCAGCGGAAAGTGGCAAGAGCGGCGTTTGCTGCGCCGGCTGCGCGACCGGCTGCGCGGTGGCGTGGACGATGCGCTGCTGCGGGCTGGATCGGCGTCCCGGGAGGACCCCGGGCAGGCGGGCGAGGGCAGCGGCACGCTGGCGCGTGCGCGTGCCGGGCGGGTGGAGCCGAGCCTGGCCGGCGGTGCCGGACCTGCGGCCGCGGGCGCAGCCAGCGCGCCGAGCCCAGATGCAGAACAGGCTGCCCCGGGCCTTGCACCGGCCGCCGCGACCGGCGGCGAGGATCAGCGGACCGAGGTTTCCTCCGAGTCCTTGCGAACCCCCGCTGCCCTGCTGCGGCCGGATTGGGTGGAGGATCCCTTGCTCGACTGTTCGCTGGAGCTGCGCTGCACGCGCGCCGTTGACGGGGTCAGCGTGATCGAGGCGGCCGCGATCCTGGCGCACACACCATGGCGGCTGCCGGTGCACTTCGTGGTCTGGGATGGCCGTCACCAGCAATGGGTGCTGCCCGACCGCTTCGGCTACTACACCGACGCGCTGGCCTCGATCCAGCTGGCGGACCGGCGCGCGAAGATCGAGGAGGCCGAAATCATCCGTTTTGTCCAGGCGGTCCAGCAGGTGGCCGCCGCACTGGACGCGGACGTCGATGCGCCCGATGCACAGCGCCTGCTGGTGCAGGCGCAGGAACTCGATCGGCTGTGTGCGCGATTTGACATCAAGATCGGGCTGACAGTCGAGTCGACCAGCACCGCCTGGACAGGTCCGCAGATGCGAAGCGCCGCCCAGCAGGCGCATTTCGTGGCCACGGACGGACAACGCTGGGTTCGCTACGACTCGCAGGGCGACCCGCTCTATACCCTGGAGGCCGATTCCGTTTCGATGAAGCGCTTGCTGCTCGAGTTCGATATCGCGGTGGCGCCGATCGGCGAGCGGGGCTTGCGCTCGATGGTGGAGAGCGCGACGGCCCTGGCCAACACCCTGGGCGCGCGGGTTGTCGATGACAACGGCGAACCGGTCGCAGCCGCCTCCATGGATGCCGTCGAGGCCCAGCTCGCACGCGTGTACGAGGAAATGACGGCGGCCGGCATCGAACCGGGCAGCGCCCGGGCGCGCAGGCTGTACGTTTGAGATTCATGCAGCGCAGTGATCGGGACCGTGCCATGGCACTGCGCGAGCAGATCGAGCGGCTCGACCATGCCTACTACGTGCTCGATGCACCCGAGGTCCCGGATGCAGAGTACGACTGCTTGTTGCGGGAACTGCAGCAGCTCGAAGAACGCCACCCGGAACTGCGCGCGGCCGATTCGCCGACGCAGCGCGTGGGCGGTGCGGTCCGGGCCGACCTGCAGGCGGCCGCCCACACCGTTCCGATGCTTTCGCTCAACAATGCCCTCGATGAGGCCGAAGCCGAGGCGTTCGACGCGCGCGTGCGCTCGGCGCTGGGGTTGGCCCAGGCGACGTACTGCTGCGAGCTCAAGTTCGATGGTCTGGCGATCAGCCTGAGCTATCACGACGGCGTGCTCGAGCGGGCCGCGACCCGGGGCGACGGCATGGTGGGGGAGGACGTGACGGCCAATGTGCGCACGATCCGCAGTGTTGCCTTGCGCCTGGCGCATCGTGCCCCGGCGCGGCTGGAGGTACGCGGTGAAGTGCTGATGTTTCGGCGCGATTTCGAGCGCCTCAATGCCATGCAGCGCGCGCAGGGCGGCAAGGAGTTCGCCAACCCGCGCAATGCGGCCGCCGGCAGCCTGCGGCAACTCGACGCGGGCATCACCGCCCAGCGCCGCTTGCGCTTTTTTGCCTATGGCGTGGCCTCCCCCGGGGCCGTACCCGGCGTGGCAACCCAGGCCGGCGAGCCGACATCGCAATCGGCGCTGCTGAGCTGGCTCGAGCGGCTGGGGCTGCCGGTATGCGAGCATCGTGCGGTCGTGCATGGCATCGACGGCCTGCGCGGGTTCTACGAGCGCATTGCTCAGCGCCGCGACGCCTTGCCCTACGAGATCGACGGCGTGGTATTCAAGGTTGATGCCTTTGCCGAGCAGCAGCGCCTGGGATCGCTGGCGCGTGCGCCCCGATGGGCGGTGGCGCGCAAGTTTCCGCCGAGGGAGGCGCTTACGCAGCTGCTGGGCATCGACGTGCAGGTGGGACGCACGGGCGCACTGACGCCGGTGGCGCGCCTGGCCCCGGTCGAGGTCGGCGGCGTCGTGGTGAGCAGCGCAAGCCTGCACAACGAGGACGAGATCCGCCGCAAGGACATCCATATCGGCGACACGGTGGCGATCCGGCGCGCGGGCGACGTGATCCCCGAGGTCGTGGCGGTCGTTGCCGATCGGCGACCGCACGATGCCCGCGCCTTTGTCTTCCCGCGGCAGTGCCCGGTCTGCGGCTCCGCGGTGGTGCGCGGCGAGGGCGAGGCGGTTGCGCGCTGCAGCGGTGGCCTCGTCTGCCCGGCCCAGCGCAAGCAGGCGCTGCTGCACTTTGCCAGCCGCCGCGCGCTCGACATCGACGGTCTTGGCGAGAGGCTCGTAGACCAGCTGGTCGACTCGGGGCTGGTCACGCATCCCGCCGGCCTGTTCGCGCTCCAGCCGGCCGTACTGCAGGAGCTGGATCGGATAGGCGAGAAGTCCGCCGCCAATTTGCTCGACGCACTGGAGCACGCGCGCTCCACCACGCTCGAGCGGTTCATTTACGCGCTGGGGATCCGTCATGTCGGGGAGTCGACCGCGGGCGACCTGGCGCGCCATTTCGGGAGCTTCGACGCCTTTGGCGCGGCCGACGAAGCCGAGCTCCTGCGGGTACCCGACGTGGGTCCGGTGGTCGCGCACTCGATCCGCCAGTTCCTGGACGAACCGCGCAACCGCAATGAGATCTCGGCCTTGCGTCGCGTACTGCTCATCGCGGCACCGGCGCCCGCGCGACGTTCGCAGGCCCTGGCCGGCGTGAGCTTCGTACTCACGGGCACGCTGGCCTCGCTCACGCGTGAGGAGGCGACGGCGCTGATCGAGGCTGCCGGCGGCACTGTGAGTTCCTCGATCTCCCGCAAGACCGGCTATGTGGTGGCGGGCGCCGAGCCGGGCAGCAAGCTGGGCAAGGCACGGGAACTGGGCGTGCCGGTACTCGATGAGGATGGCTTGCGAGCAGTGCTCGCCGACGAAGGAGCAGCCTGATGTTTGGCATCATTGGTGGCAGTGGCCTGGCGAAGCTGGCGGCGCTCGATACGCCGCGGCGGCAGGTGATGAGAACCCCGTACGGCGAGCCTTCCGGCGCGCTCACCTTCGGCCGGCTTGCCGGCCGCGACATCGTCTTCGTTGCGCGCCATGGCTACGGCCATACAATTGCTCCGCACGAGATCAACTACCGGGCCAACATCTGGGCGCTCAAGGAGCTGCGCGTCGAGGGCATCTTCGCTCTTTCGACCGTGGGCGGCATCCGCGCGGACCTGGTCCCGCGCTCGTTGGTGGTGCCGCACCAGATCGTGGACTACACGCACAGCCGCACATCGACGTTCTTTGAGAGCGGCGCCAACGCAGTTACCCACATCGACTTTACGCAGCCGTACTCGCAGCGCATGCGCCAGCGCCTGCTGGAGGCCGCGGCACGTTCCGGCGAGGTGGTGTTCGACGGCGCTGTGTACGCGTGCACGCAGGGCCCGCGGCTGGAGACCGCGGCCGAGGTCAATCGACTCGAAGTCGACGGTGCCGACGTCGTGGGCATGACCGGCATGCCCGAGGCGGCCCTGGCGCGCGAGCTCGAACTCGAATACGCCTCGCTCAGCATGGTCGTCAATCACGCCGCCGGCCGCGGCGACAGCAAGACGCGGGTCGAGCTCTCGCAACTCGACGAGGTGCTCCGGCAAACCGTTGTGCGGGCGGTCCACGTGCTCGAAGCGGCGGTACGGGGAGCAGCATGATCCGTCCGATCCTGCGCATGGGCGATCCGCGCCTGCTCCAGGTCAGTGTGCCGGTCACCGAATTCAACACGCCCGCGCTCGACGAGCTCCTGGCGGACATGTTCGAGACCATGCACGCGGCCGACGGCGCGGGCTTGGCCGCGCCCCAGATCGGCAAGAACGTGCGCGTGGTGATCTTCGGCTTCGACCGCAACGAACGCTACCCGGACGCGCCGGCGATTGCGCCCACGGTGCTCATCAACCCGACGATCGAGCCGCTTACCGAAGTGCTCGAGGATGGCTGGGAGGGATGCCTCTCGGTGCCGGGCCTGCGCGGCGTGGTACCGCGCATCCTGCGGCTGCGCTACAGCGGCTTGGACGCCAAGGGCAAGGCGTTCTCCCGCGAGGCCGAGGGGTTCCATGCCCGCGTGGTGCAGCACGAGTGCGACCATCTCGACGGCATCCTGTACCCGATGCGCGTGCGGGATTTTTCCCGGTTTGGCTACACGGATGTGTTGTTCCCGGGTAATGACAGAGGAGAATGAGGCGGCGCGCATCAACCTGATGCAGTCTGAGACAGCAAAGATGCGGATAAGAAAGCGGGTAAGAATCACCATTACCCGCTACGTTATGCGGGTAACGCCCTTGGGAGGCTGACGTGACCCGCGATCGGCCTACCGCCAAACCATCCATCACCCGTGGCCGCAAGCGGACCAGTTCGGCGATCGCCGAGGCTAAACCGGCCGCCAGACCCTACCAGCTGACGGATTCCGGGGGCCTGTACGTCGAGGTGCAGCCCACAGGAAAAACATCTGGCGTTATCGGTTTCGCCTGGCCGGGCGCGAAACGATCCAACCCTTGGTGAGTTCAACAAGCGGGCGCTCGGCCTCGATGAGGCGCGTACGCTGCGCAATCAGGCGCGCGAGCTGGGGCGCCAGGGGAAGAATCCCGCGATAAGACCCGACCATCCGCTCGCGATATTCCGCGGCCGCTACTTCCGGGTCGATGTTTCGCGCAAAAAGGCGAGGAACCTGCCGTATCGGCGTGGGCTTGCCCGACAGTGGCGTCTCAAGACCTCATCGAGGTTGGATGCCGGGTCCGTGCTGACGAGCAGGACTATCTTTCCCGCTTCGGCCAGGCTGATGGCCGTGGCGCAAGCGAGCGAAGTCTTGCCGACGCCGCCTTTGCCGGTGAAGATAAGGTGACGTGTCGTTGCCGCAGGCAGGGCAATGATAGCTACCGGGTGCCTCAGCACTCGCCCGGCTTGCAGCCACAGGTGGCAATATTGACGGGAGGCTGGTTGGTGGTTGGCGACGGAATGCCAAGTCTTTGCATCAGCCGGGCTCGGGTCGGATACATCCCCGTAGTAGCAATGCGCCCATCGACCTTGGTAATCGGCAGGCGGTCCATCCCGGCGTTCATTTCAGTGACCACGTCCGAATTGGACGCAAACGCTGCGGCATCGTAGCCCAGAGTGTGACGAACCACCTTGACGCCGCGCTCGCTCAGCCATGGAACGTCCGCATGGAACTGCACCAATACCGGGTCAACGTTCGCTCCGCAGACCCCGGTCGGGCAGCACATGGCTGGTTCAAACACTTCCAAATTGCTCCTCCTCTGATCCATCATGCTCGCTCACTGATCGCCAGCCACTGGTTTGCCATTGTTGCTGGCGGTAACCGTGTGGCACTTGGCAAACTCGGTGGCCCCCTGGTCGATGCCGTCGGCTTGCATACTTTTGACGTTTTCAGTATATTCAAAGAATGGAAGAAATGGAAGTCGTCAAGTCCCTCGCCGCACTCGCGCAGCCATTGCGTCTTCGGGTGTTTCGCGCCCTCGTCATCGTGGGCAAGGAGGGCCTGACTCCTGGAACGATGTCCGACGCCTTGGGTATTCCGGCAGCCACGCTCTCTTTCCACCTAAAGGAGCTGATGAACGCCGGGTTGGTTACGCAAGAGCGTGCCAGCCGCCACCTGATCTACCGCGCCGCGTACGACCGCATGAATTCGGTGCTTGGCTACCTATCCGAAAACTGCTGCCAGGGTGCCCAGTGCCTTGACGAGACTACCGCGGCATGCAAGCACTGATGGAGAAGAAATGAAGCGATTCCATGTACACGCCTACGTCCAAGACTTGCCGACAAGCGTTGCTTTTTATACAAAGCTCTTCGCTGTTGAGCCCACGCGCGTGGAGCACGATTACGCCAAGTGGATGCTCGATGACCCGCGCATCAACTTCGCCATTTCGACTCGCGGTGGCAAGCTCGGAATCGACCACCTGGGCATCCAAACCGACACGGAGTCGGAGCTGGCCGAACTAAAGGCAAGGGCCGAAGCAGCAGATATGACGCTGCTCGACGAGGGCCAGACGACCTGCTGCTATGCCCGCAGCGACAAGCATTGGGTGACGGATCCCCAAGGAATCGCTTGGGAGCATTTCCACACGCGCGACAATATTGCGGTCTTTAGCGAAAAGGCCGAGCCGGCCAAGGAGCCCGCCGCGTGTTGTGCGACGGCAGCGACGGGGGCTAAGCCCGTCGGCAATGCAGTCAAGGCCGCGGCTTCCTGCTGCTGAGGCTCAGCCGTGGCCGCATTGGCCATCCAGCGGGAAATCAAGGATATTGGAACGCGCTAAACCATGACGACGAACGTACTCATACTGTGCACCCACAATTCTGCCCGCAGCGTCTTGAGTGAGGCAATGCTCAACCATTGGGCAAAAAAGCTTGGGAAAGACGTTCGCGCCTTCAGCGCCGGCAGCGCACCGAGTGGGCGCCTCAACCCCTACGCGCTGGAAGCGCTGGCCAACGCGGGCATCGACACAACCGGCTACCGCAGCAAGAGCTGGGATGAATTCGTTGGCGAAAACGCTCCCAAAATGCGCATCGTGATCACGGTGTGCGACCGTGCGGCCTCGGAGACCTGTCCGTACTGGCCCGGCAGCCCGGTAACGGTGCATTGGGGCTACCCGGACCCGTCCAACGCCCCGGAGCCCGAGAAAAAGAAGGCTTTCGAGCTCACGCGCCAGGCCATCGGCTACCGGATGCTCCAATTGCTCTGCCTCCCGCTGGAGCAGATGGGCAATAGCGCACTGCAAAGTGCGCTGGCTGCTATCGAGCGCAGCTGACCGACCGGCGATGAATACGAGCGCTATGCCCGCGTCGGTGCTTGCTGCGGCCCCGATGAGCGTCTTTGAACGCTACCTCACGGTCTGGGTCTTTCTCTGCATCGTCGTTGGAATTGTGCTGGGACAAACGTTTCCAGTGCCGTTTCAAGCCATCGGGCGCATGGAAGTCGCCCGGGTCAACTTGCCGGTGGGTCTGCTGATCTGGGTAATGATCATCCCAATGCTGTTGAAGGTCGATTTTGGCGCGCTGCACCAGGTCAAGAGCCATTGGCGAGGCATAGGCGTCACCCTGTTTGTCAACTGGGCGGTCAAGCCTTTTTCGATGGCGTTGCTCGGCTGGATCTTCATTCGCCACGTGTTTGCGAACTATCTGCCCGTCGGGCAGGCGGACAGCTATATCGCCGGCCTGATCCTGCTGGCCGCCGCGCCGTGCACGGCGATGGTGTTCGTATGGAGCCGTCTGACCGGAGGCCATCCCCTATTCACCTTGTCGCAGGTGGCACTAAACGACACGATCATGGTGTTTGCCTTCGCGCCGATCGTCGCGCTACTGCTCGGCCTGTCGTCAATCACCGTGCCATGGGACACCCTGATCACATCGGTGGTGCTGTACATCGTGATTCCTGTGTTGCTAGCGCAGGGATGGCGCAAGATGCTGCTCAAACAGGGGCAGGCGGCGTTTGACACGGCACTTGCAAGGATCGGCCCCTGGTCGATAGCCGCATTGCTGGCAACCCTGGTGTTGCTGTTCGCCTTCCAGGGAAAGGCCATACTGCAACAGCCGCTCGTAATCGCCATTCTGGCGGTGCCGATCCTCATCCAGGTGTTCTGTAACGCGGCCCTGGCTTACTGGCTCAATCGTCGCCTCGGCGAATCGCATAACGTGGCCTGCCCTTCTGCCCTGATCGGCGCAAGCAATTTCTTTGAGCTCGCTGTGGCAGCGGCGATCAGTTTGTTCGGTTTTGAATCAGGCGCGGCGCTGGCGACCGTGGTGGGCGTATTGATCGAGGTACCGGCGATGCTGATCGTGGTTCGAATCGTAAATTCGACCAAGGACTGGTACGAGTCGGGCGCTCAGCCAGGTTGACCATACCGGGTCTTCCCGTTCCGAGAGCTTCCCGAAACGGGGTTAACGGAGATGAAATTCCTGGGTCCATTGATTTTCCATCGCTGGGGGTCGGGCGAGGGATGCGAACCCAGACTTCTTTGGAAACTGGAGTTTGCGTTAGCTGCCAGAGAAGGTGCTGCTTTCATCAGTGCGGCCACGTTCCGACTCGGGTTCGTGCCCGGTGGCTTTCCAGTAAGCAGCCTCCGCGATGTGCGTCGCGTGATCGCCGATCCGTTCGATGTTTTTCGCGCAAAACAGCAAATGAACGTAGCCGACGACCTGTGGCTGGTCGGTGCTCATTCGGGATACAAGGTCGCGAAAAACCTCCGTATGCAAGTGGTCGATCGCTTCATCCTGCTGACGAACTGCCATCGCCACTTCTGCGCTAGGCGCCGCAAAGGTTGCGAGAGCCTGCCGCAGCTGCTCCGAGGCGATGGAGGAAAGCTTGACGAGGCTTTGCACCAGATCGTCAGGAAACGCCGCGCTGGTGGTCGCCGTTGCGCGCTTCGCAATGTTCTTCGCTAAGTCACCGATTCGCTCCAGGTTCTCGACGACCTTGAAGTCCCCGAGGACCTCATTGAGGTCGCTGGCAATAGGCTGGCGGCGAGCGATTACCAATGCGGCGAAAGCCAAAAGATCGCGGCGCAGAGCGTCGAGCTGACGGTCCTGGTCGATCACGCGCAAAGCGAGCGCTTCGTCGCCGTGTAGTAAGGCATGCACGGCGTCTGCGAACTGCTTGCCCGCAAAGTCACCCATCGCACAGATGCGATTCGTCAGCCGTTCAAGTTCCTGATCGAAAGCTTTCACGGTGTGTGGTTGAGCCATAGCGATGCCTCCGGGGTCCAGCCCGTTCTTCAGCCCAATCGGCCGGTGATGTATTCCTCGGTCTGTCTTTTTCCAGGTTTGGCGAATCTCTCGTCCGTCGGTCCAGATTCGACCAGTTCGCCCAAATACCTGAAGCCAGTGAAGCTGCAGACCCGCGCAGCTTGCTGCCTGTTGTGGGTGACGACCGCGATCGTGTAGTCCTGCTTGAGGTGCTCAATGAGGTCTTCGATCTTGGCGGTCGAGATCGGGTCCAGGGCCGAGCAGGGCTCATCCATCAGCAGGCCCTCCGGCTCGACAGCCAGAGCACGGGCGACGCATAAACGCTGCTGTTGTCCGCCGTAGAGGCTCACCCCGGATGACTGGTCGGTGAACGGGAACGGCATCAGCATCATGGCGCGCAAACAATGCCTGGAGGCGGTGGACATCTGTCATATCCGGTCGTAGGCGGCGTTCTCGTCGTTATCCCACACCGCGGCAAAACTTGCCTCGCGGGCCTTGGCGGCGGCGTACGTGATAGGTCGGTCGTCCTCGCGTGCGCGCAGGCAATCGAAGAAATCTTCGACGTCAGCCACGCGCTGCGTAGGAAGCTATTGGTCTTCTCGATCAAACCCTGTTCGGTGGTCATCGGCATGACTCTTTGGGCTTTATATTAGCTAATCGCGGATGTTCGAGAGCCGCGGTCGGAAATTGGAAAGAGGGTAATGTTGCGGGTAAGAGCGCGACAGGAAACCGATCGCGCTTGCAATGCAGAGCCCCTCCGGGCATTGTCCTCTACCCGATGCAAACCGCGACTTCGCCCGCTTTGGCTATACCGAGGTGCTATTTCCCGATCACAAGGGCATGGACGACTGACCAGCCAGGACCAGGGTTCGTGCGCCCGCGAGCCCCGCCGCCAGGGCACGAGCCCGCCGATGGCGTCCGGATGGCGCTGGCTGTATCGTTATCAGCGGGCGTGGTGCAACGCACGCATGGGCCGTCAGCGCGAAGAACCGGATGAACGACAACGCGACACTTATCGATGCCTGCAAGTATCTGTATCTGCGCGTGCTAGAGGAGCCGGAGGATAACGCCCTTCGGCTGGTCATCGAGGAGGTCAACGTCGGCGAGCTCGCCGAGGTGAGGGCGCCGGACGACGAGTCCGTGACGCCATTGCGCGGGGGTGGGACGCGGACGATCGAGCACGGCCCGGGCTGTCGAGTTTTTGAGGTCAGCTGGCCGATCTACATTGCCTACTCCGTCCGCAACGAAAGCTATGCGCGGCCGGAGTCAAAGGGCAACGGGAAGGGCCGCGTGTTCATCAAGCACACCGCATCGAGCTATCTCGACTACCTGTGTGCCTCCACCATCGCGTGCGACATATTCCCGGCAATTTTTCCACGGCCGATCTGGCACTGGGCCATCGGCTGCGTCAACCACGCAGTGGACGTGGCGTCCATCTACGAACCCGACATCACCGTTCGCACGACCGCCTAGTCGTTGCACGAGGCCAAGGTCTGGCGGCAAGTGGTGCCGCGCGCGCAAAGGCCAGTGCTGCCGCACCGGGGTCAGGCCATCTGCCGCCGCCTCGAGAAAGGCGCTGTGTCGCCTAGCTGTCGGGGTAGCGGTTAGGCCAAAGTTGCGGGACTGCAACCCTCTCCGGTGGCGCGAAATGCGGCAGGAAAATCGCTTGCCGGAGGGCTCGAGGCAGCAGGGTAGGCGTTTACCCGTCGCAGCGGGAACGAACTAGCATATTTCAAAAATATATTATTATTTTCAGTATGTTACACAGTATTTGTAATCTAAACTATCAAAAAGGCGTCTGGCGCACACTAGGTATTATCATAATTAATGTTTATTTATCAATGTATTACAAGATTTATCTCATCTCAATTATTAAGAATAGTTTGGGCGGACTAGCCGAGTTGGTGCTGCGCCCGGGCGAGCATCTGCGGGCGAGCGGCAGCGCGCGTTGCTATATCGGCCGACCTGCCGACAGGCAATGAGGCAATTGTCGGCATGAGCGAGCATGAACGAGACTCTTCGCCGGCCTGAGCCGGCGGACTACGAGGCGATCTTGGCTTGGGTCCCGGATGCCGATTCCTGCCTGCGGTGGGCTGGTCCGAACGTGCCGTTTCCTTTTTCCGCGGCGCAGTTGCCCGGGCTGCTCCAGGTCGCCGGCGCGCACAGCTATTGCCTGGCCGATGGCGCCGTCAGCCCCGTCGCTTTCGGTCAGCACTGGGTGCGCGGCCCCGGCAGCGTTCACCTGGGTCGGGTGATCGTCGCACCCGACTTCCGGGGTCGTGGCTATGGCAGATTGCTGTGCCGGCTGCTTATGGCGCAGGCGGTCAGAACTAGCGGCGCGGCGGCGATCACCCTGCGTGTCTACCGCGACAACATCGTCGCTCTTAGCCTGTATTCGAGCCTGGGCTTTGCCGGCGTCGAGGCCGAGTCCAGCAGGCAGGCGCTGTTCATGCGCGCGCCAGTTCCTTAGAGCGGCGCCAGCGCCTGGAGCAGGTCCGTCTCCAGTTGCAGCTGCTCCCGCGCCTGTCCCAGGGACTGCCCGTCGATCAGGAAGACGTCCTCGACGCGTTCGCCCAGGGTAAGGATTTTGGCGGTGACGACATTGACCCCGTGCCTGGCAAGCACCCGGGCGACGGAGTAGAGCAAGCCGACCCGGTCGGTCGCCACCAGCGAAAGCATGTAGTGGCGGCCGGTTTCGTCGGGCTGCAGGTGAACTGCCGGGGCGACCGGAAAGTGCCGCGAGTGACGCGACACGCGCCCCGGGGCGGGGGCCGGCAAATCGACATGGCCGGAGATCCAGGCGGTCAGCTCGGTCTCGACCCCTTCGAGCATGGACCGGAAGTGGCCGCCCCGACCGTTGTCGCTCACCAGGAAGGTATCGAGCGCGTAGCCATGGCGGGTCGTGTGAATCTTGGCATCGAGGATGCTCAGGCGCCGGCTTTCAAAGTATCCGCAGACCCGGACGAACAGGTCCTTCTGATCGCGCGTGTAGACCAGCACCTCCAGGCCCTCCCCGGCGGGCGCAAGACGGGTACGCACGACGGGCCGGTCCGTGCGCACGTGTACCAGCAGGCAGCGGGCATGCCAGGCGATGTCCGAAGCGGAATGACGCAGGAAATACACCACGTCGAGCTCGCGCCAAAGCGGCTCATGCGCCGTCCGTGACAGTCCGTAGAGCTGCAGGATGCGCAGCGACTCGCGCTTGCGGCCCTCGAGCTCGGCGTCGGCACCCAGCGACTGGCCGCCCAGCCCACGGCGCGCACGCCGAAACAAGTCCTCGAGCAAACGGGCTTTCCAGGCGTTCCATACCCGGGGACTGGTGCCGCGGATGTCGGCGACGGTGAGCAAGTACAGCGCCACGAGGCGCCGGTCCGAGCCGACGAGCTTGGCAAAGCGTTCGATCACCGTGGGGTCGGCGACGTCTTGCTTTTGCGCAACCTGGGACATCGTCAGGTGGTGCTCGACCAGGAAGGCGACGAGGTCGGAGTCGGCGCGCGCGAGCTGGTGCGCACGACAAAAGCGTCGGGCCTCCGCCGCTCCGAGCGCGCTGTGGTCGCCGCCACGGCCCTTGGCAATGTCGTGAAACAGCGCCGCCAGCAGCAGCAGCCAGGGACGATCGAAATCGGCGATCAGCTGGCTGCACAGCGGGTACTCGTGCGCAAATTCACTCGCGCTGAAGCGACGCAGGTTGCGCACGACCATGAGGATGTGCTGGTCGACCGTGTAGACGTGGAACAGGTCGTGCTGCATCTGGCCCACGATGCGGCGAAACACCGGCAGGTAGCCGCCCAACACAGACCACTGGTTCATCAGCCGCAGGGTATGCAGAACGCCCCGGCTCTGCTGCAGGATCGCCAGGAAATTGGCCCGGTTCTCGGGCGCGCGGCGAAACGCGCCATCCATGCGGTTGCGCGCGTTCCAGACGGCGCGCAGCAGGCGCGGGGTCATGCCCTTGAGCTCGGGATGGCGCTCCCAGGTGAGGAACGCGCGCAAGATTTCGTTGGGATCGCGCTCGAGCACCTTGTCATCGACAATGTCGAGGCGTTCGGCCCGGGCGCAGAATGCGTCGTCGATGTGGGTCGCCTCGCTGGCCGCGTCCGGATACAGCCGCTGCTCCACGCTCAGCAACACCAGCGTGTTGAGCTGCACGACGATCTTGGCCGCGTGGTAGTAGGTCTGCATCAGCACCTCGCTGGCGCGGCGCGCCGGCGTGCCCTTGATGCCGACCGCGCCGGCCAGGGCGTGCTGCAGGTCAAAGACCAGCCGGTCTTCGTGCCGCCGCGCAACGATGTGCAGGCGCGCCCGGATCTGCTGCAAGTGCCGCTCGGTCTGCTTGATCTGCCGGCATTCGGCCGCCGTCAAGAGGCTGTTGCGGGTCATCTCATCCCAGCTCGCTCCCAGGCCCGCCGCCCGGGACACCCAGAGCAGCACTTGCAGGTCGCGCAGGCCGCCCGGGCTCTCCTTGCAGTTGGGCTCGAGGGCGTAGGGGGTATCTTCGTACTTGGTGTGGCGTTGCTGCTGCTCGAGCAGCTTGGCCTGCAGGAAGCCCCGGGCGTCGAGCACTTCCTGCAGACCCTTGCGCAGGGCCTCGAAGCCGCTCTTAGGACCGCAGATGCGCCGCGACTCGAGCAAGGACGTCATGACCGTTGCGTCCTGGCTTGCCTGCTGGCCGCACTCGGGCGCCGTGCGCACCGCGTGGCCGATGGCCAATCCCAGGTCCCAGAGCAACTGGACCAGGGTGGCGATGCGGCCCTGCTGCTCGGCGTCAGGCGCGGCGCGCGGAATGATGAGCAGATCCACGTCGGAATAGGGAAAGAGTTCCCCGCGGCCGTAGCCGCCCACCGCGACCAGGCTGGCAAAGCGCGACACCCCCGTGTGGTCGGCTGCCAGGCGAACGTAGCGGTCGGTCAGCCTCGAGAGGCCGTTGAGCAGCCGGCGAACCGGCGCGCCTTGCTCGAATATCGCGATGAGCTGCTCACGCTCGGCCGACAGCGCTTGGCGCTGGTCACGGACAAAATCCACCTTCGCGGTGGTCGCCTTGCGAGCGACACCGGTAGAAAGGGCCATTACGCCACCACAATGCTCGCGGGCGGGGCCGCCGAGGGGCTCGATGATTGCGTGACAAAGGGCGGCGGCGGCGGTGCCAGCGCCGACATGGTCAGGACCTCGAATCCGCTCGGCGTAACCAGGACGGTGTGTTCCCATTGCGCCGACAAACTGTGGTCCTTCGTGACGATGGTCCAGCCGTCGGCCATCTCGCGAATCTCGCGGCGGCCGGCGTTGATCATGGGTTCGATCGTGAAGATCATCCCCGGCGCCAGCTGCTCCAGCGTTCCGGGCCTGCCGTAGTGCAGGACCTGGGGCTCCTCGTGAAAGCGCCGGCCAATTCCGTGGCCGCAGAATTCGCGCACCACGCTAAATCCGTGGCGCTCGGCGTGCGCCTGAATGGCTGCGCCGATATCGCCCAGAAAACCACCTGGCCGCACGGCAAGGATGCCGATCCACATGCATTCATACGTGACTTCGCAAAGACGCCGCGCCGCCACCGAGGGTTCGCCGACCAAGAACATGCGGCTGGTGTCCCCGTGCCATCCGTCCTTGATCACGGTGATGTCCAGATTGACGATGTCGCCGCTCTTGAGCACGCGGGCGCCGGGTATTCCATGGCAAACCTGATGGTTGACCGACGTGCAGATCGATTTGGGATAGGGCGTGTACCCGGGCGGGGCGTAATGCAGCGGCGCCGGGATGCACCCTTGCACCTCGACCATGTAGTCGTGGCACAGGCGGTCCAGCTCGCCGGTCGTCACGCCAGGCGCGACGTGGGGGGTGATGAAGTCCAGAACCTCCCCCGCGAGTCTTCCGGCAACGCGCATACCGTCGATTTCGGCTGGGGTCTTGATGGCGGCGGGCATGGGCGGTACGGCGTGGGGCGCGGCCCATCGGGTCCGCGGCGCGATCGGGCCGACAAACCGGTGTCAGCCCAAGGGCGTTATAATACAAGGCTTAGCTGTGCATGTGGGTTGCTCTCGCGGGAGTGGCCTTGAACCTGGTGAGGGAATTATCCCTTGCCGATGCGCGGCAAATCGCGCGCACCGCGGCCAAGGTGCCGAGGTCCATGTGCTCTGGGTTGGTCCGTGCAGATTCTGCCCGGCGCCGGCTCCGAGCCGCCGGACCTGGGACTCGGCGGTTGCGCAAGACCCAACCTTGGAGATTGAAAATGTCCGTAACCATGCGTCAGATGCTGGAAGCCGGGGTGCACTTCGGCCATCAGACCCGCTTCTGGAACCCCAAGATGGCCCCCTTTATCTTCGGCCATCGCAACCGGATCCATATCATCAACCTGGAGCGCACGTTGGAGCAATTCAACGCCGCGACCAAGTTCGTCCGCCAGATTGCGGCCAACCGGGGCACGGTGCTGTTTGTCGGTACCAAGCGCCAGGCGCGGGAAATCATGGTCGAGGAGGCGCGCCGTGCGAGCATGCCCTATGTGGACCAGCGCTGGCTGGGCGGGTTCCTGACCAACTTCAAGACGATCAAGACCTCGATCAAGCGTCTCAAGGAAATGGAGCAAACCGTCGAGGAGGGCGGGCTCGAGCGCATGCCGAAGAAGGAGGCGCTGAACTTCCAGCGTGAGGTCGAGAAGCTCAACAAGTCGATCGGCGGCATAAAGGACATGGCCGGCCTGCCGGAGGCGCTCTTCATCGTCGACGTGGGCTATCACAAGATCGCCGTGGCCGAGGCCGCCAAGCTCGGGATCCCGGTGGTCGGCATCGTCGACACGAACCATTCACCCGAGGGCATTACCCACGTCATTCCGGGCAACGACGATTCGAGCCGGGCGGTGCGCCTGTATGCGCGCGGAATCGCGGATGCGATTCTCGAGGGCAAGGCGGCCGGACTACAAAACATCGTCGCCCCCGACAGCGGCGACGAGTTCGTGGAGGTCGACGAAGAGGCCTCGCAGGGCGCCTGAGGCAAGCGGCCGGGCAGGGCGCTTGCGGGGCGAATCGCGCGGGGCAATCGCGATGCAGGGGGCGCTATGCCCCCTTTTTGTGGCACCAGCGGGATGGGAGACGGAAATATGGCGGAAGTCACCGCAAGCATGGTCAAGGAACTGCGCGAGAAAACCGACGCGCCCATGATGGAGTGCAAGAGGGCGCTTACCGAGGCCGACGGAGATCCCGCCAAGGCGGAGGAAATCCTGCGCGTCAAGCTCGGGAGCAAGGCGAGCAAGGCCGCGGCGCGCATCACCGCGGAGGGCATCGTGGCCATCAGCGCCGATGCCAATGGCAAAAATGCCGCGCTCGTCGAGATCAACTGCGAAACCGACTTCGTCGCCAAGAACGAGGAGTTCCTGGCCTTCGCCCGAAGCGTTGCGCAGCTGGTGCTCGAACGCGATCCGGCCGATGTGGCCGCGCTGTCGAAGCTCCCGCTCGATGGCGCAACGGTCGAAGCGCGCCGTGCGGCGCTGGTTGGCAAGATCGGGGAAAACCTGTCGATCCGCCGATTCGTCCGCCTGCGGGCCCAGGGCCGTATCGCCCAGTACGTCCACGGCGGTTCGCGCATCGGCGTGCTGGTCGACGTCAGCGGTGGCGACGAAGCGCTGGCCAAGGACCTTGCCATGCACATTGCCGCCTCGCGCCCCAAGGCCCTGCACGGCGGACAGGTAGTGCCCGAGGATGTCGCGCGCGAGCGCTCGATCGCCGAGCAAAAGGCGGCCGAGTCGGGTAAACCCGCCCCGATCCAGGCCAAGATGGTCGAGGGAGCGGTGCAGAAGTACCTCAAGGAAGTCACCTTGCTCGGACAGCCGTTTGTCAAGGACGACAAGCTCGTGGTCGAGCAACTGCTCAAGCAGCGCGCTGCCACGGTCAACGCCTTCTGCATGTTCGTGGTGGGCGAGGGAATCGAGAAGAAACAATCGGATTTCGCGGCTGAGGTCGCTGCCCAGGCGGCGGCAGCACGCGGCTGAGTGCGCGACACTTTAGGGAGGGGGCTCGATGGCGGTCTACCAGCGTGTCCTGCTGAAGCTTTCCGGCGAAGCCTTGATGGGTGAGGATGCCTTTGGCATCAATCGGGCCACGATCGAGCGCATGGTCAAGGACATCGGGGAAGTGCAGCGGATGGGCGTGCAGCTGGCGATCGTCATTGGCGGCGGCAATATCTTTCGCGGGGTCGCGCTCGGCGCCAGCGGCATGGATCGGGCGACCGCCGACTACATGGGGATGATGGCCACCATCATGAACGCCATGGCCCTGCAAGATGCCATGCGCAACGCCGGAATCGAGGCGCGCGTCCAGTCGGCCCTGAACGTGGAGCAGGTCGTCGAACCGTATATCCGGCCCAAGGCGATGCGCTACCTCGATGAGGGCAAGATCGTCGTCTTTGCAGCCGGTACCGGCAACCCCTTCTTCACTACCGATACGGCGGCCGCGCTGCGCGGCGCCGAGATCGGCGCCGAGGTCGTGCTCAAGGCAACCAAGGTCGACGGCGTATATTCGGCCGATCCGAAAAAGGACCCCCAGGCGGTGCGCTATTCGACGATTAGCTTCGACGATGCGCTGGCGCGCAACCTGCAGATCATGGATGCGACGGCATTTGCCCTGTGCCGGGATCAGGGGCTGCCGATCCGCGTCTTCAACATATCGCGCCCCGGGGCACTCAAGCGCGCGGTCAGCGGCGAGGATGAAGGCACACTGGTTCATGCGTAGGGCAAGGATTGGGGAGACCAGGCAATGGCCATGACGGAAGTTCGCAAGGCGACGGAGCAAAAGATGCTCAAGTCGATCGAAGCACTCAAGACCGATTTGTCAAAGGTCCGAACCGGGCGCGCGCACACCGGCTTGCTCGATCACGTTCAAGTGGAGTATTACGGTGCGATGGTGCCCATCTCCCAGGTCGCCAATATCGGACTGGCGGATGCGCGCACGATCACCGTCCAGCCTTGGGAAAAGAAGCTCCTGACCGTGGTGGAGAAGGCGATCCGCGAGTCGGACCTGGGCCTGAACCCCTCCACCCAGGGAGACATCCTGCGGGTGCCGATGCCGGCACTGACGGAGGAACGCCGCCGCGAGCTCACGAAAGTCATCAAGCACGAAGGCGAGAGCGCGCGCGTTGCGGTGCGCAACCTGCGGCGCGACGCCAATCAGCAGCTCAAGGATCTGCTCAAGAAGAAGGACATATCCGAAGACGGCGAGCGCCGCGCGCAGGACGAGATTCAGAAGCTCACGGACAAGTTCGTCGCCGACATCGACCGCCTCGTCGCCGAGAAGGAAAAGGAAATCATGACGGTGTGAGGCCCGAGGCACCCGTTACTTCCCGCCGATTGCCCCCGTCCGCCTTCCGGTCCCCGCCGATGCCCGCTGGAGCGCCCGCCGCGCCGCAAAGCAAACCTGACGTACCCCGGCACGTTGCCATCATCATGGACGGCAACGGACGCTGGGCCAAAGCCCGTCACCTGCCCAGGGTCGCCGGTCACTCCCGCGGCGTCGAGAAGGTACGTGCCGTCATCGAAGCGAGCATCGCCAGCGGTATCGAATACCTGAGCTTGTTCGCGTTTAGCTCGGAGAACTGGCGGCGCCCGGCCGACGAGGTGTCGGTGCTGATGCGCCTGTTCGTGAGTTCGCTGCAAAAGGAGATCGACGCCTTGGTGCGCAACGGCGTGCGCCTGCGCGTGGTCGGGCAGATCGATGCGTTCGAGCCGCGCCTGCGCGAGCTCATCGCGCGGGCGCAGGAGCAGAGCGCGCACAACAGCCGGCTGCATCTGACGATCTGCGCGAGCTACGGCGGACGCTGGGACATCGTGCAGGCGGCCCAGCGCCTGGTTGCCGATTACGCTGCCGGTGCTGCCCTTCCCGGCGAGCAGGAGTTCGCGCGCCGCTTGTCCATGTCCTTTGCGCCCGACCCCGACTTGTTGATCCGCACGGGCGGAGAGCGGCGCATCAGCAATTTCCTCATCTGGCAGCTCGCCTATGCCGAGTTGTTCTTCACCGACGTCCTGTGGCCCGACTTTCAGGGCGAAGAGTTCGCCGCCGCGCTGGCCTGGTACGCCCAGCGCGAGCGCCGCTTCGGCCGCACGAGCGAGCAGCTCGCAAGGGTCGGTTAGCGCGATGCTGCGCACCCGGGTCCTTACCGCGTTCGTGCTCTTGCTGGTGCTGGTAAGCGCTGCCGCGATCTCGACGCAGCTGCTCGTAGCGCTGGGGGCAGCGTTTCTGGGCGTTACGTTGTTCGAGTGGCTGCGTCTGGCCGGCGTGCCGGCGCGCGTTGCCCTCGCCGCGGCCGCCGCGGCCGCGGGTGCTGGCCTCTGGGCCGAGCTCATCGGCGTTCGACCCTTGCCCGGCGTGCTGGCGGGCCTGTGCGCGCTGGCCTGCGCCCTCTGGGTCGGCATCGGCGTGCTGCTGACCCGCGCCCAGCGCCAAGCGCTCGCGCTGCAGCGCTCGTTGCTCGTTGCCGGGGCGCTGTTGCTTGCGGGCACCGCCTGGTTTGCCCTTGCCGACTTGCTGCACCGGGGAGCCCTCTGGACGCTGTCGGTGCTGGCGCTCGTCTGGCTGGCCGATATCGCCGCGTATTTCAGCGGGCGCGCCTTCGGTGTGCGCAAGCTCGCCTCGCGCATCAGCCCCGGCAAGACCTGGGCCGGCGTCTGGGGCGCCGTGCTGGCGGTACTGCTTGTCACCGAGGCGGTCCGCTGGCTCTGGCCGGCTGCGGCGCTGTGGTCGACGCAGCTGCTGATCGCGGCACCGGTCCTGGGGCTGGGTATCCTGCTGGCTTTTGTTGCCCTGAGCATCGTCGGTGACCTCTTCGAGAGCCTGGTTAAGCGGCAGGCGGGCGTCAAAGACAGCGGCAACATTCTTCCGGGCCACGGTGGCGTCTGGGACCGGATCGATGCAACCTTGCCGGCATTGCCCCTGGCCGTGCTCAGCCAGTGGACCATCGTCAGCGGATGGCATCATGGTTGAGGCGGTCCAAAGCAGGGCCGCGCAGCAGGGGCCGCGGGGCGTGTCGATTCTGGGCGCGACCGGGTCCATTGGGGCGAGCACGCTCGACGTGATCGCGCGACACCCCGGCCAGTTCCGCGTGGTCGCGGTCACGGCCCACACCAAGGTTGCCGAACTCGCCGCGCTTTGCGTGCAGCATCGACCGCACCTTGCCGTGATCGGCGATCCGGGCCGCGAGCCGGAGCTGCGCGCCCTCCTGCGGCGCGCGGGCCTGTCGACGCGAGTCGGCAGCGGCATCGAGGGTCTGCTGGAGGCGGCCCAGAGCCAGGACGCCGCGGTGGTCGTGGCTGCCATCGTCGGCGCCGCCGGGCTGCTGCCCACGATCGCGGCGGCCCGGGCCGGCAAACGCCTGCTGCTGGCCAACAAGGAGGCGATCGTCTGCGCCGGAGCGCTGCTGCTCGAGGCGGTGCGCAGCGGTGGCGCGACGCTGCTGCCGCTCGACAGCGAGCACAATGCTATTCACCAGTGCCTGGCGGGCGCGGGCTCGCACGAGGGCGTACGCCGCCTGATTCTGACGGCCTCGGGCGGGCCCTTTCGCGAGTGCCGCGACTTCTCCGCGGTGACGCCGGAGCAGGCCTGCGCTCATCCGAATTGGCGCATGGGACGCAAGATCTCCGTCGATTCGGCGACGCTGATGAACAAGGGCCTGGAAGTGATCGAGGCGAGTTGGCTGTTCGGCTTTGCGCGCGGGCAGATCGATGTCGTGGTACACCCGCAAAGCGTTGTGCACTCGATGGTCGAGTTCGGCGATGGCTCGGTCCTGGCCCAGATGGGAACGCCCGACATGCGCACGCCCATCGCCTACGCGCTGGGTTTTCCCCAGCGCATCGACAGCGGTTCGGAGCCCCTGAACTTCCTGCGCATGGCGGCCTTGACCTTCGAAGCGCCCGACTTGGATCGGTTCCCCTGTCTGGCATTGGCGTATCGTGCCTTGGAAGCGGGCCCGACCGCGAGCATCGTGCTGAACGCTGCCAACGAAATCGCGGTCGAAGCGTTCTTGGCGCGTGGCCTGCCGTTTACCGCGATTGCGGCCGTCATTTCGGAGGCCCTGGACGCGATAGCTGCTCCGGCGCCGGAATCGGTTGACGGGGTCTTGCAAATTGATGCCTTGGCCCGGCGCCATGCCCGGCAGGCAATCGCGGAAATCGCGGCGACCGGGGTGCGCTGATGGGGACACGACGAGCATGCGGACGAGGCGCTGAGGCGATGGGCGAGCGATGGACCTGCTAACGACAATCCTGGCGTTTCTCCTGGCCTTGGGGATCCTCATCATGGTCCACGAGCTGGGCCACTATTGGGTCGCCCGCCAGTGCGGCGTCAAGGTCCTGCGCTTCTCGGTGGGATTCGGGCGACCGCTGTATCGCCGGGTGAGCGGCCCCGACCGCACGGAGTGGGTCGTGTCGGCGATTCCGTACGGCGGGTACGTGAAGATGCTCGACGAGAGCGATCCGGACTGCGCCCCGGTGGCCGCGGCCGATCTGCCGCGCGCGTTCAACCGCCAGCCGGTGGGCAAGCGTGCGGCCATCGTGGTCGCCGGTCCGGCGGCCAACCTGCTCTTTGCTGTCTTGCTGTACTGGCTGATCGGCGTCATGGGCACGCTCGAGCCGCCGCCGGTGGTCGGACCTCCGCCCGAGGGCACTCCCGCGGCGCAGGCCGGCCTGGCGGACGGAGATCTTGTGCTCGACTTCGACGGACAGACGTTGCGCTCCTGGAGCGATCTGCGCTGGGCGCTGCTGCGCGGCGGAGTCGAGGGCAACGCGGCGCGCATAAGCGTGCGCGATCTTGCCGGCAACGAACGCATCCTGCGCCTGGATCTATCCTCGGCGCGCACGCAGGATGTGGACGATGTGTGGTTCGAGCACCTGGGGGTCGTGCGCGGCGCCGGCGCGCCCGTGGTCCGCGGCCTGGTTGCCGACGAGGTCGCGGCCAAGGCGGGTTTGGCCGTCGGCGACCGGATTCTTGCCATCGATGGGATTGGCGTGCGCACGGCGACCGACGTCACGAACATCGTGCGCGCCAGCGTTGGCAAGACGCAGACCTGGGAGCTGGAGCGCGATGGCCGCAAGGAGCGGCGCACGGTCACGCCAAAGCCCCTCACGCTGACCGATGGCCGCACGATCGGCCGCGTTGGCATCGACTTTCTCGAGCTGCAAACGGTACGCTACGGGCCGATCGAGGCCCTCGGCCGAGCGGCCTCGCGCACTTGGGATACGAGCGTGTTCTCGCTGCGCATGGTCGGGCGCATGCTCGATGGCCGCGCCTCGTGGCGCAATCTCTCGGGGCCAGTGAGCATCGCCGATGTTGCCGGGCAAACCGCCCGTATTGGACTGGTGGCCTACCTGAGCTTTCTCGCGCTCGTGTCGATCAGCCTGGGCGTGCTCAACCTGCTGCCGATCCCGGTCCTCGATGGAGGACACTTGCTGTACTATGCGGTCGAAATAGTTAAGGGCAGTCCACCATCGGTGCGCACGATGGCGGTGGCTCAGCGCGTAGGAGTCGGCATGCTGATCCTCCTGACGGCTCTTGCCCTGTATAACGACCTGACGCGCCTGCTGTCCTGAGCTTGAGCGCCGCGTCGTCGGTCGGAACGAAAACGAATCGCAACGGG
>Ga0209415_10000949_pt1 | contig 55189 bp, 47 predicted proteins | sample PeaSoiSIISIP2007_FD_187696 | JGI IMG/M metagenome (GOLD analysis project Ga0209415, IMG submission 187696) | Peat soil microbial communities from Weissenstadt, Germany - SII-SIP-2007 (SPAdes) (version 2) | ecosystem: Environmental > Terrestrial > Soil > Wetlands > Peat | place: Germany... | reverse complement strand
CCCCATCGTCTAGCCCGGCCTAGGACACCGCCCTTTCACGGCGATAACAGGGGTTCGAATCCCCTTGGGGACGCCATAACCAGGGGGACTCAGTCGCGCACCGCGATGTCATTCAGCGGCAGGGGTATTTTTTAACTCTGATACGTTGGATGTGACCGAGCGATACACGCGCATCGACAAGCACGGGCCCTCATGGTGCGCGATCTGTCGGTAACCGCCGGCGTTGACCTGCCGTGATGCCGTTGCGTATCATCGTGGGTACTTCTGCTTAGAAATCGTAAAGGGGGAAAGGTGCCTGTCCCATCTTCTGTGAAATTGGTCTGCCAAATAGCCGCATTGGCGGCTGGTGTAATTCCTATTGCCGCTCAAACGACTATTTTCGGCGGCAACCTCGTCGCCAATGCGGGCGCTGAATCCGGCTTAGGCGGCGACGGTACAGCTCAGGTGTCGAGCGTGCCGGGTTGGTCGCGCACCGGCGGATGCGATGTCTACGCCTACAGCACGGCATTTCATAACACGAATGCAATTTCTCCAACCCATATTGTTCCGCGAGGTTCGGGCAGCAATTATTTCTCCGGGGGAATCCAGCCGGCGAGTTGCACTTTCACGCAGAGTATCGATGTGTCGTCGGGCGCCTCGGCCATTGACGCCGGAACCGTGACGTTTGCCGCTTCTGGTTACCTGGGCGGCTTCCAGTCTGACGGCGACAACGCTACACTGACGATCGCGTTTCAGGGCTCCAGCGGCAATCAGTTGAGCTCAGCGACCTTGGGACCAGTGGGACCAAACGATCGCGCAAGCCAGCAAAGTGGCTTCTATTTACGCCGGCAAATCGGACAAATACCGGCCGGCACACGCAAGGCGGCCGTCACTCTGAACATGAATTGGGTGAACGGCGCAAACAATGAAGCGTACGCCGACAATCTCTCCCTAATTTTGAATGCCCCTTCGGCCGCGCAATCGTTGCTTGGAGTAAATCTGATCGTAAACCCGGGCGCCGATGCTTCCCCTGGGTATGACGAAAATTCGACCAACTCAGTGTCGAGTGACCTTCCCGGCTGGGTACGGAGCGCCTTTTTCACTGCCGATTCTTATCAGGACACCGGCGGCGACCTTTACCAAGTCATCGGCGGTCCTACCGACGCGGGAAGCAATTATTTTTACGGGGGCGTTGATGTATCGGATTCTTCCAATCCAATCGCCACCGCGTTCCAGGACATCGATGTCTCCTCCGCGGCGAGTTTGATCGACGCCGGCAATCTTTCCTATACGCTTGCGGGTTGGCTGGGCGGTTATGATAGCCAGGACGACAACGCCGTGCTCACAGCTCAGTTTGAGAACTGGAGCGGAACCGTGCTGGGCACGGCACAGATCGGTCCGGTGCTGGCGGCCGACCGGAATGACACGAGCGAGCTGTTACAGAAAACCAACAACGGGAACGTTCCCAGCGGCACGAGACTGATTCATCTCTTGATGACTATAACCCGCATGGCAGGCACCAATAACGACGGCCTTGCGGATAGTCTGTCGCTGGTGCTGGGATCGGCTGGAAATGTGGGCCCGGAAATCACGGGAACCATTATCAGCGCCGGTGCGTACGGGGCTTTCGATTCTGCCGCCCCTGGAACCTGGATGGAAATTTACGGCGAGAATCTCGCCGCGGATTCACGGCAATGGGGTCAGAGCGATTTCAACGGCGTCAACGCGCCGACGTCTCTGGACGGAACTAAGGTCACGGTCGGAGGCCAATCCGCGTTCGTTTATTACATCAATCCGGGACAAGTGGACGCCTTGGTTCCGGGCACTGTAGACGCCGGGCCGCAGCCAGTGATCGTAACTACCGCAAAAGGTACGAGCGTGCCTTTACCGCTCACTGTAAATTCACTCGAACCCGGATTTCTCGCCCCGCCGGCTTTCGTGGTGAATGGCAATCAATACCTGGCCGCGCTATTCTCAGACGGCGTTACCTTCGTCCTGCCGCCGGGCGCGATTTCGGGCGTGACTTCCCGGCAAGCGAAGCCCGGAGAAACAATCACGACCTATGGAATAGGATTCGGCGGCGTCACCCCGAACATTCCAGCGGGACAGATTGCCGGGGTGGCTAGTCAGCTGGACGCTTCGCTTCAGGTGATGTTCGGTTCCACGCCGGCAACGTTGAGTTACTGGGGCCTTGCTCCCGGGTTTGTTGGCCTCTATCAGTTCAATATCGTCGTACCGAACATTGACAACAACGACCTGGTGCCCGTTACGTTCACGCTCGGCAGTCAAAGCGGCGTCCAGACGTTGTATACGGCCGTGCATAACTGATCTTTCCTTGGGATCTTAGGCGCTCGCTTTGGGCCGCCGCCGGTTTGCGGATCAGAACGTTCAACTCGGGACCACGCTACACACTCAAAACCGGGCATGGCGAGCGGTGAATAATCCCGTGCGCGTGCGTGCGCAACCGGCCCAGGGTCTCGTGCATCGCGCCGCGACCCAGCACGATCAAATCCGCGCCTTCCTGCCGCGCTTCCTCGGTGATGGTGGCCACAATCTCGCCGACGGCAACCCGCAGCGGGAAGTCTGAATCGCCGGCCGGGAGCCCCGACTTGAGCATCGTCTCGATCCGATTGCGCGCCTCCGTCCTCAGTTCCTCCTGCAGCGCCTGCTCGCTTTCCAGCGACAGCCAATCGCTGATGGTTCGTACCACGTGCACGAACTGCAGGCTCGCGCTCATCTGGCGGCTGAAATCCACAGCCCATTGCGCGAGCACCAGGCTCTTGTCGCTCCCGTCGAGCGCGCACAAAATCCTGCGAGGCGTCTCCTGGGCGTGCTGCTTTTCGGCGTGCGCCGCCGTCCACACCGGGCAGTGGACGTCGTGCAAAACCTTGGACGTCACCGAACCCAGCAGCAGCCCACGAAAGAGGCCCTGGCCGTGCGTCGGTAGCATCACCAGGTCCACGGCGTTGTCGCGCGTGAATTCGGCGATCTTCGCCGCGGGATCTCCCACCGCCGTTCGCCGCGCCGGCGGCGACTCAAAGCCATCGATCGAAAGGTTATCCAGGTGCGCCTGCAGGGTGTTTTGCAGCACCTCCGGATCCGACCCGGCCGCTGCGACAATCAAGCCCGGCGGGGTGATCCAGGTGGGAGGCACCACGCTCAGCACCGTCATCTTGGCGTGACGCTGATTTGCCAATGCGCGGACGAACGGGATGGTAGCTGTTCCGGCAGCCGAAAAGTCGTACGGGAAGAGGATGTGTTTGATGGTGGGCATGCGGCATCCACAATCTTACTGAAAGGTTGTGATAGTATGGCTAGCCGATTCGAATGCCGCAGCCGCCTGCGCTCTGGTCGTGGGCGGCATGAAGGGGGAGTGTCTTGTCCGGCCTCAAACAACCTTTACTCGGAATCCTCGCCACAGTCCTGATCGTGGCCGTCTCGCTGGGCTTCATTTCCCTTTTCGATTTCCCGAAGTTCTCGGGATGGATCGCCACTTTTCTGCTTTGCGTCATTCCTATGGAGATTGTCATCGGCGTCACCTGGGGCTTAAAGCAGCCTGGCTTCGTGGCCGAGCGCTCGCAGCCGGTCCGCGGCGTTCTGTTCAGCCTGATCGCGTTGCTCAGCGGCGTGATCGTTGTGCTCGCACACTGGACCGGAGTGGGAGGCAGCATCAGCCCTCCCACGCCGATGTTGACGCAGTGCATGATCGCTTCGGTGGTCGTCGTGTTCTGGGCCGCCATTATGTGGGGCGGTTGGCCATTTACAACGCTGATCAAGAATCCACTCGCGGCCGGATTGGCAATGCTGGTTGCCTGCTATGTCGTCAACTACATCCTGTTTCGCATCTTCTTTAACTACGAATTCATGCAACGCGCCCCCGTATACGTTCCGGCGCAAGATCCCCATGGAATCTTCAACGCCTGGAGCGCCGTGGTGTTCTACGTCTGCGCGCTGGACGGGATGTTTCTGCTGCTCTGCTTCGACCTCTGGCCATTCACGAAATCGCCAAGCTTGATGAAGCAGCCGGTGCTCGGCATCGTTTGGACCATCGTGGCTCTGGCCGTCGGCGGCGCGGTTTACTACCTCGGCGTGAACATCATGGGGATGGACGCGGTGCAGTTCATGGTCACGCTGCCGATTCCGTTTATCTTCGGAACCATTTTCGTGCTGAACATGCTGCAAGGATCGTTGTTCGCGAAGGTGACGCAGCCGCTGAAGGGCGTGCTGAATACCGTCGCCGCGGCAGGCCTCGGCAGCTTGTTTGCTCTCGGGTATCGAGCCTTGGCGCCCGTCGTAACCGGAAAACTCGAGGCTGGCCCGCCCGAGTATCAGTCGGAAATCTGGCTAGCCTCCGCGCTGCTCACCGTGACGTTCCCCTTCCTGGTGGCGTACGCCGACTTCTTCACCATGTGGCCCTTGCAGCGAGCCAAGGCTGCACAAGCATTGGAAACCGCGGGCGGACGCTGACCAAAACCCCTCCGCCACAAGCAACGTGAGCGATTTCACTCAGGACGGGTGAGTCGCATCGCTCAATGGAAGCTTGAAAATCGCCTTTTTTTCGCCTCGTTTCTGTGGTTTTTCGATTGCTCCTCTTTTGCTTACGCTACCGAGCCTCGATCCGTGAGGGAGCGTCACCAAGGAGGAACAATGGGACAGATCGTTGCCGCTATGGCGACTATGCACGCGCCGCAGCTTTTCACGCGGCCGCCCGAGGAGGACCCCAAACAGCTCGACGCTGGGGTCGCGGCTATGCGCCGGCTCGGAAAGCTGCTCGATGAAAGCAAGCCCGACGCCCTGATCGTCTTCGCCAGCGATCACATGGAGACGTTCTTCTTAAAGAGTGTCCCCACATTTGCGATCATGTCGTGTGAAAGCGCGACGGCGGCCTTTGCGGGCCGGACGTACAATCCGCCCATTCATCAGGTGCTTGCCGAAGCGGTGCTCGATCAACTGGTGGCCCGGGACTTCGACATGGCGTATTCGCAAGAAGCCGATCTCGGCCACTCCTTCGCCGCGATCTTTGAATGGGTGCTTGAGAACCGCGCTATTCCCGTGGTTCCGATTTTCATCAATACGTATTTGCCGCCCTTGCCCAGCGCCCGTCGTTGTGCGGCGCTCGGCAAGGCGATCGCGGAGATCGTGGCTTCCCGGCCCGAGCGCGTCGCGGTACTGGCAAGCGGCGGGATGTCGCACTATCCGGGTACCTGGAAATATTACAAACCCGCCTATGATTTCGACCGCTGGTGCATTCACGAACTTGAAAACAGCCACAGCGACTCGTTCATCAATCTCAGCGCGGAGCAGCTGGACGAAGTAGGAAACACGGAAATGCTTCCCTGGGCCGCCGTGCTCGGAGCGATCGGCCCGCAGCATACCGAACTGCTCTCCTATCAGGAGACCACGCATCACGGCCACGCCGTCGCGATCTTCCATCCCGGCGAGAAGCCCAACGCGGAGCCTCCGCGGCCCTACGCGTTCCACAATCATCCCTACCACTTCTACAACCATCCGCCGCTGGCTGCCTACCGGCTGAACAAGCTGCTCTACGATTTGCGATTCAAGCCCAGTCTGCGAGTGCGCGCCTTCCAGGATCTGGCGCCCATTGCCGCCGAATACGGGTTGAGCCCCGAGCACACCGCCGCGCTCCAGGAGACGTTCGCGTTCCGGCACATCAATGGCGATAAACCAGGCCAGGACGCCGATCCACTCGCCGCGGTTGGGGCTCATCCCATCGGCGCGCTGATGGCCGTGCACACCTTGCAACAGGAGAAGCGAAAGCTGGTGGGGGCGTCGTCAAGCGTCAAAGAAGCGGCGCTAGCGTAAAGGCGGATCTCGCTCCCTGCCGGCGGCTCGGAACTAAATCTTCGCCTTCGGGTACTTCTTCCGCATCCACTCCACGAAATTCTCGGGTGCTGCCATGGTGGACAAACGACCTTGGCGCACCAACGCCCAATCGTCGAATAGCTTCGACTGCTTGATCTCGAGGAGTGTCACCGGCGGATCGATGCGGCCGAGGTATTCAAAGTCCGCCACGGCGGATCTCGGATTCTTGGGATCGTCCCGGCCCTCCGATACAACCTTCGCCAGCCCGACTACCGCTGAATTGCCGCCGCTGTGATAGATGAACACCTTGTCGCCGGGCCGCATCTCGCGGATGGCGCGCACCGCCTGCGGGTTGTTCACTCCATCCCAAACCGTTCTCCTTTCCATTTCCAATTGATCGATCGAATAAGTCTCCGGGTCAGTTTTCGCGAGGAAGTATTTCATCTGAATGAGCCTTTTCTACTGTAAGAAACCTCCGCGAACGGAGCAAGCCACACGTGTGGTACCGACTTGTGCCCCACCAGTTTTCTCTGAACAAGCCGGCCTGTGCGGGAGCCGCCCGCTGTAGCCGCTCAGGCACACTGGTTCAGTTACCCAAACATCAGCTAAAATGAGACGTTCGACATAAGGCCCCGCTCAAGCTGCCTAATTTCAGGCGGCGATCCGGCCTGCGATGAAGTCGGCCTGGAGATTGCGCCGTACCGGCCATGAAGTTGCTCTCGGGCCTTGGAACTTGCTTTCGCGTAGGAATTTGTTGTGGCTGAGTTTGTTTTGGAGAGAGAAGCGCAGAGTGGAAAGGAACCCGTCTAGATGATGTCTCTCAGGCTTCGACGCCTGCCAGCCCCTGTGCTTTGCTCCATTGTCGTCCTTCTTGGTGTTGGCGTTCGACACTCCGTGGCTCAGAATCAACAGCAACAGCAGCAGCAGCCGAAACCGCCGAATCCTTTTGAAACGGTGCCGGAGGGTCCCCAGGAACCCGCGAAACCCGCGCAACCGGCAGCCCCGCCGGCGCAGTCCGCCCAACCTCCAGTGGCGGCGCAACAACCAGCCCGCCGGCCCGGACAGCCGCCGGAGAACGTCATCGAAGCCATCGAGTTCCGCGGCGCACGCCGCGTTCGCCAGGATACGTTACAGGCCCTGATCTTCACCAAGAAGGGCGACCGGTTCGATGAAGAGAGTCTGCACCGCGATTTCATAGCTCTGTGGAACAGCGGACGTTTCGACGATCTCCGCATCGAGCGCGAGCCCGGCAAGGACGGCTGGATCATTCGTTTCGTGGTGGTGGAGCGGCCCGTGGTGCGAACCATCAAGTACGAAGGCAACAAATCCGTCAGCGTCTCCGATATCCTGGACCGCTACAAGGACCGCAAGGTGGGCCTGGTGGTCGAATCGCAGTACGATCCGAACAAAGTGCAGCGCGCCCGGAACGTGCTGATCGATCTTTTGGCCGAGCACGGGCACCTGTCTGCTACCGTGGACCCGCAAATTCGCCGCGTCCCTCCGTCGTCCCTGGAGATCACGTTTAAAATCAACGAAGGTCCCAAGGTCAAAGTCGGCAATATCGAGATCACGGGCAACACCGTGTTCAGCAATCGCGACGTAACCCGTGCGATGAAGAATCTGCATCCCATCGGCGTCCCCCATTCGATCCTCCTCGAGAATCTGTTCGCCAAAACGTACGATCCGAGCAAACTGGACGAAGACAAGAGCCGCGTGCAGGTGTTTTATCAGGAACACGGCTACTTCACCGCGCGCGTCACCGATGTGACGGTCACCATGCGCAAGACCGGCGGCGAGGGTTTGAATATCCCCCTGATCCACCCGAACAAGCGAGGCACCGCGGCGGATGTAAACCTCACCGTGGAAGAAGGCAAGCTCTACCACCTGAACAACATCATGTTCACCGGCGTGAAGTTCTTCCGTACTCCGGAAGCTTTGATGACGCCGCTGTTCGGGATGGCCAAGGGCGATGTGTTCTCCACGGCCAAACTCCGTAAGGGCCTGGAGAATATGCGCAAGCTGTATGGCGACTTCGGCTACATCGACTTCGTGGCCGAACCGTCTTTCGATCCCATGCCGGACGGAAAGATGGACATGTCGTTATCGGTGGACGAAGGCAAGCAGTTTTTCGTTCGGCGCATCGATTTCTCGGGCAACACCACCACGCGCGACAAGGTGATCCGGCGCCAGTTGCTGATCGACGAAGGCCAGATCTTCAACAATCGTCTTTGGGAACTGAGCATTCTGCGTTTGAATCAGCTCGGCTATTTCGAGCCACTGAAGGCCGAAGAATCCGCCGATATCAAGCGCGACACCAAGACCAACACCGTGGATATCACGCTCAAGGTGAAGGAACGCGGCAAGAACTCCATCCAATTGAACGGCGGCGTTTCGGCCATCGCCGGCAGTTTCATCGGGGCCTCCTATTCCACCAACAACTTTCTTGGTTTAGGCGAAACCTTGAGCCTCAGCTCACAGGTCGGGACGCGCCTCGATTCGGTCCAATTCTCGTTTACCGAGCCGTACGTGTTCGACAAGGCCATGCAGGCCGGGTTCACTCTCTACGTGCAGCGTTACTCTTACAACCAGGCGCAACAAGCCTCCATCCTCGCCGGCACCAACCTGATTGGTTACTACAATGCGCTCGGCACGCAGAACCTGCTGAACTACATCCAGAACGGTTACGGAGGCACCGTTTTCGTCTCGTACCCGCTGAAGCGTAGCTTCGCACGGCTGGGGCTAACCTACGGCTACAATATTTCCAATGTCAAGACGCTGACCACCGCGGCCAATAACTATTTCAACTACATCGATTTCGAAGGAGTGGGCGGGCCCAATCAGCTGAGTGGTATCCGCACCAGCACCGTCACTCCGTCGTACACCTACAACAGCGTCAACAATCCCATTAATCCAACGGGCGGAAGAGAGCTGTTCTTTTCACTCGCGTTTTCCGGCACCCAGCTCGGCGGCAACGTCAACACTATTCAGCCCACCCTCGACGCGAAGTATTTCCACACGGGATTGAGAAAGAACCACGTGATCGGGATGCATCTCTCAGCGCGTTCGATCATCGGGTACGGTGGCAAAACTGCACCTCCCTTCTCGCGCTATTTCATGGGCGGCGAGAACGATATTCGCGGTTTCTACGACTGGACCCTGAGCCCCATCGTGTATCTGCCCAGCGACGTTGCCAGCGTCCAGGTCTACAACGCCGACGGCACGCTGCGCACCAAGAACGGCGTCCCGGTGACCATGACCATTCCTTCCTACCAGGTCACCTTCCCCGGAGGCGACACGAGCATCGTTGGAAACTTCGAGTATCGGATTCCGATCGTGGGGCCGGTAACGCTCGCGCTTTTCACCGATGTCGGCATGGACAGACTGCTGTTGCCCTCACAGCTCCACCTCAATCCCGGACGGCTCCTGCAATTGAATCAGGAATTCCCGCAAGCCGGCTTCACGAACAAAACGTACATCCAGCCCGGCTCCCAAAACATACGCGCTTCCAGTGGCGCGGAGATCCAGGTTTTGATGCCGGTAGTGAACGCCCCATTCCGGGTCTATTGGGCCTATAATCCCCTGCGCTTCGAGGGCACTCTGGCGGCGCCCATCGTCGCCCCTCCCAATTTCTTCCCGAATACGGCCACTTATAGAAACGCCATCAGTTCCATCGGTGCGGTCTTGCCGTACAGCGCCGAGCGGTCGGCCATGTTCCGCTTTACAGTGGGACGGACTTTTTGAGGAACGCGAGCAAAATGGAATCTCGGCCGAGGCCGGGCCTTGCGCGCTTTTGAACCCCGGCAAGATTGGATAGAATAAAATGATTTTCGAGATTAGGAGCCTCACTGTGAACAGCAAGATATTTTTGTGGCCGGTGCTTGCGTTGGCCGCGACGTTAACGGCCCAGGCGCAGCAGGGCAAATTTGCGGTCATCAACATTCAAGGGGCCATCATCAGCACCAAGGACGGCCAAAAGGCGGCCGCCGAATTGAATCAAAAGACCGCGCCGAAGAAGAAAGAGCTGGAGCAGAAGCAAAACGAGATTAACAGCATGCAGGACCAGCTCAACAAGGGTTCCAATACCTTGAGCGATTCGGCCAAGAACGATCTTTACAAAAATATCGAGTCCAAGAAAAAAAGCCTGCAGCGTGAAGTAGAAGACGCGCAAGCGGATCTCGAAGCGGACCAGCAAAAGCTGCTGCAGCAGCTCGGCCAGAAGATTCTCGCCGTGATTGAGAAGTATTCCCGCGATAACGGCATCACGATGGTAGTGGACGTCAGTTCGCCGCAGACGCCCGTGCTGTACGCCTCTCCCAGCATCGACATCACCAAAGAGATCATCGAGCTGTACGACAAGAACGCGCCGGGAACCAGCGCTCCGGCGCCGACCTCCTCGCCTGCTCCCGCTCCGAAGCCCCCGGCGTCGGCCGCTCCGAAGCCGGCTCCCAAGCCTCCGGGACAATAACCGGCCTTTCGTGGTGCGAGTAGAGCTGGCGAGCCACCGGAAACTGCGCGACCGCAATAAACCGGCGTACCGGCTGGCCCACTGGCCGATCTGGATCTTTGTCTTTTTCATCGCGCCCGGCCCATCCACGTTCGACTTGTTCGAGCGGGGCTTCGACCAACGCAAGCTAATCTGGCTCGGCCTCGTGATTCTGGGAACAGGCCTTGCGGCGCTGTGCGGCCGTTTGCCCGGCGTGGAGCCGCGGCCCTACATTATCCGGTTCGTCGAGGACAAGCCGAATCCCCTGTATCGCCGCATCTGCTACACCTTTGCGTGGAGCATCGTCATCACCTTCGCCGTGCTGAATTTCGTGGGGCTTGCGGTGGCGGTCGTGACCGGCGCCTGGCGGTTGAAACAGATCTACGAATACGGCTATTTCCCGCTGGCCATCCTGCTCTGGACGCTCGGCGCGCTCGGTTTGTTGCCGCGCGTGAAGGCATCCACCAAAGGCGAGGGCCACGAGCGGCGCTATTTCTACGGCGCCGTGTGGGCCTCCTGCGTCGCGCAGCCGGTTCTGGGAATCATGTGGAAGCTGCTGCCGCACACCCGCGCGGCCGACTCGCTGAAGCTGGTAGTCTTCACCGGACTTCTAGCGTTCTGCGGCATTCTCGCAAATCGCGGACTGCTTCCCAGGACGCGTCCGATACTTCCCGGTGAGTTGGCAATCTCCGACTAAGGGAACGCTCCCAGCTCCCCATGGGAACGGGATCTGAGCTGTGGGACTCTGCTAAGCCCTATAACCACGCCATCCTGGGCCGTGATATGAACGTTATGTGCCGCAACCGATAGGTCACATCCCATTAACAGCGGTGTATTCGGGAGCGTCCGGCAAAAATTCCTGCTTACTGAGATCGCACTCGCGAAGAAAACCCTTTGGATTAGGAGAAGTTAGCCTCTGGCATCGTTCGTGCCCTAAGACGCGGCGAATGAAGAGCCACTCTATTTCGCAAATTGCATTCGCGTCTCAGCTGTTCGCTGCTTCGGCCGGGCTGTATCTGGCGGCGCCGAGTCTCGCCAATGCGCAGACTCCGGCGATTCAGAAGCTCAGTAAAGCGGATCGCGAGTTAACGCAAAAGGTCCGAGAGTCAATTGTTTCGGACAAAACTTTGACGGGTACTGTGAAGTCGGAAGAAGAGAAGAAGCCGTGGAAGACAAAGCGGCGGAGATCGCAGGCGCCGGCAAAGTGACCAGTGAACTTACCGTCTCCGAAAAGTAAGTCCCTCATAAATTAATTGGTCAATCATAACGAGCATCCAGCTCGAGGAGAAAAAAACATGAGCAACGCAGCAGTGTTTGGAGTGTATCGAGACACCGTGGGGTTGAGCAGCGGCCTGGAAGCTTTGCGGGCCGCCGGTTTTCGCAACACGGACATCTCCGTCCTTCTTCCCGAGAACGCGGGCTCCAAGGACTTCGTTCATCAGAAGGACACGAAGGCGCCAGAAGGCGCTACCGCCGGAGCGACAAGCGGAGCGGTAGTGGGCGGGATCGTCGGCCGGTTGGCGGGTATCGGTGCGCTGGGAATTCCCGGGATTGGGCCGCTGATTGCCGCCGGCCCCATCGTGGCCATGCTGGCCGGCGCGGGCGCTGTTGGCGCGGCTGGCGGGATCGTGGGCACCCTGGTTGGCCTCGGAATTCCCGAATACGAAGCAAGCGTTTCGAAGGGCGCGTCAAATCTGGAGGGACTCTTCTCTCCGTGCATTGCGACAGCTCTGATTGGGTAAAGCGAGCAAAAAAATCTTGGAAGAGACCGGTGCCGAAGATGTCGCCTCGAGCTGCGAAGCCACTGCGGACTATGCCGTGAGCGAACGCCCGGCCTCTCGCGTTTAGCGCGCGGATCACGATCGGTGCCTCCACGGACGCGCTCTTCGAAGGGCGCGTCTTTGTTTTAGTTGAGTAGATGAGTAGAATGGTCCCGTGACGCGACGTTCGTTTCTGGCCGCTGCATCGGTTCCGGCTTGGGCCCAAGACATCCTCACACTCGCCCCGCCCAAAGCCAACGCGCGCGTCCCGTACGGAAAAGGTCCGCAGCAGTTTGGAGACTTTTTCCTTCCGCAGGGCAGCGGTCCACATCGTGCCGTGATCTTCATTCACGGAGGATTCTGGAGAAACGCCTTTAGCCTGGATCACGCCGGCCACTTGTGTTCCGCCCTCGCGCGGGCTGGCGCGGCCGTATGGAGCATCGAGTATCGACGCATCGGCGATCCGGGTGGGAGTTGGACCGGCATGTCCGAGGACATCGTACACGGCGCCCAGCAACTGGTGCCCCTGGCGAATCGTTACAACCTGGATTTGAAGCGCGTAATTGCGGCGGGACATTCGGCCGGAGGGCAATTGGCCTTGTGGCTCGCGGCGCAACAGGTGGTCGATTTGCGCGGCGTGGTTCCATTGGCTGCCGTCTCGGACCTGCGCCGCGCTTACGCATTGCAGTTGGACGGCGGTGTGGCGGGCGAGCTCCTCGGCGGATCTCCGGATCGCGTCCCACAGCGCTACGCGGCCGCCTCTCCCATGGAGCTGCTTCCGATTCCCGTACCTCAGCGGGTGGTGCACGGCACCGCCGACAAAGTCGTGCCTTTCGAGATGAGCCTGCGCTTCGCCAAGGCGTCCAAGAATTCCAAACTGATCCCGCTTCCGGGCGTCGGCCATTTCGAGCTCATCGATCCTCGCGCCAATATATGGCCCACCATCCGGAAGAATATTCTCGATTGGGAGTTCTGAGCCGGCCCCTCAAGCCGAGACGACTTGCCAAGCCGAGCCGCGACCCAAGGGAGCGGTTAGAAAACATTTCACGCAAGTTTTGTTCTAAAATAAAATCAACGTGCAATCTCTGCGCCGTTGGATTGCCCTCTGGCTTGTTTCTGGCAGCCTGCTCACCGCAGCCGTCGAGTATTTCACTCCGCAACACCAACTGTCCGGCATCGGCGCCGGCCGATCCGACATAACGCCCGAGCTGTTGGCCGCTCGCACCAACCGTATGATTCAATCGCAAACCTTCACCATCATGCGGGAGCCACAAGCCGTCGCGGGTGCGGAAAGAATTACGGGCGCGCGTCTGGCTCCCATTTTTCGCCGCGCTGCCGACGAAAGCGGTTGGCCCATTTCGCTGATCTCGGCGGTGGCGTATGTGGAAAGCTGGGGGGATACGCAAGCGGCCAGCCCGGCAGGCCCGCGTGGCATCATGCAGTTCTCCGAAGCGACGGCGCGCGCCGCCGGACTGCGCATCGTTCGCGTCACCCGCTTCCAGGTGACCATCTCGCACCAGTTGGTGCGGCGGCACTCCGATCACTCAGCCGGCCGATCCGTTTATCGGACCGTGCGGCACAAAATGCCGTACACCGTGACCGTTCGCGACGATCGCTTGACGCCCGAGCGCGCCGCCCCTGCCGCCGCGCGCTATCTCGCCCGCATGGAAACCAAGTTCGGTGGCCGCGATTGGGCCATCTTCGCCTATCACTGTGGCGAAGGCTGCGTGTCAGACTTGCTACCGCTGGCGGAAGCTGCTGTGCACCATAAGCAGCCGACCGTAGCCGAAATGTTCTTTGCCGCCAATCCCGCGCAGCACGCCGAACTCTACCAGGCGTTGCAACGCGAAATGCAGCGCGACTATTCGCCCACCTATTGGTTTCGAATCAAACGCGCCGAGCAGCTTCTGGCGTTGTATCGAGAGGATCCAGGGGCCTTCCGCGAACTCGCCGAAGAGTATCAGAATCCGATCCATCCTCAGCGCCGCGCTAAGGACCGTTTGATGATCTGGCTGAAGTCCCACGACATCTTCTACCGGTCGCCGGACGACCTGCGCCAAGCTGCGGGACGAGGTCTGGCAAAAGTCTTGGACGATCCCAAATTCTTCGGATTCTCGCTGCCGGAGATGGCCGACGGCCCCAATCGAGACCTCTATTTGCAGGACTCGCCGGCCGCCATAGGAACTCTGCTGTACATCGCGTTTGAGACGCGCCGGCTCTTTGAGCAGCTCAAGCCCGGCGAGCGCTTCGTGCCGCTCGAAGTGGCCGAGCTCGTCGGTACTACCGACCGGCCGGCCGAGGCAGGCACCCTGCTGGTCGATCCGGAATTCCCGGAACATTCCACCGGCCAGGTGTTTGATATCGATCGCTCGAACCTCCCGCGCGGCGAGCGCGAGTGCCTGAATTTTACTCTGGACGATATGGGCTGGGACGGCTATCTGGGCTTCATTCAGGTCACCGGCGACACGGTGCACATTGGTTGTTCGCCGGCGTCGCGCGAGTTCTTCGCTGGCGTGTTCGCGGAAGCCTCCGCCAGGTAGTCGCCGAACCCTGGGATACAATTTGACAATACGCTCGCTATGCCCATCGTCTCTGGAGAACAGCTCGGTTCTTTTGTAATCCGGGCGCTTCTCGGTAAGGGTGGCATGGGGGAGGTGTACCTGGCCTTCGATCCCCGGCTCGGGCGCGAAGTCGCCATCAAAGTGCTGCTCGCTGGGCTCGTCGGCAATGCGGAACGAAGGGCGCGTTTCATTCAAGAAGCGAAATTAGCATCGGCCCTGAACCATCCCAATATCGTCACCATTTACAACATCGACACCGCCGAGATGGACGGCAAGCCCGTGGACTATATTGCCACGGAGTACGTTCACGGGAGAACGCTGGATCAGGTGATTGGGCGCAAAGGCCTTCGGCTGAGTGACGCACTCCGCTATGCCCAACAAATCGCGGAGGGTCTGGCGGCCGCGCACGGCGCCGGCATCATTCACCGTGATTTAAAGCCCACCAACGTCATCGTCAATGAACAGGGCGAGATCAAGGTCCTGGACTTTGGACTCGCCAAGCTCAGCGATCGCGAAGAAGCGGACGCCTGGGCGTCCACCCAGAGCGTTCACATGGAAAAGGCGGGCTCGATTGTCGGGACGGTGGCCTATATGTCACCCGAGCAGGCCGAGGGGCAAAGCGTAGACGCACGCTCCGATATCTTCTCATTCGGCGCCATGCTCTATGAGATGATCACAGGGCGTCGCGCCTTTAGCGGAGCTTCCCAGCTCTCCACACTCGCCTCGGTTCTCCACACCGATCCTGCGCCGATGAGAGCGGCACGGGACCAGGTGCCGCGCGAAATAGAGCGGATCATTGAGCGATGCCTTCGAAAGGACCCAGGTCGGCGTTGGCAGAATGTAGTAGACCTGAAGATCGCGCTCGAGGATGCGTCGGAGGAATGGGATTCCTCTAAAACAGTAAAGGGCGAAGGAGCTTCGGCAATCGGGACCGGACGCCGAAGCTGGTCTCTTTTCCTCGGGCTGACTTTGACCGTTTTGGCGCTGGCCGCCGGTGGGTACATCGGCGTGAAGGCTCTAGCGCCTCCACATCCAACCTTTCAACGGTTGACCTTCCGTCGAGGGAACGTCGCTGAAGCGAGGTTCTCGCCGGATGGCACGGTGCTCTTCAGCGCTCAATGGGCTGCGGAGCCCACTAGAATCTTCTCGATGCGACCGGGTAGGAGCGAATTTCGCCCGCTCGATTTTCCGGAAGCGAGTATCCTTTCCATCAGCTCTTCCGGGGAAATAGCGATCCTACTCGGCAGTCCGGCACGAGGCATGTCGGGAACACTAGCTCGAGTACCATTATCGGGTGGTGCGCCCCGTGAGATTCTGGAAAACGTCAATGATGCGGATTGGTCCCCGGACGGCGCGAATCTGGCAGTCTCTCGCACTGTTGGTGGCCATAACCGGATCGAATATCCAATCGGAACGACGCTAATGGTATCGGACGGACGGCCGCCGTTGAGCTTGCGCGTGTCCCCCAAAGGAGATCTGCTTGCGTTCTTCGAATACGACAACGCCGGCGCAGATTTCGCGGTAACCGTGCTGGATACTCATGGCAGGAAGCGAATCCTCTCGCGCGGATGGAAGGGCGAAAACGGGCTCGGCTGGTCGCCTAAAGGAGACGAAGTTTGGTATTCCGGTAACAAGACCGGCGGTGAACCCGCCCTGCACGCGGTCAAACTGAATGGGGATGATCGAATCGTCGTGGAAACCCCAGCCAGGATGTCGCTGCAAGATATCACTCGAGACGGACGGGTGCTGGCAGCGGTTGAGGATTCAAGAATAGGAATTTTGGGCCTTTCGCCGGGCGCCACGGAGCAACGCGACCTTTCATGGTTCGATGCCTCACGGATCTACGACATGTCGGCTGACGGAAAGACCATCCTATTCGTGGAGCTGACCTACGGCCAGTCTCGCAATCCTGCGATCTACCTGCGAAAGACGGATGGTTCGCCGCCGATCCGTCTGGGCGATGGCAGCCGGCCCGCTCTCTCGCCGGACGGCAAGTGGGTGGCGTGCATCGTGAGCGATGGCCCGCGAACGTCCTTAATTCTGTTGCCGACCGGCGCGGGGGACGCGCGAACGATCGGCCCTTCTGGAATGCATTATGAGGGCGTTGAATGGTTCCCCGACAGTCAGCGCGTTCTGTTCGAAGGAAATGAGCCTAATCGGTCGGCCAGGACCTTCGTCCAGGACCTTAATGGAGGAAAGCCAGTACCGCTGACTCCCGAAGGATTAGTTGCCGGCCATGTTTCGCCCGACCAAAAGTACGCAACGGTCGTGGCTGGCGGCAAATTGAACCTCTTCCCGCTGGGAGGCGGCGATCCCAAGCTGATCGCGAATCTGGAACCAGGCGAATCCGTCATCCGATGGAGCGGAGACGATCGCTTTCTCTACCTTCGGAAGACAGACGGACCTTCATCTCTCAGGATCAACCGTCTCGATCTGGTCACTGGACGCCGCGAGCTATGGAAGGAACTGAAAACCCCAGATTCCGTGGGCGTCCAAATTGGCCAAGTGGTCATGACGCCGGAAGGAAATTCGTACGCTTACTCCTTCCAGAGGGACATTTCAACTCTATATCTCGCGCAGGGCCTGAAGTAGTCGTTTGCCCAGAGCTTGCGCCTACCTGTCGCCGTTGTAAAGGGCCTCGCCCCAGACCGTGTTCTCGCCCCAGACCGTATTCTCGCCCCAGACCGTGTTCTCGCCCCAGACCGTGTTCTCGCCCCAGACCGTATTCTCGCCCCAGACCGTATTCTCGCCCCATACGGTGTTGTCGCCCCAAATGATCGCACCCGGTTGCACCGCCGTGCCCCAGATGATCGCGCCGGCCGACACCAGCGTCACCGTTTGCGTTTGCGCATTGTACTGAGCCACAGGCGAGAGCGCTTGAAAGTCGACCGGGTCCGTGTTGGTGAGCGCGCGCTCGATATCCAGATATCCCGCGCCCACTGCGAAGATGTCCTGCTGGGTTACAAATGTGCCCGAGAGATTCTTGTCGGTAGCAGTAGTGTATCGTGCGAACTGCTTCGTGGCGGTCTTCATCATCCGCGCCTTGATCTCATCGGGCGTCAGCGACGGGTCTTCTTGCAGCATCAACGCCGCCGCCCCGCTCACCACGGGCGTCGCCATGCTGGTACCGCTCAGCTTGAAGTAGTCGGACGACAATCCGTGGCTGGCTTTCTCATATGTGGATGTGTCGATCAGCGTGTTCGGATGCTCGATAGCGATTGTGCAGTTGGGCGACGCGAGCAGCGAAACAACGTTGTTGCCGGGCGCCACCAGGTCGGGTTTCACCACGTGATCGAGCAGCGACGGGCCTTTTGAGCTGTAGCTCGCGATCTTGTCGTCGTTCCGCCAGGGCGTTTCGTTGGCATTCATTGCGCCCACCGTGATGATGTAAGGATCGTTGCCCGGAGAATTGATGGTCGCGTAGCCATGTTCGCCCCATGAGTTGTCGCGGCCCATATTTCCGGCCGCTACCACGACCGTGATTCCAGCCTTCCAGGCGGCTTCCACGGCCTGGCACAGCGGATCTAGTTTGAAGCTTTCAAAAACCGGATGTCCCAGCGAGAGATTGATGACCCGAATATTATATTTGTCCTTCAGCGCGATGGCCTCGTCGATGGCCGCGATGACGTCTGATTCGTTGCCGTTGCCCGTGGCATCCAGCACGCGCAAGTTCACGATATTCGCGTTGGGAGCCACGCCTTCGAAGGTGTGCGTGAAATTCGGTCCCGTGGATTGCGCTCCGTTCGCCGCCACGATCCCGGCCACGTGCGTGCCATGTCCGTACCCATCCAAAGCATCTTCGCCGGCAACGAAGCTTTTGCTGAAGACGATGCGGGAGTGCGAGCCGTCCCTTCCGGCGAGGTCCCTCTTGAGTGCAACGCCGCTATCGATGACGGCAACTCCCACGCCCGTGCCGTCCCAGCCTTCCTTCCAGAGCGGATTTGCGTTCACCGTCTGGGTGGTGATGTCCAGCAGACTCGAGGTTTTCCGGTTCGGCGAGATGTACGCGACCTGCGGGTTCGACGCGAGGCTTCCAATCGTCGAGACCGGCACAGTCATATGCGTAGCAGGGATACTCTGAAAGTGGCGACGAATCTGCCCGAAGCGGCCCAGCGCTTCTCTAGTTTGAAGGCTCGCGGAACTCTTGTATTGAACGATGACTTCCACCATGCCTGTGGTGGTGGAAGCGGGCATGTCTGAGGCAACCTTGTGACTCGCAAAGGCCACAGAGCCTACCAGTCCAATCACAGCAACTCGAATCAGTGCTTTCACAGGGGAACGAACCTCCACGCTGGCAAAGGCAGTTCCCGATCCAAACTAAGTAGCTTTCAAATGTGCGAGATCCAAGCCTATGAGACAGTTTGCCCTGGACAATTTGTCGGGCGCTGGGACAGGATGTCCCAAAGGTCCTGGGTCGATTCAGTACGGGTGTACTAGGCGGTGTGTTGGGTCGCGGAGCGGCCGGGATGTCACCCTCTTTTCCAACCGTTCTCATGTATATTAGCTACTATTCCGAATCCGATCCGAACATATAGAAATTTATTCTCAGGATTTACCGTGCTTCTGAATTTACACGGCCAGCGAACAACGTTAGTTAGAGAACAGCTAAGCGCCTGGACAGGAGGAATACAGCATTGGCGGATCTGCGATACCCGGACACGGAGAACGAGCTGGCAGCACAGTTCGTCCCCACGGGAACTTTCTCTTCACGGACGCAGAACTCGCACTGTCGGTTAATTTTGGAGACGAAACTTGGCCAATGATCTCAGTTCGGGGTCCAACTTAGCGTCACTCATTTCAGGGACATGGACGACGGACCGGACTCGCTGCTGTTGGAGTTTGGCGTCGAACTTATCGACGTTCCAAAGTCTAGCGCAGAAGATCCGTTTTAAGTTGGCACTTTCGTTGCAGCTCCAGCGCTCTTACTTCGGGACGGTAAAGTAGAACGTGGCGCCCTGGCCAAGCTCAGAGTCCACCCGGATCCGTCCGCCGCGCTGCTCGACGACGCGTTTGCAAATCGCCAATCCTATGCCAGTTCCCGGGAATTCGCGGCCATGCAAGCGTTTAAAGACCCCGAAGATCTGCTCGTGATAGCTGTGATCGATGCCGATGCCGTTGTCGCGAACCGAAAATTGAATCGCGTCGCCGGTGTCGACGGCCGAAACATGAATCTTCGGCGGCGCGACCCCTCGGAACATGATCGAATTAGCAATCAACTGCCGGAAGAGCTGCGTCAACTGTGCGAAATCGAAGAGAACGGCGGGCAATGGATCGTTGGTAATTTGCGCGCCACTCTCCCGCACAGCCGCATCGATCATCAGGAGAGCGCCTTGTAGCGCGCCTTCGGGTTCCACCAGCTCCAAGGGCTGGTCCAAGGAGCGTAACTGGTGCGAGTACGAGAGTAGATCGCCGAGCAGACGGTCCATGCGCTGCGAAGCATCCAGGATAAAGCGCATGAAATCGGCGCCATCCCCATTGAGTAGGGCCTGGTAACGCCGGTCCAGCAACTGGGTATAGCTGACGATCATGCGAATAGGCTCACGCAGATCGTGCGAAACGGCATAAGCGAACTGCCGCAGCTCTTCCTGATGGCGCTTCTGCTCCGCGAGCAGCCGGGCCTCCAGATCGGCTCTGATGTCCTCTGCTGCGGTGACGTTCTCGCGTGCGGGGGCATTCTCGCGTGCGGGCTGATCGCCGGCTGGGGCTGGTTTGCTCGGTGTGCCCATAAACCAATTGAATACCTATTCTACGCGTCTTTATTCATGCCTGCCGGAATCCTGTGGAGGCTCTGTTATCCTGATCGATTGGCACGCATTTTCCCTTTTCAACCCTATCGCTACAGCGCGCAGGCCGGGCCAGTCGAGAATCTGGTGACGCAGCCCTATGACAAGATCTCGCCCAGTATGCGGGCGCGGTATCTTTCCTTGAGCCCTTACAATCTGGTTCGCATCATTCTCGGCGACAAGACGCCCTCGGACAGCGAAGGCGACAACGTTTACACTCGCGCGGCCGGGCTCCTCAAGGATTGGATCGGCAGCGGCATTTTGGAACATGAGAGCGATCCCGCCGTTTACGCATATTTTCAGAAATTTACAGCGCCGGATAGCGGACAAACTCTGGAACGCAAAGGCCTTATCGGATTGGGCGCCGTGGAGGACTACGCGGCTGGCGTGGTGCATCGTCACGAGCAGACGCTCTCGGGTCCGAAGAAGGACCGCATGGAACTGTTGCGCCACACGCACGCGCACTTCGGCCAGATTTTCATGCTGTATCCCGACCCGCAAATGGCGATCGACCGGATTCTCGATGAGGCGGCGTCGCGAGCGCCAGTTACGAAACTGGAAGACGAATACGGCGTGACGCATCGCGTCTGGAAGATCTCCGACCCGGCGGTGATCGCGCGAATTCAGGCGCTGATGGCCGACAAGAAGCTGCTGATCGCCGATGGGCATCATCGCTACGAGACGGCGTTGGCGTTTCGCAACGAGAATCCGGCTTTGAAGGATGCAGAAAAAGTCATGATGACTTTTGTGAATATGCACTCGCCGGGCCTGGAGATTTTGGCGACGCATCGCGTGCTTAGCGGAATCCCGGCAACCCTCACAAGCAAGATTCCAACCCAGCGGCTCGCTTCCATTGACGAACTCAAGAGAGTTTTCGAAACCCCTGCGCCAGACAAAGTTCGTATCGGGTTGGCGATGAAAGATGGCGCAGTGGCTCTGTATGAGCGCGACCGAAAACCCGGCGAGCTCGACGTGAAAGTGTTGCACGAAGAGTTGCTCGGCGCCGCGCTCGGCATCAGCGATGAAGCGGTGCGAGAGGAGAAGCACATCGAGTACGTGCGAGGGCTGGATGCCGCATCTGAGAGGGTTCGAACCGGAGGCGCGCAGGTCGCTTTTCTACTGGAACCAACCACCATGGAGCAAGTCGCTGAGGTGGCCTTTTCGGGCGGCGTGATGCCGCAGAAGTCCACGGACTTTTATCCCAAGCTGCTCAGCGGTCTGACGATTTACAAGCTGCAGGGCTGATGGAAGGGTCGAGCGGGTTCACGGCAAAGACAAACTCCTCCACCGGCTTGCCGCCGATCAAATGCTCCTGGATGATGCGCTCCAGCACTTCGGCGGTCGCCGAGTGATACCAGACGCCATCGGGGTAAACCACGGCAATGGGGCCGTGTTCGCAGATACGCAGGCAATTGGCTTTGGTGCGATAGACGCACCCGGGGCCTTGCATCAGCCCGCATTCGGCCAGGCGTTTCTTCAGATAGCCCCACGAAGCGCTGGTGACTTCGCGCTCCGCGCACTTGGGCTCGGATTGATCGGCGCACAAAAAGATGTGCCGCGACAGAGAGCCGATTCCGTAGTTGCGGGCGATGGTTAAGAGGGTTTGATTATTTTCAGTCATTATTTTGCGTCCTGCACGCGGCCCTTCCAGATGCCGCCGCGGCCGGTCCAGTAAGAAGAGGCTGAATCGATAGTAGCCGACATGTAGAATAGCGCGACCAACGGCAGCAGCGGCGCCATGAGCACTCGGTAATTCCACACGCGATGTTGCGGCGTACACTGGCTCTCGACGCCCGGGCGTGTGGGCGCAAGTGCCAATGATCGGCCGTAGAAGCGCAACGCAGGAACATAGGTGATCGTCATCAGGAACCACGCAGCCAATCCGAAAATGGCCGCAAGCGGGTTTCGAGTGAAAAGAAGCAGCGGCGGAGCCAGGTAGATGACGGCCATCCCGAGAATGGTTACAGCCAGCAACAGAGCGGAGTGATGCAGCTGGGCGAAAGCGGTTCGCGAAATCATGGCGCGGATGTCAGCAAAAGTGCGGTAGTCGCGAATGCTGCTGGTATCGTGAGTCACACCCAGCCAGATGCCGCCGCCGCTTCGTTTGACGGCGCGAGCCAGCGCGCAGTCGTCGATGATTTCGCCGCGAATGGCGGCTATGCCGCCAATGCGTTGCAAAGCGGCTGGCCGAATCAAGATGCAGCCGCCAGCCGCTGCGGCGGTCCTGCGATCGCGCCGGGCCACCCAAGCAGGCGGATAGAGCATGAAAAAAAAGAACACGAAGGCGGGGATCAACAAGGTTTCGGCAAGCGAGCGGCATCGTAGCTTAACCATCAAGGAGACCAGATCGAGGTTGCCTGCTTCGGCGCGCGCGACCAATTCGGCTATGTTATTTGGCGAGTGAACGATGTCGGCGTCGGTGAACAGCAGATAGTCCGGCGCGAGTGACCGGGCGTGTCTTAAACCTTCCGAGATGGCCCAAAGTTTGCCGGACCAGCCAGCAGGAAGCGGGCCGGCTGGAATCAGGGTGGCGCCCGCCTCCACTGCCACCGCGGCAGTTCGGTCCGAACTGTGGTCGTCCACAACAATGATGTGCACAGGTGCGGAGTAATTCTGCCGCTGAAGCGACTCGATTGCCTGGCCAATTACCGACTCCTCGTTACGGGCAGGAAGTACCACGCAGACCAATTTGGCCGCTGCGGGTGGGGCGGGTTTGGGCGGTGAGTTGATTCGCCAGAAGCCACCTCGCGCAGCGAAAAGATAAACCCAGGCACTGAGTGATGCCGCCGCGATCAGTTCCAGCGTCAAACCGTGATCGCTACTTTGCCGACGAAATCGCCGGCCGCCTGGCTGCGGAACGCGTCGGCGGCTTTGTCGAAAGAAAAGACTCTATCGACTAGCGGCTTGATCCTGTTCACGTCGATGGCGCGATTCATGTCTTCGAACATGGCGCGGCTGCCCACGCCAATGCCGACCATCGTACCGCTCTTCATCATCAGAATCATCGGATCGATATCGGCTTGTGTGCCGGCCAGAAAGCCGATGAGAGCCACCTTTCCACCGAAGGCCGCCGCTTCGAAGGAGCGCGTGAGCGAACCGGGACCGCCATTTTCGACGATGTGATCGGCGCCGTGCCCGCCGGTGAGTTGCGTCACTTCCTTCTGCCAGTCCGGAAAGCGCTTGTAGTTGACGCCGTCGGCAGCGCCGAGCGCGCAAGCTCGCTTGATTTTCTCATCGCACGAAGACGTGACGATCACGCGCGCTCCCGCCGCTTTGGCGAAGAGCAGCCCGGCCATGGAAACACCGCCGGTGCCAAGACACAACACCGTGTCGCCCGGTTTAACAGGTTTACCCGAGACCATCAGAGCATTCCAGGCCGTGACAGCGGCGCAGGGCAGCGTGGCGGCTTCTTCGAACGACAAGGTATTCGGCATCGACACTACACCGTCTTCGGGGAGCACGATAAATTCGGCGAGTGTTCCATCGAGAGGATTGCCGAGAGCGGGGTGGCGCTCGGTCATAGGGCCGGAAATCCAGCCTTGAAAGAAAGTGCCACACACTCGATCGCCGGTTTTGAATCGAGTGGCACCCGGCCCGACGGCCGCCACTTCGCCTGCGCAGTCCGACAGAGGAATCAGATTGCGGCTCACCGGACCGCCGAAATAGTTTCCGGTGACCACCATCTGATCGCGATAGTTCAGCGATGTGGCGTGGACTCGGATCAGAACTTCGCGCGGGCCAGGCTGGGGGTCCGGTCGCTCGGCTGGGCGCAAACCGTCGAGGCTGGTACTGCCCTTTTGTACTTCGTAAACTCTCATCTGTACGATTGTACAGACGAGTCGCTAGAACTGGTACAGCGAAATGCCGGCTGCTGGAGCTGTAGCTTGCTCTTCGGCCGGTGCACCTACGGGTTGCTCTTGCAGTTCCGCGCTGCCGATTGGGCGGCAAAAGATGCCAGACTCGCCCAAGTAAACTTCGAGCTCGGAAGGCCGGGGCAGGGTGCCTTGGATGAGCGCTTCCGACAGCGGGTCCTCGATGAACTTCTGCAACGCACGGCGCAGCGGGCGCGCACCGTAGCTGCGATCCACCAGCGTCTTTTCGAGGATGTACTTGGCGGCGTCTTCGTTGACGCGAATCTTGATCTGCTTGGCCACCAGATTGATGTTGATCTGCTCGACCAACAAATTGATGATCTTCAGCAGGTCTTCATCGCTGAGCGACGTGAACAGGATCACTTCGTCCAAGCGGTTCAAGAACTCCGGATTGAAGGCCTTCTTCACTTCGCCCATCACCTGGTCTTCGACCTTGGACGGAACTCCGCTGATCGAGGGCGCCGAGAATCCAATCGAAGCCTTCTTGTCGAGGAAGCGCGCGCCGAGGTTCGACGTCATGATGATGATAGTGTTCTTGAAGTCCACCGTGTTGCCGAGACCATCGGTCAACTGGCCATCTTCGAACACCTGGAGCAGGATGTTGTAAACATCCGGGTGGGCCTTCTCGATTTCGTCCAGCAGGATGATGGAGTACGGCGCGCGCTTCACGCGTTCGGTGAGCTGGCCGCCCTCCTCATAACCGACATATCCGGGAGGCGATCCGATCAGCTTCGAGACCGAGTGCTTTTCCATAAACTCGGACATATCGAAGCGGATGAGCGATTTTTCGCTGCCGAACAGGAATTCGGCAAGCGCACGGGCTACTTCGGTTTTACCGACGCCCGTGGGGCCCAGGAACAGAAACGATCCAGCGGGGCGCTTGGGTGATTTCAGGCCCGCACGCGAACGGCGAATAGCGCGCGCCAGCGCCGATATCGCTTTCTCCTGGCTGATGACGCGTTTGTGCAGCTCTTCTTCGATGCGAATGAGCTTGGAGATTTCTTCCTCCCGGATGGCGGTCATCGGGACGCCGGTCCAGCGAGCGACTACGTCTTCGATGTCGTCCTTGGTGACGACGCCGGTGGAGGTATCGTCCAAATTGTACTTTTCGCGCAGCAGGCGCAGATTCTCGCGCTCCTTGCGCTCCTCGTCCGAATAAAAACGCGCCTTCTCGAACTCATGATTCGCGATGGCGTTCTCCATGCGATGCACGATGAACTTGATGCGCTTCTGAATGTCCGCAACTTCACCCGGCAACGTGGTTTGGCGAAGCTTCACGCGCGCGCCAGCTTCGTCGATCAGATCGATGGCCTTGTCCGGCAAGAAACGATCGGGAATAAAACGGGTGGAAGCATGCACGGCGGTCTCGATCGCTTCGTCTGTATAAGCGACGGCATGGAATTTTTCGTAGCGCTCCTTGATGCCGAACAGAATCCGGATGGCATCCGATTCGTTGGGTGGCGGCACCTTCACGGCCTGGAAGCGGCGCTCGAGTGAGCGATCTTTCTCGATGGACTTGCGATATTCGCCCGGTGTGGTGGCGCCGATGCACTGGATTTCGCCGCGCGAGAGAGCGGGTTTCAGAATATTGGCGGCGTCGAGCGAACCTTCGGCCGAACCGGCTCCAACGAGTGTGTGCAACTCGTCGATGAAGATGATGGCGTTCTGATTCTCCATCAACTCCTTCATGATGGTTTTCAGGCGCTCTTCAAACTGGCCGCGATACTTGGTGCCGGCCACGATGAGCGAAAGATCGAGTGCGAGAATGCGCTTATCGGCGAGGAAGGATGGAACGTCGCCATCGGCAATTTTCTGGGCGAGGCCTTCCACGATGGCGGTTTTGCCGACGCCGGGTTCGCCGATCAGCACCGGGTTGTTCTTGGTGCGGCGGCAAAGGATCTGCACCACGCGCTCCAACTCGTAGTCGCGGCCGATGAGGGGATCGAGCGATCCGTCCATGGCGGCCTGCGTGAGATCGCGACTGAATTCGGCCAGCAGCGAGCTTTCCTTGGGCTTGTTGGAGGCCACCCTTTCCGACGAAGAGCGCTGGATCTCTTCGCGCACTTGGGAAAGGCGCAAGCCACGCTCGTGCAGGATTTCGGCTGCGAAACACTTCTCTTCGCGCAACAGGCCGAGCAGCAGATGCTCGGTTCCGATGTGCTTGTGATTCAGGCGCTCGGCTTCTTCGGCGCCATAGGCGAGCACGCGCTTGCACTCGTGGCTGAGCGGCAGATCCACGGAGGTGGACACCTTCTCGCGAATGGTGGTGTGGGCTTCAATCTGCTTGCGAATGGATTCAATGGCGGCATGGGACCGCAGGAAGCGATTCGCTAAAGCTTTATCCTCCCGAAGAAGACCGAGAAGAAGGTGTTCGGTCTCGATATAGGGACTTCCAAACTGGCTGGCCTCGTATCTTGCAAAGAAGATGACGCGGCGCGCTTTTTCTGTATAACGTTCAAACATGATAACCGCCGTCCTTATTATCGGATGTTCCAGGCCCGGACGAGAGAGCAGGTATTCCATCACCGGACCACCGGGTCAAATCGCCTTTTTCCAACTGCAGAATCCGGTCGCATCGAGTCGCGAATGAGAGGTTGTGAGTGACGTAGATGGAGGTCAACTTATGAGAGAGATGCAGATCTTGCAGCAGAGAAATAATCATTTCGCCCGTCCGGAAGTCGAGGTTCCCAGTAGGCTCGTCGGCGAGCAGGACCGAGGGGTTGCCGGCCAAGGCTCTAGCAACTGCAACGCGCTGCTGTTCGCCTCCCGATAATTCTCCCGCGCGGTGTGCGGCGCGGTTTCGTAACCCAACTTCATCCAACCTCGCCAACGAAACAGGCTCCGCATCCTGGATGCGGACGCCCCGTATCAACAATGGCATCATCACGTTTTCGATGGCCGTAAACTCGGGCAGCAGCGAATGATTCTGCCAAACGAACCCAATCTCCCGATTGCGAAACTCGGCGAGCTCGGTGTCCGAGAAACTAGAAATGTCCTGGTGTCCGAAGTATATCGTACCGCCGGAAGGCCTGTCCAGACCGCCCAACAGATACATCAGTGTGCTTTTTCCGGCGCCGGATTCACCGATGAGCGCGAGGCTTTCACCGGGCGCGATGTCGAAGCAAAGGTCTTGAAACACCACTAGATCGGTTCCGCCGGATCGGAATTTCTTAGTCAGATTGACGCCGCGGAAACCGCCGGCGCCATCGGTGTCCATGAGTCGCGAGACCTCTCTGCTACTAGGCTAGCAGACGGGGCAAGTTGGGGCGGTGGCTGGTGGCCTCGTATCGACTATGGGAGTGTAAAATCAAAAGGGGGAAACCATGGACGTCACCTTGCCCGTGGATTTGAGAAAGCAGGTCGAGCAAGAGATCGCCTGTGGCCGGTATAACAGTTCCGATGAGCTTATCGCGGAAGCGGTACGGTACTTCCTCGATGACCGGCTGCGTGGTCAGCGGCGGCTCGATGCGCTCCGAAGAATCGGTCAGGCGGTTGACCAGGCGGGCCTCTACGAGCGAGTGTTGGTCCCCGGTCAGGAATGACCGGCAGCACGCCGCTGGTCGTGCTCGACGCATGCGTCCTCGCCAACTTCTCCTTATGCGACACCCTGCTGCGCCTGGCGGAACCCCCACGGCTCTTCGAGCCGAAATGGTCGGACGACATCATTCGTGAGACAACGCGAACGCTGGAGTTGAAGCTGGCCTGGCCGAATTCTCTGATCGGTCACCTTGAAGCTGAGTTGCGCGCTCACTTCAGCGAAGCTTGGATCGGGGATTATGAGTCCCCTAATTCCTCGGATGACGAACGACGTGAAAGATCGACACGTGCTCGCGGCAGCGGTCCACGGCGGCGTCCCGTCGATTGTTACGTTCAACCTGCGACATTTCCGGCCGGAGCACCTCAGTTCATGGGGTGTCGTCGCGCTGCACCCTCAAGCGTTCCTGGTTGAGTTGTTTCGACAGGAACGAGAGATCGTCATTACGAAATTGGAGCAACAGGCCGCGGACCGCGGTCGCACTCTGCGTGATCTTCTCGCGATCCTCCACGCAACAGTGCCCGACTTCGTAGCGCTCTTCTCTCGCGCAGGATCAGGTCGATGAGGCCGATTTTATTGCTTCGTCCTGCTGATTCCCGGACTTCGCCGAGAGTCATCCGGTGAGCACGAAATATCAAGCCTGGCAGCTCCAATACTTCCAACATCGGTCTCCTCCGGCTCAAGTGAAGAGAGCTGCTGGAGACTGCCTGTCACCTTCTGCCGGAACCACACATCATGATCGAGATAGTGCTCGACGATCTGCTGGACGTATTCGTCGGCGCCACTGTCGATATCCGCGGCAACTCGGTCGAGCTTCGCTTGCAGTTCCGGTGTAAATGGACTTCCATGACCTCAGGGTAATTGCTTCTCCGGGTGTTCGCAAGCGTGCGTCACAAAGCAACAAAACTATATACTGGCTCAGGAATGAAGATCCCAACGTTTGAAGAACTGCCGATTCGGAAAGACTTGCCGGCCGATTGTTCCTGGGGAGTGTTCGGCGACAACGATCCGCTCGGGTGCTTGAACTTTTTGACCGCCGAAGGCGTGGTGGAGGCGGCGCGGTTGGTGCAGTCGGGCAAAGTTTTTCGTCTGGACGCGAAAATGGGTTTCGCTCGGCCTCCTTTATTCGGGCGTGCGCCAGCGGAACATCGGGTCTCGCCGCTCGCGCCGATGGCCAACGACGACTTCGTCCACTTCAACACGCAGGAGAGCAGCCAGTGGGACGGGCTGGGGCACGTCGGCCACGTCCGGCATGAGCGCTTTTACAGCGATGTGACCATTGGCGAAGTGCGAAACGGAAACGTCAAGCTCGGCATTCATCACTGGAAGGACAAGTTCGTGGGGCGCGGCCTGTTGATCGACGCCTTCGCTTATCGCAAAGCGAAGGGGATTCCGGTGAATTCTCTGGACCGCGACGTCTACACACTCGCCGAGTTGCAGGCGGCCATCGAACATCAAGGAAGCCAGCTGAAACCGGGCACGATTCTGCTGGTTCGCACGGGCTGGATGGAGTCCTATGAGAAGCTGAGTGCAGAGGAAAAGCGCGCGCTCGCACCGATGGAGACGATGCGCTCGGCCGGCATCGAGGCCAGTCGCGAGATAGTGGCGTGGTTCTGGAACAATCGCGTGGCCGCCATCGGAACGGATTGCCCAGCCGTCGAAGCGTTTCCTTCCGACTTCAGCGATGAAGGCATACTGCACTATCGCGCGCTGCCACTTCTGGGACTGCCGCTCGGCGAGCTATTCGTGCTCGCGCCGCTGGCCGAGGATTGCGCGGGCGACCGGCGTTACGAGTTCATGCTGGTTTCGGCGCCGCTGCATGTGGAAGGCGGGATTGCGTCGCCGCCGAACGCGGTGGCGATCAAATAGCGGACATCGTAGCGGACATTTGAGCGGTCGTATGTTGGCATTGTAATTCTGTATTTCGTTGTAGTAGAATGATTTATCACTAAGAAGCAAGCGGTCAAGGAAGCGGACATCATAGCGGACAGAGGCGAGCTGCCGCTTCTGATGGAGCCGCTCTTAATAGGTTCCGACTCCCGCCACCGGGAGGCCCTGACCGACTTGGCGCTCGATCTCGCGCAGAAGTCAGCGGGGTTCCGGCACAGCCTGCCGCCCTCCATCGTAACCTCGCTTGCCGATCTCGTGCGGGCGATGAACTGCTACTACTCAAACTTCATCGAGGGACATTATACGCACCCCGTCGACATCGAGCGGGCGCTGAAGGACGACTATAGCAAGGACGCTCGCAAGCGCGATTTGCAACTCGAAGCCAAGGCGCACGTCACCGTACAACAATGGATCGACGGCGGCGGGTTGAGTGGCGGGCGCGCTGTTACCGAGGAAGGGATCCGGGAGACTCACCGGCGCTTTTGCGCGGCGCTTCCCGAGGATCTGCTTTGGGTGGAAGACCCGGTCACCAAACGGCGTGTGCGCGTGGTTCCGGGAGAACTCCGGAAGCGCGATGTGGAGGTGGGGAATCACGTGGCGATCAGCCCTGGCGCGGTGCCGCGCTTTCTCCAGCGGTTCGAACAGGTTTATGGAAGGGCTGGAAAGACGGAATCCATCATCGCTACCGCGGCTGCCCACCATCGCTTGGTGTGGATCCATCCGTTCCTCGACGGGAACGGCCGCGTCGCGAGGTTAATGTCGCACGCAACGATGTTGGAGACGCTGGATACCGGGGGGGTGTGGTCGGTTGCGCGCGGCCTCGCTCGCAACGTACAGCAGTACAAGAATCTGCTTTCGAACTGCGACCAGCCACGGCGTAACGATCAGGATGGACGCGGCACCCTGAGCGAAGAAGCGCTGGCCGAGTTCACGCGATTTTTTCTCGCCGTGTGTATCGACCAAGTGAGTTTCATGAAGGATCTCGTTCAGCCTGAGCAATTGCGCGCTCGCATTCTGCTATGGGCTGAAGAGGAGATCAGGTTGGGGCATTTGCCCGCAAAGTCCGGCAGCCTTCTGGAAGCGGTTCTCTACCGCGGTGAGATGGCCCGAGCCGAGACGGGCGCCATTTTGGGCACGGGCGAGCGGCAGGCACGCCGGATTGTCGCCTCCCTCTTAGAAAGGGGTGTGCTGATCTCCGAAAATCGGGGAGCGCCTCTGCGCCTGGCCTTTCCGGCGGCTCTGGCTTCACGATGGATGCCCGGACTTTTTCCGGAGAAGACGGACTAGCTCGGACACCGACTCCCTCACGGTCGTGGCTCATATGGTTTCCAGCTCTTCTTCGAGCAACTGTTTCTGGTAAAGATCCGCGTAGTAGCCGCCGTTCTGGATCAACTCGGCGTGCGTGCCCTGCTCGGCCACTTCACCATGCTCGATGACGAAGATCTGGCTGGCGTTCCGGACGGTGGAGACGCGGTGCGAGATCAAAATAGTGGTGCGACCGCGCATGACATCGTCGAGGCCTTGGAGAATGCGCTCTTCGGTGAGGGTGTCGACGCTGGCGAGAGCGTCGTCGAGGATCAGAATCTTCGGATCGCGCAGGATGGCGCGCGCGATGGCGACGCGTTGCTTCTGTCCTCCGGATAGCGTGATGCCGCGCTCGCCGATGATGGTGCCGTAACCCTGCGGGAAGCCGGCGATATCGGGCTTGAGTCCGGCGAGTTCGGCGGCGTGCGCGATGGCTTCGTCGGTGGCGTCGTCGACTCCCCAGGCAATGTTCTCGGCGAGGGTGGCGCTGAACAGGAACGTCTCCTGCGGCACGAAACCGATCTGGCGGCGCAGCCATTCCGGATCGAGATCGCGCAGGTCGAGGCCGTCGAGAAACACGGCTCCGCGCGTCGGATCCATTAGGCGCGGAATCAAGCTCACCAGCGTGCTCTTGCCGCTGCCGGTATGGCCGACGATGGCGACGGTGGTTCCCGCGGGAATTTCCAGGCCGATGTTTTTGAGCGCGTAACCCGATGGGTATTTCACTTCGACGCTGTCGAATCGGAGTTCGCCAGCGACGGAATACGAGGGAGACAAGGAACCCGGGGAATTCGCGGAAGTGCGTCTCTGAATGCTAGGCGTTTCGTGCATCAACTCCATAATGCGGCTCCAAGAAGCGGTGCCGCGCTGCATGAGATTCACCACCCAGCCGAGCGCGATCATGGGCCAAATCAGCGTGCCCATGTACGTGTTGAACATCACGAAACTGCCAAGCGAAATGCGGTGCGCGAGCAACTGGTAGCCGCCGGCCAGCAGCACGATCAGGAAGCCGATCCCGATGAGAGCTTGCAGCAACGGCATGAAAAACGCCGAGAGTCTGGCGAGCCCGATGTTCTCGGCCACGTAATCCTGATTCAGCAGCTCGAATTTCCGGATCTCGGGCTCCTCTTGCGCATATGCGCGAATCACGCGCACGCCCGAGAGATTCTCCTGAACACGGCTGCTGATATCGGAAAACATTTTCTGGATGGTCTCGAAACGCTCGTGGATACGGCGGCCGAACAGGATCACAGCGGCAGTGACCAGCGGCGTAGGAATGAGGCAGAACAGCGTCAGCCGCCAGTCCACGCGCGCCATCACAGCGATCAAGAAGAGCGCGGTGAAGAAGGTCTCGGTGAAGTACATGATGCCCGGGCCGAGCATCATGCGGACCGCGTTGAGATCGTTGGTGGCGCGCGCCATGATGTCGCCGGTGCGGTATTTCGCGTAGAAGTCCTGCGAGAGCGTGACGATGTGAGAGAACAGATCGTTGCGGAGATCGAACTCGATGTCGCGCGAGAGACCAATCAGGATGACGCGCATCCAGTATTGGAAAATGCCCTTGACCACGGAGAGCAAAACGACCAGCCCGGCGAACTCAAAGACCAGCGAGAGGCGAAAGCCTCGCATCAAGGAGTCGACGCCGCCGCGGATGGCCAGCGGCAGCGCGGCCTTCATGAGGTCGTTCACCAGTAGCGCGCCCATCCCGAGCGCCATGCCGCGCCGGTACTTCCACAAGTACGGCCAAGCGGATTTCAAAATCTCGCGGGTCTTCATTGGGGCTTACTTAAATACTTACATGCCGAACCACGCCGCCACCGTCTTCATCCATTCCAGCAGAAAAGTCTTGCGCCCTTCTCGATTCTTCCACCAGCCGTCGGCCGAGAAGCTTATGTCGGGCGCAGAGACGATATGGATTTCAAGGCCGGGGGCGAGGCTGCGAGTGAGGGCGCGATATATGTTGCCGGCGCGGCGGCTGTGATAATCGCTGGTGACGATGTCGACGCGGTGCGCGTGGCGTTTATTGAGGGCGTCGAGGACAGCGATGGCTTCTTCTCGCGTGGATCGGCCATCGTTGGGCAACGCGACAAAGTAAGACGCGGGATAGCCGTGACGGACGGCGAATGGGATCGCGAGATCGGTCTCATACATGCCGTAGGCGCCCGATGGCCCGCTGACCAAGGCCTGGGAAGCAAATCCACGCCGGACCAGGTCGCCGGCCGTAAGGATGCGATTGCCGGAGTAATCGCCCGCCAGCACGACGATTATGTCGGCAGGGACCGGCGGCTCCGAGCGCACCAGGTAGCGGCCGAGAGCTGCTAACCAAAACTGCGAGGTTGCGGCGATGAGAAGAACAATGAGAACCGCGCCGGCGAACCATCGCGAAAGACGGTGACGCGTGCGGTAAGGGTACGGGGAACTCGAGCTACTTGTCCTCAGAGGAGGTCTTCTGGTCCAGATGGCCCACCGACTTCAGCCTCTGGAACATGCGCTCAACTTCCGCCTCATCGTCGGGGAGCAGGAGCGGATAGCGCGGCGGCGGCAAATGTTTTTTCGCGACCGCGCCCACGGTGGCCTCGCCCCAGAACTGGCGGTACGGCACGCCGTCGATCAAGGCTTCCCGAGCATGGCGTCGCAAGCTGCGAAGCAAGCCGCTGGAAGAGTTCGGATCTCCGGGATAAATCACCAGGATGCGCGTCTTGTCGGCCAAAGTGAGCCGCACCATGAGAGGCAGGTTCGCGCTGCGGTCCAGCCGGCGGATGTGCCGCCACGGAATGGCATGGTGCCCAATCTTCACATGACTTTCATAGATCTCAACGGAAGGTCGCGATGCCAGGTAAAGGACCACAACAGCGCTGGCCAGGAAGAGGCCGGTGACGATCCAGTACAGCGGCCAAAGCAAGGCAAACCAGAAGGAAAAGCCGCTCAATGTCAGTGCCGTCAGTCCTGCCCAAAAGTAGTGGCCGGGCACTCGATAACGCGTAATTGGCGCTGGCACTCTTACAGACTACTCCGGTGCGCAGCGCACGTCAATGAGCGGTTCGCCTCAACAATACTATGCCTGTCCACACATAGTGCAGGCCGCTGACAATTGTTCCAAGTACCATTAAACAAAGGACCAGCGTAACCGGCGCCGCGATTCCCGCGTGCGCTCCCATGACTACTAGAGCTGCTCCAATTTGAAGAAAGGTGCTGATCTTGCCCCACACCGAGGGCGGAAATTTTCGGACCGTTGTGAACAACAAGCCGTAGGCAGCCATCGCGAGAATCAACACATCGCGTCCGAAGACCACGGCCACCATCCACCAAGGCATCGCGCCGGCGAGGCCTAGCGAAATGTAAATCACGCTGAGCAGAACTTTGTCGGCGATGGGATCGAAGTAGGCGCCGGCCGGTGTGGACACTTGCAATCGCCGGGCGAGAAAGCCATCGATCACATCCGTGAAGCCGGCGACGAAAAGGAGGACGATCGCGCGGGCATAACGATCATGCAGGATGCCGGCGGCGACAAACGGAGCGAGAACCAGACGGGCGAGCGTGAACAGGTTCGGGAGATTGAACAAGAATCAGGATACTAGGCGGACGCCCCCGGTGCGGTTGCGCTGTGCGCCAAAGCCGGTCGCCTTTTGTTACTTCACTGGGGTCAACAAGAATGCATGCACTTGTCCGTTTATCGATCCGTAACCTACGATCTCACCCGAGTCGTTGATGCCGTTTGCCGCCGCGACGCTTGCAAAAGACGTGTCACTTTATTGTGAAATTGCGCCGCCTTGCGTTTCTTGAAATCAAGGGACTGAACGCCTCACCGTTAATGACTTCTTCACGGCTTTTCGATGACTCCTTCATGGTTTTGCACCTATCCTCAAAGAAGCGGCGCCACCTGTCGCGCGCCGCGAGGTGTTCGGTGCATCCATGAAGCGGCCGAGAGCCGAAGAGCTTCCGACGATCGTTGCGCAAGGGCGTGTGGACCGGGCCGCGGCAATCCTGCAGCAGCTTGATCCGACGGTCGCGGCGGACACGTTCATGACGATGCCTTACGAACAGCAGCAGGTGCTCTTCGGACGTTTACCGGCCGAGTTTGCCGCAAAACTCGCGCCGATCTTTCCTTACTACCACACGTTTGTTCTGCTCCACACGCTCCCTGGCGACCAAATGAGCGCAGTGATCGAAAGCATGAATCCGATCGAGCGCACGACTTTCATCGATGAATTGCCGGAGACAGCGTGGCAGCAAATCACCCACGAACTCTCGGAAAAGCAACCGGCCGCAAGTCTTGAGGATGCGCAATGGGTCGCCGCAACGATCCAGCCGATCATCGAGGCGCGGGGTATCGAAAAGAGATTCCAACGTCCCGGGGGCGGACAGATTCAGGTGATCGCGCCTGTCAGCTTGTCGGTGGAGCCGGGCATGATCGTCGCTCTTCTCGGACCGTCCGGTTCCGGCAAATCCACCCTCTTGCGGATGCTGTCGGGTCTTACCGCGCCGTCCGCAGGTGAAATCCTGTGGCATGGCAAACCGCTCGGTCAATCCAGCCCGAACGCCGCCATCGTGTTCCAGAGTTTCGCGCTTTTTCCATGGCTCACTGTGCTCGAAAACGTGGAATCGCCCCTGTTAGCGCGTGCGATGAAGCCCGTGACGCGGCATCTCCATGCGCTCCGAGCGCTGCACTCGGTAGGCTTGCGAGGATTCGAAGCCGCGTACCCCAAAGAGCTCTCCGGAGGCATGAAGCAACGAGTGGGATTCGCGCGTGCTTTGGCAGTGGAGCCCGAGATGCTCTTCATGGATGAACCATTTTCAGCGCTGGATGTTCTTACGGCGGAGAATCTGCGCGGCGAATTGCTGGAGCTCTGGCTCGGCAAGAAGATCCCCACCAAGAGCATTTTTCTGGTGACGCACAACATCGAAGAAGCCGTGCTCTTGGCAGACCGCATCATCGTGCTGGGACGCGATCCCGCAAAAGTGCGCGCGGATTTTCGAGTTCCTTTGGCGCAGCCGCGAGAACGCAGTTCCACTGAGTTTCTTCTTTATGTGGATTACATCTACAAGCTGATGACGCAACCCGAACTCGCGGCGGGACCACCTTCGGCGACGGATCGCGAGACGAAAAAAATACATCGGATGCTTCCTCACGCGCGGCCGGGTTCCATCGCGGGTTTGGTGGAACTGGTGAACGATCGAGCTGGGAAGGAGGACCTGTACCGCATCGCAGAAGAGCTCCTCATGGATGTCGACGATTTGCTGCCGATCGTCGAGGCTGCGGCGTTACTTGGTTTCGTGAAACCGGAACGTGGTGACATTGAGCTCACTCCAAGCGGAAGGACGTTTGCGGAAGCTGATATTTCGGCGCGAAGAGAAGTCTTTCGCGAAGCTGCTCTATCTCACGCCGCGCTGCTGCAGCAGATGAACAGCGCGCTGGCGAGCAAATCCGACCGCACCATGCCACTGGCGTTGTTTCGCGACATTTTGGAAGAGCATTTCTCCGACGACGATGTCCGGCGGCAAATCGACACGGCCTTAAATTGGGGCCGGTATGGCGACATCTTCACGTACGACTCCGAGAGCGACAGATTAATTTTGCATCAACCGGAGAATGTTCCTGAAGACGGCGGAGCGGCGGGTCGATAACGGCCAATTTACGGTTGCGCTTACACGGACCCCTATCGGTGCAGTGATGGCTGGGTCGACACGCGCAGGAGCGGGGAAGTGGAGATTGTGGCCGTCACGTGAACCATCGCCGCTGCTGCGCGACGTATGATTGCAGCAGGAGGACGTCGTTGTCCGACGACTCACAGAAGGATGACTCAGGGAAGGGCCTCGACCAGAGGCTGGCTAGCCTCGAGCGCGACCTGGAGCATCTAAAGAACGGCCTCGGACTGCTAGGCCTCAAGCCGTGCAGTTGGTGCCGCGTCTTTTACCGGCGCTCCGATCCGGGAGCTCTGTTCCACCATGGCGAGTTCGTTTGCTATCAGTGCATTCTGCCCTGGTGGTGGCACCGAAGTCCGGAGCTCAGCGCCAATGATCGGCTAAAAGCCGAGCGAGAGCTGCGCCGGTGGCTGGTGAGTCATCACCATGCGGAAGTGATCCTGCGGCCGGGGAATCTGCCAAAACCTGAGCGGCTCCTACTGAAACTGGTCACTGGCTGCGACGAATGCGAGGGCAGCGGAAAGACCAAGACAGGAGCACTGTGCCATCACTGCGAGGGCCGAGGAACGGTTTGGGTGGTCATCCGCGCGCCCGATATCGGGCCATCTTCTGATTGAGGCCGCGCTGAAGGCGCCGATCGCGGCCCCGGAATCAGTCAGCGGCTGAGAGACAACCTACGGCTGCCTTTATAGGCCCCGACGTTCCCTTCGAACGTGACCGCGAACGAGCCTTGCGGTACGGAAACGTCAAGTCTGTTTTTTGCGGGATCGGTTGCGCTACCGCCGGAATGGAGCGCTCCAGGCCGCGCAGCCTATTGTCGACCTATTTCCGATGGTTCTAAGCTACTGGTAGAATCTGATATCAGAATGGCCCCCGGATTCAACAGCGCGCCGGTGCGGATATGAAGCGGCACGAACGCGCTGCGGCGGCGATTCTAGTCGCTTTTCGCCGACGAGGCGCTGAGCCGTCCGGCCTGCGGGCCGGCGTCCAGCAAAAATCGTCTGGAGCGCGCTGATGCCGCCCGAAGAGCAGGCCGTTACCAGGCTTCTCCACGAACTAAGCCAGGGGGACAAAGCGGCCTTCGACAAATTGATGCCCATTGTGTACGACCAGCTCCACAAGCTGGCCGCGCGCTGTCTGCATGCGGAACCGTCCGGGCATACCCTGCCGGCCACAGCGCTGGTCCACGAAGCATATCTGCGTCTCGTTCAGGCCGACGTGGCATGGGAAGACCGCGTTCATTTCTACGCCGTGGCCGCTCGGGTTATGCGCCGCGTGCTGGTGGATCATGCGAAGGCGAACAATCGCCAAAAGCGCGGGGGCGGCGCGGACCGCATTCCATTCGACGAGGCGATCGTGGTCGGCCGGGAGGCGCCGGAGGCTGTGGTGGAACTGGATGAAGCGTTACAGCGGCTGGCCGAGCACGATGAGCGCAAGAGCAACATCGTTGAGCTGCTCTTCTTCGGCGGGATGACCTATGAAGAAACCGCCGCGGTCTTGCACACGTCACCCGCTACCGTTCATCGCGAGTTGAGAATGGCAAAGGCCTGGCTGCATCGCGAACTCACTCAAAGCGCGTCTTAGGCGGTGCATGTGGCCACACCCGGACAGAATCAAAATCGCTGGCGCCGGATCGAAGAGATATTCCAGGCAGCGGCGGAAATGGCACCCGAGCTTCGTCCGGAATATCTGAGCGCGGCATGCGGCTCTGATGTCGAGCTGCGCCAGGAAGTGGAATCTCTGCTCAAGTCGGCCGACGAGACGGTTGGATTTCTCGCCACGCCGATCCGGGACGTTGCGCAAGCGATGGCGGCGGCGCCGGGCCTGGCAGGCCGCCGAGTCGGTCCTTATGAAATATTGCGGCGTCTGGGCGAGGGGGGCATGGGCACGGTGTTCCTGGCGGCTCGAGCCGACGAGTCCTATGAGCGCCAGGTTGCCATCAAGCTGATGCATGCCGCCTTTGGGGCGAGCGCGTCCATGCAAGCGCGCTTCCGCGCCGAACGCCAGATCCTGGCGAATCTGGATCACCCCAATATCGCTCGTCTGCTGGACGGGGGCATGACATTGCTCGAAGACTCGGCCGCTCCCCTGGGCGTGCCCTACCTGGTGATGGAGTACGTCGATGGCATCCCCATCGATGAGTACTGCCGTCAACACCGGCTCTCAATTGAGGAGCGTCTGCGCTTATTCCTTGTGGTATGTGCGGCTGTTGAGTACGCGCACAACAATCTCGTGGTGCATCGGGACATCAAGCCCGCCAATATCCTGGTCTCGGCCGCAGGTGTACCAAAGCTGCTGGATTTCGGCATCGCCAAGCTGCTTACTCCGGAGTTTGGCGACGACCCAAACACGCGCACCAGAGCCACCGAGCGTCTGATGACCCCGGAGTATGCGAGCCCGGAGCAGATTCGGGGCGAGCCCGTGACCACCGCGACCGACGTCCACGGGCTCGGCGTATTGTTGTACGAACTGCTGACCGGTCAGCGCCCCTTTCGCGTTGCCACCAAGAGTCCTCTGGAGGTGGCACTGATCATTTGCGAGCAGGAACCCGGGCTTCCGAGCGCCTCTGTCACCGGGAGCTCCGACAGGGCGGCGGACACCCGCAGGCTAAAGGGCGATTTGGACAACGTCGTGCTGATGGCCATGCGCAAGGAGCCGGCCCGCCGCTACGCTTCGGTTGCGCAGTTGGCCGCGGATGTGCGCGCGTACCTGGAAGGCTATCCGCTGATCGCGCGGACGGACCATTGGGTATATCGCTCGCAGAAATTTGTGCGTCGGCACAAATTCGGAGTCGCGGCCGGAGTGGCGATGGTGCTGGCGCTGATCGGCTTTAGCACCGCGATGGGAATTCTGGCGCGGCGGGCCACGCGCGAGCAGGAGATCGCGCAACGGCAGGCGCAATTTCTGTCGGACATGTTTCAGGCGTCTACTCCCGAGCAGGCTCGCGGAAGTACCATCACGGCGCGCGATCTACTGGACCGTGGCGCACAGCGGGTGGACAAGGAATTGGCCGCGCAACCCGAGGTGCGCGCCTCCCTGCTTGAAAACATCGCCGGAGCGTATAAGAGCCTCGGAGTGTTGGACCAGGCGGAGAAGCTCGCGGAGCGCTCCTACAGCTTAAAGACCCAGATCGCAGGCGCAGGTAACATCGCGACCGCCAGTTCCCTGGAACTGCTGGCGACGGTGATCCGGTTACAAGGCCAATACCAAAAGGCTGAACCGCTGTTCCGCCGCCTGTTGGCGATCCGCCGTCGAACGTTGGGCGACAATCACGAGGACGTTGCGACGTCGCTCAGTGAGTTGGGCGAGTGCCTCTATCTGGAGAATAAGGACTCGGAAGCGGAAACGACTCTGCGCCAGGCGCTCGCCATCGACCGGAGCCATGGGCCGGATTTGGGACCTGAAACGCGCGACTATCTCGCCCTGCTCATCGAACGAAAGGGAGCGTATACCGAAGCAACAGCGCTACTGCGCGAAGCTGCAGACATCGATCGGCGCGTGGAAGGGCACGACACCCCGGATTACGCCATCGCGCTGCACAACCTGGGGAGCGCCTTGATCAACTTAGGAGATATGCCGGGCGCGGAAGCCGAGCTGCGTGAGGCGCTCGCGATTCGCAGGAAGATCCTAGGCAACAATCATCCGGATCTGTATTACAGCCTGAACAATCTGGCTTACGTTCTTCTGAACAAGGGTGACTGGGAGGCTGCGGAGAAGTTGGCGCGGGAAGGTCTCGCTTTGAACCGAAGGCAATTGGGAGAAGGGCATCCGTTGACGGCCGGCGCCTGGAACGGACTGGGGCGGATCCTGGAGGCTAAGAATGAATTCCCGGAAGCGGAGCAATATTTCAGGCAAGCACTAGAGATCCTACGCGCCGCCAATCAGTCCGACGGTTGGACTGCGTCGCAAATCAGTGCAAATCTCGCAGCGCTCGAGCTGGATCGCGGGCAATACGCCGAAGCCGAGCGCCTCTCGCGGCAATCGCTCGAGAACTTCCGCAAACTCGGCGGCGACGATACGCCATTCTTCGCTAGCGCGCTGATCGAAGTTGCGATGGCCCGGGTTTTCCAGGGAGACCCCAAAGGCGCGGAACCGCTGCTGCGGCAGGCTCTGAAAATTCGCCAACAAAAATTCCCAGCGGGGCACTCGGCGATCATCTTCGCCCAGACTCGTCTTGGAGAAGCGCTGATTGCCGAGGGCCAACCTGCTCAAGCGGAGCAAATTCTCAGAGACGCCGTCGCGTCGGCTCGCAAACCGGAGTTTCCGCTTCCGGTGTGGCAGGTAGCCGAACCGGAAAGCGCTCTGGCTGCTGATCTTAAGGCGTTGGGTCGCAGCGGGGAGGCGGAGAAGCTGGTGGAAGCCAGTCAGGCCGGCCTTCAGAAGGATCCGCGCCCGGTGTTTCGCCGACAGGCCATAGATCGCTTGGGTAACGTTGCGCTCGCACACCGGTAGCAGCCGGAATTTCCGCTAGACTAGTACCTGCAATTATTCGCCGTGAGGGGATTCTGCCTGGAACGTCGCTTATCCGGGTGGCAAAGGAATTACCATGACAATCAGCAACATAATCAAGTTCGTCCTTGCTGCTTGCGCTCTCAGCGCGGCGGCAAATGCTTCCACCATCTTCAACTTCGACGGCGACAACCTCGGCACGGCCACTACGTTCACCGACACTGTGAATGGTCTCAGTGCTACATTCTCAAGCGCCGGTGATCCGGGAGGTTTCGTGGTGTACCCCAGCATCTTCGACACCCTCACCGGAAACGTGCTCGGCGATCCCGGCCCCGCGGGATTGGATAATCTCTCGCTCGATGTCGCGTTCAGCAGTGAACTAAGCTCGGTGGCACTCGATTTCGCGACCAGCGATTTCAACACTCCTTCACCGCTGACGCTCACCGCGTATCAAAACTCGCAACTCGTCGGCTCCGCTCAGGCCACCGGTAATTTTATTAACGGCTTCTCGTTCCCCGAAGGACAGATCTCATTCGGGGGCGCCGCGTTCAATAACATCGTCATTTCCTCGACAGCCACCGATTTCGCTGTCGACAACATTGCTGCTATCGCGACACCCGAGCCCGGACTGTTTCCGTTGCTTGCGGTGGGCCTGGGTGCAATCGCGGTTGGCTCGCTCCGAGCCAAATCGCGCGCGAAAGCAGCTTCTAACAATTAACATCTGACTGCATCTGAGGAGAAATTATCTATGAAACCCTTCGTGTGTCTACCCCCTTCCGCTGTTGCGATCTTCGGCGCCGCCTTGATCATATTGCTGACGGCCACGCTCACGCCAGCACAAAGTACCAACAGCATTTTCCCTCTCTTTCCCGCTACGGTTTCCACCATACCGTCGAACGGTGATGTGAATCCGTACGGAGTGGTGATCGTGCCGAAAACATTGTCGGCCGGCGGAGGACTGCAGCCCGGCGACGTCCTGGTATCGAACTTCAACAACGCTCAAAACTTGCAAGGTCTGGGCACCACCATTCTGCGTGTGACCCGGTCCGGCAGCGTGTCGACTTTCTTTACCAGCTCAAGTCCACAAACCGGACTGACCGCGGCCCTAGGAGTGCTTTCCAACGGTCTGGTATTGATCGGCAACCTGCCGACGGCCGATGGCACAGCAGCTACTGTTCAGCCCGGGCGTCTTGCCGTCCTGGATCGATTTGGAGATTTCGAGGGCGCCCTAGGAAACGCGAACACGATCAACGGTCCGTGGGGCATGGCGGTGGATGACCTTGGGCACGCAGGGTCCGGTACCGCTCACGTGTTTGTGTCGAACGTCCTGAGTGGTGTTGTCTCGCGAATCGACATCAGTTATACGCCATTCAGCGTCGGCGCTACCGACCTTGTTCTGGCCAGGGGTTTCACTCACCGCTTAGACCCCGCGGCGCTGGTCTTGGGACCCTCGGGTCTGGCCTATGACTCGGTCCACAACGTGCTGCTGGTTGCCTCGTCCACCGACAACGCTATATATGAAATCCCCAACGCGGCGACATCCAACACGACCGAAAGCGCGACTCTTCTGTTTCAGGATCCGATCCACTTGCACGGCCCGCTGGACCTCACAATTCTACCGAACGGGCACCTGCTGGTTGCCAACAGCGATGGTTCCAACGCGGACCCGAATCAGCCGAGCGAATTGGTGGAATACACGGCGGCGGGTTCGTTCCTGGCGCAAATGCCTATCGATCCGAATAACGGCGGCGCATTTGGTCTCGCGACGAGCAACATCGGATGGGGCACGTTTCAAATGGCCTGGGTCGATGACAACGCCAACACGTTGACTACCAGGATCGCCGTCGCACAGTAGGTCAAGAGTCAAGGTCCCCTAATTACGCGCTTCGGCTAACCGCCGAAGCGCTTTTCTTTTGTGCAGGAGGACTTCTGCCTCTCAACAGCAGTTGCCCCGATTCGATTCGAAAAAGAAACGAGGTCTCTCGGCAGGCAGACTTCGAGGGAGAATCATTCTCCGGATCGCGATACTGCATAAGGTGGCGAGGTGCCCTGCCTGCCTGAAAATCAGTGAGGGGATCGCTTGCGAATTGTCGCTTATCAGGTTGAGACACTCTGAATCACGGTGCTTCAGCAAATAAGCAAACCATGCGCCATATCGAATGGAGTGGGCGAACGCGCAAATCGGAGTGTGTGCTACGCTGTTTCATCCGACCCCGACCGTCGCCACTACATTGCTACTTCACTGCCCTTAAAGCGGACGGACTACTGTCAGCGGTCAGACGGCGTGTCGATCGGTTGTTTACACGAGGATGCCAGAACGGTTTTTGGAAACTCACAATGGATACAAAGGCGACGATCAGAGAATTAATCAAGAAGGAAGTTCGGGTCGATACCCGCGGGTACCTCTCAAGGGCCTTTTCGCCGCGCGGCGTGCGGTCTCAACATCGGCTTGGGGCGTACGAAGGGTCTGCGCTTCCGGCCGGTAAAGGTGAGGTAATATGATTCGATTCGTCCCCTTTTCGAGCGCTGTGGTCCTGTTGGCTTGCCTGATTCCGCCGGCCAGCCACGCCTCAACGATTTCTCTTCCGACTCCTGCTTACGTAAATGGCACCGATCTGGTGACCTTCGCTGATCCCGACGAAGCCATGGTCAACTCCATCTCCGATGGCTTTCTTACCATCGGGTTCTCCTCGCCGATGCGTGCCAGCACGGTGGGGGACGACTGGGCGAGCTGGGGGGCGCCACCCAACACCGAATCCTCTACGCCCAGAGTTCTGTGGTCAGGACTGGATGATAACTTCAATCCGATTACCACGGAGACCTTCTCGCTGAGCAAGCCCGTTTCGATCTTCGGCTTCGAAGCCCAACCCGACCCTACCGACATCCACACGATGACGGCGAACTTCTTCATGGGCGGGCAACTGGAACAGAGCATCTCGCTCGACGTGAGCGGCAACGCCGGCGCTTTGCTTTTCGCAGCGACGGCGCCGCCGGGAACGTTCTTCGATTCGGTCACCCTGACATCGGACGTCGATTGGGCCGCCGGCCAGTTCCGCTACGCGCCGTTCGCCCAGACCGTGCCGGAACCGCGGCTCTGGGGATTACTTTCCGCCGGACTGGTGGTCCTGCTTGCCGTCTCGCGGAAACGCAATCGCATTTCTAACTGATAGGACTCTCATGAAACGAATACTAACCCTTCTCATCCCCATCTTGTTTGCCGGAACCGCGTTCGCGCAGAACTTCAACATCAGCCCCTTCCTGAGCTGCGTAACCGTAGATCAGGCAGCATCGACGGTCACTGCCTATTGGGGCTACGAAAGCTTCGAAGCAAACATTGTTCAGATTCTAATTGGCCAGGATAATCAGTTCGTTCCCCCTCCCGCGTCTCAAGGCCAGCCGATTCTTTTTTTTCCGGGATATCACGACAGGGCGTTCCGCATGACTATTCAAGGCATCGCTGTTGAATGGTCCTTTCTGGGCAATGCAGTCTTCGCGAGTGCAGGTTCGCCTCAATGCGCCCCAACGACGATCCAGCCGGTCACCGTCACCTTGAACCTGCCGCCGGCCACGGTCCTTGTGCCCTATTCGCAGCAACTCACAGCCATCGGCGCGCAGAGCGGAGTCGCTTGGACGGTAGTGGGTACTCCTCCGGCAGGTTTGGCGCTCTCTCCGGGCGGCTTGCTCAACGGAACACCGCAAACGGCCGGGCAAACCCAACTCACGGTCCAGGCAACTGACGGATTCACTACCAGCCAGCGCACCTATGGGCTGTTGATCGGCAGCGGGACCACGATTGACGATGCTGTCTCCACCCGAGCGCCCGGTTTCACGCCACAATTCCGCGTGGTCACTAATGTCTCATCTACCATAAATGCGACAGCCAGCTGTCACGAGACGGAGTTCGTCATTACAGGTGGGGGCGCATGCACCGTGCCGAACAGCAACACGGTGCAGGGAAGAATCGCTGCCAGCGGACCCACGACTAATGGCTGGCAAATCACTTGTAGCGGAGGAACCGCGACGGCAGTTGCCGTCTGCAATAAGAAATAAGGGCTGCCCTTCAGTGAGGCCTGCTATTGCCCGATCGGGACGACAGTCGTCGCGCGATCATCTGGTATCAACGTGCATGGCCGGTGGCGACGGGGACGCGCTGGTTGAAGTGGGGCGCAGCTATTACGCTGGCATCGGCGTCAGACGCGACCCAGCGCACGCAGGGCGCTGCTTTCATAAGGCAATCAAAAGCGGGAACAACACTCAGGCCGGGGCGCGAAGACGCAATCTTCCACCCTTGGCGTCGCTTTTCATGAAGGGCGTGGCGTGAAGAAATCCAAGGCCGGGCGATTAGGTGGCTTTCTCAGGCTAACAAGGATGATGACCGGCCCGAAGCTCGCAGTCTTTTCGAGAGAATTACGAACGAGTGTCGCAAACAAAACAGCGATGGTAGGAGAGATCGCGCTCAGGATACTAACGCATGCGCGACGCGGGTTGCCAGTTGATCGAAGGTCAGGATTTCATAGAGCGACGGATCGGACATGATGCGCGCCACCAGCGCGGTGTGCATGGCGTGCCCGGCGCGTTCGGCGATCACGTGACCCAGCAGCGGCTTGCCGATCAGAGCCAGGTCGCCGATCAGGTCGAGCGCCTTATGCCGGCAACATTCGTCGGTGAAGCGCAGCCCCTCCGGATTCACCACAGTCTGCCGATCGAAGCAGACAGCGTTCTCCAGCGCCGCGCCCCGAATCAGACCCATGTCGCGCATCTGATCCAACTCGTGCGCGAAACCGAACGTTCGCGCCGGGGCGATCTCCTGCGCATAGCGCTCGGGCGTAACTTCCATGTCGAGAGATTGCTTGCCGATGAGAGGATGATCGTAAAACACATCGCAGGTAAGAAGGAACCGGTCCGCGGGCAAAATGGTGATGCGCTTCGATCCGGACTCTACGGTCACCGGGCGGCGAATGAAGAGGAAGCGCTTGCGCCGGCGGTAGGATTTCAATCCCGCGGCCTTCAACAGATCCACATAAGGCGATCCGCTGCCGTCCAGGATGGGAACTTCCAGATTGTCGATCTCGACGTAGGCGTTGTCCACGCCCATGCTGTAGAAAACGCTGAGCAGGTGCTCGGTGGTGGAAATCATCACGCCCTGCCGCATCAGGCTGGTGGCATAGCTGACGCGCGCCACATAGCGCCAACTGGCCGGGACGTGGAAATTGTCCAGATCGGTGCGGAGAAAGACGATGCCGGTGGAAGGAGGCGCCGGGAGAATCCGAATGGAAACGGAAACGCCGGTGTGAAGCCCAACGCCCTTGGCCTCTACCGGCCGTTGAACCGTAGTCTCAAACCGCAACGCGGCTTCCTCTGGGTAGTTCGAGTCGCTCGATTGGCACGCTAGTCCAACTGGAAGTTTCATTTTACAGGGTAGTAACACTTCTCGCTAGCTGTTTGATTCAAAAAGCTTTGTAAAGTTTGATGTGTTGCAAAAAAGCCGCACTGCAGCGCTCGGGTTGTGGCGGAATGAGGTCAAAAGGAAAAGGGGGGTTGGGTGAATTGGATAGCCTGAGGGTTGCGGCTCCACTTCAGACTCGACTTCCTCCGGGTTGGCGTGACTCAAATCGTTAAAGCCGCTGACGCTCAAAGAGGTAGAGCTTGCCGGCGCTGTTGCGGCGCAAGGTGCGACCGTGACTGGGAAAGTGCAGAGTACGCAACTGGCGTTGGTGTACGACTGGGATGTTTCCAGCGTTCGCCCGGGGTGGGCCGTGCTACGCAGGGTTCACGCGAAAGACAGTCGCTGCCGAGACCGCTGGTACCTTCCATTGGGGATATTTTCTTCCCTTAGCCTGAAGCACGGCAGCTTTTTCATCCGGATCGTTGACCATTGACAAAGTACGGTCAAACACTTTGTCCGCTATCTTCAGGCGCACGTGGGGATCACGGACGATATTTTCAACCCACTGTCTGCCGCGATAAGAGCTCACATACAAATTGCCGTTGTATACGGCGCACCAAATCGTCACCGAGTGAGGCAGCAGAAACGGGGTTTGGGTCTGAATCTTGATCTGTGGAATCGTGTCCGTGAACGACCAGTCGGTAACTGGGGTAGTGACGAGTTCTCCCTTCAGCCAAAGCCCTGGCACTTTGCACGACAAAGATCTATCAGTTGGTGGGCACTCCTTAGGTTCGAAACCAGTGACGCTCAGTAACAGCAGAACCGCGACCAAGCCGATTACCGTTGACCCTACAATCTTTACCAATTCTTTCATACGGGCTCCTAAAGACTATTCCGTGATGTATCCGGAATTTTCGTTTTGGCGTTGCTATCAGATGATTCTACACCCAAACCACGCCCGTTTCGTTTTGTCGCTTGCATAAAAAGAGCTTGCACTCCCCCCTTCTAAAGGGGGACTTGTGGATCTGAGGAGCGCGCGCAGGCTGTCGTGCGGATCATTGCGCAGGTTGCAGGCAGGGGAGTGGTTGCTGCCCCATGGCAAGGTCCGGGCTGTCGCGGCCGACCCTCAATGCTGTCCGGAAGTCCTCTTCGAGGACATCACTCCTCGCCCTTCTCCGCTCGGGATGGGAAAACTTCGAGAAGCGTGACGCGCACGCGGAGACGGTCGAGTGTACAATGACTTATTACCGGAAGCCAAAACGGAGATCGCGGCTTTCACCTTCAGGAGCCCAAGATGAGGACGTTAGCGAAAATTATAGGCTCAATCCTGGTCTGTTTGGTTTTGGTGTTGGTGGTGCTGCGTGTCACCGGCTTTGACCCTATCGGGGATAAGCCCGGTCCCGGGAATTACCCTGGGTTATGGCTTAGTGGAACCGTTGTAACTACCCCGGTCACCGACTGGTCGTTCGTGTCCCAATATATGACAGACAACCTGCAGACGCGAACCTGGTACATGATTCCTCATTCGGTGACAACAGCTTTCATCCTTCACAACGGTCAGCTGTATATAACGTCGATGTTCGCGACGGGAGTGCCTTTTCCGCAAGGCAAGAGTTGGGTTAGGAATGTGATGCGTGATCCGCATGTCCGCCTGAAGTTCGGGAATAGTTTATACGATTGTAGGTTGTCCCATGTCATCGATCCGGACGAAAGAGCGGCCGTGCTCGAACAGCGAGCAAAACAGAACCCTCAACTTCTGGCCTCAAACGCCGGCAATGGTCCGGTACTGCATTTATTTCACGTGCTGCCAGAGTGAATCTAACTGCTCGTTACGGGAATGCGGCCGGCACGAGTCCGCAACATCATGCAGGAGTCAATAGGGAGGCAGCATGAAGACGCTGTTGAAGGTTCTTGGAGTAATTGTGATTTGCTTAGTGCTGCTGCTTGTGGTGCTAAGCATCACCGGTTTTGGACCTCATGGAAATACCCCTGGTTTATGGCTCAAAGGGAATCTTGTAACGACTCCGGTTGCAGACTGGTCGTTCACCGACAAGATTGAAACCGCGAATGTTCAGACCCGCACGTGGTATCTGCTTCCACACTCGGTAACGACTTATTGCGTTGCGTATAACGGGCAGTTCTACCTAACCTCCGTTTATCGGGCCGGGCTCACCTACCCTCACGGCAGGAGCTGGAACGAGGACGTAGCCCGAGATCCCCATGTTCGTATCAAAATAGGAGACCAATTGTACGATCGCACTTTGTCCTACGTGACCGATCCCGCCGAGAGAGCAGGTGTCATTGCGGCAAAGAGGAAAAAATACCCCCTGCAGAAGATACCAGCGACTTCAATCATCAATGTGTTTCACGTGCTGGATAATTAGGAATCAACATGAAGCCGCTCTTGAAGGTAGTTGGTGTAATTTTGGTTTGCTTGGTCCTGCTGCTGGTGGTGGCGCGTATCACCGGCTTTGAACCTAACGCGCGGAGGCCCGGCTTATGGCTCAAAGGGGAGCTCGTAACAACTCCGGTCGCCGATTGGTCATTCACCGACAACATTCAAAACGTCAAGATTCAAACCAACACCTGGTATCGGCTTCCACATTCCGTGACTATCAATTGTGCCTCCTATAAGGGGCAGCTCTACCTGGATTCCTTTTATGCCGCAGGACTCACGTACCCTCACGGCAGGAGCTGGAACGAGAACGTAGCCCGAGATCCCCATGTTCTTATCAAAATAGGAAATCAATTGTACGATCGCACTTTGGCCCTGGTGACCGATCCCGCCGAGCAAGAAGCCGTCAATGAGGCGAAACTTAAAAAATACCCCGAGTTGAAGCTGCCGCCGGGCGGAACGATCGTTTTATTTCACGTGCTGGATCGTTAGGAGCATCTCGGCAGTCCGCCGTCCAGCGGGTTGAACCCATGAGAATCGTCATCACCGGCGCCAATAGCGCTTCCGGCCAAGCGATACTGCGATGTGCGCCGGAAGCCGGAGTGGCGCCAAACGCGCTAGTCGCCGCGGTCCGCTCTGATCGCGCCGCGGACGAGATTCGGCTCCTACTGGGCGAGGGAAGCAGCCTGGCCAAGGTTTCCTACGACGATCCCAGCAGTCTGGACGCGGCGCTTCGAGGAGCTTCTGCGATCATTCACTTGCCAGGAACTCTGGTAGAGCGGCCGGGATCGACATATGAACAGGCAAACGTTGCGCCAACTTGTAGCGTCGTGGCAGCCGCGAAGCGGTGTGCCGTGGACAAGTTCGTCTTGATTAGCGCCACGGGAGCCGATGAGAAATCTTCCAACGGCTACTATCGCACCAAGGGACAGGCAGAAGCTGTGGTGCGTGCCTCCGGCCTGTGCTATACGATACTGCGCGCTCCGCTCCTACTCGGGCCTGCAACCGAAGGGGCGGGAGCGCTGGCGCGGAATGCCCGCAGCCACAGAGCCAAGCTGATCGGCGGCGGCCGCAATTTTCAACAGCCTCTCTACGTGGACGACTTGGCGCGGGCCGCCATTGCTGCCGCCCAACCTTCGGTCGCGAGCAATCGGACGTTGGACCTGGTTGGCCCCGTTTCGCTGCCGGACCGAGAACTCGTCGAGCGAGCGGCTCTCTTGCTCGGTCGCCGGGTGCGGGTTCACTCGATCCCGAAAGGACTGCTTTCGTTTATCTTGGCCATTCGTCGACGCGTCTGGGGCCCCGGATTTTCGCCAGACGTGGTCGAAGTGATTACGGCCAATACGCGTCTGGACTCGCGGCCCGCGGCGAGCGAATTGGGAATCCACTTGACCGGCATCGATGAGATGATCAAGAAGAGTTTAGGATAGGAGCGAAAAAATGGACCAGACCAGCGAAGCCACTATATTGGCGCGCAACTCTAGCGCAAAAAAAGCCAAGGCTTGGCAGCGGCTTTTGCCGCTACTGATTACGCTCGCTTGCTTCGCCTATCTGTATAACCGCCTCAGCCACGCCGCTTCGGCCGAAGGCACGGGGTTGCTCACTTACCTGGCAAAAAGCTTCGAGAATGTGAACTGGCTGTATTGGCTGGCGCTCATGATTCCGTACTGCTGCCTTTATGTGGCGTTCGACAGCCTGGTCGTCTGGAGCGTGATCAACTGGTTCAACGCCAAGATACGCTACGCCGATATCTTGCCCATTCGCGCAAGCGCGTACATTCTCTCGCTGGTGAACGAGCAAGTCAGCAAGGGCGCCATTGCGGTCTATCTGAATCGTCGAGACGGAGTGCCGGGCTGGGAGGTCGGCTCCAGCATGCTCCTGGTCATGTTCTGCGAGATCTACAGCCTGATCCTGTGGGCGACCGTGGGCGTGCTGTTGCGCTGGAATAGTTTCCAGGCGGCCTTCCACATCATTCCATGGATCGCCTTGGGCGCCGCCGTGTTCTTCACGCTTTTCCATTTGTTCTTTAGCGGAAGAATCGCCCCTGGGATAGCACTGCGCGACCGCCCCATCTTCCGGGCGTTCCGGCTGGCGAAAGTGTGGCAGTACGGGGTGGTCATAGCGTTGCGCGCGCCGCCGGTACTTGCTGGTGTGGTCGTCTATACTCTGGCGCTGAGACTCTTCGGAGGCTCCATAGGTTTTGGAGAGATGCTGGGCATTTTGCCGGTGATATTCTTTGGTGCGGCAGCGCCCGGACCGATGCATTCGGTCGCGATTCTTTTTTGGGTTTTGCTCTTTCCGGATCGGCCGGGCCAGATGACCGCCTTCGGCTTCGTCATGCACAATTTCTTCATCTTCTTTAATGCCGCCGTGGGACTGCTATTTCTTCGGCGTGCGACTCGGGAGCTGTTCGGGTAGGGCGGTGCCCCGGCTCAGCATCAACCGTTGGAACATCGACACGAGCGTGCTCAGAACCAGCAACCAGACCAGGATCGTGAGCAGCGGCTGCAAAAACATAAGTCCCATTCGGATGAGGATATCCATGCAGGTCGGAACGAAGTAAAGCATGCCGTTGTACCGGCCCAGCTTGCTCCCGCGTAGCTTGGTGTGCCGGTGAATCCAATAGGAATCGATCACGTACTGGGCAAAGGCCGCCGTGATCAGGACCGGCAAGATCCACGGGAATGCGCCGCGCAGGGCTCCGGCAAACAACCCGGAAGTGACGAATAGAAAATCGGTGGTGTGATCGAACGTTCCGCTCCATGTGGTCACCGTACCCCGCCGGCGCGCGATGGGCCCGTCCAGAAAATCGGTGATCAACGCCACCACCCACGCCAGGAGAGCGAAAATCGCGGAGCGCCGGTCTCCTTGCGCCATGAAAAACGCAAACGGAAACACCAGAAGCAGGCGAACGGCGGTCAGCGCATTAGCCATCGGAAGTCCGCGTGGGGGGTGGATCGTGGTGCTTCGGGCATCCATCCCGGCTTCGTTGACAGCACATAGCACCAAGCATACACTGGGGTTGGAGTACCGGTTGAAATCGGAGAGTCCTGGCGTCCCAATGTCAGAAATGACTACCCCTTACCGCGTGGATGCCGCTCTGGAACGTGGAATCGAGGGACGCGGCCTGGCGCGCGAAGACGCGCTCTCCTTGATGGAGGAAGGCCCGCTTGAGGCGTTGCTCGCGACTGCGGCGGCTGTCCGCGACCGCTTTAAAGGCCATTCGGTCAGCTATTCCAGGAAGGTTTTTATTCCGCTGACCCACCTGTGCCGCGACTATTGCGGCTATTGCACTTTTCGGGCTGACCCCCAAGCCGGCGTGCAACCCTACATGATGCCGGACGAAGTTCTTGCTGTGGCCGAAGCGGGCCGCAAAGCGGGATGCAAGGAGGCTTTGTTCAGCCTGGGTGACCAGCCGGAGCGAGTCTTCTTGGAGGCCAAGGAGTTTCTGAAGAAGCTGGGGTTTGACCGCACGCTCGATTATCTGGCGGCGATGAGCGAGCTGGTTCTTGAGACGACCGGTCTGTTACCGCATTCCAACCCCGGTTTGATGAACGGGGAGGATCTTCGCCGCCTGCGCGAGACCAACGTTAGCGTGGGGTTGATGCTCGAAAGCGCAAGTCCGCGGCTGCTGCGCGTTGGAGGGGCGCACTGGAAGGCGCCGGATAAAGTGCCTTCTCTGCGCATTCGAACCATCGAGAACGCGGGCGAGTTATCCATGGCTTTCACCACCGGCATTCTGATCGGAATCGGCGAAACTCCGGAAGAGCGCGTGGACGCGCTGCTGGCCATTCGTTCTGCCCACAGGAAGTACGGCCACGTCCAAGAAGTAATCGTGCAACCGTTCCGCGCCAAGCCGGATATTCGCATGGCTCTGGCGCCGGAGCCTTCCACCGAGGACCTGGAGCGCACCATAGCGGCCGCCCGATTGATTTTCGGTGGGGAGATGAATATTCAGTCTCCGCCCAATTTGCTCTCGGAAGAATACCCCGATTTGCTGCAGGCCGGTATCAACGATTGGGGCGGAATTTCTCCGGTAACCAAGGACTTCATCAATCCAGAGGCCGCTTGGCCGCAAATCTCTTCACTGGCTGCGAGGTCAGCCGGCGTGGGATTCGTCTTGCGAGAGCGGCTGGCGATTTATCCGGAATTCTGTTCGAGGCCGGAATTCGTGAGCGCCCGCCTCCAACCGCACCTGCGGAAACTTCAGTCCGAAAATGGTTATGCTCGTGAGGGAGTGTGAAACATGCTGAAACCGGCAAGTCTTGAATGGCGGGAGATTCCGTTCGAGCGGGCCCTTCGAGCGGCGCGTCCTGAGGTCTCGGATGCTTTGGAGAAGGCACTGGCCGGGAGGGATCTCGGAATGGAGGAGGGCCTGATCTTGGCGAAGGCGGAAGGGGACGACCTTTTGGCGTTGGTCAGGGTTGCGGACGAGATTCGACGACGTGTCGTCGGGGATCGCATCACCTATGTGGTGAACAGAAATTTGAACTTCACCAACGTGTGCATTGTGGGCTGTGCCTTTTGCGGGTTCGGTCGAGGGGCGGACTCACCGGACGCTTATTTTCACTCCACGGATACCCTGGTGGCCAAGTCGGCCGAAGCGGTGGAACGCGGCGCCACCGAGGTGTGCATTCAAGGCGGCCTCCCGAAGGATCTCGACGGGTATTACTACGTCCAACTTCTGCGCGCCATCAAGGCCAGCTTGCCCCAGCTTCACGTGCATGCCTACTCTCCCATGGAAATCACCTACGGCGTTGAAAAAACGCGACTGCCGCTTCGCGAGTACCTGCTGATGTTGAAAGAAGCGGGCTTGGGTAGCATTCCCGGAACGGCGGCGGAAATTCTCGATGATCGTGTCCGCAAATCTTTGAGTCCCAACAAGCTGAAAGTGCGGCAGTGGATCGAGGTGGTTCGCACGGCTCATAGCCTCGGCATCCCCTCGACATCGACGATGATGTACGGCCATATCGAGCTTCCGGAACATTGGGTCAGTCATCTGCTTCTGCTCCGCGAGATTCAGAAGGAGACTCGCGGATTTACCGAGTTTGTTCCCTTGGGATTCATCCATTCTCAAACCAAGCTTTTCAAGAGAGGAGACGCCCGGCCGGGTCGTTCGGTCCACGAGGATCTGATCGTGCATGCTCTCTCGCGGGTTCTGCTGAATGGCTACATCCGCAACATTCAAGTCTCTTGGGTCAAGCTTGGGTTTGAAGAATCCCTGGCCTGTCTGGAAGCGGGAGCCAACGATTTCGGCGGCACTTTGATGGAAGAGAGCATCTCCAAATCGGCAGGCGCGAATTTCGGCGAGTACGTCTCTCCCGGTGAGTTTCGCGCCATGATCCGAACTATCGGGCGAATTCCCGCGGAGCGCGCCACGTCCTATCAAATTCGCAAAGTCTTCGAACACCCCGACGCAGAGGAACACCTGCCAGCCGATCCGATACCAATCTTTGCTCCCGCAGCGAACCACGCGACGATGCCCCAGATGGGCTATTGACCGCGCCGGGGTTCTGTTCAAACTCGAGCCGATCTTGAGATCGGTTAAGCTTCACCTCGTTACTGAAGACACGTGGACTTAGGTGTTGGCGTCGGACGCGCCTCTCAACCGTGTTGTCAGTGAGACTTATGGCCGAATGGTCAAAAACTGAAACGACCCGATCAAGAGTGGATGGAGCCGGGGGCTATCTTCATCCACGCCGCTATGTTCTGCATGATCGCGAAACGAGGTTCTGCGCATCGTTTCGGTCGGTGCTGGCGGCGGGCGGCGTGAGAGCCATTCCGCTTCCGGCCAGAAGCCCGAATCTGAACGCTTTTGCGGAACGTTGGGTCCGCGCTGCCAAGCAGGAGTGTTTGTCGAGATTGATCCTGTTCGGCGAGCGCCCTTTGTCGCGGGCCCTGCCCGAATTCAGCGCTCATTATCACGGCGAAAGAAACCATTTGCTATTGAGCATCGCCTCACCGAAATGTCGGGCGTTCGCGTCGATCTACCCCGGCAAGAGGATCAAGGAGCCAGTTGCCGCGAAGGCGGCACAAGAGGCCGTAGTTGCCTTTTAGAGATCCAGCACTTTCCCTTCAGGATATTCTTGACAGCATTGACATGATTGTCGATTTTGTCGTGGCATGGCGCGGTATGGGCAATTGGCTCCCGGCATCGTTATGACAGGGTGGATGTCGAAACAGTGTGGAATACCATCATCGACGACCTTCCACCTCTCAGATCTGGTGTTTTGCGCGCCCTGAACCCGCGTACCAAATGGCTAGAGGCGCACGTAAACCGATACCGCTTCCTACCGGCAACAACCCGTCGGGGCCTCGCTTGCCG
>Ga0209415_10000948_pt1 | contig 55228 bp, 46 predicted proteins | sample PeaSoiSIISIP2007_FD_187696 | JGI IMG/M metagenome (GOLD analysis project Ga0209415, IMG submission 187696) | Peat soil microbial communities from Weissenstadt, Germany - SII-SIP-2007 (SPAdes) (version 2) | ecosystem: Environmental > Terrestrial > Soil > Wetlands > Peat | place: Germany... | reverse complement strand
GCCAACCGCGAGCAGTGCCCGGCGATCCCCTACACGCCTGCGGAGTACGCCGCGGAGGCGCGGCGGATCGTGGACGAGGGCGGCGTGATGATCCACATCCACGCGCGCAAACCCGACGGCACGCCGAGTTACGAGGTCGAGGACTTCGCAGCGATCACCGCGGCGATCCGCGCCGAGGTGGGGGACGCGGTGATCGTCAACTACTCCACCGGAACGATCGGGATACCGGTTGCAAAGCGGGTGGAGTACCTGAGGGCGTGCCGGCCCGAGGTCGCGGCGCTGAACATGGGCTCGATGAACTACGCCAAGTACTCGCGCTCGCGCAGGCAGTTCGTCTTCAACATGGTCTTCGCCAACCCGTTCGAGGAGATCATCGAGCTGCTCACCGCGATGAACGAGCTCGGCATCAAACCCGAGCACGAGTGCTTCGACGTCGGCCACGTCGGCAGCCTCGAGCCGCTGATCGACATGGGCGTGCTGAAGACCCCGCTGCACGTTGACTGCGTGATGGGCGTCGTGGGGGGCATCCCGGCGACCGCGCGCAATCTTGCCGCGATGGTCGAGAACGTCCCCGAGGGCTCGCATTGGGGGGTGATCGGGATCTCCCGCGACCAGTGGATGCTCGTCGCGGCCGCGCTCACGCTCGGCGGCTCGATCCGCGTGGGCCTCGAGGACAACCTCTACCTTCCCGACGGCACGATGGCGCGCTCCAACGGCGAGCTGATCGCCAAGGCGAGGCAGATGACCGAGGACATCGGTCGCCGTGCCGCGACCGTGGCCGAGGCGCGCGCGATGCTCTCGATCTCCGAGCCGCTGGTGAGCGCAGCGTGAGCCTGCCGCTGGAGGGAATCCGCGTGCTCGACCTCTCGCGGCTGTTGCCGGGCGGCTTCTGCTCGCTGCTGCTCGCGGACTTCGGCGCGGACGTGCTGAAGGTCGAGGACACGGGCATGGGGGACTACATCCGATGGTCGCCGCCCTTTTACGAGGGCGCCCACGCGAGTGCGTCCTCGGCCTTGTTCCTGTCGCTCAACCGCAACAAGCGCTCGATCCGGCTGGACCTCAAGAGCGAGCGCGGGCGCGAGGCGCTGCTGCGCCTGGTGGCCGAATACGACGTGGTGCTCGAATCCTTCCGCCCGGGGGTGCTCGAGCGTCTCGGCGTCGGCTACGAGCGGATGCGCGAGGTCAACCCGGGGATCGTGTTCTGCGCGATCTCCGGCTACGGCCAGGACGGCCCGAAACGGGACGCCTCCGGGCACGACATGAACTACCTCGGCCTGATCGGCCTGCTCGGCCTGACGGGCGAGCGCGGCGGCGCACCGGTGCAGGCGGCCGGACAGATCGCCGACCTCGGCGGCGGCGCGCTGATGGCGGCCTTCGGCATCCTCGCCGCGCTGCGCGAGCGCGACGGGGGCGGCGGGATCCCCGGGTCTGGGCAGGGGCAGCTCGTGGACGTCTCGATGTCCGACGGGGCGCTGTCCTGGCTTGCGATGGTCGCCGCGACGTACTTCGCAAACGGCGAGGTGCCGCGTCGCGGCGAGATCCCGCTGGCCGGCTCGCTGGTCTGCTACCGGCCGTACGAGTGCTCCGACGGCTGGGTAACGCTCGGGGCGCTGGAGCCGAAGTTCTGGCAGGCGTGGTGCCGGGGCGTGGGCCGCGAGGATCTGATCGGCGAGCAGTTCCAGGGCCCCGGCAGCGACGCGCACGCCCAGGTCAGCGAGATCTTCAAGGGGCGCAGCCGCGAGCAGTGGGAGTCCTTCGCGCGCGAGCACGACTGCTGCCTGGAGCCGTTGCTGGAGCTCGACGAGGCGCTTGACTCGGCGCTCGTGCGCGAGCGCGAGATGGTCGTCGAGCTGCGCCAGCCCGGCGCCGAGCGCGCCGTACGCCAGCTCGGCATCCCGGTCAAGCTCGCCCGCACGCCGGGCGAGCATGCGCGCCTGCCCGGACCTGCGCTCGGGGAGCACACCGAGGAGGTGCTGCTCGCGGCCGGCTACTCCGCCGAGGAGCTCGCCGAGCTGCTGCAGTCGGGCGCGGCCGCCGGGCCGGCCGAGTCACAGCAGAGCGCCACGTTGCGGGCGTGAGCGGGAGCGCGAGCATGAGCGCCGTACCCGGGACCCCCAGCGTGGCCGCATCCGCCGGCAACGGCGCCGCGGGGCGCGCGCTGCTGAAGATGGGCGAGCTGGCCGATCGCTCGGGCGTCAGCCCCGGGACGATCAGGTACTACCTGCGCGAGGGGCTGCTCGGCGACGGCGCGGACATCGTGCGCACGAGCCGCAACATGGCCTACTACCCGCCCGAGTACGTGCAGCGGATCGAGCTGATCAAGCGCCTGCAGGAGGAGCGCTTCATGCCGCTGCGCGTGATCAAGGGCGCGCTCGCCGAGGACCCCGAGCGCGTGCGCGCGCTGATCGAGCTCGAGGATCGCATCCTCGAGCGCGCGCTCGCCACCACCGAGGACCACAGCCGCGTCTCCCGGCGGGAGGTCCAGGAACGCTACGGCGTGCCCCGCAACGTGCTCGACCGGCTGGCCGAGATCGGCGTGCTCACGCCCAACCAGCGCGGCTACGACCGCGACGACGTGAAGATCATCGAGGCGATCGCGAGCTTCCGCGCGGGCGGCTACGAGGAGGCGCTCGGCTTCACCGTGTACGACACGCTGCGCTATCGCGAGGCGCTCGAGCCGCTCGTCAAGGAGGAGGTGCGCGCGCTGCTGGACCGCCTCGCCGGCGAGGTCGAGGTGGAGCGCGCGATGGAGATCGTGGCCGCCGGTGTGGAGCCGCTGCGCGAGCTGCTCGGGGCGATGCACTCCAAGCTGCTGCTCGGCGAGCTGCGGCGCAGTCGCGGGCGGGTGGGCCATTGACCGCACACCCCGTCCTGCCGCGTGACGCGCGCGGGCCGTATAGCCTGCGCGCCATGCTCACCGGCATCCACTCGTCCCGAGCGCGGCTCAAGGCCACGCTGACATGCCTGCTCGCGGGTGCGCTGGTGGCGGTACTGCTCGGGTGCGGCGGCTCCTCGAGCAACGGCGTCGCATCGAAGTCCGCCACGGAAATCCTCGCCGCGAGCAAGGCCGCCGTCGCGAGCGCCAGCTCGGTGCACGTCACGGGCAAGACCACCCAGGGCCGCCTGTCGGCCTCGCTCGACCTCACCCTATCCGCCGCGGGCGGGACCGCGCAGGTGTCCCTCCCCGGCGGGAGCTTCGAACTCATCCGCATAGGCGAAACCCTCTACCTCAAAGCCAACCCGGCCTTCTATCGGACGCTGGGCATCTCCGCGCCGGCGGGAACGTGGCTGAAGGCACCCACGGGCAACGCCCAGGTGGGCACGCTCGTCGTCTTCACCGAATTGGCCGGAGAGGTCGACAACCTCCTGCGCACCTCGGGGGAAATCGTCAAGGGCTCCGTCACGACGGCCAACGGCCAGCCGGCGATCGAACTCAAGCAGAGGACGCAGGTCTACTCCGGCAAGCTGTACGTGGCGACGACCGGGAAGCCCTACCCGATCAAGCTGGTCGACCGTGGTCTGGTGGCCGGCCAGATCAGCTTCTCGGAATGGAACAAGCCGGTGTCGCTGAGCGCGCCCGCCAAGACGATCGACATCGGCGAAGTCAAAGCGGCCGGCTGAGGCGAGGAGCCCCGGCAGGCTCCGCGCCGGCCCGTGGCGTGCGCTGTCACGACGACGGACGACCGTCCGCGCGCTACCAGCGCGCGCGATGGTGCTCGACCACGCCGAGCCCGTGAGCGAGCGGAATCATGCCGGGCAGGGTCCCCGCGAACGTCCCGAAGGGGGCGCGGTAGTCGCTGGAGACGATCAGCAGGTTGTCCCGGCGGGCGCGCTCGGCCTTGGCGTGGAAGCGCAGCTCCGAGCCATCCTCGCATGTGATCCGGGAGAGGTCGCCGGAGAAGCTCACCGGCGCCACCTCGTGGGGCTCGCCCGCCACCCACACCGCGCGCTCGCTGCCGCGCGCCGGGTCGTTGATGCCACTGACGAGGTTCCACGCGAGCGCCACCCCGTCGGCTCCCTCGCCCACCCCTGCGCTCCAGCGCCACTCCGTCACGCGCGCGTGGTGACCCGCGGTGTCGTCGATGACCGCCCGCGCCGCGATCGTGCGCGCGGCGCCGCCGTCGAGCGACAGCGTGCCGTGCGCGGCGATGCCCGCCTGCTTGCGGGTCCACACGGCCGCCCGTCCGTGCGGGCAGAGCGCTCGGATGCCCGCGTCCTCCTCGAGCACGACGTCGAGCGCCACGCCGCGATCGCGAATGCGCAGGCGCCCCGTCGGCTGCGCGCCGCCGGTGCGCGCATCGATCAGCTCGACCTCGCCGCGGCGGGGCAGCATGCGCGTGCGCTCGCGCAGCACGCCCGTGCGCTGGTCCAGCAGCGCCCAGAAGGACTGCCGCGCCGGGCCGATCTGGACCAGCGCCGCGCACGCCATGAGCTCCTCGCCGAAGACGCCCACGTAGCGCCAGCGCTTGAGCGGGCGCGCGCCGCGGAACAGCCGCAGGCGCGGCTCGCCGGAGGCGTCGGCGGCGGCGCTGAAGGCGGGCATCCCCATCGGGCGTCCAAACTAGCGCCTGCGCGCCCGGGCTAGAGTGTGGGTGGGCGAGTGGAGAGTTGACAGACGTGAGATGTCCCCGGCTTGCAGCGGTAGCGATCGTGGCGCTCGCGCTCAGCGCGCTTGCCCCGGTGAGCGCGACGGCACTGCCCGAAGTGGGCCGCTGCGTCGCGCGCCCCGGCACCGGGAAATACAAGGACGCCGGCTGCACCGAAAAAGCTGGCACGAAAGCGACGGAAAGACAGTTCGAATTCCTGAAGGGCGCCGAACGCGTGGGCTTCAGCGGGTCCGGCGGCGAAGCGGTGCTGGAACAAAGCGGCGGTAGCAAGCTGGTCTGCTCGAGCAGCTCGCAGAGCGGCAAGTTCGACTCCGACAGCGGCGTCATCAAGGAAGTCGAGAGCGTGGTGCTCACGTTCAAAGGCTGCGAACTGCCTATCTTCGTGAACTGCCAGACCAAAGGCGCCGCCGAAGGCGAAATCATCACCAACCTCCTGAAGGGGCCGCTCGGCTACCGCTCCGGTGAAAAAACCGCATCTCCGGTGGTCGGCCAGGAGCTCACCCCTGAAAAGGCCAAAGGCCTCATCGCCGAATTCGAATGCACGGCGTCGGTGAAGCTCAAGGTCAAGGGCAAGCAAGGCGCGGTGGGAAGCAGGACGGGTGGCAATTGCATCATCGCGCCGCTCTCCGCGGCGAACTTGATGAGCACCACGTTCAGCGAGGCCTTCGCGGGAAAAGCAGGTAGCCAGGAACCGCAGCACTTCCAGCCCGCAACGGCGAAATACTGCAACCTGGAAACCAACGTCAACGGCGGACCGTTCGAACCCACGACCTGGACGCTCGCGCAGGCGCTGACCGACGAAGAAGCGCTCGAGATCAAAGCGTAGGCCCGGCGGCCATGACGCGCGGTGCACGGCGCGGGCTGCTGATTGCGCTGAGCGCCGTGGGCGTTATGCTTCGAGCTGTTGTTGACTGACCAGTCAATCTATGCTCGCGCGGTGCGAGCTCGCTGCGCCCCCCGCCCTCTGAAGGGAATGGGCACGTGAGGGTCGCGGCCGTCCAGCTCAACGCCGGCGCGGATCGTGACGCGAACCTGGCCGTCGCCGATCGCCTCACCCGCGCCGCGGCCGCGGATGGCGCGAGCCTGATCGTGCTGCCGGAGAAGTGGACGGCGATGGGTTCGGGCGAGCAGCTGCGCGCGGCGGCGCAGACGCTCGAGGGCGAGGCGATCGGCTGGGCGCGCGCGATCGCGCGCGAGCTCGGCGTGGACCTCGTCGCGGGCTCGATCGTCGAGCTCGTGCCGGGACAGGAGAAGCTTGCCAACACCTCGGTGCACGTGGATCCGCACGGCGAGATCAGGGCGGTCTACCGCAAGGTGCACATGTTCGACGTGGAGGTCGACGGCCACGTCTACCGCGAGTCCGAGCTGGAGCAGGCGGGCGAGGAGATCGTGCTCTCACAGACGGCCGGGGGCGTGGGTCTCGGCATGTCGATCTGCTACGACCTGCGCTTCCCCGAGCTCTACCGCATCCTCGCCGTGGCGGGTGCACGCATCATCGTGCTGCCCGCAGCCTTCACGCTGGCGACCACGCGCGACCACTGGGAGACGCTCGTGCGCGCGAGGGCGATCGAGAACCAGGCCTTCGTGGTCGCGGCCAACCAGTTCGGCTCCCACCCGGCGGGCCAGCGCTCCGGCGGACGCTCGATGATCGTGGACCCCTGGGGCATCGTGCTCGCGCAGGCGCCGGACGCCGAGGGCCACATCCTCGCCGAGCTCGACCTCGCGAACCAGGAGGAGATCCGCGGCAGCCTGCCCGCGCTGGCCAACCGCCGCCCCGCCGCCTACCGCTGGCCCGAGCAGGCGATCGCGTGAGCGCATCAAGGCCTCCGCTGGGCCGCGCCAAGGCAGCGCCCGAGAAGCGCCGCATGATCCTCGACGCGGCGGTGCGGGTGTTCGCGCGCCAGGGCTTCCACACCTGCCGTGTGTCGGACATCGCCGACGAGGCGGGCGTGGCCTACGGCCTCGTCTACCACTACTTCGACTCCAAGGACGAGATCCTCGACACGGTCTTCCTGGAGCGCTGGAGCGTGATGCTGGCGCTGATCCGCGAGGTGGACGCCGAGCAGATCCCCGTGCGCGAGAAGCTCGCGGCGATCGCGTCGTTCATCATCGACAGCTACCACCACGACCCCGACGTGATGAAGGTGATCATCGTGGAGGTCACGCGCGCGGCCAACTCCTTCGGGGACACACACATCGGCACGATCCGCGAGGCCTACGACCTGATCGGCGGCATGATCGCCAAGGCCCAGGCCGAAGGAGTGTTCAAGCCGGAGATCGAAGCGCGCTTCGCGGCGATGGCCTTCTACGGTGCGATCGAGCAGCTGCTCACCGGCTGGATCTTCGAGCTGCTGCCGCAGGGCGAGGAGCACTTCGAGCGGGCCAAGTGGCTGGTCGTGGAGACCGTCTGCGGCGGTCTGCAGTGCCCAGTGGCCAGCAGCGCGAGCGTCGGCTGAGGCGCTCGCGACGCGCTCGGCGGGCACGGCGCGGGCCACGAGGTGCAGTCCCGACCTCCGCGGGGAATAGACTGGCGCGCGCATGGAGAACGACGTGGTAAAGCGCTTGATGTGGTCCGGCCTGCTCGCCGCGACCGGCGCCCTGGCGAGCGTCCTCGCCAACCGCATGGCGGGCGTCATCTGGAGGCGCCTGTTCGATGAGGAGCCACCGGAGTGAGCGAGGCCGTCCCACCGCCGTCGGGCGGGCCGCCGCCGCAGCAGCCTCAGCAGCCGCAGAACATCGCCACGGCGATCGCCGACGTCTCCGAGCGCGCCACGCTGCTGGTCCGCGAAGAGATCGAGCTGGCCAAGGCGGAGGTTGTCGAGAAGGCGACCAAGCTCGCCAAGGGCGCGGTCGTGGGCCTCGCCGCGGGGATCTTCTTCGCGATGGCCCTCATCTTCATCCTCGTGGGCTTCGCGTGGCTGCTCTACTACTACCTCCCCGGCAACGACTTCACCTACTTCTGGGGCTTCTTCGCGATGGCCGTGATCCTCATCGTGCTTGGGGCGATCGCCGGCCTGATCGCCGCGCGCGTGGTCAAACGCGGCGCGCCGCCCACGCCGGACATGGCGATCGAGGAGGCGCGCAGGATCCGCGACACGGTCTCCGCGCACCCGTCCGGGCCGGCGGAGGCCTCCGCGCCGCCGGTCTCCGACAACGGAGGAGGGGAGGGCTGATGGCCCAGCGCTCGGCAGCGCAGATCCGCGACTCGATGGAGAGCAACCGCATGGAGCTCGCCGTGTCCGTCGAGCGGCTGCGGGGCGAGGTCGAGCGCCTGACCGACTGGCGCGGCCACATCGAGCGCCATCGCAGCGAGATCATGGTCGGCGCCGCCGCCGTGGGCCTGCTGCTCGGCGCGCGCATGATGCGCCGCCGCCGTCGCCGCGGCGCCTGAGCGACCGGCCCCTCGCCGGCCCGCGTCGGGAGCCCTGCTCAGCTCAGCAGCGCGCGCGGCAGGCCGCCGACGCCGATCAGTCCCGGTCCGGTGTAGGTGCCGATCACCGGGCCGACCTCCGAGGTGAACAGCGGCTCGGAGTCGAAGATCTCCCGGCAGCGCTCTACCAGGCGCTGGCTCTGCTCGGGGGCCTGGATGTGCTGCACGACCCAGCCGTCGGAGCCCGCGTCGCGGAGCTCCTCGGCGTACCTGACCATCCGCTCGAAGGCGCGGCCGGCGGTGCGCACCCGCTCGACCGGCACGATCTCGTACTCCAGGGAGAGGATCGGCTTGATCTTCAGCGTGCCGCCGAGCCACGCTTGGGCCTTGCCGATGCGCCCGCCGCGGCGTAGGTACTCCAGCGTGTCCAGGCAGAACCAGATTTTCAGCGCCTGGCGCGCGTCGCGCACGCGCGCCGCGACCGCGTCTTTGTCGGCGCCCGTGCGCGCGGCGGCGGTGGCGGCGAGGATCAGCATCCCCATCCCGCCACAGGCCGTTTCACCGTCGATCACCTCGACGCGGCCGCCCAGGCCGCGCTCGCCGAGCAGCGCCTGCGCCTGGCGCGCGGCCTCGAAGGTGCCCGAGATGCCGCCGGCGAGGTGGATCGAGACGACGTCCCTGCCGGCCTCGAGCAGCGGCTCCCAGACCGTGAGGAAGTCGCCGATCGAGGGCTGGGAGGTGGTCGGCAGCTCCGGATCGCTGCGCAGCCGCTCGTAGAAGGCGTCGAAGCCGTCCATCTCGAGCTCGCGCTCTGACTCGCCCTGCCAGCCGACGTAGAGGCTCACCTGATGGACGCCCTCGGCCTCGGCGAGGTGGCGGGGGAGGTAGTGGGTGCTGTCTGTGGCGATCGCGACGGGGGCCATGCGGCGCGGGACGCTACAGCAACGTCGGGCGCGCTACTGGAGAGCCTCGGCGAGCTCGCCCGACTCGTACATCTCCACGACGATGTCGCAGCCGCCGATCAGCTCGCCGTCGGCGAACAGCTGCGGGATCGTGGGCCAGTTGGAGATCGCGGAGAGCTCCGCGCGCAGGCGCGGGTCAGGCAGGATGTCCACGGCGGCGAACGGGACCTCGAGCGCCTGCAGCACCGCCACGGTGCGTGCCGAGAAGCCGCACGCGGGCGCCTCGGGCGTGCCCTTCATGAACAGGATCACCTTGTGCTCGGAGATCGCCTCGGCGATCGCCTCGCGGATCGGATTGGGCTCCTCGGAGGCGGCCGGCGTGGGAGCTGCGGCCGGCTCGCTGGCGAGCATCGGGATCGGGTCGAACTGGCTGGCGGACATGGAGGCTCCTGGCTGTCAGTGGGTCGGGGTGGTCGCGGTCGAGGGGGCGCGGGTCCTCAGTGCGAGCGCGTGGATCGCGCCGCCGACCTCGGCTCCGAACACGTCGTAGACGAGGCGGTGCTGCTCGATCCTGCTGAGGCCCTCGAACGCGGGGGCGGTGACGACGGCGCTGAAGTGATCGCCGCCGCCGGTCGTGTCCTGCACCTCGGCCCGCGAGCCGGGGATGCCGGCCTCGATACGCTGTTTGATGTCCTGCGTGGAGGGCATCGCCGCCCCTAGCGTAGAGGATTGCCGCGCGCATCCCGGAGCGCGCCGGGCGGCAGCGGCGGGCTAGAGCCTGCAGGCGATCCGGCGATCTCCCACCGGCGCTATACTTTGTAAAGGTTTGGAGCCGTCCAGAGGAGTCAAGCGATGATCACGATCACCGACAAGGGCGCCGAGAAGGTGCATGAGTTCCTCGCCTCCCAGCAGGGCGATCTGAGCGTGGCCGGGCTGCGTGTGGGCGTACGCGGCGGCGGCTGCTCCGGCTTCCAGTACCAGCTCGCATTCGACGAGCAGCGCGAGAACGACGTCGTCTTCGAGAGTCACGGCCTGAAGCTGCTCGTGGACAGCGAGAGCCTGCAGTTCGTGCGCGGCTCGACGATCGACTACGAGGAAAGCCTCCAGGGCGCCGGGTTCAAGGTCAACAACCCCAACGTCGTGGCCGCCTGCGGCTGCGGCTCGTCCTTCCGCGTGGCCGAGGAGGAGCAGGTCTCCGCTGTCTAGGGTCGCCTGACGGCGCCCGCGCTCGAGGTGAGTCCGCTTCCGGCGCGCCTGCGCCGAATGACCCCGGATGTGCTGCGCGATGACGTGCGGCTGCGCTCGCTCGGCCTCGGCCTCGGCCTGATCCCGCCGCGCACGATGCACTCCGAGGCCGACGCGCGCGTCCTGCGCGAGGCGGCCAGGGGCGCGCGGCGGGCGGTCGAGATCGGTGTCTATGAGGGCGCGTCCGCCTCGGCGCTGCTGAAGGTCCTGTCTCCCGCCGCCGAGCTGCACCTGATCGACCCCTTCGGCCGCCGGCCCGACGCCCTGCCCGCCGACTGGGCGGCGAGCGAGTGGGCCACGCGGCGCGCGCTGGCGCGCGCGCGCCGTCGGCGCGGAGCCGTCGCCGCGCGGGTGCACTGGCACGTCGCCCTCTCCCACGAGGTGGCCGCGAGCTGGACGGGCGAGGTCGACCTGGTGTTCATCGACGGCGACCACTCGGAGGCCGGCTGCGAGCGCGACTGGCTGGACTGGCGGCCGTTCGTCGCCGTCGGCGGACGCGTCGTATTCCACGACGCACGCGCAGGGATCCCCGGCGGACGCGGGCTGCCGGGGCCGACTGCCGTCGTCAACAGGCACCTGCGCGGAGATGGGGCCCGCGGCTGGGAGATCGAGGCCGAGGCCGATCGCTCGGTGGCCGCTCGTAGGACCGCGTGAGGATTCCTTAACTGGTCGGCCAGCCAGTAATTGCAGGGGTTTTTCAAACGGTTCGCGGTTGACGAGGCCGCGAATGGTGTGCTACGGTCGCGCCAGACATGATGTCAAGCGTTCTTAGGGGGAGGGATCGCCCAAGCGTCCGCCAGCGGTCGTGCCTGCAGCAAATGGCCGAGCCGGGCGGAATTGTTCGCAGAGTCGTAACAGGCTTGATCTTGACGGGGATTCCGTTTTCTGCCAAGGTCGGGAACCAACTCTCGGTGGTCTAAGGGATAGCCGCCGGAAGCGACCGGCACAGTCCGACTCATGGGGAGTTCGGGTGCCGGTCAACCTAAACCAGAGGGTAAAGGAGCAGTTGATGAAACGTATGAGGATCATGGGGCTTTGCCTCGTCGCGGTCTTCGCGGTCACCGCGTTCGCCGCGAGCAGCGCGTTCGGCGCCGCTGAAATCGGGCGCTGCGTCTCGCAGCCCGGCACCGGCAAATACAAGAACGCGGCCTGTACCGAAAAAGCCGGGAAACTGGTTGGCGAAAAACTGTTTGAATTCAAGAAAGGCGCGGCGTCTGAAGCCGAATCGTCGACTGGGTTCACGTCGGCCGGTGGCGAAGGCACGCTGGAAACCGAATCGGGCACGAAGATCACCTGCAAAACGCAGAGCGCGTCCGGTAAATACGACCAGGACACAGGCGCGATCAAGGAAGTCGAGGGCGTAGTCGCGACCTTCAAAGAATGCGAACTCCCGCTGCTGCACGCTTCGTGCAAAACCGTGGGTGCCGAAGAAGGCGAAATCAAGACCCACAAACTGAAGGGCCCGCTGGGCTACATCTCCGGAGAAAAAACCAAAACTCCGGTGGTCGGCCAGGAGCTCACTCCCGAAAAAGCGAAAGACAAGTTCGCTGAATTCGAATGCGCCGGCGGTGCCGTGAAAGTCGTCGTGAAAGGCAAGGAAGGCGCCATCGAAGGTAAAACCGGTGGTAACTGCGTCATCGCGCCGCTCTCCGAAGTGAACGTGATGAGCGAACACGTCGTCCAGACCTACAGCGGGGCGGGCGGTAACCAGAGCCCGCAGCACTTCCAGCCTGCAACGTCGAAATACTGCAACCTGGAAAGCAACACCAACGGTGGTCCGTTCGAAAAGGCCACGCAGGCCCTGTCGACCGAAGTCACCAACAAAGAAGCGCTCGAGGTCAAAGCGTAAGGATCGCCTGATCGAGAGTTGAGATCCGCGCTCGGGATCGCCTGAGCCGGACCTCAGAGCAAGTGGAGCGGGCCGGGAGCCGAAGGGCTCACCGGCCCGCTTCGTTTGCGGGGAGCTCGCCCTCGCCCCCACGCGTCCCCGGCCGGCGGCGACTCTGGGAGTCGCTCGCAGTGAGAGGACGCGTGGGGGCGAGGGTTGCGCCGAGGTCGTCCGGCAAGGACCTGCGCGACTCTTGAGGGGCATCCGGGTTTCCTCAACGAAAAGGCAGTTCCCTTTTGACACGCTCAAGGTGATCGCCTAGACTTATTGTCCGAAGAACTCATAAGGAAAGCGGAGTCGAAGTGGGAGAGGGAAGTAGTTCGGGGCTGATGTCGAGTCGGGGAGCGTTTGCGCCTTTCCGCGGCGTGGCCATGTCCGGACGTCGGGCACGACGGACCGTCGGTGCGCTGGTCGCCGTGCTGGCTGCCTGGGCCGCCGTGCTCGCGTTCCCGGCGACGCCCGCGTTGGCCTCGACGGGGCACAGCTTCCTCACGGAACTGCCGCTCGTCCTGGCGGACCCCCTCGCCAACCCCCAGGCCGTGGCGGTGGACGGAAGCGGAAACGTATTCGTCGCCGACAACACCATGGGCGTGGTCGACGTGTTCGACCCCTCCGGTGCGTTCAAGACGCAGTTCGGAAGCGGTGACCTCGAAAGCGAAATCGATGTTGCAGGCGTCACCGCCATTGCGGTGGCCTCGAGCGGCAACGTGTATCTCGCCGATCGCACGACGAGTAGCGTCGACGTGTTCAAGCCCAACGGCTTGGGCGGCTATGAGCTGCTATCGGAATGGACGGGAGCGAACGCGCCCGGCAAAGGCTTTGTTGCGCCCGGGGGGGTCGCCGTGGACAACTCGACGAGCGGAGCCGACCCCTCGAAAGGGGACGTGTACGTCGTTGACCGGGGCACGGGCGCGATCGACGTGTTCAAGCCGCACGAAGGAGCCGAAGAAGCCGCTGAAGGCACGTTCGTCTCCTCGTTGAAAGCCAAACCCAAGCTCGAAGTGCCGGAAAAAACGACTGAAACTGTGATTCTCTCTGAAGAGGGGATCGCGGTCGATTCCGCGACAGGCAAGGTGTATCTCGCCAACACCGGCAAGAATGTCGTCGAGGCCTTCAGCTCATCGGGCACCTTCGAATCGGCGATCAACGGCAGCGGCACGCCGACCAAATCACTCAGCGCCGATACCGTCGCGGTCGAAGAAGCGACCGGCGATCTGTATGTGGACGTTGGCGGCAGTCTCGTCTACCAGTTCAACTCCGCGGGCGAATGGATCGGTGGGTTCTCGAGTCCTTCGAGCTCGCTCCTTGCCGGCGCAGGGGTCGCCGTCGACAACTCCACGAGCGGATCGGATCCCGCGAAAGGGAACGTGTATCTGGGGGCCGATGTGTTCGGACCCAACGCGCTGGTCCCGACGGTGACGACCCTTGGCGCGAAAGGGATCGAACGCTCGATCGGCACGGGCAAGATCGTCGCGACGCTCAACGGCACCGTCAACCCGGAAGGAAAACCGGGCAAATATCACTTCGAATACCGCGTGTCGGGCACCTCCGCATTCACCAGCACCCCCACCGCGAGCGCCGGCGAAGGCTCGGTTCCGGTCGAAGTCCACGCGACGATCGAAGCGGGGCCGGAAACCAGCTATGAATTCCGCCTCGTGGGCGAAAACGAAGCGGGCGCGAGCGTGTTCGGGCGCGAACTTCAGTTCCACACTCCCCCCGCGGTGTCGGGCGTCAACAGCGGATCGGCCTCCGGCGTGACGTCGAGCAGCGCGACGCTGACCGGCTCTGTCAAGCCGCAGAAACTCGCCACCAAATACCACTTCGAATACGGCGAAACGCTCGACTACGGAAAAGCTACGCCGGGCGCCGAATCGAGCTCCGGGCCGGAAGTGGCCGCCGAAGCCGCGCTGACCGGGCTGCGGGCCGGCGCTACCTACCACTTCCGCCTGGTGGCCACCAACGAATTCGGCACCACGTTCGGCTTCGACCAGACGTTCGCCACCACGGGTGCCCCGACGATCGCCAACATCGTCAGCGAACAAGCGGGGCACACGGGCGAGACCGTCAAGGCGAAGGTGCAGCCACACGGGCTCGTGCCCGCGAAATTCCACATCGAATACGGCGAAACCGAAGCCTACGGAACGAGCACACCCGAAACGGAAGTGCCGGTCGGCGAACAGATCGAAGCGCATCTGGAAGGGCTGAAGCTCGCCACCGGCTACCACTTCCGCATCGTCGCGACCAACAGCGCTGGGACGACGCTTGGGCTGGACCAGACGTTCACGACCACGCTGATCGAGGGCGAGTCCGCCGTGCTCACGAGCACGGGCGCCGACCTCGACGCACTCATCAACCCGCTTGGCACCAACGTCAGCTATCACTTCGAATTCGGTGAAACGACCGCGTATGGGACGACGCTCCCCGAACCTGATGGGACGGTCGCCGGCAAGAACGGAAAAGCCGAAGAAGTCAAGGTCGACCAGAAGGTTGCGCAGGCGCTGTCCGGGCTGAAAGCGAACACGACGTATCACTACCGCGTGGTCGCCACGATCGAAGGCGTCGCCGAAAAAGGTATCGGTCCCGATCACACGTTCACCACTCCGGCTACGAGCTCTGCGTTCAAACTGCCCGACGGCCGCGCCTATGAGATGGTCACGCCTCCGAACAAGCACGGCGGGTACGTCGTTCCGACGACAATCGGTGGCGGACTGATACAGGCAGCGGAAGACGGCGAATCGCTCGCCTACGTCACCGTGGGGCCGATCCTCGAAGGCGTGGAAGCGAACCGTAGCCCCGAACCCGAGACGATGATCGCAACGCGGGGAGCGGGCGGTTGGGCCACGCAGGACATCGTCACGCCCACCGAACGGCCGGGCGAGATCCGCGGGGAGACCGTGGAATACGAGGCGTTCTCACCGAACCTGTCGCTTTCGCTGCTCCAACCGGTGCCCTTCTCGTTCACGCCGCTGGCTGAACCGCCGTTGACACCGCCGCTGTCGGAAGCAGAACGCGGGCACCAGGAAAAAACGATCTATCTGCGAGCCGACTCGCCGATCCCGCCGGAACCCGCGGGCACAGAAATCTACAGCCAAGCTGAAGCAAACGGCAAACTGCTGGGGAAGGCGGGCTATCTCGCGCTCGTATCCGCTGCGAACACCCCGCCCGGGACGAGGTTCGGCGGTGTCGAGCTGTTCAGGGGCACCGTCAAGCCACGGCTCGCGTTCCTGGCCGCGACGCCGGATCTGACCCACGTTGTGATGCGTGCCGATGGAATCAGCCTGACCTCCGAAGCCCCGTCCGCGCCTGGCCTCTACGAGTGGTCCGCCGGAAAGCTGCGCTTGGTGAGCGTGCTTCCCTCTGGTCAGGCGGCCCCAGCCGTGCACACGGACATCGCATCCGAGGAATTCTCGGAAGGGACGGGCAACCAACGCCTTACGAACCTCAGGCACGCTCTCTCCAGCGACGGCTCGCGGGTATTCTGGACCGTCTTCCCGCCCAACAAGAACCAGCTCGCAGTCGGGCGCCTCTACATGCGCGACACGACCAGAGGCGAAACGGTCCAGATCGATGCCCCCGAAAACGGGATCGCCCAGGAAGGACTGCCCGAAGCGACGTTCCAGTACGCGAGCGCCGACGGGTCGAAGGTGTTCTTCACCGACCAACATCGCCTGACTGCGAACTCAACGGCGCGCGTGGGCGCTCCAGACCTGTATGTATGCGAAATCGGCGAAGTTGGGGGCAAACTCGCCTGCCAGCTCACAGATCTGACCGCAAACCCGAACACAGGCGAAGCGGGCGGGGTCCAGGGCATCGTGAGCGGTGCCTCCGAAGATGGAACGTACGTGTACCTCGTCGCCAAGGGCGCTTTCGCGCCTGGGGCGGAAGCCGGGGCCGACAATCTCTATGTGCTCCACGACACGGGTACCGAATGGACAAGAAAATTCATTGCCACTCTGTCCAGTGAAGACTCCCCCGATTGGGGACACCCGAACAAAGGCAATCCGGCCGGGACGCTCTCCCTGTCGGCGCGGGTCGCTCCACATGGCCACTACCTGGCGTTTATGTCGAATCGGCGCCTGACCGGATACGACAACACCGATGTCAACGGAGAAGTCGCCGACGAGGAGGTCTTCCTCTACAGCGCAAACACCGAAACCGTGTCCTGCGTGTCCTGCAACCCGACCGGCGCAAGGCCACGGGGTGTGCTGGATACCCAACTCACGGGCGAAGGAGAAGGCCTGCTCGTAGATCAGTCGCAGATCTGGCGGGGAGAAGAAGTCGACCACTGGCTCGCCGGAAGCATCGCCGGCTGGACAACGATCAGCACCAAGGATGGCCCGTATCCATCGCGGAACCTGTCCGACAGCGGTCGTCTCTTCTTCAACAGCGCCGACGCGATCGTACCGGAGGCTACCGCCACGAGGCGCGAGATCATCGTCCCCGGAAGCGAACCGGTTAGGGCGGGCGTCGCGAACGTCTACGAGTTCGAGCCGAACGGTGTCGGCAGCTGTCACTCCGAACACGGCTGCATCGCTCTGCTCTCGTCGGGCACATCCGAACAGGAATCCGCATTCCTGGACGCGAGCGCCAACGGCGGCAACGTGTTCATCTTGACCGCCGCGAAGCTGCTTGCACAGGACACCGACACGAGCTACGACATCTACGACGCTCGCGAATGCACCGAAGCCTCGCCCTGTCTATCCGAACCCCCCTCGTCAAAACCGCCATGCGAAAGCACCAACTCGTGCCGAGGCGAAGCGCCGGTGCCGCCTGGCTTCGGGACTCCCGCGAGCTCGACATTCACTGGGCCCGCGCCGAAACCGCACGTGATCGAAAACAGCGAAGTGCTCCACGTCAAAGAAAAAGGCCTCAGCAGCGCGCAGAAGCTCGCGAAAGCGCTGGCGAGCTGCCGGAAGCAGCCGCACAAGACGAAAGCCCAGAAGAAGAAACGTTCTGGCTGTGAAGCGCAGGCTCGGAAGAAATATGGGCCGAAGAAAGCCAAGAAAGCCACACACGCCAAGCCGAGGGGCAAGTGATGCGCCGGCAGTCGAGATCGACTATTCGGGGCATGCGCATCGGGCTGCTGTCCTGCGCGATTGTACTGATCTCCGCGCTCGCCGCGGCGCCGGCCTCGGCGAAGACAGCGTACTGGCACCTTTCATCGGGCACGGCGCCGACGAACCTGACCCCCGGCGGCAAAGGCAAAGTGATCGCCACCGTGGTCAACCTCGGGGACGAAGTGACGAGCGGCACGATCACGGTCGTTGACAAGTTGCCCGAAGGGCTCACGGCGACCACCGCCGTAGGCCAGCTCGCGAATGAGACCGGAGAACTCTTCGAATGTGCGGTCATGACAGCGCGGGAAGTCGTATGCCACGACAGCGCGTTCCGTCTCGATCCGTCGACGGGACTCAAGATTACCGTCAACGTCGACGTCGGCCAGGAAGTGCTCGGGAACAACCGCGTTGAGGCTTCAGGAGGCAAAGCCGAACCAGCAGCCCTCGAACGGCCCGTCAGGCTCAACGCGGCGACTGCGCCGTATGAAGTCGAACGGTACGAATTCAAGCCCGAAGAAGAGCTGGGTTCGGCCGACCAGCAGGCCGGCTCGCACCCGTTCCAGCTGACCACGGCGTTTGGGCTGAGCCAGACCGGCAAGCAGGAACCGGTCGCGCTCACAAAGGAACTGCAGTTCAGCCTTCCGCCGGGATTGATCGGCAACCCGCAGTCGACGCCGAGGTGCAGCGAAGCCGACTTCAGCTCCTACGTCGGGGTCAAGAACCTCTGCCCGACCGACACCGTGGTCGGCGTCGCCGAGGTGACGATCGAAGAACCCAAGAACTTCAACACAGGTCCCGAGGCTCGCACCGTGCCCGTGTTCAACCTGGAGCCCGCCGAAGGCGAACCGGCGCGGTTCGGCTTGGAGGTTCTCAAAGATCCGGTTGTGCTCGAGACCTCGGTCCGCACCGGCAGCGACTACGGCGTAACGGTCATAGCCAAGAGCAGCAGCCAGACGGCCGGCCTGATCTCCAGCGTCGTGAGCATCTGGGGCGTGCCGGGCGACCCGCGGCACAACGCTGCGCGCGGATGGAAGTGCGTCGAAGCGCTCGAAAGCCTGGAATGCAAGAAGCAGCAGGAAGAAGAAGAAGAAGCGCAGAAAGCGGCGAAAGAAAAAGGCGAAGAACCAAAGCCGTTCCTGGTTCTTCCGACCACCTGTGCTACCCCTCTGAAGTCCCCGATGCGGGCGCGGTCGTGGGTACCGGGTGCGCCATTGCTGCCGCCGGTGGAATCGGAATTCGAAGAGAGCTTCAGCGGCTGCCTGTCACTGCCGTTCGCACCGCTCCTCGCCGGACGAGAAACCGAACCGGGCGTACGCCAACCTGGGGTGGAACCCTACACCGAAGCCGGGGGCAAACCGGCGAAACTGGAAGCCGGAAGCACGCCGGCAGGACTGACGGTCCGCGTCACCGTGCCGCAGCCCGAAACCGACACGGGTCTCGCTGAGTCGGCCACGAAGGAAACAACGGTCGCGCTCCCCGAAGGCGTCCAGCTGAACCCCGGCGCGGCCAACGGCCTGGAAGCGTGCACCGCCCTTCAGATGGGCTTCCTCGGCGCATCTGAACCGACGCAGACGCTCAACAACCAGTTCTCGCCCGAAGAATCCCTCTGCGAAGGACAGGCCAAGGGCTCGAAGGTCGGCACGATCTCGATCGTCTCCCCCGACCTGGAAGAACCGCTGACCGGCTTCGTCTACCTCGCGAGTGAGGGAACCAACCCGTTCGAACCGCCGCTCGTGCTCTACGTGGATGCCTTCAACAAGAAGTCGGGCGTCCGCGTGAAGCTCGCCGGCAAGGTCACGCCCAACCCGGTGACCGGCCAGCTCGTCTCGACGTTCGAAAACACGCCGCCGGTGCCGTTCTCGGAACTGATCTTCAGCTTCTTCAGCGGCGGGCGCGCGTCGATCTCCACGCCACCGCTGTGCGGCGGCTACACGACCACCTCCTCGTTCGTGCCGTGGTCGGGGAACGCTCCCGCGACGCCCTCGGCCACCTTCCCGATCACGAGCTCCTGTTCGGCGTCCAACCCGCAGCCTTTCGCCCCGGGCTTCTCGGCCGGCGCCAACAACCTCCAGGCCGGCGGCTTCACCTCGTTTGCGCTGACGCTCGGCATCCCCGACGGCAGCCAGGCGCTGACCGGGCTCTCGACGCACCTGCCGCCCGGCATGGCCGCGATGCTGTCCTCGGTCACGCCCTGCCCGATCGCCCAGGCGGACGCCGCCCAATGCGGCCCTGAAAGCCTCGTCGGCCACTCCACCTCGATCACGGGCCTGGGCTCGCAGCCGTTCACGCTGCCGGGCAGCGTGTACCTGACCGGCCCGTATGACGGCGCGCCGTTCGGCCTGTCCGTTGCCACCCCCGCGGTCGCAGGCCCGTTCAACCTCGGCAACGTCATCGCCAACTCAACGATCGAAGTCGACCCCAACACCGCCGCGGTGACCGTCACGGCGAGGGAAACGCGCATCCTCGACCCGCGCGGCGCGACCACGGTCGCCAGCAGCCCGCTGCCCACGATCATCAAAGGCGTGCCGGTGGCGCTCAAAGCGATCAACGTCACCGTCGACCGCCCCAACTTCCAGTTCAACCCGACCAACTGCGGACCGCTGGCGATCACCGGCGCGCTCGCCGGCTCCCAGGGCGCGCTCGTTCCGATCTCCACGCACTACCAGGTCGCCAACTGCGAAAACCTTCCGTTTGGGCCGAAGCTGACCGCCGCCACCAACGGAACGGCCAGCAAAGTCAACGGCACCAACCTCAACGTCACCGTCACCTCGGCCGGGCTGGGACAGGCGAACATCGCAAAAGTCTTCCTGCAGCTTCCGGCAGCGCTGCCCTCGCGCCTGACGACGATCCAGAAAGCGTGCCCGGACACGGTCTTCAACGCCAACCCGGCGACGTGCGACGAAGGTTCCCTGATCGGGCACGCGACGATCCACACGCCGGTGCTGAAGGGTCCGCTGACCGGACCCGCCTATCTCGTCTCGCACGGCAACGCCGCCTTCCCGGACGTCGAGTTCGTGCTTCAGGGCGAAGGCATCCTGCTGGTCCTCGACGGCAAGACCGACATCAAAAAAGGCATCACCTACTCGCGCTTCGAAGCCGCGCCCGACGCGCCGTTCACGACCTTCGAAACCACGCTGCCCGCCGGCCCGCACTCGGCGCTGACGGCCTACACGCCAGCCACGCCGTACAACGTCTGCAAAACGAATCTCGAAATGCCCACCGAAATCACCGGCCAGAACGGCGCGGTGATCAAACGGATCACGAAAATCGCCGTCCAGAACTGCGGCGCCGTGCTCAGCTCCAAAGAAACGGCCCTGCAGAAGGCGCTGAAGGCGTGCAAGAAGAAGTACGCCAAGAACAAGAAGAAGCGCCAGAAATGCGAAGCGGCCGCGCGCAAGAAGTACGCGCCCAAGAAGAAGAAAGCCGCCAAAAAGAAAAAATAAGACGGCTGGTCGCGGCTCGCGCCGGACCATACAGCTGGCGCACAGGGGGCTAGAGGATCGCCGTGCGAGCCATCGGAGCGGCCGGCTGCGGGACGCGGTGGGCCCCTCATCGGGGCATGCGACACGGCCTGGCGGCGCTTGGCGCCGCGCGGACGCCGCGCCGGCGACTGTCGGCTGGCTTGACGCGGCAGCCCATTTATGTTTGCGGCTACGAGAAGCGGGTAACTGGCCGACATCGGCCAGGCCCAGGGGGTCACGGCTGGCTGCCGCCGGGGAAACAGCGGGATCGGCGGACCAGGTACCCAGACTCAAGACATGGAGGGAACGATGGGACGGATGCGAACGAAGGGGGTCGGCCTCGCGGCCGGCATTCGAAGGTCCGCGGTCACCGGGGCGGCTCTGGCCGCGGCTGCGCTGCTGGGCGGCCTCCTCGCCGCGGCGCCGGCCTCGGCCGCGCTGAGGCACGATCTGCAGCGCTTCAGCGACTGTCCGCTGACCGACCCGACGGTGGTCAAGTGCGTCTACTCGACCACGACCAGCGGGGAATTCGTGATCGGCAACAGCGCGGTGCCGATCAACCAGACCGTCACGATCCAGGCCGGGCTCAAACCGCTCGGCATCCTGGTGCCCGCGGCCGACGGCAACACGCTCTCGAAAACGCCGCTGCAGGTCCCGGGCGGCCTCGTGGGGATCGAACTGCTGGGTAACTTCACCGAAGTCACCGCCACCGCGGAACTCGCCGGCCAGGCGCAGATCAGCACGTCCGTCGCGCTGCCGCTGAAGGTCAAACTCGACAACCTCGCGCTCGGGGGCGGATGCTATCTGGGCTCGGAATCCGAACCGCTGTCGCTGCACCTCATCTACGGGGAAACGAGTCCGCCCCCGCCCAACAAACCGATCAGCGGAAAAGTGGTGATCACGACCAAGGACGGCCAGATCCTGACCCTCGCGGGAACGCTGGTGGACAACTCCTTCGCCGCGCCGGGCGCCAACGGCTGCACGCTGCTACCGCTTGTCGGCGACCTCGCCGTCAACACGAAGGAGGGGCTGCCGGCCGCCGCTGGCAAGAACACCGCGATCATGAGCGGCGTGACCGAAGAGGTCAGCTCCTCCGAGGTCACCGCGGTGCTGCCGCTGCCAGAGCTCGGCCGTTGCCAGAAGCTCGAAGGCGTGCTTGAAGGCGGGCCCCACGGCAAGTTCTCCAACAGCTCCTGCACGATCCTGAGCGGAGGCTCAGGGAAATACGAATTCGTGCCGGGACCCGGAGCGAAAGACAAGTTCTCCGGGGTCACGAAAGGCGTGACGCTCGAAAGCGTCGGCAAAGTGACGGTCAAGTGCGCGGCGAGCAGCAGCACGGGCGAATACACCGGCGCGAAGACCGAGACGGCGAGCATCACGCTCACCGGCTGCACGACGGGGCCGAAAACCAAATCCGTCAGCTGCCAGAGCAGCGGCGCGGCCGCCGGCGAAATCAAGTCCGAACCGCTCGCCGGGAGCATCGACTTCATCAAAGAGAACGAAGTGCCCGAAAAACCCGAAGTGGGGCTCGACCTGAAGGCGGCCTCGGGGTCGAACCTGGTCGCGTTCGAATGTGCCGGCGTCTCCACCTCGGTGTCCGGTTCGGTGATAGCGCCGCTCACGGCCGTGGACAAGATGGCCACCTCGTTCAAAGTGGCCGCCAAGGAGTCCGGCGGCATTCAGTCCTTCGAAGCCTTCGAAGAAGGCGCGAAGGACACGCTCAGCCTCGGGGCTGAAGCGGCCGGGCTGACGGCGAGCAGCACGCAGACCAACGAAGAACCGCTTGAGGTCAAAGCGGAAGCGTAGTTCGCGCGGGCATCGGCTGAGACGGCTGACGGCGGCGTCCACGGGGTCCGGTGCGGGCCCCGTGCGGCGCCGTCGCTCAGCCCGGCTCGTTCGCCAGCGAGCGCCACAGATAGCGGCAGGCCAGTGTGCGGTGCGGGCGCCAGGGTTGCGCGATCGCGTCCATCGTGTCGGGGTCCGGCAGCTCCGGCAGCCGGTAGGCGCGTTCCATCGCCCGGCGGATGCCGAGATCCCCCACCGGCAGCACGTCCGGGCGCTCTAGGTGGAACATCAGGAACATCTGCGCGCTCCACAGCCCGAGGCCCTTGACCGCGACGAGCTCGGCCACGACCTGCTCGTCTCCCAGCTCGTCCAGGCGCTCGAGCTCGAGCTCGCCGCTGATCACGTGCTCGGCCAGCGAGCGCAGGTAGCTGACCTTCGCCCGCGACAGCCCGGCCGCGGCGCGCAGCTCTTCCGGCTCGTCGGCGAGGATCTCCTGCGGCGTGGGCGGACGGTCCTCGAAGCGCGCGGTGAGGCGGCCGTAGATCGTGCGCGCGGCGGCGACCGAGAGCTGCTGGCCGGCGATCGTGCGCACGAGCGCGCCGTAGTCGTCGTCCCGGTCAGGGCGCCCCGTGCGCGAGTCGCCGAGCGGGCCCACCGACTCGATCAGCGCGGCCAGCACCGTGTCGGAGGAGCGCAGGTGGGCGACGCCGGCGTCCCGGGCCACGCCGAACCTACGGCGCCGGCGCGGTCTCGAGTGCCACGGGCTCCCCGTCGAGCGCGTTCAGCGCGCGTGGCAGCGACATCGACAGGCAGGTGAAGCTGGGCGTGTCGCGCACCGTGTAGCGCGAGGCCTCGGTCGTGCGCAGGCGCTGCACGAGGTCCAGGAACATGCCCACGTCGTCGGTGTCGAAGGCGACCACGAACTCCTGGTCGTCGAGGCCGAAGGAGTACGTCGTGTGGTTGTCGACGCCCGGGTATTCGCGCCCGACGGCGATGTGCCCCTGCATGATCCGCCAGCGCTCCTCGGCTGGAAGCGCGTACCACTCGCGCGACTTCACGAACGGGTAGACGAACACATACTTGCCTTTGAAGCCGCGGACCACCACGCGTTCGTCCTCGGAGTATTCCGAGCTCTTGCGCATACCCAGGTAGGAGTAGGGAATCTGGGCCCACTGCATCAGCCCGCTCTGGGAGAGCACCACGTGGAACTCGTGGATGCGCTGCAGGTTCTCCGCCTCGGCGACGAGCAGCAGCTCCGCATCGCCGCGCGTGCCCACGAGCGAGAACGCCTGCAGCAGGTGCCCGTCGGCGAAGTCCTCGCACGCGGCCATGAACTCCTGCTTGTGGCGCTCGCGCTCCTCGCCGCTCAGGCGCCGCCAGGCGGGGTCGACCTTCAGGAAGGTGTACTTGACGAATCGACGAGCGCTCATGCGGGGATTATCGCAGCCACGCTCGGCCGCCGTTGGGATGACGATGAGCTCGACCCCCGCTCCGGCGCGCCGACCGGCAGGCGCAACGGCTAGGATCAACCCGTGCGGATCGCACTGCTGTCGCCGTACTCGTGGACGTATCCAGGTGGCGTCACGCGCCACATCGAGGCGCTCGCCCGCGAGCTGGCCGTCGCGGGCCAGGAGACCCGCGTCCTCGCTCCGTTCGACCCCGACGACGCGCTCGCGCGGCGCACGCACCGCGGTGCGCGACCGCAGGCGCGCGAGGTCCCGCCCGGCTTCGTCTCGCTCGGGCGCACGTTCGGCCTTCCCGCCAACGGCGCGGTGTCCAACATGGCGCTCACGCCCCACGCGGTCCAGGCGATGCGGCGCGAGCTGCGCGGCGGCGGCTACGACGTCCTGCACATCCACGAGCCGGTCGTGCCGACCGTCTCCTGGGATGCTCTGTGCAGCCTCGGGGAGCTGCCGCTCGTGGGCACGTTCCACACCTACTCCGAGAACGTCCTCACCAACGGCATTGCGGCGGTCGGCCTGGGCGGGCGGCGGCGGATGAACCGCCTACACGTCCGCATCGCGGTCTCCGAGGCGGCCGCCTGGACCGCCAGGCGCTTCTACGGCGGGCGCTACCGGATCATTCCCAACGGCGTGGACCTGCTGGGCGAGCGAGAGCCCCCGCGCGAGGACGCGGCGCACGGGGAGCGGGCACCGCTGCGCATCCTGTTCATCGGGCAGGCGGTCGAGCGCAAGGGCCTGCCGGTGCTGCTGCGAGCGTTCGAGGCGCTGCGCGACCAGATCCCGGCCACGCTCACGCTCGTCGGCGCGAGCGCGCCGGAGGTCGCGCACATGATGCTCGACGACCGCGGCGTCAGCGCCCTCGGCAAGGTCTCCGAGGAGCGCAAGCTCGCCGCGCTGGCGCGCGCGGACGTCGTCTGTGCCCCCTCGTTGCACGGCGAGAGCTTCGGCATGGTCCTCACCGAGGCGTTCGCCGCCGGAGCCGCGGTAGTCGCCTCGGACATCCCGGGCTATCGCGACGTGCTGCGCGACGGGGTGGACGGCCTGCTCGTGCCGCCCGGTGACGCGCTCGCGCTAGCCGAGGCGCTGCGGCGGCTCGCGCTGGAGCGACCGCTGCGCGAGCGGATGGCCCGCGCCGCGAGCGAGCGCGCCGAGCGCTTCGCCTGGCCACGCGTGGCCGACGAGGTCCTGCACTGCTACGAGCAGGCGCTGCGCGTCGGGGTGCCGGCCACGCGCACCGGACGCCTGGCCGTGCGCTACGGCCTCGCGCCCGCAGACCTCAAGCCGCGCATCCCCGCCGAACGGCTGCCGAGCCTGCGCAGCGAGGGCCCACGCCCGGTCGCGGCGCCCGGCGGGCGCACCCCCCGGGCGCTGCGCAGTGGTGCGCTGGCGCTCGCCTGCGTGAGCGGGATCGCGCTCGCGCTGCTCGCGCTCGCCCACATCGGCCTGGATCGGGTCGCCGCGAGCCTGCTCGCGTCGAAGCCCGGGCTCGTCGCGGCCGGGCTTGGCCTGATGTGCGCCTCGATGTTCGCACGCGCGATCGCCTGGCACGCGATCCTCGTGGCCGCGCCCACGTGGCGGCGGGCCAGACGCAGGGACGCGATGCAGGGCACGTTCATCGGCGTGCTGATGTCCTCCACGCTGCCCGCGCGGCTGGGCGAGCCCTCGCGCGCCCTGATCGTCGCGCGGCGCCTCGGCCGCGCCCGTGAGACGCTGCCCGTGGTGCTCGGCACGATGGTCTCCCAGACGCTGCTGAACCTGCTCGTGCTCGCGCTGCTCGGGATCGCGATGTTCTCGAGCGTGAACCCGCTCGACGGCCACCACGGAGCGCTGATAGCCGCGGCGCTGGCTCCGCTGGCCGCGCTGCTGCTGATGCTGCTGGCGCCCGCGCTCGTGCCCTCGGCGGCGATCTCGCGCTCGGCGCGCGTGGAGGCGCTGCGCAGCGGGCTGGCCCGCGCGCTGGCGCGCCTGCGCGACGGCCTGCGCATCTTCCGCCAGCCGCGCCAGGCGGCTCGCGCCGGCGCGATCCAGCTCACGGCCTGGGCGCTTCAGTGGATGAGCTGCTGGCTGCTGCTGATGGCTCTCGGGCTCGACGCCCGCGCCGGCGTCGCGGGCGCGGCCGCCGTGCTGTTCGCCGTCAACGCCACCGCCGTCGTGCCCGCCACGCCCGCCAACATCGGCGTCTTCCAGGCCGCCTGCGTGGCCGTGCTGGTGGGCGCCTACCACGTCTCCACGCCCGACGCGCTCGCCTACGGCATCGTGCTGCAGGCCGTCGAGATAGCCACCGCGGTGATCATGGGGCTGCCAGCGCTCGTCAACGAGGGGCTCTCCTGGAGGGAAGTGCGCCTGCGCACGATGCACGCCGCGCCGGTCACGCTCGGGCCGCTGCCGCTCGCCTCGACGACCGGCGGTGCCGGTGCGCCCAGCGCGGAGCTGTGAAGCTCAGGCGGTGACCGAGCCCGCGAGGGGCAGGCATCGCCGCGCGCACGGCGTATGGAGGAACGTGGCCGACGCCTATGTCTACATGCTGCGCTGCGCCGACGGATCGCTCTACACGGGCTGGAGCAGCGACGTGCAGCGGCGGCTGGCGCGACACCGCGAGGGGCGGGCCAGCAGGTACACGGCCAGCCGCCTGCCGGTCGAGCTCGCGCTCGTCGTGCCGATGGCCGACCGCGGCGCGGCGATGCGCGAGGAGGCTCGCATCAAGGCGCTCGGCCGCGGCGAGAAGCTCGCGCTGATCGCGGCCCGGACGGTCGCCGGTGAGCCGGCCGGCGGAGGGTGAGCACCGGATCGGCCGCGCGCTTGCGGCATGATGGGGGCATGGCTGGACGACCCCCCGCTGCGCGCAGCGTGAAGATCTCAGAGGACGAGCGCGGCGGCTGGTCCTCGGACCGGCCGCGCCGCGACGGCGCGCCTGCGCGTCCGGCCAACCTCGCCGTGCACTGTCGCGTGCTCGCCCCGGCCGACCGGCTGCGCTACTCCCCGGGCAGCCTGGTGATCGTGGCGGGCGCCTCGCGCAGCGAGCGCGACGCCTTCCTCGCACGCCTGATCGAGGATCGCTCCGCGCTGCTGTCGCTGGAGAAGGTGCGCGCCGTGCTCGCCGGGCGCGTCGGCGAGGAGCAGCTGCAGGAGCGCGCCCAGGAGCTCCTGCAGGCGGCCGTGGCCAAGCGGCTGCAGAATCGGGAGACCGTTGTGCTGGCCACGGACGGCCTGCGCCCGGAGCAGCGCGAGCCCTACGTGCGCCTGGCCGCTGCGCTGAAGCGCCCGCGCCACCTGATCCTGCTGGAGACCAGCCGCGACCAGGTCGCCGAGGAGGATCTCGCGCCGCTGAATGAGCTGCGCCGCGCGCTGGATGCGGGCGAGCTGGGCGGCGAGGGCTTCCAGACGGCGCTGCGGCTCGGCGGCGGCTCGGCGATAGAGGTCAAGCGCATCCTCTTCCGCCCGCCTCCGCGCGAGGAATAGAGCACCCGCCACCGCCGAGCTGGCCCGCCCGCGAGCACGCAGTCCGCTCGTGCAGGAAAGCGCTACATATTTCAGTCGCGCGCGCCAGCGGCCGATAGGCCAGCCGTGCCCCTGTCAACCGCTGCACACGCAGAGGCGAGCAGCGCTGCTCACCTCCGGGTTCACGGCCGCCCGCGGGCGGAGGCCTCCGAGGCCCGCCGGATCGACCCGCGCCTGGTCCGCGCCGAGCTGGCGAGGATGCGCGTGCAGCACCGGATCATCCTGCACGCACGCATGCACACGCAGAGCAGGGAGCACCGTTAGCCGCGGCCGCCACGATGAGCGCCACCAGCACCGTAAACGAGCTCACACCCGCCGTAGCGGGGGTTGCCGGCCGGCCGCAGCGGCTCGCGAGCAGCGCCTGGTGGGTCTACCTGCTGGCGATGGCGCTGCTCATGTTCGCCTACCTGCTGGCCCACGCGACCGGCCCGCAGTGGCTGGGCAGCGGCCCCGTCTACAACCTGATCGGCGGCTCGGCCGTCGTCGCGCTCCTGATCGGCGCCCGGCGCAACGCTCCGGGGCGCCACCGCCTGCCGTGGTACCTGCTGGCAGCCGGCCAGGGCCTGTTCCTGATCAGCAACATCATCTCCTACAACTACGAAAAGCTGTTCGGCACGGCGCTCCAAGTGCCGTCACTGGCCGACCCGTTCCACCTCGCGTTCTACCCGTTCTTCGTAGCCGGCATGCTGGTGCTGATCGGCAGGCGCGAGGAGCGCACCGACCGCGCCGCCCTGATCGACGCGCTGATCGTCACGCTCGCGCTCACTGTGCTGCTGTGGGTATACCTGATCGCCCCCTACGTCGACCAGCAGACACTGCCGCTGCTGCGCAGGCTGACCTCGGTGGCATACCCCGCGATGGACATCGCGGTCCTCGGCGTGCTCGCGCGCGTGGCCGCCGGCAGCCATCGACGCGAGCCGGCGTTCGTGTTCCTGCTAGCCGGCACCGTGATGCTGCTGCTCAGCGACGCGGTCTACAGCGCCAAGCTGCTGGACGGCGGCTACAGCATCGCCGGCGTGCTCGCATCGGGCTGGGCCGTGTTCTTCATCCTGCTCGGCACCTCCGCGCTGCACCCGTCGATGCGCGCGCTGTCCGAGCCCGGCCCCCATTCGGAGGTGCGTCTGACGCGGGCCCGGCTCGCGCTGCTGGCGTGCGCGAGCTTCACGGTGCCGCTCGTGATCGTCGTGCGCGAAGCGCTCGGCGAGCCGCTCGACATCTACGTGCTCGTCGGCGCCTCCGCGCTGATGTTCTCGCTGGTGCTGGTGCGCATGGCCGCGATCATGCAGCGCAGCGAAGAGGCCGCCGAGCGTGAGGCCGCGCTGCGCTCGCGGGCGCGGCTGTCCTCGCTGATCCGCAACGCCTCCGACGTGGTCTGCATCGTCGACCGCCACGCGGTCGTGCAGTTCATGAGCCCGTCGGTCGAGCGCATGTTCGGGCACCCCGCCGAACTGCTCGTGGGCCGGGGCCTGGCCGAGCTCGCCCATCCCGACGACGCGCCGCGCGTGCGCGGCTTCATCGCACAGATCGAGGCGCTGTCGGCGGGCGTGCCGAGCACGGCCGAATTCCGTCTGCGCAACTCCGAAGAGCGCTGGCTCGACGTCGAGACGCTCGGCACGAACCTGCTCGGCGAGGGCGAGATCGAGGGCATCGTGCTGAACATCCGCGACGTCAGCGAGCGCAAGTCCTTCCAGGCCGAGCTCGAGCACCAGGCCTTCCACGACACGCTCACCGGCCTGCCCAACCGGGCGCTGTTCCGCAACCGCGTCGAGCACGCGCTCGCCAGCCAGCGCCGCAACGGCCTGCCGGTGGCGGTGCTGTTCCTCGACGTGGACGACTTCAAGAACGTCAACGACAGCCTCGGCCACGCCGCGGGCGACGAGGTGCTGCGGGAGATCGGCCGTCGCCTGGAGGACTGCATGCGCCCGGTGGACACGGCCGCGCGCCTCGGCGGCGACGAGTTCGCGATCCTCATCCACGAAGCCGAGAGCGAGTTGAAGTCCGTCGAGATCGCCCAGCGGCTGATGGCCGTCGTGTCCGCCTCGATCCAGCTCAGCGGCCGCGCCGTCGCGATCGCCACCAGCGTCGGTATCGCCTTCAGCGACCAGGGCATGGTCTCCCCCCAGGACGCCGACGAGCTGCTGCGCAACGCCGACGCGGCGATGTACATGGCCAAGGAGAGCGGCAAGAGCCAGTACCGCATCTTCGAGCCTGAGATGCACGCGATCGCGCTCGCCCGGCTGGAACTGAAGTCCGACCTGCAGCGCGCGCTCGACGCGGGCGAGTTCACGCTTCGCTACCAGCCGATCATGGACCTCGAGCGGGGCGACATGGCCGGCATGGAGGCGCTCGTGCGCTGGGAGCACCCGGAGCGCGGCACGGTGGCGCCGCTGGAGTTCGTGCCGCTGCTGGAGGACACGGGCCTGATCGTTCAGGTCGGCCACCACGTGCTCACCGAGGCGTGCGCGTGGGCCGCCCACATGCAGCGGGAATGCCCGCGCGAGCCGCCGCTGTCGATGGCCGTCAACATCTCCGTATCGCAGCTGCAGCGCCCCGAGTTCGTCGAGGAGGTACGTCAGGTGGTGACCGAGTCGGAGATCGAGCCGGGCAGCCTCACGCTGGAGCTGACCGAGAGCGTGATGATGCAGGACATGGAGCTCAGCCTGCTGCGCCTGAACGCGCTGCGCGCGCTCGGCGTGAAACTCGCCATCGACGACTTCGGCACCGGCTACTCCTCGCTGAACTACGTCCGCCAGTTCCCGGTGGACATCCTCAAGATCGACCGCTCGTTCCTCGCCGATCGCAACCCGGAGGTCACCGAGCTGACCGCCGCGATCGTGCAGGTCGCGCGGATCTTCAACCTCAAGGCCGTCGCCGAGGGCATCGAGAGCACCAGCCAGCTCGAGCAGCTGCAGGGCATCAGCTGCGACTTCGGCCAGGGCTTCCACTTCGCCGAACCGCTCTCGGGCGAGGACATCCTGGCGATGGCCGCTGAGGGCCGGCGGGTCTCGGGGCGCGCAGGCGCGTCGTAGGTAGACAACGAGAACTCTGGTGCCGGGCTAAGAGCTCTCGCCGGCCATCGCCGGCTCATCCTCTGATTCGATCGCTCCGTCGGGTGGATCGTCGTCGTCCAGCTCCCCGAACAGCGAGGGGTCGCGCGCGGAGCCGCGGATCAGGTCGTCGGGCGAGCTCTCCTTCGGCAGCCGGCCCTGGCGCGTGCCGAAGTAGATCGCCTGAGGATGGTGGGCGACGAGCGCGAGCGTGGACTGCTCGGGCTCGGGCGCGTAACCGTCGGTGATGCTCATCCCGATCTGCTGCAGGTCGAGCAGCTCCTCGACCTTCAGGTGCTCGCTCTGCTCGGGCACTGCGGGGTAGCCCCAGGAGTAGCGGCGGCCCTGTGGCAGCGGTATGTCGAGCATGCGCCGGACCTCGTAGTGCAGCCACTCGGCCAGGCCCTCGGCGGTCTGCACGCCGAGCCCGTGCACGAAGAACTGCTCGGCGAACTCCCCTTCGGCCTCCAGCCTGGCCATCAGCTCGGTGACCTCGCCGCCAACCGTCACCGCCTGCACGGCGATCACGTCGAGCTCGGCCGGCGGTCTGCCCTCCACGGCGGGGCGGAAGAAGTCGGCCAGGCAGATGCGCTCGCCCTTCGGCTGGCGCGGGCAGACGAAGCGCGTGAGCTCGCGCTCGCGGTCCTCGGGGTCGAGCACCACGATCTCGTTGCCCAGCGCGTAGCAGGGGAAGAAGCCCAGCAGCACGCGCGGATGTAGGTAGTCCTGCTCGCGCCACATGCGCTCCAGGCGCGGGCGGAACTCATCGCGCAGCAGCGCCTGCCACTCCTCGCCCTTCTTGCCGCGGCCTCCCCAGTGCAGCTTGAACAGCACGTGCGTGTCGAGGTGGCGGTAGAGCTCGTCCATGTCGACCGGGATCTCGCGTACGCCCCAGAACGGCGGCGTGGGCACCGGCGCGTCGGTGCGCGCGGCCGAGCGGACCGAGTCGTCGGCGAAGTTCAGCTCCTCCTGGGGCTCCTCGCCCTTCTCGCGAAAGGCCCGCGCGCCGGTCCGGAGCTTCTCGACCAGCGACGCGCGCGCCTGCTCGTCGACCAGCTGGTCCATCACCGCCAGGCCCTCGAAGGCGTCCTTGCAGTAGAACACGCCCGGGTCGTACATCTCCTCGGACTCCTTGCCGCCAGGGAACAGCGCGCGGTAGCCGAACGCGCGGTTGATCGCCGCGCCGCCGATCAGCACGGGGTAGTCCAGGCCCTTGGCATGGAGCTCGGCGATGCAGGCGGGCATCTGCTTGGAGGTCGAGACCAGCAGCGCCGAGAGGCCGATGGCGGTGGCGTCGTGCTCGACGGCCGCGTCCACGATCGTCTGGACCGGCACCTGCTTGCCGAGGTCCACGACCGTGTAGCCGTTGTTGGTGAGGATCGTGTTGACGAGCGACTTGCCGATGTCGTGTACGTCGCCGAACACGGTCGCTAGCACCACGGTGCCCTTCGTGTAGCCCTCGATCTTGTCGAGGTACTTCTCCAGCTGCGCGACCGCGCGCTTCATCACCTCGGCCGACTGCAGCACGAACGGCAGGATCAGCTCGCCGGCGCCGAATTTGTCGCCGACCTCCTTCATCGCCGGCAGCAGCACCTCGTTGAGGGTGGGCACGGCGCCGATCTTCTCCACGCTGCGGTCGATCCAGTCCTCGACGCCGTCCCGGCGCCGGCGCAGGATGTGGAAGTGCAGCGCCTGCTCCGGCTCCATCCCCTCCGTCGGGTCGGCCGCGCCCTGCTCGGTGTCCTCCGCGCCCTTTGACTCGAAGTGGCCGATGAAGCGCTCCAGCGCGTCCTCGCGGCGGTTGAACACGAGGTCGTCCGCGAGCTCGCGCTCCTGCTCTGAGATCTCGCCGTAGGGGGTGATGTGGTTGGGGTTGACCATCGCCAGGTCCAGGCCGGCGTCCACGCAGTGGTGCAGGAACACCGAGTTCAGGACCGCGCGCGCCCCCGGCGAGACGCCGAAGGACACGTTCGAGACGCCGAGCGACGTCTTCACCCCCGGGATCTCCGCCTTGATCGCCCTGATGCCCGCGATCGTCTCCACGGCCGACGGGCGCCACTCCTCGTCTCCGGTTGTGAGCGTGAACGTCAGGCAGTCGAAGATCAGCAGCTCGGGGTCGAGCCCGTGCTCCTCGCAGCAGAGGTCGCGGATGCGCTTGGCGATCTCGACCTTGCGCGCGGCCGTCTTGGCCATGCCGACCTCGTCGATCGTCAGCGCGATCAGGGCCGCGCCGTGGGCCTGCGCGAGCGGCACCACGCGGTCGAGCTTCTCGCGGCCGGCCTCGAGGTTGACGGAGTTGACGATCGCGCGGCCGGGAATCTGCTGCAGCGCCCCTTCGATCACCTCCGGCTCGGTCGAGTCGATCTGGATCGGCGTCGGCTGGGTGAGCGAGATCTTCTTCGCGAGCACGCGCATCTGCTCGTCCTCGTCCTGGCGCTCGGTCAGCGCGACGCACAGGTCGAGCACGTGCGCGCCGCCGGACACCTGGTCCTCGGCGATCTGTACCAGCCCGTCGTAGTCGTCGGCCAGCAGCAGCTCCTTGGCCTTGCGCGACCCTTGCGAGTTGACGCGCTCGCCGACCATCGTCGGGCGCGGCTCCTGCACGAGCGGCGTGGCGGCGATCATCGAGGAGAGGTGCGGCTCGCGCGGGGCAGGACGCGGCGCGAGCGCGCGGCCGGCGACGCGCTCGGCGATCGCGGCGATGTGCGCGGGCGTGGTGCCGCAGCAGCCGCCCACGATGCCCACCCCGTAGCGCTCCACGAATTCCTGTAGCGCATCCGCGAGCGGCTCTGGCTGCTCGGGGAAGATCGTCTCGCCGTCGGGGCCCTGCAGCGGCAGCCCGGCGTTGGGGATGCAGGCGACCGGCACCGGGCAGTGCTCGCCGAGGAAGCGGATCGCGTCGCGCATGTCCTCCGGTCCGGTCGAGCAGTTCAGGCCGATCACCTCGACGTTCAGGGCCTCCAGCGTGGTGAGCACCGCCGAGATGTCCGTGCCCAGCAGCATCTTGCCGCCGTTGGGCAGCAGCGAGACCGACGTGTGGATCGGCAGCGTGCGCCCCGTCGCCTTAAACGCCGCCCGTGCGCCGAAGATCGCGGCCTTGACCTCGAGGATGTCCTGGGCGGTCTCGATGATCAGCAGATCCACACCCCCGTCGATCAGGCCGCCCGCCTGCTCGGCGAATACCTCGACGAGCTCGGCGAAGCGGATCTGGCCGAGCGTGGGGTCCTCGGACGCGGGGAGGTATCCGGTCGGGCCGATCGAACCCGCCACGAAGCGCTCCTCGCCGGCCGCGCGGCGCGCGATCTCCGCCGCCTTGGTGTTGATCTCCACCGTGTACTCGCCCAGGCCCCACTCCTCGAGCTTCAGCCGCGAGCCCTGGAAGGTGTCGGTCTCGAGAACCTCTGCGCCGGCCTCGAGCATCGAGGCGTGCACGCCCTCGATCACGTCGGGGCGGTTGAGCACCAGCGCCTCGTGGCACTTCCCGGCCAGCCCGCCGTAGTCCTCGCTGGTCAGCTCGAACTGCTCCAGCGTGGCGCCCATGCCGCCGTCGTAGACGACGACGCGGCTGTGGATGGCCTGCAGGTAATCACGCATACGGAAGCCAATGCTAGCCGTATAGGGGTGTGCACCCTCGCGGGCCCGGGCGCTAGCCTTGTCGAGATCCGGGGTCCTCGGCCGGTCCCCTCGGCGGGGGGGACGCGCCAGACAGAGGGAGGAGCGACATGGAAGCCAACAGCCGCGCGAGGGCCTGGGGGCTGTGCCTGATGGCGGCGGTCGCCATCGGCGCCATCAGCGCACAGGCAGCCGCAGCGCTGCCGGAAGTCGGGCGCTGCGTCGCCCAGGCCGGGACGGGCAAATACAAGGACGCCGGCTGCCGTGAAAAAGCCGGTGCGCTCACGAGCGAAAAAGCCTTCGAATGGAAGCGCAACCCGCTCAACGGCAAGTTCGCCGCGGTCGGCGGCAAAGCGGTCATCGAAACCGCCGAAGGAGTTGTACTGGAATGCGGCTCGGAGTCGGCCACCGGCGAATACCTCACGACCACCTCGACGAAAGCGGTCAAGAACGTCGTGATGGTGCTCGAAGACTGCCAGGTGCCGTTGCTGGGCGGGGCCTGCCACTCCCCGGGGGCCGAAGCCGGGCGGATCGTCTCCAACAAACTCAAAGGGAAGCTCGCCTACATCTCCGGCAAAGGGACGAAAACCCCGGTCGTCGGCCAGCTGCTTGCTCCCGAAGGCACAGGCGTCTTCCGCGAATGGGAATGCTTCGGAGGCGCGACCAGAATTCGTGAAGCGGCGGGTGCGGGCAAAGGCCACGCCACCGCGATCGCGGAGGTCGCCACGTTGAACACGATGAGCGCGACCCTCTCCGAGACCTACAAAGGCGCCAAAGGCGTCCAGGAATCGCAGCACATCGAAGGCAGCACCGCCCTCTACAACCTGGAAGCCTCGCTCAACGGCGGCACCGCGCAGCTCGCCGATCAGGCATTCGCCACCACCATCACCAACGAAGAAGCGCTGGAGATCAAGGCCTAGCCAGAGGGGCGCCTCAGCGCCCGCGCCGGGGGCCGGACTCCACGGGCAGCAAGGCCTGCAGACGGCAGGCCCTGCTGCCCTCCTCCCAGCGCGCTACTTGATGAACAGCATCTCCGCGTACTTCGGCAGCGGCCACAGGTCGTCCGCCACGAGCTTCTCCAGGCGGTCGGAGACCTCGCGCACGTCTTCCATCGCGGGGATCACACGGTCGCGCATGTAGGCCGCCCACTTGTGGGGGTTGTCGTCCGGCTGGTTGTCGGCGAGGTTGGCGTCCTCCAGCGCGCGCAGCGCGAAGTGCAGCTCCTTGACGACCGGCTCGATCTCCTCGATCAGCTCCGGCAGCCCGGTGGCCTGCAGTTCGGCGAGGTAGCGCGTGGCGGCCGGCAGCACCATCGTGCGCGCGATCATCGAGGCCGTCTCGGCCTCGATGTTGATCTTCACCGCGTACTGCTCGGTGAACACCTCCTCGCGCGCATCCAGCTCGCGTTTGCTGAGCACCTTGTACTTCTTGAACAGCGCCACCGTGCCTTTGTCGGTCAGCCACGGCAGCGCGTCCGGCGTGGTGCGCAGGTTGAACAGCCCGCGCTTCTCTGCTTCGCGGTGCCAGTCCTCGGAGTAGTTGTCGCCGTCGAAGACGACCCGCTTGTTCGCGGTCCAGCTCTCCTTGACGACCTTCGCGATCGCCTTCTCGAGCGTCGCGCCGGAGGCTTTCAGGGCCGTGCGCAGCTTGCCGGCGAGCTCGTCGATCGACTCCGCGACGATCGTGTTGAGCACCGTGTTGGGGAACGCCGGGGAGGAGCTCGAGCCGAGCGCCCTGAACTCGAACTTCTGGCCGGTGAACGCGAACGGGCTCGTGCGGTTGCGGTCGCCCCCGTGCAGCGGCAGCGGCGGCAGCACGGGCGTGCCCAGGCCGAGGATCGAGCCGGGCTTGGAGCTCTGCCCCTTGCCGGTTTCGATCGCCGCGTAGACCTTCTGCAGCTCCTCACCGAGGAAGATCGAGATGATCGCCGGCGGCGCCTCGTTGGCCCCGAGGCGGTGGTCCTGGCCGGCGCTGGCGATCGAGGCGCGCAGCAGCGCCTGGTGCTTGTTGACCGCCTGGATGACCGCCGTGCAGAAGAACAGGAACACCATGTTCTCGTGCGGGGTGTCGCCCGGGTCGAGCAGGTTCAGGCCGGTGTCGGTGCCCATCGACCAGTTGTTGTGCTTGCCCGATCCGTTGACGCCCGCGAACGGCTTCTCGTGCAGCAGGCACACGAGCCCGTAGCGCCGTGCGGTGTTCTGCATGACCTGCATCGTGAGCATCTGGTGGTCGGCGCCCACGTTGGAGTTCTCGAAGATCGGCGCGATCTCGTACTGGTTCGGCGCGACCTCGTTGTGGCGCGTCTTGACCGGCACGCCCAGCTTGGCCAGCTCGTGCTCGGTGTCGAGCATGCACGCGAGGATGCGCTCGGGGATCGAGCCGAAGTAGTGGTCGTCGAGCTCGTGTCCCTTCGCCGGCTTGGCGCCGAACAGCGTGCGCCCCGTGGTGAGCAGGTCAGGCCGTTCGAAGTAGTACTGCTCGTCGATCAGGAAGTACTCCTGCTCGCAGCCGATCGTCGTGAACACGCGCTTGGCGTCGCTCTCGCCGAGCAGCTCCAGCACACCAACCGCGGCGCCCGAGAGCGCGTCCATCGAGCGCAGCAGCGGGATCTTGTGGTCCAGCGCCTCACCCGTCCAGGACGTAAACGCGGTCGGGATGCACAGCAGCGCGCCGTTGGGGTTCTCGAGGATGAACGCCGGCGAGGTCGGATCCCAGGCGGTGTAGCCGCGCGCCTCGAACGTCGCGCGGATGCCCCCCGTGGGGAACGAGGACGCGTCGGGCTCGCCCTGGATCAGCTCCTTGCCGGAGAACTCTGCGATCGCGCTGCCGTCGCCCGCGGGCGCGTAGAAGGAGTCGTGCTTCTCCGCGGTCGAGCCGGTGAGCGGCTGGAACCAGTGCGTGTAGTGGGTGGCGCCGTGCTCCATGGCCCACTCCTTCATCGCCTGCGCGACGGCGTCGGCCAGCGAGGTGTCGAGCGCCTCTCCGCGCGCGAGCGTGCGCTGCAGCGCCTTGTATACGTGCTTGGGCAGGCGGTGGCGCTGGATCGCCGGGGAGAACACGTTCTCCCCGAACGGCTGGTTGCCCGGGAGCGTGAGGTCAAGCGAGCCGAGCGCGGCTCCGTTGGCGCTCCACTGCGCGGCGGTGACGTTGTGCTGACGGGTTCTGGGCATGGGTTGGGTCGAATCCTCCTGTGGACGGGTTAGCAGGCTGGCATCCGCGCGGCGGGCTCAGCCGTCGTAAGACTGCACGAACTCCCACGGGTGTGGGCGCAGGTCGAGCTCCTTGGCCTCGGAGCGCTTGTAGCTGATCCACTCCTCGATCAGATCGGCCGTGAAGACCTCGCCCTCGAGCAGGAAGCCGTGGTCGGCGGCCAGCGCGTCCATCGCCTCGCCGAGCGATCCCGGTACGTGGTCGATCGCGGCGAGCTCCTCGTCAGAGAGATCGAAGAGGTCGGTATCCACCGGCTTGCCGGGCTTCAAGCCTCGTTTGATCCCGTCGAGTCCCGCCATCAGCAGCGCGGAGAAGCCGAGGTAGGGGTTGGTGAGTGGGTCCGGTGGGCGGAACTCGATGCGCTTGGCCTTGGGCGAGGCGAGATACATCGGCACGCGCACGGCGGCCGAGCGGTTGCGCTGGGAGTGCACAAGGTTCACAGGTGCCTCGTATCCGGGGACCAGCCGACGGTAGCTGTTGGCGGTGGGGGCGCAGAAGGCCATCAGCGCCCGGCCGTGCTCGAGCACGCCCGCCACGTAGCTGAGCGCCAAGTCGCTAAGCAGCGCGTAGCCCTCAGCGTCGAACATCAGCGTGCTGCCGTCCTTCCAGAGGGACTGGTGGACGTGCATCCCGGAGCCGTTCTCCTCGAAGATCGGCTTCGGCAGGAAGGTGGCGCTCTTGCCGGCCACCCTGGCGACGTTCTTGACGACGTACTTGTGCAGCATCAGCGTGTCGGCCATCCGCAGCAGCGGCGCGAAACGCAGGTCGATCTCCCCCTGGCCGGGACCGCCCACCTCGTGGTGGTGGAACTCGCACTCGACGCCGAGCGCCTCGAGCGTGATCACCATCATCGCTCGCAGGTCGCCGAGCGTGTCCAATGGCGGCGTGGGGAAGTAGCCCTCCTGAGAGCGCGGGTGGTGACCGACGTTCGGGTTCTCGCTGCGCGTGCCGAAGCCCGAGCCGCGATTCCAGTAGGCCTCCGCCGTATCGACCTCGTAGAAGGCCTTGTGGGGCTGCTGGTCGAAGGCGACGTGGTCGAAGACGTAGAACTCGGCCTCGGGGCCGAAGTAGGCCGTGTCGGCGATCCCGGTCTCCGTCAGGTACCGCTCGGCCTTCTGCGCCACATGCCGTGGGTCGCGCGAGTAGGTCTCGCGAGTGATCGGGTCGACGACATTGCAGATGATCGAGAGGGTGCGCTCGTCGTAGAAGGGGTCGAGCACCGTCGTGGCGGCGTCGGGCATGAGCAGCATGTCCGACTCGGAGATCTGCTGAAAGCCACGGATCGAGGAGCCGTCGAAGCCCAGGCCGTCGCTGAAGGCGTCCTCGTCGAGGCTGCTCATCGAGAGGGTCATGTGCTGCCAGGTCCCGGGGACGTCGGTGAACTTGAAGTCGACCATGCGCACCCCGAGCTTCTCGGCCATCGCGAGCACGTCGGCGGCGCTCGGATCGCTGGTGCCGGCGAACTTCTCGATCGTCAGCGGCTCGCCACCGGAGACGAGGTCGCGGATTGCGCTCTGCTTCGACGGGGCGGACATGTGCGCTCGCTTTCTCCTCGGCTGGTAACGGTGATACACGCAGGTCGCTCGCCCGATCGGGCCGACGGCGCCGGGGTCGGACAGCCCAGGGCACACGCAGCCAAACCGGCGTGCGGAGCGTGGGCAATCGTAGTGGGAACGCCCGCTCGCTGGGCATCACCGCCTGGCGGAACCGCGACCGAGGCGTTTGGACACACGGCCAAACAGCGCCGCCGGGGCGCCGCCCGAGCGGGCGCCGTGGCGCTTTGCGTCCTATCCCTGGGGGCTAGATGGTTGATTCGACGGCCATGCAACCATCTAGGGGATCTTCGGGCCGGTGCCAACCCGCACCTTGCCCGTGCGCGGATCGACGTAGGTCTGGGGTGGCCTGCCCGCGATCGCCACCACGAAGGCGCCCTGCGGAGATTCACCGCCGGCGAGCGTGGCCTTGGCCTTGCCCGAGAGGCCTGCGGCGACCGCGAAGTGGACGACGTGGATGCCCGGCTTGACCGGAACGACGAGCCACCTGAACGTCTGCGTCTGGCCGTGAACGAGCGGTCCGAGCGCCCAGGTGTTGACGTAGGCGGTCTGGGCACTGCCGGGCTGGGTGACCTCCTGGCTCTCAACCGGGGGGCTGGCCTTGGCGCCGGGGCCCTGTTCGATCACCCACACCGGGCGCTTGCTCGCGGACAGCTGGGGGTACTTGGAGACGTATGTGAAGGAGTCCACGGTGACGGCCACGTTGGGCACCGTGCGCAGGCCCGCGTTGCGCACCGCCAGCAGGAAGATCGTCGGCCTCGCGATCACCTGCCTCAGCGGGAAGATCGCGCGCACCAGTTCGACGCGGAAGCTCGCGTTCGGTTCGCCCGCGTCCTGACGCGTGCCGCCGCAGCCGGCGAGCAGCACGCCGCCGCCCGCCAGCGCGCACGCCGCCAGCACCCCCGCCGAGGAGCGGGCCGCGGCCCGCGCGTGAGCGCCGCGCACCGGGCGCGGCAGGACACCGAGAGCTCTCCGCCTCCCCCTCACGATCGCGCCACGATACCAGCGCATACAGTTGGCGATGGCGCGCCGGGAGTGCATGGCGTAGAGTTCTGCGGGCATCGATCGCCACCCGAGGAGGGGTTCGCAGAGATGGTTCGCAGCGTAGCCGAACGGGCTTACTTCCCGGCGCGGAACCTGCTTGAGGAAGTCGGGGACATGATGATCCTCACGGGTCGCACGATCTCCTCCGCGCTGCGCCCGCCCTACCCCTACGGCGGGGAGTTCGTCTCGCAGTTCCTGTTCGCGCTGCGACTGTGCTGGTTCCCGCTGCTGATCTCGACCGTGGCGATCTGCTATGGCGCCCCAGGGCTGCAGGCGGCGAACTTCCTGACGATCTTCGGCGCGCTCGATCGCCTCGGCGGCTTCTTCGTGCTGGGCGCGGTCCGCGAGATCGGGCCGAGCGTGACGGCGATCGTGCTGGCCGGCGTGGCCGGCACCGCGATCACCGCCGACCTCGGGGCGCGCAAGGTGCGCGAGGAGCTCGACGCCCTGCAGGTGCTCGGCGTGGACCCCGTCAAGAACCTCGTCGTGCCGCGCTTCCTCGCGCTGATGGTGGCCACCGGGCTGTTCGACATCTACGCGCTGCTGTTCGGGATCTTCGGAGGGATCATCGCCGAGCTCGTCAACCACCAGCCGCTCGGGCCCTTCTGGGCGACGCTGTTCGCCAACGCCTCCACGACCGACCTGTGGGGGTCGGTGCTGAAGACCACGATCTACGGCGCGATCATCGCGATCGTCTGCTGCTACAAGGGCATGGCCGCCTCCGGCGGCGCCGAGGGCGTGGGGCGCGCGGTCAACGAGGCCGTCGTGCTGGCCTTCACGGCGATCTTCTCCTTCGACTACGTGTTCACGCAGACGCTCCTTGCCACCCACCCGCAGATCCTGGTGATCAAGTAATGGACGAGCTGCTTGCGATGCCGCGCGAATGGCTCGCGGCGACCGGCGAGATCGGCAGGTTCACCGGGAACATCGTGGGCGACGTCTACGGCCTGCGCGTGTTCCGCTTCTTCGGCGAGGCGCTGCGCCAGTGCGGCATCCTGATCGTCGGCTCGACCGCGATCATCTGGACGCTGATGTTCATCCTCGGCCTGCAGTGCGGGATCGAGGGCGCCTACTTCACCGCGGCGCAGGGCGCGCCGGCCTACTCGGGCGTGTTCACCGCGTGGTGCGACCTGCGCGAGATCACCCCCTACGCGTTCGGCTACATGATGGCCGCCAAGGTCGGCACGGGCATCGTCGCCGAGCTCGGCGCGATGCGGATCTCCGACGAGATCGACGCGCTCGAGGTGATGGGGATCAACTCGGTGACGTTCCTCTGCGCCACGCGGCTGCTCGCGGCATGGCTGGTGCTGCCGTTCATGTACCTCGCCGGGATCGGGGCGGCCTACCTGGCCTCCTACATAGCGGTCGTGCAGCAGATCGGCTATGTGTCCTCGGGCGGCTACTTCCTGATCTTCTGGCAGTTCCAGAACCCGACGGACTTCTTATACAGCATCATCAAGGCGATGTTCATGGCCACCGCGATCGTGCTCGTGGCCTGCTACTACGGCTACAACGCCAGCGGTGGTCCGGTCGGCGTGGGCAGGGCCACGGCGAAGTCGATGGTGCTGAACATCGTGCTCGTGCACATCATCGGCGCGCTCGGAACCCAGATCTTCTGGGGCGCCAATCCGCGCGCACCGATCGGGGGCTGAGCGGTGGCGCTCGAGGATGATGCGGGCCGCAGCTGGCCCGCGGATGAGGAGCAGCAGCAGCCGGCACCCGCGCCCGCGCCGGGCGCCGAGGCCGCCCAGCCGGCCGACGCGATCGAGTTCATCGACGTGCACAAGTCCTTCGGGCGCAACCACGTGCTGCGCGGGCTGAACATGGCGCTGCCGGAGGACAAGATCTCGATGATCATCGGCCCTTCGGGCACGGGCAAGTCGGTATGCATCAAGCACATCGTGGGGCTGCTCTATCCCGACCAGGGCGACGTGCTCGTGCACGGAGTGTCGGTGCCTAGCCTTCGCGACGCCGATCTGTTCGAGATGCGCAAGCAGTTCGGCGTCCTGTTCCAGGACGGGGCGCTGTTCGGCTCGATGAACCTCTATGACAACGTGGCGTTCCCGCTGCGCCAGCACACCGAGAAGGGAGACGATGAGATCGCCGAGATCGTCCACCGTCGCATGGGCGAGGTCGGCCTAGGGGGAGACGGGGCGAAGATGCCCGCCGAGCTCTCCGGCGGCATGCGCAAGCGGGCAGGGTTCGCTCGCGCGCTCGTGCTCGAACCCGACATCGTCCTCTTCGACGAGCCGGACTCGGGCCTGGATCCGGTGCGCACGGCGCTGCTGTGCGAGCTGATCAAGGAAGTCCACGCCGAGAACGGCGGCTGCTACGTGGTGATCACCCACGACATCATGAGCGCGCGGCGCGTGGCCGAGCACATCTCGGTGCTGTGGAAGGGCAAGATCGTGGAGACCGGTCCCGCGGAACAGCTGTTCGCCTCCGAAAACCCGTTCGTGCGCCAGTTCCTCGCCGGTGAGGCCGCCGGACCCCTCGGCATGGAGTGAGCGCCGCTTAGCGGGGCGCACGCCGGGGCTCAGCGACTAGCCTCACTGTGGTGAATAGCGGCAGGTATCTCGCCGCCCTGGCGGGCGGCGCCGCCAGGCGGCCGCGGGCGGTCCTGGCGATCGCGCTGGCGCTCGGCGTGGGCGCCGCCGCGCTCGCGCTCGGGCTGCACGCGAGTGCGGCCACCAGCACCCTGGTCTCCAGCTCCAGCAGCCAGTACCGGGCCACGCAGCGCTTCTACGCGGGCTTCGGCGAAGAGCCGATCGCGGTGCTGATCAAGGGCGACCTGCAGCAGCTCGTGCTGAGCTCGGACATCGATCGCGTGCTCGGCCTGGAGGGGTGCCTGTCGGGCAAGGTCCCCGCCAGCGCCCTGCCGCAGGAGGGAGGCGCGAGCGGGCCCTGCGGGCAGCTCGCGCGCGCCGGCACGGTGAAGGTCGTGCTGGGTCCCGGCACGTTCATCAACGAGGCGGCCAACCAGATCAACGAAGGCCTGGGCGCGCAGACGCGGCAGGCCGAAGCGCAGGCCCGCCAGGCCGAAGCGGTCGTCTATCGCGCCGCGCGCGCGCGCGGCCTGCCGGCGGCGCAGGCGCGCGCGCTCGGCCGCCAGGCGAGCCGCATCACGATCGCGCGGTTCCAGGAGGGGCTCGTCACACAGGCCCTGCAGTACGGCCTGACAGCGCGCCCCAGCATCGACGACCCCAACTTCGTGTCCGCGCTCGTGTTCGACTCCAGCAAGCCCGCCGGCACGCCCAAGCAGCGCTTCGCCTACCTGTTCCCCAGCCGCGACGCCGCGCTGATCTCGGTACGCATGAAGGCCGGCCTCAGCGAAGCGCAGCGCACGCGCACGATCGCGCTGATCCGTCAGGCGGTCGGCATGAGCCAGTGGCAGCTGACGCGCGGAGGAAGCTACGTGGTCACGGGCGTGCCCGTGATCGTGGCCGATCTGACGAGCTCGATCACGCACGCCTTCGAGCTGCTGATGGCGGTCGTCGTGCTCGTCATGGCCGCCACGCTCGGCCTGATCTTCAGCGGGCGCCCGCGCCTGCTGCCGCTGGGTCTGGCGCTGCTGGCCACCGCCCTGACCTTCGGCGCGCTGTCGCTCGTGGGCGCGTCGTTGACGATGGCCTCGGTCGCCGTGCTGCCCGTGCTCGTGGGGCTGGCGGTGGACTACGCGATCCAGTTCCAGTCGCGCGTGGGCGAGTCGCTGGCGCAGGCGTCCCCCGGGGACCCCCCGACGCCGGGCGCTCGGGCCGAGGCGATCGCACGCGCGGCCGAGCTCGGCGGGCCCACGATCCTCACGGCGGGCGTTGCGAGCGCGGCGGCGATGCTCGCGCTGCTGCTCTCGCCCGTGCCGATGGTCCGCGGCTTCGGTGCGCTGCTGATCGTCGGCGTGGCGATCGCGCTGGCCTGCGCGCTCACCGCGGGTGCGGCCACGATCGCGCTGGCTGGACGCGCGCGGGCGCCCGGCCTTCTCGCGGGCTCGCCCGCGAGCGCCCGGCTGGCCGCCGCATGGCGCGGGGCGCACGAGCTACTGCTCGACAACCCGCTCACGCGGCTGCTCTCCCGGGCCGCGCTCGTGGGCGCCGTGCGCCGCCCCGAGCGGGTGCTCTGCGTGGGCCTCGCGCTCGCTGTGCTCGGCTGGGGCCTGGACACGCAGACGCGCGTGGAGACGGACATCACCAAGCTCGTCCCGCAGAACCTCAGCTCGCTGCAGGGCCTCGGCGTGCTCGAGCGAGCCACGGGCGTGGGCGGGGAGATCGACCTGATGCTCACCGGCCGCAACCTCGCGAGCCCGTCCACGCTGGAATGGATGAGCGCCTACCAGGGCAGAGTGCTCGCGCGCTTCGGCTACAGCACCACGCGCGGGTGCGGCGCAGCGCGGCTGTGCCCGGCGTTCTCGCTGCCCGATCTCTTCCAGGGACAGGCGAGCGGCCAGGCATCTCGTGCGCGCCTCACCCAGGCCGAGGTCGCGGGCCTGCTCGACGAGATCCCGCCCTACTTCTCCCAGGACGTGATCACGCCCGACCGGCGCACCGCCACGCTCGCCTTCGGTATCCGCCTGATGAGCCTCTCCGAGCAGCAGCGCCTGATCGAAGCGATGCGCTCGAGCCTGCACCCCCCCGCGGGGGTGAGCGCGACGCTCGTCGGCCTGCCCGTGCTGGCGGCGCAGTCCGGCTCGCAGGTGGCCGACCCCTGGAGGCGGCTGGCGACGCTGCTGGTGGGCCTCGCGGCGGTGGCGCTCGTGCTGCTGCTCGCCTTCCGCGGCGACCGCCGGCGGGCGTTCACGCCGCTCGTGCCGATCGTCCTGGCCACCGGCTGGTCGGCGCTGATCCTGTTCGCGGTGCGCGTGCCGCTGAACCCGATGTCGGTGACCCTCGGAGCGCTCGTGATCGCGATCTCCACCGAGTTCAGCGTTCTGCTCTCTGAGCGCCACCGGCAGGAGCGGCTGGCCGGCCACGACACGATCGAGGCGCTGCGCCGCAGCTACCGGCGCACGGGTGCGGCGGTGGCGGCCTCGGGCGTGACCGCGACGGCGGGCTTCGGCGTGCTCGCGCTGTCGGACATCAGGATGCTGCGCGACTTCGGGCTGGTCACCCTGATCGACCTGTCCGTATCGCTGGTGGGCGTGCTCGTCGCCCTGCCCGCGGTGATCGTGCTGGCCGCGCGCGAGCGCCCGGCGCGGCTCCCGGGCCGTCTCGGCGGTCGCTTGCAGCGGGCGCTCGCCGCGCTGCGATCGGCGTCCGTGCGCCGGCGCCGGGCGGGCGGGCGCGTGGCCGGCCAGGGCTCGGAAGCGGCCCCGTCAGGACATGAGCGGGCCTAAGGGCCGATACGCTCGCGGCGCTCGCGGCGAGCCGGAGCTCGAGGGCGCGGTGCCCGCGCCGATCCTGCCCACCCAGCGCTACGGCCGCTACGTGGGCCTGCTCGCGCTCCTGATCCTGGTCCTGATCACGATCAACACGATCGTCACCAAACCCAACGGCGCCCGCGGCGTGCCGCCCGGCGCGCAGATGCCGTCGTTCGCCGTGCCGCTCGTGCAGAGCGGCCTCGTCGGCGCCGCCGATGTCGCCACCCGCCCCGACCAGGGCCTGGCCGGGCGGGTGCCCGCCTGCGAGCTGCGCGGGGCGGCGATCCTCAACCTGTGCGAGCACTACGAACGGGGGCCGGTCGTGCTCGCGCTGTTCGTCGACGGCGGCTCCTGCGCCGCGATCCTCGGCGACATGCAGGCGCTCGCGCCGGACTTCCCCGGCGTGCAGTTCCTCGCGGTGTCGATCAAAGGCGACCGCGGCCAGCTGCGCCACCTCGCCGCGCGCGGCGGCCTGAGATTTCCGATCGGCATCGACGAAACGGGCACGCTCGCGGCGCTCTACAGCCTTGCGACCTGCCCGCAGGTGACCTTCGCCTACCCCGGCGGCCGCGTGCAGAGCCCTGCGCTGCTGGCGCGACCGGCGCCGGCCACACTGCGCGCGCGCGTGGCGGCGCTCGTGGCGGCCTCGCGTGCCCGCGGCTGGAGGCCCGCCCCATGAGCCCGCCGGGCGAGGCGGGAACGGGCGCGGGCGCGCGCGGCGGACGCGAGCGGGACACGGACGCCGACACCGAGCGGCCCGGCGGGTCCCAGCTGCACGCGGGCTGGCGCGCGGCGGAGATCGAACAGGAGCTCCCCGCGCTGCGGCTGCTGGCCGTCGAGGTCGCGGTAGGCCGCAGCGGGCGGCTGACCGGCACCTCGCCGCCGGACATCGAGGCGCGCATGCGGGCGATGTCAAGCCGCTTCCGCGGCGCGCGCGCGGTGGCGCTGCGCCGCGAACCCGTGCCGGCCGCCTACAGGGTGTTCTTCCGCCACATCGGCATGGACCCCGACCTCGAGCGCACCCCGATCGAGGCGGCGGTGCTCGAGCGGATGCTGCGCGGCGGCTTCCCCACGGGCGGGCTGCTCGCGGACGTGCTGCTGTTGGCCTTGCTCGACACCGGCGTGCCGGTGTGGGCGCTGGACAGCACGTCGGTGGAGGGGCCGCTCGGCATTCGCGTGGCCGCCGACGGCGAGCGCCTCGGGCGCTCCTCCGCGGCACCGCTGCTGCCGAGCGGACGGCTGGTCGTGGCCGACGCGAGCACCCCGCTGGCCGTGCTGTTCGGAGAGCTCGCGCCGGGTCACGAGCCGCGCGCGCGTACGAGGAGCGTGCAGCTGTTCTCGGTGCTCGTCGGGGGGGTGCCCGACCTCTACGCCGAAGAGGCGCTGTGGGCCTGCCGGGCGGCGCTGGAGGCGTCCTGAGCGGCGCGCGCGAAGCGGCGCGGCGCGCCGGCGGGCACTGGTAGAATCCCGGCCTCCAGCCCTGCCGAGAGGAGACGGGCTTGCCGCAGCCAGAGCAGCAGCTGTTCGATCCGGTCGATCCACGTCAGGCAACCGCCCTGTTGGAGGATCGCGCCGCCGGCGACCGCGACCGTGGCGGTGGCGCCGGCCTCCTGCGGCGCGCAGGCGAGAGCGCGGCGCGCGACTCGCTGCGCGCGCAGATCGCGCACCTGGAGAGGGAGCTCTCGGCGATCGTGGCCGGGACCTTCCCGCACATCTCCCCCAGCGTCGACGGGGTCGGCGCTGCGACAGCGCGTTCCCGCGCGAGCGGCCCGACGCTGCTCGGCCTCGGCGAGCTCGAGCGCACGCGCGACACGCTCGCCGGTCGCGTGGGGGAGCTCAGGGCGCTCGCTGCCGCGCGCACGGAGTACGAGCGCCGTGCGCGCGAGCAGCTGCGGCGGATGAAGCTCGAACCGGGCCGCTACAGGTTCGTGCGGCTGCCTGTCAGCGACCTCGGCCAGGGCGGCTGCGGGGTCTGGGAGGTGCGGCCGCGCTTCGGCCTGATCGGCATGCTCGCCGGCTGGTGGCAGCTCAAGCTCTCGTCAGGGTGTCCGTTACCCAGGGGGTCGCGTTCCACGCGCGACCCCTCTCGGCGGAGCCGAGCATCGCCGCGAGCGTCCGGCGCTGACGCTCGGTCATCGAACCGATCGTCTTCTTCTCGGACATCGGGATCTGCGCGAGGAATTTGCGGCAGCGGGTCTGGCCCCAGCGGCGCTGGCTCATCAGCAGGTCGGCCACCGCCATGCTCTCGGCTTCCCAAGGGCATTCGAGGATCACCTCGGCGACCTCGATCTCGCCGGTCGCCACGCGCCGCTTGAGCTCCGCGCGGGCCAGGCGGACCTGGTTGGCGCGCTCGAGGGCGCGCATGTACTGAGGACCGGCCTGAGGACCGGCAGGGGCAATCGTCGCTGTCGCGTTCATATTGGGCACCCTCCCCGTTGCCCCCGCGAACCACTCGCGGGTCGGCAACATGCTGGCTCGAATTGTTGACCGATAGGCGTCCGCGATGGCCGTGCGACGTCCATCCGCGATGCGGCGCGGACCCATCACACGAAACCCCCCTATACCTTCGGATGGTGTGAGGCGAACCTCGAACGACCATGCAGAGCGCTCATGGAAGCTAGCCAGCGCCCGCCGCTCGGTCAACTGCACGGGTGCCGTTCGTACGCTAGAAGCGACCTTTTTTGTTGGCCTCGAGACTTGTGAAGATTTGGACAAGTGGCGGGCCGGCGCTCGGCGCGCGCGTCAGCGCGGCTCGGGTGCGGGCAGCGGGCCGTGCTCGGCCTCGAACTCCCGCTTGACGCGCGCGAAGGCCTCCAGCGCGCGCGCGATCGTGGCCTCGTCGTGGGTGGCCATCACGCTCGTGCGCAGCAGCGCACCCCCCGGCGGCACCGCCGGGTGCAGCGCCGTGTTGACGAACACGCCCGCGTCGTAGAGCGCCCGCCACAGCAGCGCCGCCTTCCAGTCGTCGCCCACCAGCACGGGCACGATCGGGGTGACGATCGAGTAGCGCCCATGCGTCCCTGCGGCGACGGAGGGGTCGCGGCGCAGGCCCGGCGCGTGCTCCTGAAGGCCCGCGTGCTCCGGCAGTATCTGCGGGGCGACGACCGCGAAGCCCAGCTCGTCCAGGCCGTCGCGCAGGCGCCAGGCGTTGTCGAGCACGCGCTCCAGCAGCGGCGGGCCATCCTCGGAGCGCAGCACGCGCAACGCGGCCAGCGCCGCGCCGACCGCGGCGGGGACGGCCGATGCCGTGAACAGGAACGCGCGCGAGGCGATGCGCAGGTAGTCGATCACGTCGTGGCTGCCGGCCAGGAAGCCGCCGCAGGAGGCCAGCGACTTGGAGAACGTGCCGATGCGCAGGTCGACCCGGTCGGCCACGCCCAGCAGTTCGGCGGTGCCCGCGCCCTGCACCCCGAGCACGCCCGCGCCGTGAGCCTCGTCGACCATCAGGCGCGCGCCGTAGCGCTCGCACAGGTCGCAGATCTCTACCAGCGGCGCGATGTCGCCCTCCATCGAGAAGACGCCGTCGACGACCACCAGTACGCCGCCGCCGTCGCCCTGCGCGCGCTGCAGCATCTTCTCCAGGCGGTCCAGGCGGTTGTGGCGGAAGACGCGCATCTTCGCCCGCGAGAGCAGGCAGCCGTCGAGGATCGAGGCGTGGTCGCCGGAATCCACGATCACCGTGTCGGAAGGCCCGAGCAGCGTGCCGAGCGCGCCGAGGTTCGCCTGGTGCCCGGTGCTGAAGACGAGCGCCTCCTCGGTATCCATCCATTCGGCGATCTCGCGCTCCAGGTCGAGATGCAGCGGGATCGTGCCGTTCAACAGGCGCGAGCCCGTGAGCCCGGTCCCGTAGCGGTGCAGCGCCTCCTCGGCCCCCTGCATGACGCGCTCGTCGCCGGTCAGGCCGAGGTAGTTGTTGGACCCGAGCATGATCCGCTCGGCGCCCTCCATCTCCACGACGGGCATCGCGGGCGAGGTCAGCACGTGGAAGTAGGGCAGCACGTCCGCTTCGCGCGCCGCGCGCAGCTGCTCCTCGCGCTCGTGGCCGCGGACCTTGGCGAAGACGTCTATCGATGTGGGCATATAGGGTGCTCGCCCGTGGGCGTGGAAGTCGGAGCGGTCTCGGGCGGCAGAGAGCTGAAGGCGTTCATCGACCTTCCCTTCCGCCTGCATGCTAACCACCCGCAGTGGGTGCCGCCGCTGAAGCTCGAGCGGCGTATTTTCCTGACCCGCAGGATGAACGCCTTCTTCTCGCACGGCGAGGCGCAGTACTTCCTCGCCCGCCGTGACGGACGCGTCGTGGGGCGCATCAGCGCACAGGTGAACCACGCCTTCAACGACCACCAGGGCAAGCGCTGGGGGTGGTTCGGGTTCCTCGAGCTCGAGGAGGACCTGGAGGCGCTGCAGGCGCTGCTGGACGCGGCCGGCGGATGGCTCGCGGCGCGGGGCTGCGAGCGGATGGTCGGCCCGGCCGACTTCTCGATGAACGACGAGAGCGGCGTGCTGATCGAGGGCTTCGACCTGCGCCCGATGATCCGCCAGCCGTGGCACCCCCCGTACTACCAGCAGCTGATGGAGGGTGCGGGCATGAGCAAGGCGATGGACCTGCTGATGTGGAACCTCGAGGTCTCAGATCGCGCCAAGGTGCTGCCGGTGATCTTCGAGCTCGCCGAGAAGGTCGAATCCGACCACGGGATCCGCGTGCGCCCGATGCGCCGGCTGAAGATGCGCAAGGAAATGGACGCCTTCGCCGAGGTCTACAACGCCGCCTGGGCGCAGAACTGGGACTTCGTGCCCTACTCCAAGAAGGATCTGGACGCGCTCGCGCAGGAGCTGCAGCTCGTGTTCGACAAGCACTGGGCGTTCATCGCCGAGCGCCTCGACACGGGCGAGGTGGTGGGGATGGCGATGACCTTCCCGGACATCAACCAGGTGCTCGCGAAGATGAACGGCCGGCTGCTCCCGTTCGGGTGGTGGCATTTCCTGAACAAGGGCCGGATAACCGACCGCGTGCGGGTCGGCTTTCTCGGGGTCAAGCCTGAGTACCAGCACACGGGGGTGGCCGCCAAGCTCTACGTCGAACACTTCAACGCCGCGGCCGTGCGGCCGCAGACGGGTGGCGAGATGGGCTGGATCCTCGAGACGAACATCGCGATGAACCGCGGCATGGAAGCGATGGGCGGCCGCGTGGTCAAGCGCTATCGGGTCTACGAGCGGCTGCTCGCGGCGGCCGAGGGCGAGGGGGTCTGAGGCGCCCTCTAGACTTCGCCGCGTGAGTCAGTCGGTGCAGCCCAGCCCGTCCGAGCCCCAGGAGCAGGGCGCCGCCGCGGGCGAGGCCGAGGAGGTGGACGGCGTGCCGGTGCTCCCGCGCGAGACGGGCCTCGTGCGGGCCCGGCGCCTGGCGCGGGGGGGTGCCCGCGAGCGCAGCCTCGGCCGCCAGGGGGGCGTGGCGATCCCGGCCGTGCAGGCGGCCGCGGTGGCCGCCGGGGGCTTCGTCGCGGGCGCAGCGGTGATCGGGCTGGTGCACCGCCGCCAGCGCAACTCGCCGGCCCTGGCCGGCGGCGGGCGAGCCGCGCGCGCGCTGGCCCGGGGCGGCGCGCGCAAGAGCGGGGGCGCCGCGGAGCTCGTGCAGATCGTCGGCAGCCGCACGCTGCTCGTTGACGTGCACCTGCTCGGCATCCCCGACACCGAGCACTGAGGGCGGCTGCGCTGCGCGACCTCGTCGAGCTGCGCGAGGAGGTCACCCCGACGGGCGCCTTCCGGCTGCCGCGGCGCACCGGCGCCGACGGGCTGCTGCGCAGGCGCGGCAGCGTGCTCGAGCGCCTGCTCCACCACGGCGAGGTGCCGGTGCTCGTGAGGGTCGCCCAGACGGCGCCTGACCGGGTGCTGTTCGGCGCCCGCTCTCCCACGCGCGCGGCGGCCGCCTACGGCATCCAGCGCATGCGCTTCGCGCTCGGCGTCGACGAGGACCTGCGCACCTTCCTGCGGGCCTTCAAGGGCGACCCGCTGATCGGCCGCTCGGTGCGCTGGCGTCCGTGGCTGCGGGTGGGGCGCCGTCCGGAGCCCTTCGAGGCGCTCGCCTGGGCGATCTGCGAGCAGCTGATCGAGTACCAGCGGGCGGCCGCGATCGAGCGGCGCATGGTCGCCGCGCTCGGGCGGCGCTGGGCCGACCCCCACGCTGGCGGGCGCGAATTGCGCGACATGCCGCCGGCGGCGGTGCTCGCGGCGACGGCGCCCGCGCTGCTGCAGTCGTTCGACCTCTCTGCCGGCCGCGCGCTCGCGCTCGTCCGCGTCGCCGCCGAGGTCGCGCGCGGTCGCCTGGACCTGCACGACCCCGAGCCAGAGTCGTGTTGGCGCCGGCTGCGCGCGATCCCGGGCGTGGGCTCCTGGACCGTGGAGATGCTCGCGTTGGGCGGCCAGGGTCGCCACGACCAGCTCCCCGCCGGCGACTTGAACCTGCTCAAGCTCGTCGGCAGGCTGATCAGCGGCGGCGACCCCTTCGCGCGCGCCAGCGAGCAGCAGGTGCGCGAGTTCTTCGCGCCGTATGGCCGCTGGGCGGGGCTCGCCGCGGCGCACATGGCGGCGGCCTGAGCGCCCACAGCTCAGCGTCTGCGCGTCGCGCCGAAGCGGCTCAGCGGCTGCGCGCGCGCCCGCGATCGCGCTCGATCAGCAGCGCGAACGTGGGGCACGCCTGGGCGGCGCGCACGGCATGTTCGACCTGCTCGCCCTCCAGCGGCGAGCCGTCGATCAGCGGGTAACCCCACTCGTCGAGCGTGATCCGCTCGGGCAGCAGCTCGGCGCACATGCCGTGGGCCTCGCATGCGATCGGGTTCACGCGCACGCTTTGGCTCACGAGCGCGACCCCCGCCTGCGCAGCGTGTCCTCGCTCACCGGCCGGTGCGGGAGGGGCAGCTCGGGCTCACGCGCGCAGGCCTCGCACGCGCCGTGCCGTGCGTGGTCGGCGAACTCCGCGTTGAACGTCTCCTGCGCGCTCAGCAGCAGGTTGACGGCGCCGTCGGGATGGCCGCAGGCACCGCGGCGCGCGGTCAGCGAGGCGAGACGTTCGATGCGCTGCGCCGCCTTCGCGCCGCCGGCGCCCGCGGCGACGGCCGCGATCGTGTCGGCGAGGGCGTCGAGGCCGTGCACGCAGGGGCCGCACTGGCGCGTGCTCTGGTTCGCCAGCCAGCGCGCCACGCGCGCGGTTTCGGCGACGGGGCAGGCGTGCTCGGAGAGCAGCAGCACCACGCCGGCGCCGAGCGTGGCGCCGTGCGGCGCGAGGTGTTCGTTGGACAGGGCCACCCCGCGCAGGTGCTCGGCGCCGATCCACGTGCCCGCGTAGCCGCCCAGCAGCGCGCCGCGCAGGCGGGCCGTCGCGCCGCCGCCGGCTTCGATCAGCGAGGCCAGCGAGGCGCCCTGCTCGATCTCGTAGACACCCGGGTGCACGACAGGTCCGGACAGCGTCACGAGCGCCGAGCCTGGCTGTGAGGGGGTGCCGAGCTGGCGGAACCACGACGCGCCGTGGCGTGCGATGAGCGCGATGTGCGCGAGCGTCTCGATGTTGTTGACGAGCGTGGGTCGGCGCTTGACACCCGCTTCGAAGGGCAGCGGCGGCGTGAAGGTCGGCTTGGCCGGACCTCCTCCCAGGTAGTTCACGAGCGCCGACTCCTGGCCGGCGACGTAGTGTCCGGGCACGATCACCAGGCGCATGCGCGGCGCGCCGCGCGAGCTCCCGGCATGGGCCTCGCGTTCTTCGATCGCGATCTGCACGCCGTCGACGCTCGCGCCGGCGAACTCGCACGCGCCGATGATCACCTCGTCCGCGCCCACGGCTTCGGCGGCCAGCGCGGCGCCGTCGAGGACGAGGTGGGGGAGCATCTCCAGCAGCGTGTGGTCCTTGAGGCTGGCGGGCTCGCCCTCGGCTCCGTTGGCGACCACGATCGCGCGCCCGCGGGCGCTGGCCACGGCGCGCATCTTGGTCGCGGTCGGGAAGCCCGCGCCGCCACGTCCCAGCAGTCCCGCCCTGGCGATCTCCTCGATCAGGTCCTCGGCCTGATCGCGTCCGCGCCTGCGCCCTCCCGCGCGCGGCGCCGGCGCGGGACCGTGTACGGCGAGGTGCTCGCGCAGGGTCATCGCGCCGTGCTCGGGTACGCCGCTGAGCAGCCGCGGCAGCGTCGAGGCCTGGCGCGTGGCTTCCGGCGCGGGCGCCTCGGCGGTGGGCGAGAGCGAGCCGCTCAACGTTCGCTCCCGGTCGAGCTGGAGGCGTGCGTGTGGCCGAGCAGCGAGCTGGGCGTGCCGGAACGGCGCGCCCATTCGGAGCCGAGCGGGCCTGACGGCAGCCACAGCACGAGGAACAGCGAGAACGCACCCGCGCCGCCGAGCGCCGCACCGCGACTGCGCAGGTTCTCCGGCCAGCCGCTGATGACCCGTGACAGCACCGCCGCGAGCACGACCAGCAGGCAGGCGATGCTCAGCGCCAGCAGCCACGTGGCTTTGACGTCGCTGCCGGTCCCGAGGCCGTGCAGCAACGCGATCGGCCAGCTCGCGTAGGTCAGCCAGTGGACTGCGCGCCACGTCGAGAAGCCCATCCGGACTCGCAGCATGCTCGTGATCGTGACCGCCAGCAGCAAGTCGAAGGAGATCGCGCCCAGGCCCAGCCAGAAGGGCCGGTATGAACCGGTGAACGGGATGATCGAGTCGGTCACGGCGATCGGGGCGAAGCTGTCGAGCACCGAGGTGAGGATGTGCAGCAGCAGGAACACCATCGCCAGCAGCGACACGTTGCGGTGCAGCGAGTCGATCACGAACCGCGGCCAGCGGGGCGAGCTGAAGCGCTGCACGTCGGCGACGCCGAGGGCGATCGCCGCCGTCAGCAGGATCAGCGCGACCGCACCCGTGGAGCGGGTCAGATACCAGTAGACGCTCGGCCCCGCGCTCGCCAGCGGGATCATGCCGCGAGCATCCTCTCGCCTGTTGCGGGCTCCGTCACCGGGCGATCGCCTGGGCGCTCCACCCCGGGGTCCGGCCGCGGCTCGTGCTGCGCGGGCCACCCGGCGAGCGTGCTCACCTGGCCGGCCGCGTCCACCAGGCGCGCGGGCAGCCCGAGCTCGGCAAGCCACGCCGGGGCCGCCTGCCCCCTGACGAGCGCCGCGGTCGTTGCGATGTTGGCGTCCGCGCAGCTGGCCGCGGCGACGCTCACGGTCCGCCACGTGGCGGCCACGGGCGTGCCGCTGCGGGGGTCGATGATGTGGTGCATCGTGTGCCCGGCGTGGCTCCAGCGCCGGACCGCCGTGCTCGACGTGGCCAGGCCGCCGCAGCCGATAGAGACCGTCTGGCCGGGAGCGGACGCGTCGCTGCGGTGATCGTCGGTCACGTGGATCTGCCATCCCTCCTGCGGCGCCGGGCCCGCGGTGGCGATGTCGCCACCCACGCCCACCAGGGCGCCGCAGCCACACTCCGCCGCGGCGGCGGCCGCGGCCCGGTCGGCGGCCCACGCTTTGGCGGTCGCGCCGAGATCCAGCTTCACTCCGCGCGGCACCCTCGCCGAGCTCCCGGCGCGGTCGAGCACGACCGCCTGCCAGCCGGGGCGCATCCGCGCGAGGATCTGCGGGGGCGCCTGCGGCTCACCCGTGGGCGGGGCCAGCAGGGCCCAGTCGCGGTCGTATCCGGCGAGCTCCAGCGCGTTGCCCACGGTCGGGTCGACGTCGCCGTCGGTCAGCGCGGCCGCGCGTAGCGCGAGCGCCAGCGCCTCCGCCAGGAGCGGCCCCACGCGCATCGGCCGCCCAGCGCCGGCGTTCAGCCGCGAGATCTCGGAGTCGGCCCGGAAACGGCTGCACGCGCGGTCGATCGCCGCGAGCTCGGCCGCGACCGCGGCGCGGGCCGGAGCGAGCGCCGCAGGGTCTGTCACCCGGAGTACCACGCCCGTGCCGAGCGCCTGCCAGCGGGCCGAGGCGAGGGGGCTCGGGTATGGCCGCCGCGCGGGCATCTCAGGAACCGCCCGAGACGACCGGGCCGGAGGATTCGGGCGTGGCTTCGCGGCTCTGTTCCGGGGCCGGCGTGGAGGATTCCTGGGACGGGGTGGATTCGCGCGAGGGCTGCGATTCCTGGGAGGGCTGGGATTCCTGGGAGGGCTGGGATTCCTG
>Ga0209415_10000944_pt1 | contig 55401 bp, 54 predicted proteins | sample PeaSoiSIISIP2007_FD_187696 | JGI IMG/M metagenome (GOLD analysis project Ga0209415, IMG submission 187696) | Peat soil microbial communities from Weissenstadt, Germany - SII-SIP-2007 (SPAdes) (version 2) | ecosystem: Environmental > Terrestrial > Soil > Wetlands > Peat | place: Germany... | reverse complement strand
CCAGTGCGCCGGCGCGGTGACATGAAACGTAAATGAGGCCTTCAAATCAGGCTGCTCAAAATTCGCGTACACCCTCCGCGCGTCGGCGGGTTCTAACGCAGTGTAAACGTAAACCCTTCCATCCGCCGAGTCGATGGAGCGGTGCATTGCCGTGCCGTCGTTGGCGTAAGAGCAGTCAGCCACGATGCGCAGTTCGTTGCGCTCTAAGAGCCCAGATAGTGCGATTCGTCCCTGCTCCCAGGCAGTCGCGGGCTCAAGCACCGTGCCGTTCAGGACTATTTCATACACCGTCTGTGCGACTAAGTCCACGTAGGTAGATGCGCCTAGCGTGGCGCAGTTGAACGTGATGACAGACGCAGAGCCGAAAGTCTCCTCACCGCGAGTCAAGTCCAGGCTGACGTCATACGACACCTGGTTCAAGAGCTTCGCTCGCTCGATTGTCTCATCACGGGTGATCTCTGCGACAGACATTCGGCCTGCTTCTTCCATTGTTGGCTGAGAGAATAAGTGCCCGAGACGAGACCAGCCTTCAGGCGTGTCGGCCCCACTAAGTCCAGGCGACTCACTCGAACGGTAGCACCTTCGCGTCTCGGGATGAAGTGGCCAATTACAGTGGAACATCTAGGCTCGGCTGCGTGCCTGAGCAACGGCACCGGGTATCGTAACTTTTTTGTTGGACAACGCGATACCAAGTTGAAATATCGGCCGCGGAGTCGACGGCCGCGGGAAATATAGTGGCATGCGACTCGCCACGAGAGCACAAGAGGGGATTCAGCGAATGGGCGCGCGGGGAATTGATGTGAATGTGGTGCGAGCGCAGTTTCCGGCGCTGAACCGGCCGGCCGTCGGTGGCGAGCCGGCCGTGTTTTTCGATGGACCGGGCGGCACCCAAGTCCCGCAATCGGTGATCGATGCGGTGGCTGAATATTTGTCGTGTTCTGACTCAAATATCGAAGGGGAGTTTGAGCTGACGGTCAAGACTGACGAGCTGATTGCGAAAGCTCGGGCCTACGGTGCGACATTCGTTGGCGGCTCATCAGACGGCATTACCTTCGGTCCCAACATGACGACCTTGAACTTCAACCTGACTCGTGCACTTGGAAGAACGCTGAAGGCCGGAGATGAAATTATCACCACCACGCTTGATCACGACGCCAATGTGGCGCCGTGGCTCTTGCTTGCGAAGGACCGAGACCTGGTGGTCCGTCAGGTTGGATTGACTGAAGATCTGAACCTGGACCTTGAGGACCTCAAAGCGAAGCTCAGCGATAAGACAAGAGTTGTTGCACTCTGCCTTGCTTCGAACGCCGTAGGAACATTGACCCCAGCCCAAGAAATCTCGAAGCTGGCCCATGACGCCGGCGCACTGGTGTGGGCGGACGCCGTTGCCTTCGCTCCACACCGTCGTATTGACGTCAATTCGCTGGGATGCGACGTGTTGTTGTGCTCCCCGTACAAGTTCTTTGGTCCGCATCTTGGCATGTCGTGGATGCGTAGCGATCTCGCCGAGTCTCTACCAGCGGAAAGGGTACGGCCGGCCGGCTCGCAACCGCCCGGACACCGGTTCGAAACGGGAACACAGCTGCACGAGAACATCGCCGGCTTTGTCGCCGCGATTGACTACCTTGCAGCATTGGGCTCGGGTGACGACCTTCGAACTCAACTTGATAGCGCCTACTGCGCAATTAAGAGCCGCGAGGCAGAGTTAACAGAAGAGGCAATCCACGACTTGGGCGAGTTGCCGGATGTTCAAGTGGCAGGCGTCCAGGATGCGGATCCGAACAAGCGAGTCGGTACATTTGGCCTCATTGTCAAGAAACATCCTGCGCTGCTAGCTCGTGGCTTGGGAGCGAGAGGCATCTATACGTGGAACGGAAATTTCTATGCGCAGAATGTCGTCGAGCACCTCGGTCTCGATCTCGACGAAGGCCTGCTGCGAATTGGCCTCATGCACTACAACACCGGTAGAGAAATCCAACGTTGCGTCGAGCAGCTTGGCCTCCTCGTTGCAGCGGCCTAACTAGGAATGCAGCAACGAAGGCTCCGCCTTTGTCTTATGGGCTTCGGAAAGGTGGGGCGGGCTTTCTCGGAGTTGATAATTCAAGAGCACGACCGCTTGAGTGCGGAGGTGGGGCTGGATCTCGTTGTGACCGGAATTTGTACCCGACGGTTTGGTTCCGTAACCAGCTCTACGGGAGTCGATCTTCGACGTGCTCTTGAACAGGCGAATGCCAAGTGTGAACAGGGACCTTCCGTAGAGTCCACAGCATTCGTGTCAACGTGCCCTGCCGATATCGTTGTCGAGACGACTCCTCTTGAGCCGTTCACGGGAGCGGTCGGGATTGAAATTATCCGAGCCGCCCTGAATGCTGGGCGCAACGTCGTTAGTGCGAACAAGGGTCCAGTGGCTCACAGCCTGCGTGAACTAAAGAATTTGGCTATTCGGCGCGGCCTACAGTATCGGTATGAGTCGGCGGTAGCCGACGGCTTGCCGGTGTTCAGCTTGGTCGAGCGAACTCTTCCTTGTGCCTCTGTCACCGCTATGACGGGCCTCTTAAATTCGACGAGCGGTGTTGTTCTTGACGCTCTCGGCCACGGCCGTCGCTTGCTAGAAGGGATTCGACTTGCGGAGGCGCTTGGAATCCTCGAAGACGATCCTCAGTTTGATCTCGACGGCTGGGATGCTGCGGTCAAATTGTGTGCGTTGTCGGCCGCTATATGGGACGATCCGATTCCCGTCGAGGACGTTCAGCGCATGCCGATTAGCGAGGCCTTTTCCGCACAGGCGATGAACGCTCGCGCACGCGGGCGTCGTCTTGTGAGCATTGCGAGCCTTCAGTGGAGGACCCCTGATCAATCAGTTCGAGCAACCGTGGAAGTCAGTGAAATTGGCCCCGAGAGCGTGTTCTTTCCGCTTACCGGTACTTCCTTGGGCATTCAGTTTGAAACGAAGCTATTGCAGCCAATAATGATCAGTTGTAGTGAGCCGCGACTGGCGGATACGGCCTACGGACTTCTTGCCGATGTCTTGCATATCGGACTGGGAGATTCTGCTCGAACGAAATCTTGATTAGGCAGACCTGGGTCTGAGGCCGTCGTCGATTTAGTTGAAGCAGAAAATCACTTGAATCTGTTTAGGTGAAATCTCGTTCGACGCAGGGAACTTCCTACCCCTCGCATGCCATCAACAATTAGTTCGTCTTCCGTTGTGCGTGGTCGTCCAGATTTGCCTGAAATTACTGGGACTTCGTCCACTGGCGTTTCCTGAAGAGCCTCTAAGTGTTTCGGCGTTGCTTACACGGTTGCTTACATGAAACGTCGGGCAGAGGGATCCCGAAGCACATTCAATCGGGAAGCCGGGTTTCATGTCAACGATCTGTCACAGGAGACGTCGATACTTGCGCACGGGTGTCCCCCCAGGCGCCTCGAGTGGAAGGTGATCCTCATGGGAAAGGTCGCTCCGTATCACACAAGTGTCCGCGAGTACGGAGGGGAGCGGAACGTGTATCACGACCAAAGTCAATGCCCCGCGGGACGTCGCATCAAACTGGAGCATCGAGCTTCCGGAACTGCTAACCGACCCAAGTGTCACGATTGCAAGAGATTGGATTAGTGGTCCTGATTCCGTCGTCGTAATTTGCGCCAGGAGATCACGGCGCCATTAGAGTCTCGGCTCCGACCTAGATCCTTCTCTTCAGTTGGGCAGGACGTCACAGAATACGAATCCGTCACGCTCGACAATCTCCCCAACTCGTACATCAACGGGCGAAGAAAATCCCGGACCGTCATAGACGAAGGTATGAAACTCTCCGAACTCTCCACAGGGATCGACGTTGGCGGGAAGCTCGGCAAGAAACTCCTGATCGTAATGTCGACCGGCAAGCGAGGTGGGAACTTTGCCCGGATCTACGCACGTGACAATGGCGCGCGCCCCGGCTTCCACGAAGGTTGCGGCTAAACGGTCAGTTGGTTCGCCCCACAGCGGGAAGAGTGGGGAAAGGGGCGTATTTGAGAGTTGCTGCTCTCGATAACTCCTGACGTCCTCCAGAAACAGATCGCCGAAGACGAAATGAGCGACGTTTTCGTCAAGTGCGGCAGCCATCGCCTCCGCCATCTTGGATTCATAAAGTTCATTTGAGCACTTGTAAGGCAATTCGATCATCGTGATCTCAAGTCCAAGCCGGTCCGCTTAGGCCTCGACAAGAGTCCGGCGCACCGCGTGCATAGCGACTCTGTCTGCATCGCCATTCATCGCGACAAGCAATTTCACGACGTCCACTTCAGGATCCATCCGTACCGCCGCAAGGGCCATCGTGCTGTCCTTCCCGCCACTCCAACTCATCCATGCCCGACGGCGGGTGCCCATCGATGAAACTCTAATCTGCGTTCTTTTACGGGGAGAACTCGTTCAGTCCGAAATCCTTGATTCCTGTGAGCGAAGACCAAGCCGGCGTTCGTATCTCAAGGTCGACGTGTGAGCAAGCCGACGTGACAGGTCTGGAAGCGGAAGTGGGGACTGGCGTGACGAGGCCCCACATTCCGGTCCGCGCATGAGCGGCTCTAACTGGTCTTTGGAAGTGGCCCGTGCTGGATCGACGTCACGCCGAAGTGGAAGCCCGCAAAGCAGAAGTTCAGATTCATCGACACGGTAAACGGCACCGAATAGGGATGGGGCCGCACGGGCAACGATGCAGCAACACTCTGAGTCATGCAGGGTCCGGCGTTGGGGTCGCCTTGGTTGTACGCGTCGCCGTAGTTGAGTCCAAAAGAGGCCGTGGCACCGGGCTTGATCACGACCAGTCGCGGCCGCACTGTGACAAAGATCTCGCCCCCACCATTGTCGGTGACTTTGATCGACTTCCCTTTGTACGAGGAAGGGAAGAACTGGAGTTTTGGATACCCCTCGAGGCTGCAGGCGGCGCGGCTGACGTTGACGACAACAAAGGCCGCGCCGTGGTTGCCGGCGGCGGAGTAGGCGCCGGAATCCGCCTCCACCGCGACCGTGATTTGGCTGGTGGAACAGGCGGGGATCAGAGTTGATGCCGAAGCGATAGTGGGTTGGGTTAGTGGAACTAGCCCCGCGACGCCCACAAAGAGCGAAGTTCCGAGAGTAATTCTCAGTGGGGCGTGGTTGGATTTCCGTGAGCTGTTCGCGACCAAACCCTACCAAGTACTGTCGCGAACGAAGGATGGCCAACTGCCGGCAGTTGGGACTGCAGGAGCTTCAGCACGCTGGTGACACTCAAACGCCGGGCATAGCATTCATTGAGGGTCTTGCGCATAGGGCACGACTTTCAAAGTTGCCGGGCCAATAAGGGCTCGTTCAAGTTCCAAGAGATAGCTACGCCAACTCGCTTTATGATTCGAGAATCTCAATCTGATTTCGTTGTTGACGAGGTTCGTGCGGCCTCGCAAGCAATCCTGATCGACCGATGAGCAGGGCAACGAGTGCCAGAAAGACAAGGTACGTGATACCGAGCCAGCGGCTCTCGGGGAAGAAGTATTCAGCCCCAGCTGGACCACTGACCGCGCTCCACGCGAGGTAGGCGATGAAGAACACGCCGGTGAGCATGCTCACGAGCGCCACGGTCGGCACGGAGAGCCGCGCACCCATGCGTGGCAGTTCAACCCGTCGGATCAGCAGAGCGAGCGCCACGCCGAAGACCAACACGGCCAGCGGCACACAATTATCCACCACGGCTTGTGTGGTCGTCGTACCGATCGGCCCCTGACCCCAAAGAGCGATCCACTTCTGTGTCAAGTCCCATGTGATCTCGGCCAACGCATCAATAACTTGACCCGGATGAGACAGCCGGATGCCCTGGAAGCCGTGACCACCCTGGATATACGCGGTGAGCATTCTCGGGAAAAAACGCGCGGCGTAGAGAAGAAAACCGCCCGAACCTACGGCGAGGAGCGAGGGCCCGATCAGCGGTCGTCCACGACCGCGAACCATCTGACGAACCGTAGAGAACGCGACAGCGAGTGTTACCGCCACGAAGACCACGAGGAGGAGCCCCGTGGCCACCGTGAGGATGCCGGTCGTCGCAGAGACAGGAATCGGGTGGTATCGGCGCCCGCTCCATAAGAGCATGGCCCTCGACCAGAAGTTGAGCGCAAGAATCGCTTCCAGTCCTGCGAGCGCGAAGCTCGTGCCGAGCGCGGCGCGAGTTTGGGCAACGGGATTCACGCCAGATTTGGAGAGGCCGAGATCGCCGACGCGGGCGACAATTCCCTTGTGGGCGATGTTTAAGGCTCGTCCGAAATCGTTCGGACGATCGGAGAACTCCTGTTCCATATGGTCGACGAATTCCTCGCTGTAGCGCTCACGCCACGACTGCGGGTACCAGCGAAGAAGTCGCATTGCACGCCGCGTGTCACCTGAGCTGCAACTCACGCCGGCGTCCAAGAGTGCTTGAGGCGAGCCTGCCCTGTCTTGAGGACTCGCCGTTGGGCGGTGATGTACTCGGCCAGTACCGCCGCACCGTGGGCGGTCAAGCGGTAGGGGCGTCGACGATCATCAGCCTTAAGAGCGAGAATCAATCCACGGCTCTCGAGCCGAGCGAGTACCTGGTAAAGCGTGCCAGGGGGCAGGTGAACTCCAGCGAAGTCCTCAACGTCCTTTACGAGGGCGTAACCGTGCTTTTCGCCACCCGCGAGGCTCGAGAGAACGAGTACGGCGGCGCCGGAGTTCCGCCCCAGTCCTTCAAGAGAATTGGACATCGCTCGACTATATCGATAAGCGATCTAGCCGTCAAGGATATAAGGCAGGTTTCTTGTGTGCGTTTCTCTCCTTCGTCAACGTATGCACCGGCAATTGAACTGCTGTAGCGGGTGTGGGTTCCGGGCCGAGACCTGACGCCATACCCTCAGTAGAGTCTGAAATTCGTCTTCGATCTCGGCTGCTTACACGGTTGCTTACATGGGATCGTGCAATTCCCCAACTGGCACCGCTTGGAAACTCAATAAATGCACCGAAATGACCGGCGAGCTGAGTCGCTTTGACCCCTTGCACTACGTACAAAGGGTCAGGTCAGAAGGGCTATCTGATAGCCCCCAAGGCGACACCAAAGGCCATACAAACAAAGGTCTTTCGTCAGTGGAGGTAAGGGGATTCGAACCCCTGACCCCTTGCATGCCATGCAAGTGCTCTACCAGCTGAGCTATACCCCCAAAAGGTCTTCAGATGTTAGCAGTTGGCTTCGCGGCGACCTCAGGTTACGGGTGTTCCCGGCGGGTACGTCGACGTCGATGAATTGACTGCGTTGAACGCGAGTACGCACGTCGGCAGTGTCACACCGCTGGCCATTTGAGGGACGACAACCGCACACGAAGCGCCTTTGGTAGGCCGTTAACGACCTGCTCATAAGAGTGCGAAATCATCTTCTTCAGCTCGATCTCGGGGACGCTGTCGTCGAGCACGACCGTGTTCCAGTGCGTCTTGTTGAGGTGGTAACCCGGCGTCACCGCGGCGAATTCGCTGCGCAACTCTTGGGCGAGCAGAGGATCGCACTTCAACGAGACGCTCGGTGGCGAGTAATCCGGACCGAGGATCGCGAACATCTTTCCCCCGACTTTGTAGACGTCGACTTCGGGGCCGAAGGGTTGCTCCTCAGTTGTTTGCGGAAAGCGAAGAAGGTAGGCCGCGACCTTCTCGGGCTTCACGGCCCCATCACCGACCGGCCCCTCTTGGCCCTATCTCTCAAGGCAACCACCCTCACGCCTCGGCGCTGGACAGTAACAGGTCGCATAGCACTTCGGGCTGCGAGAGCGAAGGCGTGTGGCCACTCTCGAGGTTGACCAGTTCGTGGCAACGCTGCGCCAGGTCCACTTGTAATCCGGGATCGACGGCTTGGTCGAGCGTGCAGCGAACATAGAAGGAGGGAACGTCAACGTCGAACGCGCTGCGCGGGCTGCGGAGGCTGGCGACAGTCTGCGTTGAAAGTTGCGACACGGCCCACGTCGCGACGTCGTCGGGGCAGTCCTCGTAGAGCGCCGTGCGAGCGAGAACTGGATTCAGCCGGAGAACGCCGTCGTCTACCTCGATCGCCTGATCAAGAAGCGTGCGCACGTCGATCTCGCGAGTCACCTCGAACGCGCTCTCGCCGAGCAGGGGAACCAGAGCGGCTACGTAGATCAGCCGTTCGAGGTGGGGGAGCTGCTCGGCGGCCTCGGTAATGACGGCACCTCCGTAGCTGTGGCCGACGAGCGCGACCGGCCCGTCGAGTTGGGCGACCGCAACGACCTCGCGCGCGTCATCGGCGAGGTACGTGTTGGGGTGAGCGCCAAGGGTCGAGCTCGGCAGGTCGATCGCTGTCCACGGCACGCCGCGTCGAGTGAGCTCTTCGCCCACGAGACGCCAACACCACGCGCCGCCCCACGCGCCGTGCACCAGGATGTAGGTCGTCTCAGCCACCGTGGATGCTCCCTTTTGGAAAGAGAGTAGGCGTTTCCTACCTAGAATGTCGCAATGAGTCGCCCCTTTGACGTCGCCGCGGTGGAGGAGAAGTGGCAGGCGCGCTGGCTCGACGAGGGCACGTACGACGTCGACAACGACGACCCCCGCGAGCGCTACTACGCGCTCTGCATGTACCCCTACCCCTCGGGCGCCGCCCACCAGGGCCACGTGCGCAACTACACCTTCGGTGACCTCGTGGTGCGCTACCAGACGATGCGCGGCAAGGCCGTGCTGTCGCCCTACGGCTTCGACTCGTTCGGACTGCCGGCCGAGAACGCCGCCATCAAGGCCGGCAGCCACCCGCGGCTCTTCACCGAGGCGCGCATCCACGAGCTGAAGACCTCGGTGCGACGCCTCGGCGCGGTCTACGACTGGCGCCGCGAGATCTACAGTCACGACCCGGAGTTCATGAAGTGGTCCCAGGTGATCTTCCTCGCGTTCCTAGAGCACGGCCTCGCGTACCGCGCCGAGGCGCAGGTGAACTGGTGCCCTGGCTGTCTGACCGTGCTCGCAAATGAGCAGGTGCTCGCAGACGGCACGTGCGAGCGTTCGGGCGACATCGTCGTGCGCCGCAACCTCGAGCAGTGGTTCTTCAAGATCACCGACTACGCCGAAGAGCTGCTCGACGGCCTCGGCGAACTCGACTGGCCCGAGCGGGTGAAGGTCATGCAGCGCAACTGGATCGGCCGCAGCGAGGGCGTCGAGTTCAATCTGCCTTTCGCCAACGACCGCGCGAAGGCGCTGCGTGTCTTCACGACGCGCCCGGATACGGGCTTTGGCGTGACCTACGCCGTCGTGGCCCCCGAGCACCCGATGCTCGAGTCGCTCACGGCCGAAGCCGAGCGCGCGAACGTCGAGGAGATCGTCCATCGGGCGAGCACGACGAGTGAGATCGATCGCACGACGCCCTCGAGCGAGGGCGTCGGGTTCGAGAAGCGCGGCGCCTTTGCGGGCAGCTTCGTGATCAACCCCTTCACGGGCGAGCCGGTGCCCGTCTACGTCGCCGACTACGTGCTCGGGACCTACGGTACGGGCGCGATCATGGCCGTACCCGGCGAGGACGAGCGCGACTACGAGTTCGCCCAGGTCCATGGGCTGCCCGTCGTGCGCACGGTCGAGCCGCCCACCAACCACGAGGGTGCCTACAGTGGCGACGGCGGCCACATCAACTCGGGCTTTCTGAACGGCCTCAACGTCGAGGACGCGAAGGCGAGCGCGGCGAGCTACCTCGTCGAGCACGCCAACGGCGTGAGCAAAGTCAACTACCGCCTTCGCGACTGGCTCATCTCGCGCCAGCGGTTCTGGGGCTGTCCGATACCGGTCATCTACTGCGACGACGACGGCATCGTGCCGGTCCCGCTGGACCAGCTGCCGGTCCTCGCCCCCGACGATGTTGTCATGGACAAGAGCGGCCAGTCGCCGCTCGCGACCCACGAAGGCTTCCTCCACACGACCTGCCCCAAATGCGGCAAGCCAGCCCGGCGCGAGACGGACACGATGGACACCTTCACCGACTCCTCGTGGTACTTCCTGCGCTTCGCCGACCCCTTCACGCCGACCATGGCTTTCGACCCAGGTGAGGCCGCGAAGTGGATGCCGGTCGATCAGTACATCGGGGGCATTGAGCACGCGATTCTTCACCTGCTCTACGCCCGCTTCTACCTAAAGGCCCTCGACGACATCGGTCTCGCCCCGGGCCTGCCGCGCGAGCCGTTCCAGCGCCTCTTCACCCAGGGCATGATTCGCCTGCGGGGATCCAAGATGTCCAAGTCCAAGGGCAATCTCATCACTCCCGAGGACTACTACCAGGCCGTCGGGGCCGACGGACTTCGGCTCTATCATCTCTTCGCCGGCCCGCCGGGGGACAACCTGGACTGGACCGATCAGACCGACGACGTGATCGAGGGCTGCGGGCGCTTCCTTGAGCGCTTCTACCGGCTGTGCCAGCTCCACGACGTGCACTTCCACGCAGTGGCGGACGAGAGCGATCTCGCAGTGCGCCAGGTGACGCACCGCACGATCGCGCGCGTGACCCGGGACTTCAACCGATGGAGCTACAACACCGCCGTCGCCGCGATCATGGAGCTCTACAACGCGGTCTCCAAGGTCGCGCGCAGCGACGCGGGCATCGAGCGCGGCACGTTCGACGAGGCGCTGGACACCCTGACCAAGCTGCTCGCTCCGATGACTCCGCATATCACGGCGGAACTCTGGGAGCAGCGCCATCCAGACCTCCCGAGCGTCCATCAGCTGGACTGGCCCGTTGCCGATCCCGTGCTCGCCGCCGAGACGACGGTCACGATGGTCGTCGAAGTGAACGGCAAGGTGCGCGCGCGGCTCGCCGTGTCACCCACGATCAGCGAAGAGGACGCCGCGACCGCCGCCCTCGCCGACGAGGCCATCGCAGTGGCCCTTCGAGGCGCGGTGCCATCGCGCGTGATCGCGCGGCCGCCGCGGCTTGTCAACATCGTCCTGTGATGGCGAATCGCAAGTCGGCCCCGCACACCCAGGTCACCATCGAGCCACCGCAGTTCGACCGGCCCGAGGTCGAGATCCGAGCTTCGTCGCGGCGCAAGAAAACGGGCAACGCCCACTGGTCGGGAAGCCGCATCGTGGTGCAGATCCCCGCGCGCGTACGTGGTCGTGAGCGCCGTGATTTCGTCGACGAGTTAGTCGAGCGACTCATGGTCCAGCGGCCCCAGAACGCGGGGGGCGACGGGGCGCTCGAAGAGCGCGCCCGGTGCCTCGCGGAGCAGTACAACGACATGGTGATGCCCGCGTCCGTTCGCTGGGTGAGCAACCAGCAGGCTCGCTGGGCCTCGTGCTCGCCCGGGACGCGCGAGATCCGCGTCTCGAGCCGCCTACGCCAGTGCCCCGAGTGGGTGATCGACGCCGTCTTGGTGCACGAGCTGGCCCACCTGCAAGAGGCCGACCACTCGGTGCGCTTCTACGAGATCGCCAATCGCCATCCCCGCCAGGTCGATAGCGCGACCTACCTCGACGGCTACGCGCTCGGGCTAGGCCTGCGGATCGAAGCGGGCGACGTCGACGGGCCGGGGATCGGGCTCTAGATCGCCTCGCCGCGCAGGAACTTCTCGAGCTCGGCCGCGAGCTCGTCGCCGCTCGGCACGTCCTCGCCCAGGGAGGTGCCCTCGGTCTGGTCGGCCGCGGCCTCGAGTCGCTGAACCATCGCCGCGTGCTCGGGGTTGTTCGTCACGAGGTCGTCGACGCGCTGGCGGGCCTCGTCGGCCGAAGCGCGCAGGTGGCCGGCGTCGAGGGTGAGGCCCGAGATGCGCGCGAGACCGTCGATGAGAGCGGCCGACGCCTCGGGGTAGGGCATCGAGGCGACGTAGTGAGGCACTCGGGCCCAGAGCGTCATGACGTCCATGTCCACTTCGGCGAATCCCAGCTCGAGGGCCGTGCCGATCCCCGCGGGAACCTCGAGCTCGCCCGAGACCGAGCCGACATTGGCGAGGAGCTGCGCGCTCGCCGCGGGTGCCGTGCCGATCACGCGCACCGGCCGGGTGTGGGGCGTCGGCGCGGGAAAGGCGCCGAGCCCTACGACGAGGCGCACGTCGAATCGGCCGGCGGCGTCGGTGACGACGTCGACGAAGTCGCTCCAGTGGAAGTCGGGCTCGGGTCCCACGAGAAAGAGCACGTCCGCCCCGTCGCCGTCGCGCCCGTAACGGAACTGGATCTCGGGCCAGGTGAGCTCGGTCGTGACCCCGTCGACGATGCGCGCCAGGGGACGCCGGGCCCGCTGGTCAATGAAGTACTCGGTGTCGAAGGTTGCCAGCACCTCGGTCGGGATGGTCTCGAGCAACGTCGCCACCGCCGTGCTCGCGGCGATGCCGGCGTCGATCCAGCCTTCGAGGCCGACGACGAGCACCGGCTCGTTCAGGTCCGGGTCGGCGAGGAAGATGATCCGGTCGTAGATCTCGTCGTCCATCATCCCTCCAAAGTCTGCTTGGCCGTCTCAGCCAGTAACGCAATATGCGCCGGGAACTCCTCGACGCTGCCTTGATCGCCCGCGGTGGCGCCCGCTCGGTAACGCGCGAACACGCCCTGGAGGATGCAGGCCAACTTCCAGTAACCGAAGGCTTGATAGTAGGCGACGTGGCTGACGTCGAGATTCGAGCGACTCGCGTAGGCCTTCAGGACCTGGTCGCGCGTCGCGAAGCCCGGCGCCAGGGTGGGCGCGGCGCCCAGCATGGCGCTCGTCTGGTCGCCGGGCTCGGCCCAGTAGCACAGCAGCACCCCGAGGTCAGCCATTGGATCGCCGAGCGTGCAGATCTCCCAGTCGAGGATGGCCCGCACGCGACCGCGCTCGTCGAGCACGGTGTTGTCGAGCCGGTAGTCGCCGTGCACGATCGTGACGCCCTGCTGGACGGGTATCGAGCGGGCGAGCTCGTCGCCCACCTCTTCGACCACGTTGTCGTGGTCGACGCCCTCGACGCGCATCTGCTCGAACTGGCTCCGCCAGCGTCGCAGTTGGCGCTCGATGTACCCGTCGTGGCGCGCGAGACCGCCCAGGCCCGCAGCGTCGACGTCGACGTCGTGCAGTTGGGCCAGGGTCGCGGCCAAATGGTCGCCGATCTCACCGCGTGTCGCGACGTCATACGTCGCCTCGGCTTGGGCCCGGTCGCGCAAGATGGCGCCCTCGACGAACTCCATGACGTAGAAGGGCCGCCCGTTCACGAGCTCGTCGGTGCAGAGTGCGAAGGGCCTCGGCACCGGGATGCCCAACGGATGCAGCGCACTAAGGATGGTGTACTCGCGAACCATGTCGTGGGCGGTCGGCAGCACATGGCTTACTGGCGGCCGGCGCAGCGCGTAGGTGTGCTCGGCCGAGTCGTCAACGCGGAAGGTCAGATTCGAGCGACCGCCGGCGATGAGGTCGAATGAAAGCGGTGCCGTGGCGCCGAGGTGCACTTCCATCCACACCGTGACGTTCGCCTCGTCGATTCCCGTCACCGTCCCCATATGGGCCGAGGCTAACAGCGGCTCGAGCGTCCCCTTGTTGGGTCATCGAACGTTAGGCTGAGCGCGTGAAAAACGTCACCGACGCCACTTTCGCCACCGACGTGCTCGAACGATCGATGAGCGTACCGGTCGTCGTAGACCTGTGGGCCGAGTGGTGCGGCCCGTGCAAGACACTCGGTCCGATCCTCGAAAAGGTGATTGACGAGACCGATGGCGCCGTCGAACTCGCCAAGGTCGACGTCGACGCGAACCTCGAGATCGCCCAGGCCTTCCAGGTCCAGTCGATCCCGGCCGTCTTCGCGCTGCGCGACGCAAAGATCGTCGACACCTTCGTCGGTGCCCTGCCCGAGTCGGCGGTGCGCGCTTTCGTCGAGCGTCTCGCGCCGGGCGCGTCCGTCGTCGATCAACTCCTCAGCGCCGGCGACGAGTCGTCGTTGCGTGAGGCGCTAGCGCTCGACCCGACGAACGCCGAAGCGGCCGTGGCGCTGGGGGACTACCTGCGCCAGGAGGACCGTTTGGACGAGGCCGAGGCAGTGCTGCTCCCCTTCGCCGGCGTGCTCGGCGCCAAGACGGTGCTCGCGCGTCTTCACCTCCAGCGAAGCGGTGTGCGCCTCGACAGCGACGTCGATCTCCTGCTTGAGCATCTGCTGGAGCAGTCCGCGACAAGTGACGCCTCCAAGGACCAGCTGCTCGAGGTGCTCGACGCGCTGGGACCCGAGGACGCGCGCTACGTGGCGTACCGCCGACGGCTCGCTAGTCGCCTTTACTAGTGGAGGTCTTTCGCCCGGCGGGGCCGTTGATGCTCGCCCTCGGGAGCCGACGCGTCGACGTCGCCTCGCGGGCCCTGGTGATGGGCATCTTGAACCGCACGAGGGACTCGTTCTACGAGCCGGCGGCCACCTTCGAGCTCGACGCGCTCTTTCGCCGCGCCGAGCAGCTCGTCACCGAGGGCGCAGACCTGCTCGACGTCGGGGGCGTCAGGGCCGGGCCGGGGGAGGACGTGAGCGAGGCCGAAGAGCTCGAGCGCGTGGTGCCGGTCGTCGAAGAGCTCGTGCGGCGCTTCGACGCGCCACTCAGCGTCGACACTTGGCGGGCCTCGGTCGCGCGAGCGAGTTTCGCCGCGGGCGCGTGCGTCGGCAACGACATCAGCGGCTTTGGGGACCCGACCTACCTTGGGGCAGCCGCCGAGGCCCAGGCGACCGTGGTCGCGACCCACATCCGGCTGCGCCCGCGAGTGGCTGACCCGAACCCTCACTACGACGACGTCACGAAGAGCGTCATCGACTATCTCCTCGAACGCCGTCGCTGGGCCAAGTCGGCCGGTCTTTCGGCCGAGCAGGTCGTCTTTGACGCCGGGCTCGACCTCGGCAAGACCGCCGAGCAGTCCCTGCAGCTGCTGCGCGACTCGAACGCGCTGGCCGGCCTGGGCGCACCGCTGCTGCTCTCGGCCTCGAACAAGACCTTCCTCGGCGCCGTCTTCGGGCTTGAGGTCACTGAGCGGCGCGAGGCGTCGCTCGCCGCGGCGGCCCTTGGCATCACCCTGGGATGTCGTATCGTCCGAGTGCATGACGTGGCGGGGACGGTGCGCGTGCGGGACACGCTCGCCCGCCTGACGGAGGTCGACCGGTGAGTAGTCCGAGCGTCTGCGTGGTCGGTACCGACGCAACGATGGTCTACGACGCGGTGCACAACGTCATCGCAAGTGCCTTAGGCAATCTCGACCCCTCCATCGCGCTGCAGGACTTCACGGCAAAGGACGTGACCCTCGGCACGGGAGAACCGGTCCTGCCCCAGGTCCTGGAGGCGCTCAACACGCCGCCGTTCCTTGCCGAGCGGCGAGTCGTCGTGGTGCGCGACGCGCAACTACTCGTCGGCGACGAGGTCGCCCAGCTCACCCGGTGGATGGACTCGCCCGCGCCATCCACGGTGCTCGTCCTCGCCGTGGTCGGACCCAAGTCGCATCGACTGGCGAAAGCAGCCAACGAGGTCATCGAAGTGAACGTCGGTTCGCGCACGGCCGACCGCGTGGAATTCGTGCGGGCGAAGATGGACGAATACGGCGTGTCGATCGACCAATCGACCGCCCAGCGGGTCGCTGAGCAGGTGGGCGACGACGTCGCGCGCGTCGACGCTCTGGCGCGCACGCTTCGGTCGATCTACGGCGCGGCTCCCGTCGCCTTCGCGAAGCTCGAGCCCTACCTCGGCGACGCCGGCGACGTACCGGCCTGGGACCTCACCGACGCCATCGACGCCGGCGACGCGACGAAGGCCATCATCGTCGCACGGCGCATGCTCGAGTCTCGCCAGCGTGCCGCCCTCCAGCTCGTGGCGCTCTTGCAGCGCCACTATCTCAACATGGCGCGCCTCGAGGGGGGCAGCGCGCGGACGAAGGAAGAGGCCGCGGCGATCCTCGGCGGCAGCACCTTCCCCGCGGGCAAGTCGCTGCAGATGGCCGATCGGCTCGGCGCGAAGCGCCTCGCGACGGCGGTGCACTGGATCACCGAGTCCGACCTCGCGCTGAAGGGCGGGGTGAGCTACGGCGGGCGCGACCTGGACAACGACCTCGACGTGACCGAGTTGACGGTGACGGAGATTCTGGTAGCGCGCCTGGCGCGCCTGACCTACGGCGCCCGGCGCAGCTAGCTGCCGGCTTCCTCGTGGCGCAGGGCGTTGATCCGCTTCATCAACCCGCTCTTCTTGTTCGCCGCCTGGTTCTTGTGGATGACGCCCTTCGCGGCCGCCATGTCGATGCGCTTGATCGCGAGGCGCAGCGTCGCCTCTTCGTCCTCAGTGCTGACCGCGGCGACGGCGTTCTTCGCGCGCGTGCGCAGCTCGGACTTGACGCCCTTGTTGCGCTCACGGTCGACCGCGCTCTGCTTGTTGCGCTTGATCTGGCTCTTGATGTTGGCCACGGACAACCTCGTTCTCGCTACGCCTTCGGCGGGCCCATCGATGCTAGCAGAGGTCCCCGCGAACCCTTTGCGGCCGGGGAGTTTCAATCGTGCCCGGTAGCCTTGAGTGACCGTGGCCACTTCACTCGACACCGCCCAGATCCGAAATATCAGCATCATCGCCCACATCGATCACGGCAAGTCGACCTTGTCGGACCGTATTCTCGAGCTGACAAGCGCCGTCGAGCCGCGTCTCATGCGCGCCCAGTATCTCGACTCGATGGACATCGAACGCGAACGCGGGATCACGATCAAGGCTCAGAACGTCAGGGTTCACTACCAGGGCCACGTCATCCAACTGATCGACACACCGGGCCACGTCGACTTCGGCTACGAAGTCTCGCGCTCGCTGGCCGCGTGTGAGGGCGCGGTACTGCTCGTCGACGCGAGCCAGGGCATCCAGGCTCAGACCCTCGCCAACTGCTACCAAGCGATCGAGCACAACCTGACGATCATCGCCGTGCTCAACAAGATTGACCTCCCCGCGGCCGAGCCCGAGCGGTGCAAGGAGGAGCTGGAACGTGTGCTCGGCATTGACGCCAAGACCATCCTCTCGATCTCGGCCAAGACCGGCCAGGGCGTAGCGGAGCTGCTGGAGGCCGTTATCGAGCGCATCCCGGCGCCCGTCGGTGACGCGTCGGCGCCGCTGCGGGCCCTAATCTTCGACTCGTTCTACGACCAGTACCGGGGCGTGATCAGCTCGATACGCGTGGTCGACGGCGCCCTGCGCCGGGGCACGAGGATCCGCATGATGCGCGCCGCCACCGAGCACGAGATGGAAGAGATCGGCGTGCGCACGCCCGAGATGGAAATCGTCGACCGGCTGGGTCCGGGCGAGGTGGGTTACGTCGTGACGGGCATCCGCGATGTGGCCGGCGCGCGCTCGGGCGAGACGATCACCGAGGCGCGGCGCCCGGCCGCCTCTCCCCTTGAGGGCTACCAGGATCCCAAGCCCATGGTCTTTTGCGGCATCTACCCGATCGACGGGGACGACCTAACCAACCTGCGCGACGCCCTCGACAAGTTGAAGTTGAACGACGCATCGATCACTTACGAGCCCGAGACCTCGCACGCGCTCGGCTTCGGCTTTCGCTGCGGCTTCCTCGGACTCTTGCACATGGAGATCGTGCGCGAGCGCCTCGAGCGCGAGTTCAACCTGGCGCTCATCGCGACCGCGCCTTCGGTCGTTTACCGAGCCTTTCTCACCGACGGTAGCGAGGTCCTCGTCGACAACCCGACCGACCTGCCCGAGGCGAGCCGGCTCGACCACGTCGACGAGCCGATGCTCGACGTGACCGTCCTCACGCCGGTCGAGTACCTGGGCTCGGTCATGGACCTAGCCCAGAGCCGGCGCGGCGAGATGCTCGTGATGGAGTACCTCTCGACCGAGCGGGTCGAGCTGCGCTACCGCATCCCCTTGGCCGAGGTGGTGATCGACTTCTTCGACTCGCTGAAGAGCCGCACCAAGGGCTACGCCTCGCTCGACTACGAGCCGAGCGGCTACGTCACCTCCTCGGTCGTGCGCGTCGATGTCCTGATCAACCACGAGCCGGTCGACGCCTTCTCGACGATCGTGCACCGCACGAACGCCGAGCTCTACGGGCGAAAGATGGCCGAGCGGCTGAAGGAGCTGATACCGCGCCAGATGTTCGACGTGCCGATCCAGGCAGCCATCGGGGGGCGGGTCGTCGCGCGCGAGACGGTCAAGGCGCGCCGCAAGGACGTCCTCGCCAAGTGCTACGGCGGCGACATCACGCGTAAGCGCAAGCTCCTGGAGAAGCAGAAGGAGGGCAAGAAGCGCATGAAGAACCTCGGTCGGGTGGAGGTGCCCCAGGAGGCGTTCGTCGCGGCGCTGAAGCTCGAGGAGTAGTTCTAGTAGCCGGTGGCGCCGTCGATCAGCTCGCGGATGAGATCGGCGTGGCCGTTGTGGCGCGCGTACTCCTCAATCATGTGCACGTAGATCCAGCGCAGGTCTACCTCACGGCCGCGTCGCGGGCGCGCGGCGAGCTCGTCCAGCGAGTGGCCCATCGCCAGCTCGCGCGAGAGCGCGACCGAGCGCACGAACAGGTCGAAAGCCTCTTCGGCGGCGACGCTGTCGAGGTCGTGGAAGTCGGCGTCGCGGTCGGCTTCGGACTTGTAGTAGTCAACGGTCTCGCGACCGGCGAAGACGGTCTCGAACCAGACCTGCTCGACGAACGTCATATGGCGAACGATCCCGAGCAGCGAGAGCGAAGACGTGGCGACGGGCCGCTCCTTTAGCTGGGCGACGTTCAGCCCGTCGCACTTGCGTAGCAGCGTCGCGCGCTCGAAGTCGAGCCAGCCCTCGAGCTGGGTCCGCTCGTCGCCCGAGTTGGGCGGATTGGGTCGTTCCGGGGCTTCGAAGGTCTCCACCGGCCCACTCTAGGCATATGGTTGGCTCGCACTTAGCACTCGGTAAAATCGAGTGCTAACAAGGAGTCCCTATGGTCCGCCGCGTGAAGACGCACCCCCAGCCCGCGAGGGACCTCGACGCGCGCAAGGCCGCGATCCTCGAGGCCGTCGTCACCGAGCACATTGACACGGCCCAGCCCGTGGGATCCTCCTCGGTCGCCCAGAACGCCGACCTGCTCGTCTCCTCGGCGACGGTGCGCAGCGAGATGGTGGCCCTCGAGCGCGAGGGCTACCTCGCCCAGCCCCACACCTCGGCCGGTCGGGTGCCGACCGACAAGGGCTACCGCTACTTCGTCGACCACCTCGACGCCGGTGTCCTCGGTCCGGCCCAGCAGCGCCAGGTCCGGGACTTCTTCGCCCGCGTGCGCGGCGAGGTCGAGGACGTCCTCGAGCAGACTTCGACGCTGCTCAGCCAGCTGACCCACTACACCTCGGTCGTCGTCGGCGCGGGCCACAGCCGGGCGAGCGTGCTCAGCGTGCAGCTCGTGAACCTCGACGCCCGCCACCACCTCTTGGTGACGGTCTTCTCCGACGGTACGGTGACCAAGCACAGCGTGCTGACGAACTTCGAAGCGAACCACGTCGAGGTGAGCGAGGCCTCGCGCCAGTTGCACGCGCTGCTCATTGGCACGACGCTCGAGTCCAAGGTCCAGGTGCCCTCGCGCGCCGACACCATCGCCAAGCTGGTGCGCGAGTCGGTCGCCGTGCTGCACGCCGAGGTGCCGACCATGGAGGGCGAGCAGGTCTACATCGGCGGCTCGTCGCGCGTCGCCGAGGTGTTCGAGGGCGTCGAGACGGTGCGCAAGGTGCTCGGCATCCTCGAGCAAGAACTCCTTGTCGTTTCGCTCGTCGAGGACATCCTGGATAAGGGGATCTCGGTCGCTATCGGCTCGGAGTTCGGCTTCGAGCCGCTGAGTTCGTGCGCGGTCATCGTGGCGCCCGTCTCGCTCGAGGGCGAGACCATCGGCGCCGTCGGTCTGCTCGGCCCGACGCGCATGAAGTACCGCGAGGTGATGGCCGCGGCCGAAGCAGTCTCGCGCCACCTCTCGAAGCATTTCGGCGGGGGCGAGCGTGGCTAACCTCAACCTCTACGAGGTGCTCGAGGTCGACGAGCACTGCTCGCCCGAGGAGCTGAAGGCCGCTTACCGGCGCCTCGCGCGCAAGTACCACCCCGACTCGAATACCGACGACCCCATGGCCGAGTCACGCTTCAAGGAGGTCTCCCAGGCCTACGAGATCCTCTCTGACCCCGAGCGACGGGCCAACTACGACCGCTTCGGCTCGGACGTCGGGGGCAGCCCCTTCGGCGCGACCTCGGTGCAGGACATCTTCGACATGTTTTTCGGGGGCTTGGGAGCGACCAGCCAGGCCCGCCGGGGCCCCCAGCCGGGGCCCGACGCCGAAGTCGCACTCGACATCACGCTCGAGGAGGCGGCCTTTGGCGCGGCGCGCGAAGTTACCGTGACCCTGCCCCTGCGCTGCGCGACCTGTGGGGGCTCGGGGAGCGCCCCGGGGACCTCGCCCATCCAGTGCGAAGAGTGCCACGGCACCGGCGAAGTCCGTCGGGTGCGTAACTCGATCCTGGGCCAGATGGTGACGTCGCAGACCTGCCCGCGCTGCCAGGGGATGGGCTCGCGGATCGAGACGCCCTGCAAGGAGTGCCGTGGTGAGGGGCGCCACAAGCAGAGCGTGACGCTGACGGCGAACATCCCCGCGGGCGTCGAGGACGGCTCGACGATGCGCCTACCCGGGCGCGGCGCGGCCGGGCTGCGCGGGGGACCGAACGGTCGGCTCTTCGTGCACCTGCGCGTCATGAGCGACCCGCGCTTCGAGCGGCACGGCGACGACCTGCACCACGAGGCCCACGTCGCCTTCGCCCAGGCCGTGCTCGGCGCGACCATCACCGTCCCCACGCTGCGCGAGAGCCTGGCGATCGAGGTCGAGCCGGGCAGCGCGAACGGCACGATCCACCGCGTGCGCCACGAGGGCGTCGAGCACCTCCACGGCCGCGGCCGCGGCGATCTCTACGTTCACCTGGTCGTCGACGTGCCGAGCGAGCTCGATGAGACCTCCGAAGACCTGCTGCGCAAGTGGGCCGAGCACCGCGGCGAGGTCGTCTACGAGCCGAGCGGCGGTCTCTTTCGTCGTCGTCGGGCAAAGAAGTGAGCTACGCCGAGTGGCCCCGGCGTGTGGCCGCGCTCGCGCAGTTCCGCGTGGCCAGTCTCGAGACGCCCCTGCTCGAGCACGGCGACGACCATCACCTGCGCAAAGTGCTGCGCGCCAGCGAGGGCGAGGAAGTGGTCGTTACTGACGGGCACGGGTCGTGGGCGCTGTGCGAGGTCCTCGACGACGTCCTTAGTCGCGTGAGCGACGTGCAGCTGGATCCGCCGACGCCCGAGACGACCCTGTATCTCACACCACTGAAGGGCGACCGCGCCGAGTGGGCCGTCGCCAAGGCCACCGAGGTCGGCGTGAGCCGAGTGATCCCGCTCGTCGCCGAGCGCATGACCGTCAAGTTCAAGGGCGAGAGCCGTGAGAAGATCCTCGCGCGCTGGCGGCGCGTCGCCGACGAGGCCGCCAGCCAGTCCCGTCGCACCTACGACCTCGTGATCGGTGAACCGGTGCGGGTGCGCGACGTCCACTCGCTCGTCGCCGTGGCGGACCTCGGTGCGGAGGGCAACTGGGGCGGCGTACGCAGCGTGGCCGTCGGACCCGAAGGCGGCTGGGCTCACGGCGAGTGGGGCGAGAGCCGTCGTCGCGTCGGTCTCGGCCCGACCGTGCTGCGTTCTGAGACGGCCGGCGTCGTCGCGGCGTCGCTGCTCGCGTTTCAGGCCGGTGGCTGGGGCTTTACCCTGGACGGCGCACGGAATGAGTAATGATGAGAGCACTAGATGAGTGACTGCCTCTTTTGCCAGATCGTCGCGGGCGAGTCGCCGGCGAAGGTGGTCGCCGAGAGTGAATCATCGCTCGCCTTCTACGACATCGCGCCCCAGGCCCCGGTGCACGTGCTGGTTGTCCCCCGGCGCCATTACGTCAACGTGAACGATGTCACGCCCGAGGATCACGTCGTCTTTGACGACCTGATGGCCCTCGTCCAGCGCGTCGTCGTCGACGAGGGAATCCGCGACAGCGGCTACCGCATCGTCTTCAACGTTGGGCCCGACGGCCAGCAGACGATCGCGCATCTGCACCTGCACGTGCTCGGCGGGCGGCCCATGGCCTGGCCACCGGGATGACCCCAGAGGCCAAGGCCGACGAGGCCCTCACGGCGACCACCCACGTTCCCAACACCCACCTGATGGCGGGGCTGCTCGGGGCGCGCGACGAGCACCTGCGGGTCGTGGAGCGCGCATTCCCGTCCTCCAAGATTCGCGTTCAGGGCAACCAGATCTCGGTGACCGGCCCGGACGCCGCCACGGTGCTGCGGCTGTTCGACGAGCTGGTTCTCGTGCTCGAGAGCGGCCAGGTCCTCGATCCGGCCAAGATCTCGCGCACGATCGACATGGTCGAGGACGACCTTCGCCCGAGCGAGGTGCTGCGCCACGAGGTCGTGCGCGGCGCCAAGGGCAAGGCGGTGCGACCCTCCACCCTCGGCCAGAAGCGCTACACCGACGCGATCGACAACTCCATCATCACGATCGGCATCGGCCCGGCCGGCACCGGCAAGAGCTACCTGGCGGTCGCCCAAGCCGTTCAGGCTCTCCACCGCCGGCAGGTCCAGCGCATCGTCCTGACGCGGCCAGCCGTCGAGGCCGGGGAGAACCTGGGCTTCTTGCCGGGCGACGTCATGGCCAAGGTCGACCCCTACCTGCGCCCGCTCTACGACGCCCTGTACGACATGGTCGGACCCGACGGGGCTCAGCGGCTCATCGCAAACGGCACGGTGGAGGTGGCGCCGCTCGCCTTCATGCGCGGGCGTACGCTCAATGACTCGTTCATCATCCTCGACGAGGCCCAGAACACCACGCCCGAGCAGATGAAGATGTTCTTGACGCGCCTCGGCTTTAACTCCAAGGCCGTCGTGAACGGCGACGTGACCCAGATCGACCTCAACGGCAAGCGCAGCGGGCTCGTCGATCTCGACCGGATCCTCGGTGACGTCGAGGGCGTCAGCTTCATCTACCTCGGCGCGAAGGACGTCGTGCGCCACCGTATCGTCGCCGACATCGTCGCGGCGTACGAACGCTCCTCATGAGCCTCGACATCTACGCCGCCGACGAGCAGCACGACCAGGAGATCGACCTGGAGCGCTGGGTCGAGCTCGCCCGAGGCGCCCTGCTCGACGAGGGCGTGCGCGGACTGGCCGAGGTCTCGCTCATCTTCGCCGACGAGCCCACGATCGCCGACCTCAACCAGCAGTTCATGGGCGAAGCAGGCCCGACTGACGTGCTCAGCTTTCCCATCGACGCCGAGCCCGAGGCCTCGGGCCGGGTGCCCGACGCCGGGGGCAGCGGTCCCGGCGAGCCGACCCTGCCCGAGATTCCCCAGCTCATCGGTGACGTCGTGATCTGTCCGGCCGTTGCGGCGCGCAACGCGCTTGAGCAGGAGGTCGCCTTCGACGACGAGGTGGCGCTGCTCGTGGTGCACGGAGTCCTGCACCTTTTGGGTTGGGACCACGCCGAAGACGACCAGGCCGAGCGGATGGAGGCGCGCGAGCGCGAGCTCTTAGCTCGCCACTACCGCTCGAGCGCGCCGTGATCGCCGCCGCCTGGGGGGCGAGCGACACCTATCTGATCGTTGCGGTCGCGGTCCTGCTGATGCTGTCGGGATTCTTCGCGCTCTCCGAGACGTCGCTCACGCGTATGAGCAAGTCCAGGGCTCGCTCGCTGCGCGACCAGGGTCGCCACGGCGCGAAGGCGCTCGTCGGCCTCGCTGATGCGCCCGAGAAGTTCCTCAACCCGCTGCTGCTGCTGGTGCTGATCTGCCAGCTGGTCTCGGCGACGATGGTCGGCGTCTTGGCCGCCCACGTCTTTGGGGCCGCGGGCATCTTCATCGCCACCGCCTGCGAGGTCATCATCATCTTTGTTCTCTTCGAGGCCATCCCGAAGAACTTCGCCATTCAGCACCCCGACGAAGCTGCCCTGTTGAGCGCGCCCGTCGTGGGGGGGATCCTGCGATTCGCGCCCGTTCGCTGGATCTCGACCGTGCTCCTCGCCGTGGCCGACTCGGTGATCGGCCTCTTCGGCGACGGGCGTCCGAGCCGACGGGTCACCGAGTCCGAGGTCCTCGCCATGGCCGACGTCGCCCACGAGGACGCGGCCATCGAGTCCGAGGAGCGCAACTTCATCCACTCGGTCATCGAGTTCGGCGACACCATCGTGCGCGAGGTGATGGTTCCGCGCATTGACATGGTCGTCGTGCACGACACGGCCAGCGCGCGCGACGCCCTCGACCTCGCGATCCAGAGCGGGCGCTCGCGCATTCCCGTTGTCGGCGACGGCGTCGACGACGTCGTGGGGCTCGTGAACCTGCGCCACCTCGCGAGTCTCGTCGCGAATGGCCAGGGCTCGGCATCACTGCGCGAGCACATGGGCGAGGCCCAGTTCGTCCCCGAAACGAAGCGTGTCGCCTCGCTCCTGAGCGGGATTCGCAACGCCAAGAGCCACCTGTTCATCGTGGTCGATGAGTACGGGGGCACGGCCGGGCTCGTGACCCTCGAGGACGTGCTCGAAGAGCTGGTCGGCGAAATCACCGACGAATCGGACCCGAACGTCGAGGACGACGACGGGCGCACCCTCGAGGGCGGCGTTGAGCTGAGTGGGCGCATGAACGTCGACGACGCCAACGACGAATACGGGCTGGCGCTGCCGAGAGACGGCTGGGACACGGTCGGGGGACTGGTCCTCGACCTAAAGGGCGGCGTCCCCGCAGAGGGTGACGTGCTCACGACCGAGCACTATCGCCTGACGGTGGTGCGCATGGACGGTCGAAGGATCGAAGAGGTGTTGGTCGAGCACTTGGCGCCCAGCCCGTGACCCGGGCCGGCTTCGCTGTCGTGCTCGGCCGTCCCAACGTCGGCAAGTCGACGCTGGTGAATCAACTCGTCGGCGCCAAGGTCGCCATCACTGCGGCATCGCCCAACACGACGCGCTACGCCACGCGCGGCGTCGCCACCGAGGGGGACACTCAGGTGATCGTGGTTGACACGCCCGGCCTGCACCGTCCAAAGACGACCCTCGGCGGACGGCTCAACGAGACAGCACGATCAGCCGCGGGCGACGTCGATGTCGTCGTCGCGGTCATCGAGGCCAATTCACCGATTGGACCGGGCGACCGCCAGGTCATCGAGGCCATGCTCGAAGCGGGACGCGGCCACGACCAGCCATCGCTCGTCGTCGCCGTGAACAAGATCGACCGAGTCGGCAAAGGGGCGCTCGCCGCGCAGCTGCTCGCGGCGAGCGAGGCCGTCGAGGCGATCGCGGCCGATTCGAACTCGCTCGAGGCGTCGAGGCGCGTCGAGTACTTTCCCGTCTCGGCTAAGACCGGCGACGGTGCGGCCGCGCTGCTCAGCCATCTGCGCCAGGCGATGCCCGAGTCGCCATTTCTCTTTCCGGACGACGAGGTATCTGACGTCAGCGAGGCCACGTGGGTCGCCGAGCTCGTGCGCGAGCAACTCGTGCGCAAGACCAAGCAGGAACTGCCCCACTCCATCCACTGCCGGGTCAGCGAGTTCGAGTGGCCCCACGTCACGGTCGAGATCCTCGTCGAGCGCGAGAGCCAGAAGGGCATCGTGATCGGCAAGGGCGGGCAAGTCCTCAAGGAGGTCGGCGTCGCCGCGAGGCGCCAGCTGCCCGAAGGGATGTACCTCGAGCTGCGCGTGCGTGTCGAGCCCGGCTGGCAACAGCGCAACGAGGTTCTCGACCGCTTCGGCTACTAGCCCGCGTCGGCGCGCGAGCGCAAGGCGCGCAGAAAGTCGAGGACCTGGTCGCGCTGGCGAACGCGGCGCATCGGCGGCAGCTTCTTGACGATGACCGAGCGGTAGCGTGCGGTCGCCAGGCGCGTGTCGAGCACCGCGACCACCCCGCGGTCCTCGCTGGTGCGGATCAGCCGGCCAACGCCCTGGGCGAGCAGCATCGTCGCGCGGGGCAGGTCCACGTCGTAGAAGGGGTTGTCGGACCGCTCCCGACGGGCCTCGGCGAGGGGATCGTTCGGCACGCTGAAGGGCAGGCGGTCAATGGTGACGAGGCTGAGCGAGTGGCCCGGTACGTCGACACCCTGCCAGAAGCTCGTGACGGCGAAGAGGCTGGATTCGGTGTGGTGGCGAAAATCCTCGATGAGTCGATGACGCGACAGCGTGCCCTGAACGAGGACCTCGGTGTCGAGTTGTGGGGTGACGGCCGCCGCGACGCGCTGCATCACCGAACGGTTGGTAAAGAGGGCGAGGGTGCGTCCTCCGGCGGCGCCGATCAACTCGACCAGCTCGTCGACGATCGCCGCTTCGGCCTCGGGCGAGGTGCGCTCGGGAAAGTGCTCGGGCACGTAGAGCAGCGCGTGGTGCTCGTAGTCGAAGGGGCTATCGAAGTGCTCAATGTCGTACTGCTCGAGGCCGAGGTTCCTCGGCAGGTTGTCGGGAATGGTCGCGCTTGTAAGAACGGCCGTTACGCGACCCCAAAGGTCGTCCTTCAGTCGCGGCCCGACGTCCACCAGCGAGATCTCGATTTCCACCTCACGATCGCGGCGCGTGAGGTAGAGCAGTTCGCTGTCCTTTACACGGTTCACTCGGTCGAGGTCGTTCGCGAGGTGCACGGCCGGACCAAGCGTGCGGACCTTTCGGAACTCGTCGGCGGGCGAGGGGGTCGCCAGCGAGCGCACGCCCTCGACGAGCGCGGTCACGAGTTCGTTGGAGGTCGCGAGTTCGGCCTCGCACGCCTCGTCAAGGCCTCGCAGCTCGCCGCGTTCGAGCTTGGCCAGAAGTGCCGATCCGAGCCGGTCGGCGACACTGATCAGGCGGTCGCAGTTGGCCCGTCCGACGTCGTCGAGCAGCGGCCGAGCACCGGCGGCGAGTGCGCGCAGTCGCCCAGCGCTGAGCGACGTGCCGAGCAACGTCGCGAAGATGTCGAGGATCTCGTGGGCCTCGTCAAAAATCACGAAGTCGTGGGCGGGCAGCAGCATCGATCCCGAGGCGAGGTGCGACGCGTAGAGGTGGGCGTTCACGATAACGATCGAGCTCTCGCTCGCTCGGTCCCTCGCGAGTTCGGCGAAGCAGTTGGCGCCCTCGGGACAGCGCGCCCGTCCGAGGCACTCCTGGGGGGTGACCGAGAGGCTACGGCGCGCCCTCGCGTCCACCTCGAAGGGCAGTTCGTCAAGGTCACCCGTCGTCGTCTCCGATGCCCAGCGAAGGATCCGTCGCATCTGGTCGGCGACGCCCCTCGGCACCACCGTGCCATCGTCGAGGCTGAGCTGCGCGCCGGCACCGGCGTCCTTCGCCCGGTAGCGGCAGAGGTAGTTCTGGCGGCCCTTCAGCACCGCGACGCGCACGCCGCGCGCGTGCGCGGCGACCTGGGGAGCGTCCTTCTTCGCGAGCTGGTCCTGGAGGTTCTTCGTGGCCGTCGCGACGAGGACCCGCTCGCCGGAAAGGACGGCGGGGACGAGGTAGGCGAGGGACTTGCCGACGCCGGTGCCCGCTTCGATGACGTGGTGCCGGCGCCGGGCGAACGCCGAGACGACCGAGCGCGTCATCGCCCGCTGGCCCTCGCGGATCTCGCCACCTCCGGGCAAGTCCGACGTGATGGCGTCGAGCAGCGCGAGCGCCACTTCAGCGTCGACGTCGACGACGTCGTCGGCGAGCTGGATCCCCGCGTCGTCGCCCTCGTCGACGACGGGTGTCTCGTCGTCGGGGTCGAAACTCTTCACCCGCCGACACTAGGTGTCGCGGGAGATGTGAAGGCGCGGCCAACTAAGTTTTAAACGTGCCCGATCCTCGTCCCACGCCGATTCCGGCGTCCCTAGAGCTCTCGAGCATGCCCCGCCACGTCGCCATCGTGATGGACGGCAACGGCCGCTGGGCCCAACAGCGGGGCCTGCCCCGCACCGAGGGCCACGGCGCCGGCGAGGCCTCCCTGGTGGACACGACGTACGGCGCCCTGGCGATCGGGCTCCGGGCCCTCACGGTCTTCGCCTTCTCCAGTGAGAATTGGCGGCGCCCCGTTGACGAGGTGCGCTACCTCATGAACTTCAACCGCAGCCTCCTCGATCGTCGCCAGCACGAGCTCCACGAAGATGGCGTGCGCATCGTCTTCTCGGGCCGACGGGACTGGCGGGTCCCGAGGGGCGTGCTGACCCGGATGGACGACGCGGTCGAGCTCACCAGGGCCAACCGGGCCCTCACCCTCAACATCGCCTTCAACTACGGCGGGCGGGCCGAGATCGTCGACGCCGTGCGCCAGCTCGTCGCCGACAAGGTGCCGGCAAAGAAGATCGACGAGAAGCGCATCGGCGAGCGCCTCTATCACCCCGAGCTGCCTGATCCGGACCTCGTGATTCGCACGTCGGGGGAGTACCGGATCTCCAACTTTCTGCTGTGGGAGATGGCGTACGCGGAGTTCGTCTTCACTGACGTGCTCTGGCCTGACTTTCGCCGCGAGGACCTCTTCAACGCCATCCACGAATACCAGCACCGCAACCGTCGCTTCGGGGGCGTCGAAAAGTGACGGTGCTGCGCGTGACGATCGCGCTCGGTGTGGCGCTGTACGGGCTGCTGTGGGTGATCGCCCTCAACGGTGCGACGAGTCTCGTCGGCCCCCTCGCGGTGCCGCTCATTCTGGGGGTGATCATTGCGCTCGGCGTGGCCTTGCTGCGCTTCATGGGCTGGCCAGCGCGCAAGCAGCACTTCCGGGACCGGGGAGACGACGCCGAGCCGTGATCGAGATCGACGACGACGCGGTCGTGCTGAGGACCTACAAGTCCGGCGAGGCGGATCGGGTGGTGGTGCTCTGGACCCGCCACCACGGCAAGGTCCGCGTGCTCGCGAAGGCCGCCCGTAAGACGACCAGTCGTCTGGGTGGCACCCTCGAGACCCTCGCGTACGTGAACGTCGATCTCGTGAAGACGCGCGGCGAGTTCTACGTCGCGCGCCACGTGCGCCACCGCGAGCGCCTCGCCACACTGCGCTCGTCCTACGAGCGGATCTCGGCCGGCTACGCCGTCGTCGAAGCTGTCGACGCGATTCCTTCCGACGGCGTGCCCGACGAGGCGATCTTCGAGCTGCTGACGCGGGTTCTCCTGACCTTGGACGACGCTGCCTACGAGCCCGCGCTGGTGCCCGCTTCGTTCTACCTGCGCCTGCTCGCCCTCGACGGCTCCGAGCCGGTTGTGGACGAGTGCGTGAACTGCGGCCGCAGCGGCCCCCTCGTTGGCTTCGACGCCGAGGCCGGCGGGACACTGTGCGAGGAGTGCCGCCGGGGCCCATCGATCTCGCCGGTTGCGCTCGAGCTGCTGCGACGCATCGTGGGGGGCGACCTCGGATATGTCCTGAGCGAAGCCGATCCGCCGGGCGCCGGCGAGGTGATGGCGCTCGCCCAGGGAGCCATCGAAACGCACTTCGGTCGTCGGCTACGCTCGCCGCGCTCGGTGGCGCCGCTCGCCGCGCCGCCCGAGGTTTAGCGTGACGGGGGAGTCCGTGCAGCCCTTTGGCGTCTACGTTCACGTGCCGTTCTGCGCGCACCGATGCGACTACTGCGCCTTTGCGACCTACACCGACCGCGACCACCTGATGGCCGACTACGTGGAGTGCGTGTCACGCGAGATTGAACGAGCACGTGATGAAGGTCTGCCCGTTGCCACGTCGGTGTTCTTCGGTGGGGGGACGCCGTCGCGATTACCGGCCGACTGGCTCCTCGCGATACTTGAGGCGATCGCGCGCACCGACGACGCCGAGGTCACGGTCGAGTGCAACCCCGAGGACGCAAGCCTCGAGCGTCTCGTCGCCTACCGCGCTGGCGGCGTGACGCGCATGAGCTTTGGCGTGCAATCGACCCAGCCGGCGGTGCTCGACGACCTCGGACGGCGCCACGGGACGATGGCCCACCGCGAGGTGTCCGAAGCGGTAAGCGAGGCGCGATTCGCGACGTGGAACATGGACCTCATCGTGGGCTCGCGAGCCGAGTCGCTCGACGACGTGGGTCGGACCTTGGACGACCTGCTCAACCTCGAGCACCCGCCGCCGCACGTGAGCTGCTATGCGCTCACCGCCGAGCCCGCCACGCCACTCGGGCGCGATCCGCGGCGCCACCCCGACGAAGACGCGACGGCCGACGCCTACGACCTGGTGGGCGAGGTCCTCGAAGGGCACGGCTACCGCTGGGAGGAGATCTCCAACTGGGCGAAGCCCGGTCACGAGTGCCGCCACAACCACGTCTACTGGGACGACCAGGACTACGCCGGCTTCGGCTCGGCTGCCCACTCGCACCGCCGCGGCCGTCGCTACTGGAACGTGCGCACACCAGATCGCTACGTCGAGCTCGTGCGCCGCGGCGAGTCGCCGCTCGGCGGCGAGGAGTTTTTGAATGAGGCGACCCAGCGCTTCGAGCGCGAGTCGCTCGCGCTGCGCACATCGCGCGGCGTCGCCCTCGAGGCCTTCGACTCGCTCGAGGAGATCGCCCATCTCGTCACGGTCGCCGACGGTCGCGTCACGCTCGCGCCGAACTCACGTCTCGTGGCGAACCAGGTCATCGTCCGGCTAAGGAGCGCCGAGCACTCCGGTAGCCTTGGTTGATGCAAGCGACGCCCAAACTCGATCCCGACTTGCTCGAAAAGGTCACCAACCTGGCCAAGCGTCGCGGCTTCATCTTCCCCTCGGCCGAGATCTACGGGGGCTTCCGCTCGACCTACGACTACGGGCCCCTCGGTGTGAACATGCTGCGCAACGTGAAGCAGGCGTGGTGGCGCTCGATGGTCCAGACGCGCAGCGACATCGTGGGCATCGACGCCGCGATCCTCGGTCCGCCGGCCGTCTGGCAGGCCTCGGGGCACCTGGAGACCTTCACCGACCCGCTCGTCGACTGCCTGGTCTGCAAGGAGCGCTGGCGCGAGGACAAGATCGACGGCGTCTGCCCGAACTGCGGCTCGACCAAGTTCACGAGCCCGCGGGCTTTCAACCTGATGTTCAAGACCCAGGCCGGGCCCATCGAGGGCGAGGGCTCGACGGCGTACCTGCGTCCCGAGACCGCTCAGGGGATCTTCACCAACTTCGCCAACGTGCTCGCCACGGTGCGCAAGAAGCCGCCCTTTGGTATCGCCCAGGTGGGCAAGTCCTTTCGCAACGAGATCACCCCGCAGAACTTCGTCTTTCGCACCCGCGAGTTCGAGCAGATGGAGATGGAGTACTTCGTACGCCCCGACGAGGCTGACGAATGGTACCGGTACTGGATCGACGTGCGCTTCGACTGGTACGTCGACCTCGGCATTCCCGCGGAGCTGCTGCGCAAGCACGAGCACGCCAAGGAGGATCTCTCGCACTACTCGCGGGGCACGACCGACATCGAGTTCTACTACCCCTGGGGCTGGGACGAACTCGAGGGCGTCGCCAACCGCGCCGACTACGACTTGACCCAGCACTCGACGCACTCGGGTGTCGCTCTTGACTACTTCGACCCCACCACCAACGAGCGCTACGTGCCCTTCGTCATCGAGCCGGCGGCGGGCGCGACGCGCGCCATGATGGCCTTTCTGCTCGCCGCGTACCACGAGGACGTCGTCGAGGGCGAGGTGCGCACCGTGCTTCGTCTCGACTGGCGACTCGCGCCCTACCAAGTCGCCGTCCTGCCCCTGTCGAAGAAGCCCGAGCTCGAAGAGGTGGCGGCCGAGGTCCTCACGTTGTTGCAGCCCCACTTCATGACCGACTTCGACGTCACCCAGTCCATCGGACGTCGGTATCGTCGCCAGGACGAAATCGGCACGCCCCTGTGCGTGACGGTCGACTTCGAGACGCTGCAGGACCGGGCGGTCACGGTGCGTGACCGCGACACGACGGGCCAGGTGCGCGTGCCCATCGAGGGGCTGCGCGACCACCTCTGGAACGTGACGGCGCCGACCTGAGCGATGGACGACGGGCGGGGGCTCAAATTCGGTACGGTCGCCGAGAGTTACGACCGCTACCGACCGAACCCGCCCGCGGAGGCGGCCGAGATCTTTGGCGACGTCACCGGACTTGACGTGCTCGATGTCGGGGCGGGCACCGGCAAGCTGACCCGGTTCTTGCTCTCGCTCGGAGCGAGAGTGAGCGTCATCGAGCCCGATGACGCGATGCGCCGCGTGCTCCTACGACAGAGCCCTGGGGCGGTGGCGCTTCGAGGCAGCGCGGAGTCCGTGCCCGTTGCTGACGCCACCTTTGACGTGGTGGCTTCGTCATCGGCCTGGCACTGGTTCAAACAACCTGAGGCGACGAACGAGTTGGCCCGAGTGCTGCGCGATAATGGCACGCTCTACGTGCTCTGGAACGGTTTCAGCCGCGCTGTGCCCTGGATGGCCGAGTTGACCAAACTGCGCGAGCGGCCCGACGACGACGGCGTTCGTCCTCGCGGGTGGCGTGCCGAGCTCGATCCCAATGGCCCCTTCGTCGATGCGCACGACATCTCGATCCACTGGACGTGGCTACGCACCGTCGACGAGGTGGCGGGCAACTTCGCCACCTATTCCGGCGCGATCATCCAGAGCGAGGAGAGCCGCGCGGCGATGGCCGAAAAGGTACGAGAGCGCCTCTACGAGCGCTCGGGCGACGGCGTCGTGGAACTGCCCATGACACTGCGCGGCACAATCGCCCGGCGCCGGCCCCGCTGAACGTGTGCCATGGCGAGCTGCGCTGTCGCCCTAGGACGGGGGGTGCGGTGGTATCGAGTACGTAACTTGGGCTTTGGCCACGAGCTCGGCTGACCCTCGCGACGTGACCTCGACGTCCACTACGGCCAAGCGGCGGCCGAGCTTGATGAGCCGAGCGCGGGCCAGCAGGTCGGTCACTTCGGGTTTGCGAAGAAAGTCGATGTGCAGGCTCGTCGTGACGGCGAGGAGCACCGGTCCGATGTGAGCGAGGATGATCAACCACGCCGCGTTGTCGGCGAGGGCCATCATCGTCGGACCAGCGAGCGTGCCCCCAGGACGCGTGTCGCGATTGCTGACCGCTTGAGCTACGACGAGGGTGTCGCCCTCGAGCGACTCGATCCTTGGGGCGTCGTAGTCGGGAAAGGAATCGGCGACGATCTGTTGGAGCTCATCGACGCCGAGCACGGTCATCGGCTCAGGCGACCTTGCGATACTTGTTGACCGCGAGGGGCGCGAGGACGAGCACCGCGCCGACCGCCCACGCGAGCGCGATCCACGTCGAGTGTCCGTGGGGCGTGCCCAGCATCAGCCCGCGCACGGCCGTCGCCGTCTGGCTGATCGGTTGGTGAATCGCGAAGGGTTGCAGCCAGCTGGGCATCGAGGCGACCGGCACGAAGATGGCCGAGGCGAACACGAGGGGAAAGATGAGGGGAAAGGTCATCGCTTGGGCGGCCTCGGAGTTGGGAGCAGAGAGTCCGACGTAGGCGAAGCCCCAGGAGAGGCAGTAGGCGAAGAGCAGCATCAAGAGGCAGGCCTGGATGTACGAGACGACCGACCCGGTCGGCCGGAAGCCCACGAGGTAGCCGACACCCGTGATGATGACGATGATCAAGACGTTGCGGAAGAGGTCCGATACGGTCCGCCCGGCGAGTACCGCGAGGCGGGCCATCGGCAGGGCGCGGAATCGCTCGATGAGCCCCTTTTGAAGGTCCTCGGACAGGCCGATGGCCGTGCCAACCGAGCCGAAGATCGTCGACTGGACCAAGATCCCCGGCAGCAGGTAGTTGACGTAGGAGTGTCCCGGCACGTTGATGACGCCGCCGAAAACGTAGCGAAAGAGGACGACAAACATGATCGGCTGAATGACGATGAATACGATGGCGACGGGCGTGCGCGCGAGGGCCAGCAGGTTTCGTCGAGCGATCGTCATCACATCGCTCACCGCCCAGCGCAACGGCGAGTGAGTCGAAAGAGATGTGGGCAGGGCGCTCACGCGTTGGCCCCTCGTCGGGCTCGCCGTCCAGCCAGTGCCGGTTGGGCGCTCTCGTCCTCTTCAACCTTGTGGCCGGTGAGACTCAAGAACACGTCATCGAGGCTGGGCTCGCGCAGCGCAAGGCCCGAAAGTTCGATGCCCGCTGCGTCAATGCGCCGCAGGGCTTCTGCGGTGACGGCCGGACCATTGTCAACGGTCATCTCGAGCACCGAGCCCTCAAGGTTGGCCGGTTGATGAGAGAGATCCTTGACGAGGGGCGCGGCTCGCGAAGCGGCGTCAGTGGAAGTGAACGTCAGGGCCAGTACGGTGGCACCCATCTGGGCCTTTAGCTCGGCGGAGGTACCCTCGGCGATGATCTTGCCGTGATCGAGCACGACGAGCTGGCGAGCGAGCCGGTCGGCCTCGTCGAGGTACTGGGTGGTGAGCAGGACGGTCGTGCCGCCCTCGACCAAGCGTTCGATGATGGCCCAGAGTTCCTGACGACTTTGGGGGTCGAGCCCGGTCGTCGGCTCGTCGAGGAAGAGGATCGGCGGATTGGCGACGAGCGCCGCCGCGAGGTCCAAGCGACGGCGCATGCCGCCTGAGTAGGTCTTGGTGACGCGATTGGCCGCGTCACTGAGGCCGAAGTTCTCGAGGAGCTCGCGCGACCTCGCCAACACGTAGGCCTTGTTGAGGTGGTTGAGCAGACCGATCATTCGCAAGTTCTCAAAACCGGTGAGGCTTTCATCAACCGTCGCGTTCTGGCCGGCGAGGCCGATGTGCTTGCGAACCTGGTTGGGCTGCTTCACGACGTCGTAGCCCGCGACGAGGGCGTTGCCACCGGTGGGTGAGAGAATCGTCGAGAGAATACGAACCATGGTCGTCTTGCCAGAACCGTTGGGACCGAGTAAGCCAAAAACCTGGCCCGTGGGCACGTGCAGGGTCACGTCGTTGAGCGCTCGGACCTGGCCGTCGCTGAAGGTCCGCACAATGTTGAGGGCCTCCACGGCGTAGTCGGACATTCTGAACAGTTTAGGGAAGGCGCCAGCACGCTCGGCGCGACGACGAGGTGGAACCGGTACCTTCTTGCTATGGCCATTGCGGAGAGCGAGATTGCGCAAGTTCGTGCCGCCACCGACATCGTCGCTCTGATCGGCGAGACCGTCGCACTGAAGCGTACGGGTCAGCGCTGGACGGGGCTGTGCCCCTTTCATGCCGAGAAGACACCCTCGTTCTCTGTGAACGGCGAGGAGGGCCGCTACTACTGCTTCGGCTGTCGCGTCGCCGGTGACCAGATCACCTGGGTCCGCGAGGTCCAACACCTCGACTTCATCGATGCGCTGCGGCTCCTCGCCGATCGGGCCGGCATCGAGCTGCACGACGACGCGAACGCCGGGCCGGCGCGCAAGGAACGCCAGGCCGCACTGGTGGCGATGGAGCGCGCGGTGGCGTGGTACCACGAACGTCTGCTCGCGTCTCCCGACGCGAGAGCGGCGCGCGAGTACCTGCGAAATCGCGGCATAGCCGGCGAGTTGGCCCGCCGCTTCAAGCTTGGCTGGGCGCCCGACGAGTGGGACGGTCTTGCGAACGCGCTGAAGCTGAACGAGAAGGCGCTTCAAGCGACCGGGCTCGGCTTCGTGAATAGTCGGGGGCGTCGACAGGACTCGCTTCGCGCGAGGATCATCTTCCCGATCTTCGATCCGGCGGGCAAGGCCATCGCTCTTGGCGGACGGGTCCTTCCATCGTTAAGCGAAGGGCGCTCCCACGCCGACGCCCGAGTCGAGCCGAAGTACAAGAACTCTCCCGAAACGTCGATCTACTCGAAGCGACGCACGCTCTACGCGCTCAACTTCGCAAAGGACGACATCATCAAATCGGGCGAGATCATCGTCTGCGAGGGCTATACCGACGTCATTGCCTTCTTCGCCGCCGGGCTGCCACGGGCCGTCGCCACGTGCGGGACAGCCCTGGGCGAAGAGCACTTTCGCATCATGCGGAATTTTGCCAAGCGCATCGTGCTCGCCTACGACGCCGACGCGGCGGGACAAAGTGCCGCCGCGTCGGTGTATCAGTGGGAACGCCAGCACGAGGTCGACGTCGCGGTCGCCCGGCTGCCCTTCGGCATGGATCCCGCGGAGCTCGCACAGCGGGACCCCGAGGCCCTACGTCGCTCGATCAGCGAGGCGCTGCCGTTCTTGCGTTTCCGTCTGGAGCGAGTCCTCGAGAGCGCCAATGTCGCCTCGGCCGAGGGACGGGCGCGGGCGGCCGAGCTGGCGGTGGACGTGCTCGCCGAGCACCCCAGCGAGCTCGTGCGCGACCAGTACGTCATGCAGGTCGCCGATCGACTCGGGATCGACCTCGCCGCGTTGCGATCGCGAGTCGCGGATCTGGCGAGGCACCCTCGCGAGCGAGGCGCACGCGCCGTGGTGAATGAGCCCGCGCCGCGTCCCCAGCCGAGGTCGCCGCTCCCGCGGCCGGGACTCGAGGCTCTGCGGCTCTATCTGCACGGACCCGACGTGATGAAAGAACGCCTCATCGCCCCCTACTTCGTGAACGAAGTGCAGCGAGAAATCTTCGAAGCGCTGAGCACAAAGCGCTCGATCTCCGAGCTGATCGACGACCTGGAACGCCAGGGTCAAGAGGACGCGGCTCACGTACTGGCCAAGCTCGCGGTGGAAGAACTCGATCGTCCCTACGGCTCGAGCGACGTCACCGCGGTCGTGGCCCAGCTCGTGCGAAGCGCGGTGCAAACAGAGCTGAGGAACCTCGACCGCGACCTGCGCGAGGGCCGGATCACGCCCGAGCTGGCGCAGGCGACGATTCACGATGTCAAAGAGCGCCTTGTCTTGCTCGAGACGATCCAGGGTGACGAGGCCGAACGGGATCTTCGCCACTGGCTCCTCGAACGAGCGTCATTGACTGCACCGTGACGAAGGGTACGCGCGGCTTCATAGGCGGTCTGGCCATGCTCGAACCGCTGAGCCTCGAAGAGGAGCGCTCGCTCTATCCCGTCATTCAAGAGGGACGCCGCGCCAGCGTCAATATTGCGAAGAACGTCGAGCGCGATCCTCATCAGCGGCGCCTTCTACTGCGAGCCCGCCAGGAGGGCCAAGAGGCCGAGTCGATGCTCCTTCGAGCAACTTTTGGGCTGGTTCGAGCACGCGTGCTCGAACGGGGCTATCGGTTCTACAACGATGATCTCGAGGCGGCGGGCGTGGAAGGGCTGATCAACGCCCTCCAGCGCTTCGATCCCGAGAAGGGCAACCGCTTTGCCACCTACGCTAACTACTGGATCGTGAAGCTCGTCAATCAAGCGATCCAGCAGCAGGCCGGACTAAGCGATGCCGAGATGCGGCTCATCTTGAAGCTCCAGCGATACGAAAGGTCTCATCCCGAGCGACGCGTCGCGAAACGGGACGTCGCTCGAGAATTAGCCATAACCCAGTCCAAGGCGAACGAAATCATGCAGCTGAGTCGCGAGCTCCAGTCGCGGCGATTCGCTTCGGTGGAGCTCGAGGACGTCGCCGATCCGCGTTCCCTCGCCGAGCCGCACGACGCTCCGGCGTGGGTGATCGACGAACTACGACGGCTCACCGGGGGCGACTTTGACGCATTCTGGCAGTTCACGTTCAAGACGATGCCTCTAGAAGAGATCGCGCGAGCGCATGGCATCTCCCGTCAGGCGATGGCCAAGCGGATTGAGCGGGGCCGAAGGGCGGTGCGAGAGAGTCCGGAAGCCGCGAGGCTGCAGAGTTGGTTCGACCAGCAGTGAGCCACGTGCCAAGTGGTAACGTAACTAGGCTTTCCGGTGCATTCCCAGATAGCTCAATTGGCAGAGCAAGTGACTGTTAATCACTAGGTTGCAGGTTCGAGTCCTGCTCTGGGAGCCACTGTTTGGTCGGCATTTCGCAGGGCCGTAGCTCAGTGGTCAGAGCAGGGGACTCATAATCCTCCAGTCGTGGGTTCGATCCCCACCGGCCCTACTGAGTAAAAGTCCTGATAAACATGCCTTTTCTGCCGTCGTTTAGCCCTTCGATGGTCGGTTTACTCAAATCGACCTCGGAAAACCCACGTTTCATCCCACAAACTATTCCGACACCACCGGACGAAGAACTCAGAGATTTTCGGACCATTCCGACGCCACCGGGTTCATCCGACCGTTTGCAACTACCTCATAAACCTCTAGGCGTGGGTTCGACTCCCACCGGCCAACGAACTGGCCCACCAGTGGCCCCACCAAGTGTTGCGTTCACCCCCTGAAAGCGCCAAAGTCAGGTCGTTGGGTCAGTTGACGGGGTCGGCTGTGAACTCTTGAGAACGTAGTCGAAGAACCGGTGGGTCACCCCGTCACTGTCCCATTCGGCCCGTAGGCGCGTCTTTCGTTCGACGCGGCGAAGGGCGGACGAGAGTTGGCGGTTGAGTTCGCGCGGTTCAGCGCCCAGCATCCAGCCTTCGACGTGCAGTCCCGATGGTGTGGTGCTCACGGTGCCCTGGATTAGTTGTTCCAGTACGGGCCGGACCGCCTCGAGGCGCTCCTATGAGACGTCGGCGACCAGGCGCACGCGTTGATCGGGCACCCGCTAATTCTACGGGAGGCCAACTCCGGTCTGGCCGCACCTTGCGTGGCGCACGTAACCAAGATGAAGGGTCGCAGGAACGTTCCCAACGTCGAGGCGGCTATCACCTTTTGGGGTACCTCATCATCCTCTAGTCGTGGATTCGATCCCCACCGGCCCTACTCGATGACCTAGACCGCGTTGGCTAAGAAATTCGCGTTGAAGAATGGTCGGCATTCGTGGTGTTAACGACGACCGAAGTCATCCTCAAGGCGAACGATGTCATCTTCTCCAAAGTATGTTCCGGTTTGGATCTCGATGAACTCCACGCGCTCTGTCCCTCTGTTTTCACAACGGTGCGCCTGTCCAATTCCGATATTGATACTCTGACCGGGATCAAGCTCGTGGGTCACTCCGTCCACAATCGCCGTGGCGTGACCACTGAGAATGAACCAGTGCTCGGATCGTTGGGAATGGACTTGGTAGCTGAGGCGCTTGTCGGGCAGTACGACGATCTGCTTCACCTTGTAATTGGGCGATTTGTCGTCAAGTACGGTGAAGTTACCCCATGGACGTTGGTCGAACTCACGACCGTAACTATCGAGCGCGCTCACAACTTTCTCTCCTTCGCCGAAGGATGGCTTTAGGTAGTGGCATTGCACGACCTTTGGAGGCTCATCACGATGCTTTATGTCTTCGTTGATTCTATCGACGGGTTCCCGTAGATGTGGACCTTGCAACATGAGGGGCTGCAGTTGGAATGGTGTCACCGAACTTGTGAAGATTGCTCCTCGCGAAAGGTTGTCCACAATGACCCGCGCTCATGAATCAAGGGGCGTGACGTCCTCGGGATCGGATTCTGATCCTCAGATCTAGACGGGTAACTATCGCGAATCAGGACAAGATGTCAACCAACTACTCAACGGCCGCAATTGTCTTAGTTTTTCCGATTTACTGAAAGCGTTGAGTGACCTGAGCCTGGCGACACGATTCTTGTCGAGCCGCCACCCAGACAGGCAATTACCGTTTGGATGATTCGAGCAGTTTCAGTTGGATCGCGCACCATTATCGAATCGACGCCCGCCTCCTCGACCGGATAGTCATTTCCCCCGACGAAGATCGCGTCGCCCGCGAACAGCATTTCGGCCAGGGATATACCGAGTTGCTCACGAAGTTTATGGATGCCATAGGCCTTATCGATGCCGGGTTTGGTCACGTCAATCGAGGTCGTACCGCCCATATTGATGGCGAATGAAGGCAGGAGCCGCCTGAGGATGGCCGTTATCCTCTCGCGCTTTTTGAAGTCGGGATCCCACGCCAGTTTCTCGCTCAGGGGAGCCTCTTGCCCCAGGACCGAGAGGGTGACTTGACTGCCACGGTCCTCGATGGCCTCGCCCCACACGTGGTCCACCTTGATTCCCGACTCCTCGAGCGACTTCTCCAGAGCGGCGACGATCTCCTGGCGCTGCTCTGGGCTCAAGTCCTCTGAGTAGACCTTGTACCACTGGCCCAGATAGCCGTAGAACTGGGTGCCGCAGGTTGGCAGTAGAGAGAGATTCTCTAGTCGCTCACCAAAGGGGAGGTTGGCGAGGAGTTGAGATTCGAACTGGTGCCAACTGCCTCCCGAGATCACGGCGACCTTCATTATGCCTAAGAGCTCATAGAGCAACCCGGCGACCTCGTCGCTCAGCGCGGCCTTACTCTCGGCGAGAGTTCCATCCAGGTCGAAAACGAAGAGTTTCTTCACCGAGCCATCATCCCCACTTGCGCTCTTCGCGGCCGTTCCGTCAGCGAAATTCTGCTTTGATTTCATCCTAGAGTTGCCCTTTGGCCGCGGTGCCCTCGGTGGTTTGACGAAAAGGACTGCGCAGCCATTGACGGGCATCGCACGGCGCGAGTGCGTCGGGCGCCAATCCCGCTGGTGGGACACCGCAGGCATCGCTCGGGGCACTGTGCTCCGTGGCGCACAAGGCTGGCGACGGCTTGCTTTTGCTCGCGCGGCAACCTTCAACCTCTCGCCGTCAAGGGACTATTGGCCCTAGCCGCAGGACAAGGTGAGACGTTATGATCAGGGCATGCGACCGCTGTATTTGGTCCGGCGCCGTTTATGGCGCTGCAATGGTGGTGTGGGGAAGTGTTCTGCGGCCTGTGGAATCTAACGCTCGAATCTGTTGAGTCGTCCCCCTGTGGGGACCAAGGGGACCTACTTGGAACGTGCTCGCGGCGCTCAGCCTCAGTGACCGAGCCCATAGTGTGGTTCTCTAGGCCGAGGAGCTTGCTTCGTACCAGCGAATCGGGTCGGTGGATGCGAGAGCGACCGTGACCGGTCCCACAGTGACGATGATCGGGACATATCCCCCGACTGCGTGTGGTCTGGCCACCTTTACGCAGAACCTGTCCGCGGCGATCGCTGCTCCTGGTGCAGGCTGGTCCGCCAGAGTCGTTCGCGTCCTCGAAAATGCAGAAATCAGCGAACACGGCGAGGTAGTTGCCCGGTGGATCGCCGGTGACCGCCCGTCGTTCCGTGACGCAGTTTCGGCCATCAACTCCTCGGACGCCGCCGTTCTCCAGCACGAGTACGGAGTGTTTTCGGGGCCCGACGGCGAGGACGTGCTCGAACTTATCGACGCCGTGCGGGTTCCTCTCGTAGTGGTGCTGCACACGGTGCTGCGCAGTCCGACAGCGCATCAACGTCAGATCCTAAACAAAGTGATGACTGCCGCGTCGAGCGTCGTCGTCCAGAGTGAGGTCGCCCTCGATCGTCTCTTCCTAACGTACGAGGCGGACGCCGAGAAGACGGTCGTCATACCCCACGGCGCCACGGAGAACTTCAGCGGTCCGACCCTGAGCGGCCACGAGCGCCCGGTCGTGCTGACGTGGGGCCTGCTCGGACCCGGCAAGGGGATCGAGGTCGGGATCTCCGCGATCGGGCTCATGCAGCATCGCTCACCGGCGCCGACCTACATCGTCGCTGGGGAGACGCACCCCAAAGTGCGCGCGACCCAGGGCGAGCAGTACCGCAGCGGATTGATGCAGCAGCGTCGCCGACTCGGCCTGCACCGTCGGGTTCTCTTTGACGATCAGTACCGGGACTGGGAATCGCTGCGGACGCTCGTGCGCAGCGCGGACGTGGTGTTGTTGCCTTACGACTCCCTTGATCAAGTCAGTTCCGGGGTGCTCGTCGAAGCGATCGCCTCGGGTAAACCGATCGTGGCGACGCGCTTTCCGCACGCCGTGGAGTTGCTACAGCGCGGCGCTGGGCTTTGCGTGCCCCAGGGTGACTATCACGCCATGGCCCAAGCCCTCGACCACGTCCTCTACACGCCTGGCGTGGCCCGAGCCATGAGTGAGAACGCACGGCGCGAAGCTCGGGCCCTGCTCTGGCCGAGAGTTGGGTCGGCCTATCGTTCGCTCATCACCGAGGCTCTTTCGGCGAACACGATGGCCGAAGCGAGTTGACCGAGTTGAGAGCGCCGACGGTATCTCTCGAACATTTGGTCCAACTGAGCGACGCGAATGGAATTTTCGAACACGCCAAGTTTGAGCGCCCACGCCCGGAATGTGGCTACTGCACCGACGACGCCGGGCGGCTCCTCGCCCTGACCGTTTCACTCTCGCAGGACCCGGCCGCCCGGCGTCTTAGTCGAGTGGCCATCGGATTTCTCGAACGCGCTCACCTCGGTGGGAGTCAGTTTCGCTTGCGCCAGACGTACGGTGGCGCCTGGGCCGACGACGCGCCGAGCGACGACTCGATCGGTCGGGCCATCTTCGGCCTCGCCACTGCGGCGGCCTGGGCACCGTGGCCGGACATACGCCGCCGAGCGCTTGATCTCTTTGCACAGTCGGCGGCGTTTCGCTCCGCCCATCCCCGCGCCACCGCTTACGCCGCCCTAGGCGCGGTGCAACTATTGCGATCCGATCCAACTAACGGTGGGGCCCGTCGCTTAGTGAACGAAGCCGCGGACCAACTGCCTCGCGCCGAGGCCGGTGACGCGTGGCCGTGGCCCGAGCCACGTCTGAGTTACGCCAACGCGCTCTTGCCCGACGCGGCCTTGTCGGTAGCGATTGCGACGGGAAGCCGACGCCGCATGAACGACGCACTAGGTCTTCTGAGCTGGCTCGTCGACCAAGAGACCATCGAGCACCACTTCAGTTTCACCCCGGTCGGTGGTCGAGCTCAGGGGGAGAGTAAGCCGGCGTTCGACCAGCAGCCTATTGAGGCGTGGGCCATGACCTCGGCGTGCGCCAACGCCTTCGACGCCACCAACGACCCTCGGTGGTCTAAGGCGGGTTGGGCCGCCGGGTCATGGTTCCTTGGCAACAACGACGCAAGACTTGCCGTCTACAATCCCTTGACCGGAGGCGGTTACGACGGTCTGGAGCCGCATGGCGTCAACCTGAATGAGGGCGCGGAGTCGAGTATGGCGTTTGTTGCCACGATGCACCAAATGAGCAAGCTGCCGCTTGGCTCCGGTGAGGCCTTTGGCTGCGTGGCGATGAGCTCATAGCGCGGTCCTCGCCGAGAGTGTTGTCAACCGCAAATGTGAAGCATCGATGGACTGAGCGCCATCGGATGCCGTTCAATCCTCGGTTCGCCGAAAGCGCGCTTCGTGTAGCGTTGGTAACCCGAACAGAAATGTGGGGGTGGCGATCGCGGTGAGCAAACCGATGCCTCATTTAACGCCCGAGGCAATCGACGTATCTTGGGAAATCATCCAAGCTGCTAACCGTGCCTTCGACACTCTGCGAGAGGCCGAAGCGAATATCAACGAGGTCGAAGAGCTTTCGCTCAAGGTTGAGGGGGTCGAGCTCTGGAACGGCGCCCTTGCGCCGCTGGAGAAAATTCGAAATGACGCTCAGGCCAACTTCCGTCTGTTGGTCGAGATGGCGGCACCGGTCATGTCTTTCTCAGTGAGCCCGTTTGCGATTCGACCGACCGAAATCGCCGACGTCGGTGCGATGCGCTTGGTCGAGGAGTTCGCAGAGCCGTTAGAGGGTTTGTCCGCCGACTACCGCGAGTGTCTCATCACGCGATACGCGCTGATACGTGAGGCAGTGGCTCGCCAGATCAACGACGGTACGTTGCCAGTGAGTTACGAGCTACCCGAACTCAGCGCTCTTCTGGCGCGGGCAGCCTCCTTGGCCTCGACGTACGAAACGATGGCCAAGAACAATTGGCAGCCGGAAGTAGTTTTCGTCCCGAGAGGACTGAGCTTTGATCATTGGAACGCCCTTCTATCAGGCCATAGGCTTCCTGATCAGAGTTGGACCGAGGGTGTTCACCGTACGTGGGCCGGTTTCGAGCTTGCCCGGACCGTCACTGCGGACACCGACGCCAGTCCGTGGGGAGTAGCGGTAATCAGTGCGGCTGAGCGGCCGGTCTTTGCGAGCGTGAGCAAGGACGGAGAGCACGGATTCAACGCCGCCGATACGCTGAGGGCGCTGGCAACACTGCCCAGCGTCGTCGATGCTTCGTCCGCGTCGGAAGTTATCCGTCGGGCTAGCCCAACGGAGGAGCGCTACCTTGCCTTGCAGTTCGCTCGTCTGGAGCGCGGCGAGCAACCAGTTGACTGTGAAACTTGGACGATTGGTAATGAGGATCTGGATATCGGCGGACAGTTGGGATCCCTTTACTTCTACTTTCGCCCGAAGGAACACAAGTTCAAATCCATTTGGCGAAGTAGAGACGCCTTTGATAACAACGACGGCGTCCGGCCTTCGGCGGGCGACGAAGACGTCGTGGCTAACGTCTGAGCCCGGGTTGTGGTGCGGCGACGCTTAACCGGTTCTCGTCGAAGCTGACGGGCACAGCGGATCGAGACCAACGGCGTGTACGAGGCGGCGCGGCGAGGGCTCAGGCAGATGTGCGCAGCGCGTCAAGCAGGTGACTGACGCGCGCGGTCGCGACGCCGACGCAGCAGTCGGCGGCACCGTAGGTGAGATACACAATGTCGCCGTCACAATGCGCCCCCTGGACGAAGACGACGTTGTCAACGTCACCCTGACGTTCCCAGTCGAGTTCGGGCACGAGCAGGGGGCTTGGGAGGTGGCCGCGTAGCCGGCCGGTGTTGTGGTCCAAGAGCGCCAGGTTCATGGTGTACGCGCCGTCGGCGCGTCGCTCGTGGTAAAAGAGCAAGAGCCCCGCGTCGCTCGCCACGGGTGGGGCGCCCGCACCGACACCAATGGCCCCCGGCGTCGGGCGTAGCAGGGTGTGCGCGTCAAGGTGGGCCACGTACTCGTCCCAGTAGTCAGTATCCGCGTGCCAGAGGTGGTCGAGGTCGTCGAATACGGCGAGCTGCATGTCGGGGTCGATGCGGTGGATAAGCGCCACGCGCTCGTCGCCCAGGGTGAAGACGATCGCATCCTTGTTTGCCACATCGGGCGGGCCGAGAAGTCGACCAGTTCGTTCGTCAAGAAAGAAACGATGACCATCCCAGAAAAGATGGTGGGCGCCCACGCGCCAGGGTTGATCGCACTTACGAGGAGCCAGATTCGTATACGTCATGACGATGTGCTCGCGGTCGCCACTTTGTACCCGCTGTACTCGAGGATCCTCGAAGCCGTGCACGCCGGCGGTGCCGGACTCGCACAGGACGTAGCCAAAGTCGTAGGACTGGCCGTCGCTGGAGGTGAACACCAAGATGTCCGAGACGTAGTTGAGGAAACGTGGGCCCGGTCCATCGTTGCGCCAATAGCCCGATCGAACTCCACGCGCGAAGAGGTGGAACGTCTCATCGTGATAGAGCAGTCCGGCGTTGAACACTGCACCGTAACCCGGTACGGTGTCGGCCTCAATCGTTGGTCGGTCGTGGAGGCGGTGGACGCGAATTCCTTCGCGCGTGGTTGTTAACACGATTGGTTCACCAAGACCCCCATGACTTCGCGAAGTTGTTCTCGAGCCATCGGCCCTAGAGTTGGGTTCTGAGTGTAAGAGATAATTGACTGATCGAGGTGGATGCCAATGAGTGAGCGCAATGCAGCCGGTGAGCCCTTCCTGCGCTTTGCGGGCAATCCGATTCTTAGCCCGGCAGATTTTCCCGGCACAGTCAACGCCGTGTTCAATCCAGGCGCCACCGAAATGGACGGAAAGACCCTCCTATTACTTAGGGTGGAACACCGCAGCGGTCTTTCCTCTCTTGTGGTGGCGATGAGCGAGAACGGGTTGAGTGGATGGGAAGTTGATAAAGCTCGAGGACTCCAGCCAAGGACCGAGCTCTTTGAAGAGAAGTGGGGCCTCGAGGATCCCAGGATTACTCGCATCGGAGACGACTACTACGTCGTCTACGTAGGTTTCTCAGCCTTCGGGCCGCTGGTCAGCTTGGCGAAAACCCAGGACTTCGAGCATTGGGAGCGTTGCGGCGTTCTCCAACCGCCGGAAGATAAGGACGCGGCACTCTTCCCGACGACCTTCAACGGGCGCTGGGGGTTGATACATCGCCCGGTTCCAGCGATGACTGGTTTGGGGAATCACGTGTGGCTGTCCTTCAGTCCCGATCTTCGCCACTGGGGTGAAACTCGTGTACTGCTTGCAGCTCGACGCGGGGGCCACTGGGACGCCAACAAGATTGGTCTCGGTCCGCCACCAATGCTCACGAAGGATGGGTGGCTCATTTGTTACCACGGAGTGCGCGAGACGGCTTCGGGGTCGATCTACCGACTAGGCCTCGCACTGCTCGACAGGGACGACCCGTCGATCGTCCATGCGAGAAGTAATGACTGGGTGTTCGGTCCGCAAGAGCCCTACGAGCTTTCGGGCGACGTGCCAGGTGTTGTGTTTCCGTGTGGATGGATTCTGCGCGACGACGGCGACACCGTGCATCTCTACTACGGTGCCGCTGACAAAGTGGTCGGGGTGGCGGAGGCCAGCCTGCTGACGATGCTGGACCGCCTTGAAGCCGATACGAACGATCTCGAGACGAGTTAGAAAAATCTCGAATTAGAGCGACGTCGGTTGAGGCCCGTTGGCTTATGACAAGTCTCAACATGAGAGAAGCGGTACTGCAGAGCGAACGTCCGTCTCACCTAGAAAGTCACTTTTAGAGCCGGCGGCCTTCACTTGCTGCGCCAGCGGGTGGCGTTCACAGGGATGAAGTTGACGCCTTGAAGGACTGAGATAACGCCATTCATCACAGTTGCCTGAACTCCGTTGCCTGGACCACGTTGCCCACACTGTGGTCCTGACACCGAGGTCTAGGTCACCTAGCGCACCTGTGAGCCCGTGAGCTTTCCACGGAGGAGTACTCGCGCGGTGGTGACACGGATGAGCCAGCTTGCCGCGTCGAGTCCTGCCTTCCGAGCTCGCCGAGGTAGATGGTTAGGCGCTTTGTTGACACGAGGCGCCCCGCCATTTGGCAGAGCGCGGCGAAGCAGACCTTAAGCGACCAGACCCCGGCGCGCAAGAAGCGGTGGTAGGCGTCGTGGACGGCTCTGGAGGCGGGGTCTGACAAAGCATCTCCTTCCACGCGACAGCATCCTTGACTGCCTCGCCATAAAGTCGACGACGACGACCCTCCGTCGCTTAAGGATCTGTGACATCCGCCCGCGATACTTTGTCGAATTGGTAGAGCGAACCGGCGCGGTCAGCAGATGTTGATACGGCGGAATCAGTCACGTCGGGCCACCGCTTTGGACCTGCACGCGACTCAATTCGACTTGCGCAATCCCACGTTTCATCCCACAAACTATTCCGTCACGACCGGACCAGTCCGACAGATTGCACCTACCTCATAATCCTCTAGTCGTGGGTTCGATCCCCACCGGCCCTACTTGTTTGAAAAGGTTCTAAAGCGACTCAAACCTTGGCAGAGGTGAACAGGATACAAATCCAATTCACTTGACTAGATCAAATTGAATTGCCGCGAAAACGCAGAAAAGTTGAGGGCTCCTTACGGCGTCGGCCTCGTTTCGCGGGAATGCGGGATAGTGGCGTACTCAACTTCCCCCGGGCCACTCGACATACAGTGGTCCTTCAAAGGGTCGGGGAAGCCTCGTACGTGTAGGGGCATAGTGACAAATTAGGAATTGGGGAGATCATGACGCCAAGTAGCAATCTCGACTCATTGAAGTTGGATCCGCTCGACGTTGCGGAGGAAATTGCATCGGGATTCGTCGAATGTTGGAATCACCATGACATGGCTAACTTCGCGGAATTATTTCACAGTGACGCATCATTCGTCAATGTGGTTGGAATACTCATGAAAGGCGGAGAGGAAATCGAGCAACACCACGCTGCGGGTCACGCCGGCCCCTTTCGGACTTCCGTTCTTCAAATGCAAGTTGAGGATGCGAGAGAAATCGTTCCAGGAGTCATAGTGGCGCATTTGCGAAGCTCACTTCATGGTGATGCACGCGATCCGGGAGGCGAACGTCAGACGCTCATGACTTTCATCATCGAACTGCGAGGGGACCAGTGGAGAATTGTTGCTGCTCAGAACACCAACATTCCGTCCACGTCGAATTGACCCGGGCGAGAATCCCACGCTTCATCCCACAAACCATTCCGACGCCACCGGACCAATCCGACACCACCGGACGAAGAGTCCAGTCATTTTCGGACCATTCCGACACCACCGGACCAGTCCGACAGATTGCACCTACCTCATAATCCTCCAGTCGTGGGTTCGATCCCCACCGGCCCTACTCAGTGAAAGTCCTGATAATAAGCCTTTTCCCGGCGTCGCTTAGATTCTCGGTGATCCTTTTACGTCAAAAAATCCCACCAAAAATACCACCGAATCTCCGGGCCCATCGCGGCTTTCGGATTCGAGCCCCCGCCGCTGCACCAGGTTGATTTCTCCAAGTAAGTCATCTCTTGCTCAGGGATCCCAACGGTCGCACCACTGAGAGATTCTTAATAGATCTCTCCCGATCCAAGCCAGACAGCTGACCGCGGCGGGTAGAAGGGAAAAGACGGGCCAGGCTGGCCCTGTCGCTTGTGTCATCGCGTTGCAACGTTTTTACTTATACTCACTACAGGTAGGGGGTATAGGGGAGGACGTATGCGGCCGGGATGCAGCGACGATAAGGATGCGGTGCTCAAGCGGCTCCGCAAAATTGAAGGGCAGGTCCGCGGCTTGCATCGAATGGTCGAAGAGGATCGCTACTGCATTGACGTCCTCGAACAGATCTCGGCGGCAACCAAAGCTCTCCAGTCGGTCGCCCTGCTGCTGTTGGACGATCACATGGAGCACTGCGTGGTGAACGCGGTGAAGGCGGGGGGTGCAGAATCGGCTGAGAAACTCGCCGAGGCGTCGGCCGCGATCGCCCGATTGGTTCGCTCATAACGGCGATGGTGTTGGGTTCAGTGGGCTGGGTCGACGAGATCGGGCGGGGACTTCGGGAAAGCTTCTTCATGTTCTGGGAGACACTGTGGCCGTTGATCCTGGGCTTCAGTCTCTCCGGCGCGGTGCAAGCCTTCGTGAGCCGAGACTCACTGCAGCGCAAGTTTGCCAATCACCGCCCGGCAGCCGTCGCTCGAGCCTCGGGCTACGGGATGGTCTCTTCGTCGTGCAGCTACGCCGCCTCGGCGATGGCCAAGTCGCTTCTCGCCAAGGGCGCCGACTTCGTCTCCTCGATGGTCTTCATGTTCACCTCGACGAACCTGGTGGTGGAGCTCGGCATCATCCTGATCGTCCTCATGGGCTGGCAGTTCGCCGTCAGTGAGTTCGTGGGTGGCGCCATCATGATCGTGCTCCTCGCGAGTCTCGGGGGCCTCTGGCTGCGCGACCGCCAGGTCCAGGTCGCGCGCGAGCGCCTCGGCCAGCAAGGGGGGCGACGGCACCGAAGGAGTCTCTGACCTTCAGCGCCAGCCCTGGGCGACCAAGTTGCGCACAAGGGGTGGATGGGCGAACGCCGCGACCTACGCGGTGGCCGACCTCAAGATGTTGCGCCGAGAGCTGCTCTTCGGATACACCTTCGCCGGCCTGCTCTCGGTGGTCGTGCCGGCGCACGTGTGGAACGACGTCTTCCTGCACGGTCACGGCTTCTGGACGAGCTTGGAGAATGTCATCGTCGGGCCGTTCATCGCCGTGATCAGCTTCGTCTGCTCGATCGGCAACGTGCCGCTGGCCGCCGCCCTCTGGCACGGCGGGATCTCCTTTGGCGGAGTGGTCTCGTTCATCTTCGCCGACCTCATCACCCTGCCCTTGCTCCTCATCTATCGCCGTTACTACGGGATCAGGCTCACCCTCAAGATGCTGGCCGTCTTCTGGTGCGTCATGTCGCTCGCCGGGCTGGCGACCGAGGGATTGTTCGAGGCGACGGGTTTGATTCCCTCGGTGCGGTCCACTGAGATTGCCCCGGCTCACTTCGCGTGGAACTACACGACGTATCTCAACATCGTCTTTCTCGTGGTCTTGGCGATTCTCTACTGGGCGTACCGGAACCATGTGCGGCTCGGTGGCGGCACTGGCTACGCGCTCGATCCCGTCTGCGGCATGCAGGTCCAGACGGCAAACGCGCCCGCGTCGACGGATTACGGAGGGCGGCGCGTGTATTTCTGTTCCGACCACTGTCGGATTCGGTTTGGGGCCGATCCGGCTCACTTCTCCAAGCCTTCCGCATCGTTCCGGCAGAGCGCCCATCGGGGCGAAAATGGTGACGCCTGATGCTTAAACGAAGGTCCTGTAGAAGGCAAGGGCTTTATCATTTGACCCGAAGGATTCTTCACCTGTTCCTCAATCCTCCGGTCGCATTGTTGACGTCGGGTCTCAGATGCCAACAATGCGACTGACTTGGTTGCCTGTCAATGCAACTCTTTCCACCGATGGATCCGTGCAATGCACTCCGCAGGTGCCGCCATTCACGGAACGCGCCCTCCCGATCCTTGACTCATCGGAACCGTGCTCGCCCCCCGTCGCACCGACCTTGATCGTGCACATGAAGTCATCGCAACGACCGTCACTACAGTTGTAAACGTGTCCTCGTCACACGAAACCGTATTCCGGGGAACACCCAGAGCGGTAAAACTGGAAGTCGCCACGATCGCTCTTTCGCTCGGAGAGGCGACCGCCGCCCTGGTGAGCGGCATCCTCGCAGGCTCCCTCGCTCTCATTGCCTTTGGCAGCGACTCAGTAATTGAGGTCATCAGCGCAATGCTTGTCCTCTTTCAACTTCGGTCAATCCTGCGCCACGGAGCTGCTGACAGCAGGAGCGAGCGTCGCGCGCATCGAACTGTCGGGGTCCTGTTCTTTACTCTTGCCGCCTACGTCGTAGCGAACACCGTATTCGATCTCGTTAGGGTCACTCACGCTTCAGAAAACACTCTTGGCTTTGTGGTGTGTATCGTGTCAGGCCTCCTAATGCCCGGACTCGCCATTGCCAAGCGAAAGGCCTCCGTCCAAATGTCACGCGACGGCTTTGCCGCGGTTGCGGGTCTCATGGCGTCCGATGCCTCCGAAACCGCACTTTGCGGGCTCTTGAGCCTGTCAACCCTCATCGGAATCGGGCTCACCGCGTGGGTCGGATGGTGGTGGGCCGACCCCGTAGCCAGTTTGACGGTCGTGTATTTCGCTCTTCGCGAAGGGCGAGAAGCGTGGACATGCGATGACGACCGATAATGCCCGCCCACTCAAATCAACGCGTCGAACGCTGCACCGTCGCCCACACTGCCGGACGCCGGTCGGGGATCGTTGACCTCGGGTCACCGACACCAGATCCTCGTAGTCGCTAACCGCCAGAGCAAGTTTGCAGAGTCACGTCGGGCCTTCGAAACCAGTTATCGAACGGGCAGCTCTGCTACCGTTCCTTAGTCTTCCGACGGGATTGGATCCTTCATGAAGTTCGGCCTGTATATATGTCCAAGTGATGAGTTCGCCGATGTTCGTGTTCTGGCAGATCTCGCCAAGCGTGCCGAGGCTGGTGGCTGGGATGGGCTGTTTCTGTACGACCAGATCCAGCCCTTCGGCCATGGCTCTTATGAGCCGCTCATGGACCCGTGGGCTGCTCTGATGGCGATCGCACTGTCAACCGAGCGGATTCGTCTGGGCAATTTGGTCACCCCACTTGCGCGGAGGAGGGTTACGAAGGTGGCGCGGGAGAGCGTCACTCTCGATCACGCGTCCGGAGGCCGAATGATCCTTGGTGTTGGAGTGGGGTACGTGGGCGAAAGCGACCCGGAGTACGCGGCGTTGGGTGAGGAATCGGATTTAAGAATCAGAGCTGAGATGCTCGATGAGGGACTCGAGGTGCTCACCGGACTCTGGACGGGCCAGCCGTTCGCCTTTCACGGCAAGTACAACCACCTTGACGAGACGGTCTTCATTCCCGGACCCGTTCAGACACCACGCATTCCGATCTGGGTGGCCGGCTTCTGGCCGAACAAGCCACCGATGCGCCGTGCGGCACGATTCGACGGAATATTCCAACTCCACCCGGATTTTTATGGTGGCGGAGTGCTTTCACCGTCTGACATTCGGGCGTCGAAGTTGTATGTAGATCAGCACCGATCGTCTAGCGCACCGTTTGACATTATTTTCGACGCCAGTTTTCCTAATAATCATCCAAACCCAGCGCCCAGCGCGGTGGCGGACTATCAGGATGCCGGCGTCACCTGGTGGCTAGAGAACTTCGTTTCGTTGGAGGAAGCACGAAAGCGAGCCCAAGAGGGACCGCGTCCGAGAGGTTGATACCAACAACAGGTGCGCACGAACCACCGACACGACTGAGACTCAAATCGAAGCGAGTCGCCAGTGCTGGGTAGCAGATCTGTGACGTCGGGTCTCCGACATTAGCTCGCACTCTATCCGTCGGATATGACCCCGTTCGTGCTTGCCCTGAGCTCAAGGGGCATGACCCAAACGGCGATCCCTGACTTCCTGATCGGCACCAATGAATCTGGCTGCCAACCACGTGAATGGCTGTTCCATCCCCGCCGGGGTCACGTGCACGTCTCGGAATGCTTCAACGACCTGGAACTGGGGACCTAGCGCCTCGGCCAACTGAGCGGCTGAGTAGCGCTTTACCGGCAGTCCGGAGCAGTATTCAGGACCGTCCGAGGCGAACGTCGCAATGACGACGAACCCCTTTGGAAGTAGGGCCGTACGGAGTGTTCCTACGTAGATCTCGCGATCGTTCGGATCGACTAGAAAATGGAGCACGGCTCGGTCGTGCCAAAGGTCGTAGTAGCGCTCGGGCTTCCAGTCCAGAAGATCCTCGTGGAGGAGCGACACGGACGTACTCGCGCCCAGTCGTTTGCGAACCTCCGCCAGCGCGGCCCTGGAGACATCGAGGAGCGAAACATCGGTGAATCCTTGCTCAAGGAGTGCATCCGCGAGCAGCGAGGCACCACCACCAATGTCGATGATTGCAGCGTGCTTGGGAATCCCCAGGCGTTCGATCAACTCGATCGACGTTGTGGCGGTGGGCTGGAACCAACTGACTCCGCTGCCTCCATGGGTCTCGTAGGCCGCATCCCAGTGCTCCCCCCGCAGCCGAGGGGAGATGGAAGCGTCACTCATGTTCGGAGGCTACCGGCGCTCAGGTCTTTGTGGCCAGCCCCTCAAACATGTAGCCCATTGGCTTTGGACCCTTCATGTAGTAGTTGTCGATTCGGGAAAGGGTGAAACCTGCCTGTTCGATGAGTTGGTCGATGGGTCGATTGAGGTGACACCCCCCTGCCCACCGGCGTTGGAAGGGCGTGAGGCGGTTCTGCCATTTGGCAACCTGCGGGTCGGACGAGAGGCCATGCTCAACGAAGTGCAGCTCCCCACCTGGGCGCAGAACCCGGTGGATCTCTTTGAGGGCACGTTCGACGTCAGGGATGGTGCACATCGTCCAGGTGATGAGCACGTGGTCGATGCTCGCGGAATCTAAAGGCAGCGACGCAGCGTCGAGGCCGACGTACTCCACTGGCACCAGACTTGCGGCCACCCGATGGGCGGCGAGCTTGCGCCCCACCGTCGCCGGGTCTACGGCGAGAACACGCTTGACGGAGGACGGGTAGTGAGGCACGTTAAGGCCCGAGCCGAATCCGATCTCCAAGACGTCACCGCTCAGCCCCGAGGCCACCCGGCGTCGGATCTTCGTAAATGCGCGCCCACCGAGCGTCAGGTTGGTGAATCGGGGGAGGATCTGATCGGAATAGAAACCCACTGGTGCAGTATGTCGGATCACGTCCGAGGGCAGCCTGGAAGCGAACGAGAAGTCTGTTGTCTCGACTTCGTGGGCCCACTCTCAACCCTCTATGAACCGCTCTAGTCGCCCGCGACGCCCCGTCTCGATAATCCAAGCGAGTCCCGCTATGTCAGTGCCACATAAGGCGGGGTCAGGGTCGCCATGTCCAAGGCGGGATCCTCCAGTCGGATTGTGCAAGTCGGATCTCCGACACCAGCCCCGTTCGTTTAACTAGCCGCCAGTGCCCGGAAGCAGATCTGTCATGTCGGGTCTCCGACACCGCCGCTGACACGAACCCTGTTCAATCAGGCAGCCGCCAGTGCGTGGCAGCAGGCTCGCTCCGTCGGGACTCGATCTGGGACTTAACGAACACAGCTCACGTCCATCGTCGCCCGTCGCGCTGCAGCCGGGGTCCTTCTCTCAGCGTGCAGAGAAGAGGGCAGTCTGTGCTCGGCGGGACCGGGCTTCACGGCTCGATCGCGTTAGTCCTTGATGATCTCGGCGACTCGTTGATGAAAGATCCGCCAGCGTCGTTCGTTATCGTGCACTAGCCCGGCCGAGTCGCTAAGCAGGTCGGCCGCGTAGTCGATCAGTTCAACGGAGGAGTGCAGCAGCCGGGGCACTTAGCGCGAACCATCAAGGTCTCGGCGTAGAGCGGCCGGAGTGAAGTCGATGCTGTCAAGAAGGTCGACCGCCCGGTCCAGCACCCGCCCGGCTAGCGAACTCATCGAGGCGGCCCGCCAATCATTGGCGATGATCCGGTGGCGGTCTCCGAGGAGATCGGCGACCTGCGGGTAGGCGAGGAGGGCAGTGGCCCCATCCCACGTGCTCGCCATGGCCCGAGCAAGCCAAGTACCGACGCTGATCGACTCCGTCGCCACCGCGCGCACGTCGGACCTGAGGCGGGTGACCTCTGTCGGCTCTCCTTCGCCCTCCATGAACAGAATCCCATCAAGCTGGATGGCCTCGGGTGCGTTGAGGTCGTCGGCACCCTCATAGGGGTTCAGTGCGTCCAGCGGAGCGGCGTCGACAAGCGCCCACCGATCGGCCAAGGCGCACAACGCCCGGCTGTGTCGCTGGAGCGCAACCGCTTGCTCCCGGGGCCGCTGCGCATAGAACTTCTCATGTTCCCGGTGGAATCGGGAGAGATTCTCAATGGCTTCGAGCAGCGAGTCGACCATGCCGTCATCCTAGAAGGGCCCGAATCCTCCATCGCAGAGTCGGCGAACTGGTCGGTGACGAACTCCGCGCGAATTCACCGCGTTCGTCTTCCTGGCAGACTTCGGTGTACTGCCGAGCTGCTAGAAGTGGCGGCTCGACGCCATCCCGACCGCGATAGCGACTCGGGCTTATACAACAAGCCTCCACCGCCCCGTATCAGAACGATGACGTCTGCTCTCCGACACCAGCCCAGTTCAGCCAACTAGCCGCCAGTGCAAGGTCGCAGATCTTTCACGTCGGGTCACCGATTTGAACTCGCCGACTCAAATCGACCTCAGAAATCCCACGTCTCATCCCACAAACCAATCCGACACCACCGGACCAATCCGACACCACCGGACGAAGAGTGCAGTCATTTTCGGACCAATCCGACACCACCGGACCAGACCGACCGTTTGCCACTACCTCATAATCCTCTAGTCGTGGGTTCGATTCCCACCGGCCCTACCAGGTAAAATAGACGAATTTCAGCGATCAACTCTGGTTGAGATCTCACCGGAATCTCACCATTTCTCCGCGGCTAACACTGGCCTTCACGGATCAACACCAGTGTTACAGGCCACTGATAGGTTGACGTTGTGTGTGGGGCGTAGCGCCGAGTTTGGTGCGAATGGGCCCCAACAGAGAGGGCCGACGCCCATGGCTTACCGAAATTTTGAGATACCTGCAAACCCACGAACTCTG
>Ga0209415_10000943_pt1 | contig 55413 bp, 40 predicted proteins | sample PeaSoiSIISIP2007_FD_187696 | JGI IMG/M metagenome (GOLD analysis project Ga0209415, IMG submission 187696) | Peat soil microbial communities from Weissenstadt, Germany - SII-SIP-2007 (SPAdes) (version 2) | ecosystem: Environmental > Terrestrial > Soil > Wetlands > Peat | place: Germany... | reverse complement strand
GCGGCCGTATCGCGTGAAGACCGATTTGCTGAACAAGAAGATCGTGCCTGCGGCGACCTACGAGAAGATCAAGGCTCTCATCATTGCAAAACAGTCCAAGTAGGAAACCAAGTAGCAGGGCCGGGCAGCGCAAGTGAAATGGGCCTGGTTACTGCGGGCGTTGCCCTTAGCGCCCGTGGGGGTTTGGTCCAGTTCTAGAATCAGTCGCCGGCAACCGCGGCCCGCGGCTGCTCGACCGATTCGGCGAGGCCGCGGCGAACAGGACCCAGGACGAAGGCCGGTACTTCGCGCTCCGGGGCCAACGATAGGTTAGTGGCTCGACGGGGAAACTCGGTCCGCAGATCCAGTTTGAGGCCTGCTTCGCGGAGGAACTCGGCGGAGAAGCCCATGTCCTCAGCACGGTCAACTCCCCAGAACCAGAGTTTCTCCTCATGCCGCTGGAGGAAGTCCAGGGACTCTTCAAGCTTTTTCATGGCACGGTCAAAGGACGAGGCCAGGAAGAACACTCCGAGATTCCAAGCGTGCCGCGGATAGAAGACTTGAATCCGAACGCAATACTTGCCGGACTGATTGCGTTCCATGCTGCAGCGGTAGTCATTCCGGACAGCGGGAGTGCGGGAAGAGGTCTTCTTCGTGTTCATAAGGTCCTGAGGTCTTGGCACTGGGGCTGGGGAGGCCATGAGAGATTGTCTTCCTGATTTCGCTGACCGCCGCCGTGACTCGAACGATATCGACGAATCCAGGGACCGAAATCCTGGCCGGAATCAGCTCTATGGGAGACACACTAGGCTACCGAGGCGGAGAGAGAAAGACAAGCTCGCCGAAAAAATGATTTAAGCTATTTATTATCAGCGACTTAGGTTAACCGATGCTACCGAAGCTCTTGAGCTTATCGGGCATCATCCGAAGTTTGCCTTCTTTTTTCAGGCGGTCTTCCAAGGCGGTTCGGAACGCTTCGAAGGCAAGGGAACGCTTGCTTTGCAAAACTGAGTCGGTGATTTCCTTCTTTTGTTTGTCAAAATCCTCGGGCTTGGGCTCTTGTTTGTCCGCGACTCGGTAGACCAGCCAGTTGGTGCCCAAGTTTAAAGGCGAGCCGACATCGCCTGCCTTCAACTGAAAGGCAGCCGAAAGTTGTTTACCGCTGGCCACATTGGAAATGGAGCCTGCGCGCGCGAAATCATCGCTGGTTTTGGGATCAAGGCCCAGGGCTTTGGCGGCTACCTCGAACTTTTCGCCAGCTTTGACGCGCTTGGTCAACTCGTCTGCCTTGGCGCGAGCCTCAAGGGTGGCCTTTTCCTGCTTGAGATCGGCGGTGACCTTGTCGCGTACCTCATCCAGAGAACCCTGGTGGGCGGGCAGAATCTGTTTGATGGAAAGGATCAAATAGCCGCGATCGGTGTGCAACGGCAAACTCAAATCCCCTTGGTGCAGGCGGAAGATCGAATCGCTCACCTTTACTTCCTGAGAGCTTCCTAGTTCCAGCAAAAGGTCGGTTGCGGCGACTGGACGAGTCTCGCCAACGCTGAGGTGGTACTGCTTTGCGAGGTCGTCGAGAGAGACCTTGTTCGACTGGCGAATGGCTTGGGAGAGCTTGTCGGCGATATCGCCGGCCTGTTTATCGGCCTCCGAAAGGAGCAGAGGCGTGCGAATGGAATCTTTAACCTCATCGAAGGGCTTTGTGTGCGCGGCCTCTTTGTCGATGATCTTGAGGATGTGGAATCCGTACTGGGTTTTAACCAGGTCCGAAATGCTGCCCTTGGGCAGGGTAAACGCAGCCTTTTCAAATTCAGCAACCGTCTGCCCCTGGATGATCCAGCCTAAGTCCCCTCCCTTGTCCTTAGTTCCGGGGTCTTCCGAATACTTCTTAGCCAGTTCTTCGAAATTTGCGCCCTTCTTCGCTTGATTCAGCACGTCTTGAGCTTTTTTCCTGATCTCTTCGACTTCGGCGTCGGTCTTTCCGGCGCCAACGGTCATGAGCAGGATGTGCTCGACGTGCACTCGATTGGGCACCTGATATTGTTGGATATTCTGCTGGTACTGAGCCTTCAACTGATCGTCGGTGATTTGCAGGCTCTGGCGGAACTGGTTCACGTCGAGCAGGGCATACCGGACAACACGCTTTTCCGGGACTTGATACCTGGCTTTGTTTTTCTCGTAGGCGGCGTTGATCTCGGCGTCGCTTAGTGTGATTTTGGCCTGCAGATCTTCCGGCTTGATGAACGCATAGTCCAGCTTCACCTTCTCATTACGATAAACGAATTCTTCCTGGAGCTCCGCCGGCCCTGCGCTGATGCCGTCGGTCACTAGCTTCTGGAATTTTTCCTGCAGCATCCCCTGCCGGATGCTGTCTTCGAAATCAGATACGGTCATCTGCGCGCGGGACTGAACCAGCGCTGCGTATTGATCCGGAGCGATGGGAGAGCCGCCGTTGAAAGCGGCTGGGAGTATCAGCTTGATGCGATCGGCAATCTCGTCATTCGATACGCGGATGCCAAGCTGGCCCGCTTCATACTCCATTTCTTTCTGGAGGAGGAGTTGCCGCAGAATCTGCTGCGCGTAGTACGGTTCCAGCATGGGCGGGACCTGATTGCGCTGCTTGATCTGATTGAGTTGCTGGCGAATCTCAGCGACGGTGATGGTCTGGTCGCCAACCTTGGCTACGGCGTCACTGGAAAGCGTAGTGTCACCCGGACCTGTGGGCACAAGATAGAGGAGCATGCCGCCGGACAGAACCAGCACAATCACACCGAGAAAAATGCGGGAAAAAAGTTTTTGCGTGTTTTCAGAGCTGCCGGCCATCCGCTGAATCCCCCAAGTCCTAAGCAAACGTATCATTATAGGAGATTGTGGGTATGCGCCTCAAATAGAATCGTGAAGCGAGGTGGCGCCTCCGCTTCGGAGGATGGTACACGTATCTAGTTGCGAGTAGCGCGTGTGTGTTCCGAGCCGCCCGATCAGGAAGACAGCCGCTCCCGTCGTCGATTCTTTGTAATTCGGGAAGGGAAGTATTTCGAGGACAGCAGCCCGGCACGCTGTGGATCAGCATTGGGCAGTTCCCGTTCCTCTCAGCTTCGAGCCATGGTCTGTACCCATCCTGCGAAAGCATGCCAAATCCATGTTCTACCGAAGTACAGCGCTGACTGTTGAAAGATGATAAGGAAAGCACCAGCCCAAACCGTAGCACGGTGGACCCGCCGCGTTGCCCAGACATCGTAGGCAATGAGCAGCAGAATGAAGATGTAGGACAGTCGCTCTGCCATTGTTGCGCTCATGCCAAACGCCCTCGTGTGAAGGAACCCGTGCAAATGCCAACGAGCAATGGGGGCGGCCATGAGCGCCGTCGAGGCCAGGATAATCAGCCGTTTGTGCGCCGCAGAATCAAACCGTGCGCGGTAAGCGAACACAACCAGTACTGTGAACGCGACAACATTCGTAAGCGGGAAAATATAAAATCCCAGTGGGTCCCGCACAAAGGATCCGCGCGCCAACTGGTCGGTTGCCGCCCATATGCCCACAATTAGCATCGAGCCAGCCAAAATAAAGCCTGCGACGCCAAGTCGGCGATGAACATCGACCCGCCCTGCAACCGTCAAGGATGTCTGCGCAATCAGCAGCAGAATCCAGCAAGAAAACACTATGGCATGCACATAAATCGCGAGGCTGGGCACCGACGCGCGGAGGGCTCCGGCGAGATAATAGCTAGGCCCGAAGCCCACAAAAACTATAATCAGCATGAGCCAGGCGACGCCAGGGAAAAAAACATGATCAAACCGTCTAGCATGCAGATTGCTCGTGGCGGGAACTGTGTATTGCTGTTGCGCTAACGTCGTGGCCATCGTTCCTCCAGTGCGGGAGCAGCCGAACCTTTCGCGGTGCTGTGGAAAGACTTATCAGCCGATTCGCGAACGACTGTCTGAATACCGTGTTCAGCGCCGGTATGTCCTGACAAAACTCTGAAACTTTGCTGATAGAATCCTGAGGCTCCCCAAGGGCTACGTATGACCGTTTCTGTCGACAGGGTTTATGAGTTTGGTGAATGGCGTTTAGAGCCCGCCGAGCACTTGCTGCTGCGCAACGGCTCTGCCGTTCCCTTAGGTCCCAAGCTTTTCGACACCCTCCTCGTGCTGGTGGAGAATGCGGGCCGTCTGGTCACCAAAGAAGAGTTCATGAGGCGTGTATGGGCCGACAGCTTCGTCGAGGACTTGGTACTTACGCAAAATATCTCGCAGTTGCGGAAGATCCTTGGGAATGGTGAAGAACCGGTTATCGAGACCGTGCCGAAACGCGGTTATCGGTTCTTGATTCCGGTGATGGCGAGCGAAAGAACCCAGTCTGCGACACCAGCAGCCCAGGGCCAGCAGCCTCAGGCCACAAGCCGCTCACGCCTAAGCCGCATCATATACGAGATCATTGGAGTGCTCGTTATCGCCGCCCTGATTGTGGCGTACCGGCGTCCTCAAAGCCTTCACGCTTCAAATTTTGTGCAGATCACCAACGATGGCCGCGCAAAACAGGGGCCCATCGTGAGCGATGGAGTCAGACTCTATTTTGGCGAGGGGGCCCGGAATCACTTCACGCTGGCGCAAGCATCCGTGAGCGGCGGCGAGGTGACGTCCCTACCGATTCCGCTGCAAGCCCCCTACATCCTGGATATGGCTCCGAATCGAAGCGAATTGTTCGTTGGATCGTCCGGTCCCGAGACCTCAGCCTCAGGTACCCCTGGGGACACCGGCTTCGCGCCTCCCCTCTGGATTTTGTCGCTACCGGGAGAAGCACTCAGGCGTGCCGGTCCGACCGCAGCAGGCACCGCAACTTGGTCTCCGGATGGACGTGAGATGGCATTTGTTGATGGTACGGTGGTGTATCGCGCTCGAAGCGATGGCAGCGACGCAAAGCAACTTGCGACGTTACCTGGTATCGGTTCTTGGTTGCGATGGTCTCCTGACGGTTCCCGTCTTCGGCTAACCGTTTTCGATAAGGCGACCGGACAATCATCGTTGTGGGAGGTTTTGCTAACGGCAAAAGGAGCGCAACGCTTGCTAGCAGCCTGGGACCAGCGAGCGTCAGCGTGCTGCGGCAATTGGACACCGAATGGCAAGTATTTCGTCTACCAGGCAACGCAAGAAGGAAAGACGGAAATTTGGGCTCTTGCTCCCGGAAAAGAACAACCGGTGCAGCTAACGAGTGGACAGATGCACTCGTTGGCTCCCTTGGTGAGTCCCAATGGCGAGAAGCTTTACCTCATCGGCGAGCAATTGAGAGGTGAGTTGTCCCGCTATGACCGTAAGGCCGGTCAGTTCCTACCATTCCTGTCGGGAATCTCCGCCGAGTTCGTGGATTTTTCGAAAGACCGTCAATGGGTCGCCTATGTTTCGTTTCCGGAGCAGACCTTATGGCGCAGCAGAATCGACGGCAGCGAACGGCTGCAACTTACTTCAAGCCCCGTGCGTGCAGCTGTTCCTCAGTGGTCCCCTGATGGCAAGCACATCACTTTTTTTGACGTCGCGCCTGGTAAGCCTTGGAAAATTCTCTTATTGTCTTCCGACGGTGGTACACCGGAACCACTTCTGAATGAGTCCAGAAATGAAATGGACCCCAGTTGGTCCCCCGACGGGAGCTCCATTGCCTTCAGCTATTTTCCGATATTCGAAAAGCCGACCGCTGAGCAGCTAGGCGTCTTCATAGTCAGACTGAATAGCCGCAGCGTTGTTGAGCTGCCGGGCTCTGACAACTTGTGGGCAGCCCGCTGGTCGCCAGATGGACGTTACATGGTAGCGAGGTCCGCGCAGCCACTCGGTCTGATGCTCTACGACTTCAGGTCACAAGCGTGGTCACGCATTGCGATTAACACCTACGTCGGCGCCATGAACTGGTCCGCCGATGCGCGCTATCTTTATTTTTTGCGTCGGGGAAGCGACCCCGCAATCTTGCGCATTCGAATTGCCGATGGAACAATCGAGCAAGTGGCCGATCTCAAGGGAGTACGACAAACCGGTTTCCGTGGCGGATTTTGGATGGGCTTAACGCCGGATGATTCCCCTTTGATCCTCCGGCATGCTGGAACCGAGGAAATTTATTCCCTCGATTTGAAGACGCGGTAGTCGGATTGGAGTAATCCATCGCAGCTACTCCCGGATCACTTGCAACCCGGAAGTAAAGCCTCCGGATTGGCGGATTGCTCCCCACAAACGCGCTTACATCGACTAGTCTGGCCACCTTCCGAATTGCCGACTAATCAGAAGCTGACTCGGCACTAGACCCCGGCCATTTTGCGAAGACGATCATTCGCGAAATACTGCGCCTGGCCTTCTTCGACAGCCTGCAGAACGAGGCCGGCGACGAATTCGGGCTTGTCACCATCGGCATAATGAGCCGAGGGTCCGCCACCTGCTGAATTGCCCATCCTGTTTTTGCCGAAGTTCGTCGCCGTGATGAATGGGTAGATTTCGCTGACGACGATACGGTCCTTTTCCAACTCGGCGCGTGCGGTAAGGCTAAAGCCAAGAAGGGCACGCTTCGACGACGAGTAAACACTGTATTGAGGAAGGGTCATGAAAGCAGTTCCCGAATTGATGTTTACAATGCTTCCGCCGCCTTGCGCCCGCATAAGTGGAATCACAGCCTGCATTGCGACGATTGGTCCAAGGACATTGAGATGGAAGATTTCGTCAAAAATCTCGGGCTCTATCTCCTCTATGGAGGCCGCATAGCCGCGCCCGGCGTTATTTACGAGCCCATCCACCCGGCCGTAATGCTGGTGCACAGCGCCTACGGCCTCCCGAACGCGATCAAACTGCGTCATGTCTACGATGACAGGCAAGCTGCCTGGAAGCTTGTGCGCTAATTCTTTCAGGGCATCGGCGCTGCGAGCGAGAAGGGCGACTCTCGCGCCGCGATCAGCGAGAGCTATCGCCGTTGACAGCCCGATCCCCGACGAAGCGCCGGTCACAATGAATACGCGATCTTTGATTTCCATCGTTTGATCCCCCCAATTCCAACGCTTAGGTTAGGTGCGTCGCGCCGCCGGCCTGGTAACTGTATCAGCTTCGAGATAGTTCACCTGTTCGAGATCGGCATCAACCCAGAGCCCGTGGGGTGCCAGCCGAGCTGGCTCTGCGTTTTGGCGGAGGACGCCGGCAAGTGGCTCCCCAGGAAGGCTGCCAGCCAAAATGCTCCATTGCGCCTGAACGAGCAAGGGCGAGCACCTGATGCCTCGCGCCGATCAACTCTTTCATGACGGCCGAACCGATAAATCCCGTAGCTCCCGCGACGAAAACTCGCATCTGCCTTTCCTCCTTGAAAACGAGAAAGGGCCAGAGTCATTCTGCGAGATTGCCCGTTGGGACAGTCTCCGCAACCGGGTACGTTTGTACTATCGCCAGCACGCTCAGATCCTGCAACAATCCGAAGCTGTCTGGGCCGCTGGGTTACGGCCTTCCACAGACTGCTTGTCATTGAACTTGCGCCGCCCTCCGGCGCTAGGGGACAACTCCATCGTGGCTTCCGCAGTGGACACTCGGCATTCGACTGGCTTGTCCGGGGGAAGTGGTGCGAAGACTCCCGGGGAAAACCATGCGGCCCATCAGGCCCATCAGGGGATGAACGCAGTCGCGTGCGAGGTGCACGTTATCGCAACGGGTGCGCGCCCCGCGGAAAAGGGCGGCCAGCGCGAACTCTTCACCGAAGAAACTACAACGGCGCTCGTCTTCGAGAATGGCGGAGTCCTGCGGCTCGCTGCGGCGGTGGTTCCCGGGCAACTGTTGTTTCTGACGCACAAGGAAACGAAGCGCGAAGTCGTCGCGCAGGTGACACGAAAGCGTGACTTTCGGCCGACGATTTGTTACGTCGAAGTGGAATTCAGCGAGCCCGCTCACGGATTTTGGGGCATCGAGTTTCCCAAAGTGCCTGCTCCCGCTCCAGCGCACGCCCGGCAGGAGGCAGGAGATGAAACGGCACAAACGCCAGAAGACATTCTCGCCGGCGAACCAGCGGAGCCCCCGACAGCTCCAAGCGCTCAGGAAATTTCTGCGTTGAAGGACGAAGTGGAAGTGCTGCGCGAGCAACTAAAATTATTGCAAACACAAATCGTGGCAGGCAGTTCGCCGGCGTTAGTCGCGACTCCCGAGCCCGCGCGCGCGACGCCTCCCCAACAACCGCAAACTCCGGTCGACGTTCCGAATCCGACTCCTGTTCATACGGGGGCACCCGCCGAGCAGGTGCCTAAATTGTTGAGTGCGGCTCGCGGAGCGCAGCAAGAATCACTCTCTGAAAATTCCAGTGCTCCGGCCAGCGCCAAAGTTGCTCTTCCACCGGCGCCTGCTTTGCTGCAAGTCGACCCCGGCGAACCTCCATTCAACGAGGATGATCTTTTGCCGAAGCCCGCGCTCGATTTCAAAGATGCGAAGGCTCCGGCAATGCTGACTTCGGAGACCAAGCAGAAAGTTGCCGCACCTGGCGGGTCTGCAGCGATGCGCAAGGATTTGCTTTTTGCGGCGTTTGTGCTCATCACGGCGGGCGCGGCGTGGTACCAGAATCTGCTTCCGTGGCTGTCTCATTCGAAAAATTCCACTTCCATCCAAGTTGCAAGCCCCACCTCGGAGCCGGCGGCTCACGCGCCTCAAAGGCCCGCCCCCGCCGATTCCCCCAAGTCGCCGCTGACAACCGCTGCTCCCACAAATGCAGCAAGCGCAGATTCGCAAGCCGCGCCGCAGCCAGAATCACTAGGAGTCGCGCCGCCTTCCACAACCGTTGCGTCCGAGACGCCGGCGGCAGGCAGGCCTACGGCTGACGATGCCGCAGACGCGAAGTCCGTTCCGGAAAAATCCCCGGTTGCCTCTACCAGCAAGCGCGCGGCGATGCCTCCGTTAAACAAAGCGGCCATGGTTTCAGCGGTACCGGCTTCGGACGGAGGAGCAGTCGTCCCGCCAAAATTAATCAAGTCGGTCCGCGCGGTTGCTTCGCCGAATGCACTTCAGGATTTTGGAGGAGGCAGCGCGGACAACGTGAAGTTCGACGCGCTGGTTGATACCTCCGGCCGCGTGAAGTCCATGAAAGCGCTCTCGGGACCTGCGGCCTTGCGGAGCGCGGCGATGGAAGCGCTCAAGCAATATCGATACGAGCCTGCCACGCGGAACGGAAAGCCAGTCCTTGCTCACGTAACCGTCATCGTAAAATTCCTGTTCGAGCCCTGAGCCCCAACAAAACGATCGCCCTTCGTAGTCTGGTGTCACAAAACGGGAACACGGGTATCATCGAATCTCTGCGATGATCAACCTCGGCAAGCATGAGAAGTGGCTCGCGCTGTTTCTTTCCGCCTTTTTCGCGTTTTCCCTGGGCGCTCTGTCACACGCGAGGCCATCGGAATCCGCACAAAACACTGCGCGCCGGCCCAATTCCGCAAGGGCCCCCACCTTTTACCGGGAAGTTCTGCCGATTCTGCAGACCCGTTGCCAAATATGCCATCGAGCCGAAGGCATCGCGCCGATGCGATTCGAAACCTACGAGCAGACCCGTTCGTATGCGCCGGCGATCAAACTCGCAACGCAGAACAGGTCCATGCCACCGTGGTTTGCCGATCCGCGGATAGGACATTTCTCGAACGACCCTTCGTTGTCGCCGACACAAATTGCCGCGCTAGCCGCGTGGACGGATGCCGATGCGCCCGGCGGCGACCCGCGAGACGCGCCGCCGCCAGTTCATTGGGCGGAGAGCTGGAGCATTCCGCGCCCGGACCTGATTTTGAAAATGCCGAAGGGAGTTGCGCTGCCGGCGAACGGCGACGTTGAGTACACTTACGAAATTGTGCCTACCGGTTTTAAGGAAGATCGTTGGATAACCGCGATCGAGATTTTGCCGTCGCTGCGCGCGAACGTGCATCACGCGGTGGTGTATGTGAGGCCGCCGGACTCAAAGTGGATGCAGCACGCGCCAATCGGCGTGCCGTTCACCGCTAACACGTTGAGCTACCCTGAAGATCGTCGCGGCGCGCATTGGACGGAAAGCGACGTGCTGCTGGTTTACGCGCCGGGAAGTTCTCCGGACAATTGGCGAGGCAGCTTGGCGAAATTTATCCCAGCCGGCTCGGACCTCGTTTTTCAAATGCATTACACAACGAACGGGCATGCCGACAGCGACCAAACCAGCGTGGGGCTGATTTTTGCGAAACAGACTCCCACGCAACGAGTGCTCACGCTGCAACTCACCAACGACCACTTTGTGATTCCCCCGGGCGCGCCGGACTACCGCGTGGAAGCACGCGGGACTTTGCCGAACGACGCAACGCTGCTCAGTTTTTTCCCGCACATGCACTTGCGCGGAAAGCGCTTCGAGTACAACCTCATTCACCAGGAGAAGAATTCGGACGCGCGGCAGGATCAGGAGGTGGAAACTCTGCTGGACGTCCATTATCATTTCCACTGGCAGATGAGTTACCGGCTTGCAGAACCGCGTTCCCTCAAAGCAGGCACGGAGCTGCAGGCAGTCGCCTGGTTCGATAACTCACGCGACAATCCGCATAACCCGGACCCGGAGGCGGCCGTGCGCTGGGGCGAGCAAACTTACGACGAAATGATGGTTGGATTCTTTGATATTGCCGTCGCAGCGAATCTGGATAAACGGAGCTACTTCATCCGGCACTAACTACGGTTCCTAAGCGGATTTGAGATGTTGATCCGCGAAGGGGCGTCCTGCAGCACAGGAGCAATTATGGAAATCAGCGGCGCCTACGTACAACTGAGCGTAAATGATGGCACGACGATGCGTGCGTGGGTGGCACGGCCCAAAGAAGAGGGCGCTTATCCCGGCTTACTGGTTTTTCAGGAGGCGTTCGGGGTTAACGCACATATTCGCGATGTCGCGGGACGATTTGCGCGGGAAGGTTTTGTAGCCGTGGCGCCGGAACTTTTTCATCGCACCGGTGCGGGAGTCGATGTGCGCTACGATGATTTTCCCAGCGCGGTGCCGCACATGAAAGCGCTCGGCGATGCGTCGATGGCTGCGGACCATCGTGCTACGTTTGATTGGCTGCGCGGAACCATCGGGCCGGATCTCCCAATTTTTGCGATTGGGTACTGCATGGGAGGGCGCTCAGCTTTTCTTGCCGCGCTTACTTTGCCCCTTGCTGCGGCGGTTTCCTATTACGGCGGAGGGATTGCGCCGAACGCAAGCAATCCAGGATTGCTCGGCCGCGCGAGCGGACTCCAGGCGCCGGTGTTGTTATTCTGGGGCGGACGCGACAAGCACATTCCGCCTGAGCACGTGAGAGCGGTAACCGATGCGCTGCGCGCGGCGGGAAAAAACTTCGTCAACGTCGAAATCTCGAATGCCGACCACGCCTTCTTCTGCGACGCACGCGCAAGTTACAGTCCTGCGGCGGCACTGCTGGCCTGGCCGCTGACGCTAGCGTTCCTTCGTTCGAAATCAGCCTAAGGACCTGCAGGAGCGCATTCAGAAATCGCCAATGAATGAAAAAAAGTGTGGAAGCACGTCACACTGTCCTTTCGGCCAAACCTGCCTGTCCAAAGGTCTAGTAGGCGCAACGGCTATTTGCTGTTTAACCACCGCAAGCTGCAGCGGCCGTCCGCGTTCTAATTACTGTGCTAGATTTCAAGATTAGCGGAATTGGTGCGCGAAGACCCGTGAGTACACAGACTCCCCACGACCCGAACCACCCCAAGATCAAGCGCGTAGAAGTGTATTGGCATACGGTGACGTACAAGACCGTGGCCATTTATGCTGTACTGCTTGCAGTGATTATTTTCGCGGCGGTCTACCTGGTCGATCCGAATTTATACACAGCTGCTTATGACAAGCTCAACAAGTCGATTGGAAACGGTGACCCCGGCGGCGAGCCTATCACGCAGACGCAGGCGAAGTTCGTCAACCTCGATGGAAAAGTGCAGGTAAAGAAAGTCAACTCCGTGCAATGGGTGGACGCCGACTTCCATACAACGCTGGACAAAGGCGATCAAATCCAGACTTCGGCGGAGGGCGCGGCACGCATCACCTTTGCGGACGGCACGACGTACACCGTGAAGTCCGGAACGTTTATCACGGTGGAAGAAAATTCGATGGGGCAAGAGCAGCCCTCCAGTTCGGCGGTCCACATCACCAGCGGGCAAGTGGACCTAAACACGCCAAATTACTCCTCCCCCGATTCTACGGCTGCGGTCAGCATGGAAAACTCCAAGGCGCAATTGCATTCGAACAGCAGCGCGGCCGTCAAATCCGACCCGACGACTAAGGAAAACGAGGTCGTCGTTTCCAGCGGAAGTGCGGAAGTTCAGCGCGGCCAGGAAAAAGTGGAGATTGGCGCGTATCAGAAGGCAAGTTTCTCAACCGGCGGCCCGATTACTAAGTCGGACGTGCTGGCGCCGCCGGACCTGAGTTCGCCGCGCAACTTTGAACCGATTATCGTGGAAAATCCGAAAGAGGCGTCCATCCATTTTGAATGGAAGCCCGTGCCGCAAGCGGTATCCTACACGCTGCGGATCAGCACGACGGCCATGTTCACGCGAACCGTGAAAGAGGCGGCAGGCGTCACGGGAAGCGGCGTGGATATCTCGGGGCTCGATGGGGGCGACTACTTCTGGAACGTGACGGCCACGAACGCGAAGAAGGAAAATAGCGAAGTAAGCGAAACGTTCCGGTTTACGCTTGTCGCGCAAGGGAAGACCCAGGAGATGCTTCTGGAGATTACCGGAACGCAGATTCATGGGCGAGTCGCGGAGATTATTGGCAGGACGGAACCCGGCGCGGCGCTCATTGTAAACGGGCAGCCCGTGCCAATTATCGCGAAGGACGGGACCTTCCGGCACTTTACGGAGCCGCTGGAGCCGGGCCAGCACACCATCGTCATCATTGGAGAAAACCGCCGTGGAGGCACGGCGCAACAAAAAGTGACGATCGTTGTGCCCAAGTAAAAGTTTCGAACGTTGATCATTTTAGGATCACGCCAGAAAAATGACCGAGGCGCGACTTTGCGCTGGTCGCCAAGTCCAGAGACAATGGTCTAGTTGGCCGCACGGCGGTACAAATGGACCGCGAGTCGTTTAGACAGCTCGTTGTCGGCTGGACGGCGGAGAGGTTTTCTCCGCAGGGGGCGGGGGGATGAATAAGAACGGATACAACCTGAGGTCGGTGTTTAGTTTGTTTTCTTCCGACCTCGCTATCGATCTGGGCACGGCGAACACTCTGGTGTTTTCCGCCGGGAAGGGCATCGTGGTGAACGAGCCCTCGATCGTGGCGATCAACAAATCCAGCGGCGAAGTCGTGGCCGTTGGGCGCGAAGCGAAAGAAATGCTCGGCCGCACGCCGGGCAATGTCGTCGCCATCAAGCCGATGAAGGATGGCGTTATCGCCGACTTCAAAGTCACCGAAAAGATGCTGACGTACTTCATTCAGAAGGCGCACAACCGCCGCGTTCTTGTGCATCCGCGTATCGTCATCGGAGTGCCCAGCGAAATCACGCCGGTGGAAAAGCGCGCGGTGCAGGACTCCGCCTATCGCGCGCGCGCCAGCGAAGTTTACCTCGTCGAGCAAGCCATGGCTGCCGCGATTGGCGCGGGTCTGCCAATCGAAGAACCTTCCGGAAATATGGTCGTCGACATCGGCGGCGGGACCACGGACATCGCTGTCATTTCCATGAGCGGCATCGTTTACTCGCGTTCCGTACGCGTCGCCGGCAACGAAATGGACGAAGCGGTGATGCAGTATTTGAAGCGCAAGTACAACCTGCTCGTCGGCGAACGCACCGCGGAACAGATCAAAATGGAAATCGGCTCGGCCTATCCGCTGGAAAAGCCGCTGACCATGGAAGTGAAGGGCCGCAACTTGATCGAAGGCGTTCCGCGAACCGTCACCATCGACGACAGCGAAATTCGCGAAGCCTTGAGCGAATGCGTCGCGACAATTTTGAACGCCGTGCGCGTGGCGCTGGAACGCACACCGCCGGAACTTTCCGCAGATATCAGCGACCGCGGCATCGTCCTGACGGGCGGTGGGGCGCTGCTCAAGAATCTTGACAAGCGCATCCGCGAAGAAACCGGCCTGCCAGTTTCCATTGCCGATGACCCGCTCGCGTCCGTTGTGCTGGGGACCGGCAAAATGCTGAGCGATTTCAAGTTGCTGCGCCAGGTCTGCATCGACTAGGAGCCGGGATGAGATTCACTCAGAAACGATCGATTGAAACCCGGAAGGTTTGAAGCTTGTTGAATGCGCGGCGGCATTGATCGTGAAGACATTTCTGAGGAAATGATAGATAGATGGTTGCTCTTCCCTCTCGTCATAGATCGCTTTTCCTGCTCGGCGGCGTCGTGCTTCTGCAGGTTTTATTGCTTGCCGTGCAAATCAAACGAGATTCGCAAGGCCGCCTGATCCGCGTGTGGACGGTCGGCGCCGTCTCGCCGTTCGAACGCGCCGGCGCTCACGGCATCAGCCACATTCGCGACACATGGAACCATTATTTCGCGCTGCAAAACACTTCGCGCGAAAACGAGGAGTTGAAGCGCGAAAACGGCGCGTTGAAGCTGCAAATCACGCAACTGCAGAGCAAAGCCAGCGAGGCGGACCGACTTGCCGCACTGCTAAAATTTCGGCAGATGAATGTGGACGTGCCCATGGTCGCTGCGCGCGTGATCGGCGGCAGCGCGGACTCCGACAGCCAAACCATTTATCTTGATCGCGGAGAGCGCGACGGCATTCGCCGCAACATGGGCGTCATCACCCCCGACGGCGTCGTCGGCAAAGTCATCGAATCCTACAAAGACACCGCGCAGGTTTTGCTCTTGACCGACACACATAGCGGTGTCGGCGCCATGATGGTCGAGTCCCGCGTTCAAAAACCGGTTGGCGGCACAGGTGAGCCGTTGCTTCAATTGAAGTACGTCTCCAATGAAGACAATAGTGTCAATCCGGGAGACCGCATCGTCACCAGCGGCACGGACCGCATTTTTCCAGGCGACTTGCCCGTGGGAACGATTGCGGACATCAAGCCCGGCTCTACCTTCAAGCAGATTCGGGTGAAGCCAGCTGCGAATCTTGAGCGCCTGGAAGAAGTGTTCGTACTGCTCACGATAAAACACTTGGAGGGAAAGAAAGATTCCGCGGACCCCAACTCCGCAGCGCCGGCTGCGGCAACTCCTTCCGCCGCTTCTACAAATCCCCGTCCACCAGAAAAACCATGAACGACACTTTCGACATCCGCGGCGGCGAGCTCCACATTGAAGTACACAAGTTCCGCGCCGGTTCGATCATCCTGGCGACAGCCTTTGCTCTGGTTTTGCAGGCTTTTCTGCCCATTTATTTTCCGAAGGCTGCCATTCTGGATCTTCCGCTGCTCGTTGTCATTTACTTCGGGCTGAGCCGGCGCAATCCTTCAACTGGTTTGCTTCTGGGCATGGCAATAGGCGTTTTGCAGGACAGCTTGAGCGGACCAACAGTTCCTCTGGGGCTCTACGGCATTTCGAAGACCATCATCGGCTATCTCGCTTCCTCGATTGGTGCACGCCTCGATACGGAACACCCCGCAGCGCGCTTCGCCCTGACGATCGCTTTCTTCGGCGTCCACCAGGGACTCATCGCATTGACTCGCCGTCTTCTGCTCTCGCAGCCCGAGCCCTGGTTCACCTTGCACCTCGGCATCGCTGCCCTCATCAACGCCTTCGTCGCCGTCTTTCTCTTCCTGCTCCTCGACCGCCTGCGCAAACCTTCCTAGCATTTACTGGCCTAGCAGGAACTCTTTGAAGTCCTCGTAGTCGCTCGACATCGGCACAGATAATTTCTCGCGTTTCAAATAGGCCGCGAGGCGATCAGGCAGCGGCGGCGCCGTGCCGATGGCACGCTTTACCACGTCGGCGAATTTTGCAGGATGCGCCGTGGCCAGCACTAATCCCTGTGCAGGCTCGGAGTGCTCGCGCTTGTAAGCTTCCCACCCGAGCACCCCGACGGCGGTGTGCGGATCGGCGATGTACCCAAATCTCTCGTGGAGAGACTTCATTTCGCCCAGCGTCTCCTCATCCGTCGCTGCGTGGCCCCATATTTCGCGCCGCACATATTCAATTCGTCCGCGGCACAAATCCAGCAAGCGCGGAAAATTATTCGGATTGCCGACATCCATCGCGTTCGAATAGGTCTGCGTAGCCGGACGAGGATGAAATTCCCCGGACAGCAAATACTCCGGCACTACATCGTTTGCATTCGTCGAAGCCACATACATTGCGACAGGCAGGCCGATGCGTTTGGCGAAAAGTCCCGCTGTCAAGTTCCCAAAATTTCCGCTCGGGACCGACACGATAAGCGGCACCGACGCCACCGGCAACTGCCTGTAAGCAGCTACGTGATAGAACATTTGCGGCAGTAGCCGCCCAATGTTGATCGAATTCGCCGAAGTCAGAAATGCGCGCTTGTTCAGCTCGACATCCGAAAACGCCTGCTTCACCAGCCGCTGGCAATCGTCAAAGCTGCCGGCGACTTCAAGTGCAGTAATATTTTCGCCCAGCGTCGTGAACTGTTTTTCCTGCGCCTCGCTGATTCGCTTCGAAGGATAAAGAATCACCACACGAATGCCCGGCACGCCGAGAAAGCCATGCGCCACCGCGCTTCCTGTATCGCCGGAAGTCGCCACAAGCACGGTCAGCGCCCGCGTCTCCCCGCGCACAAAATATCCCATCAATCGCGCCATGAATCGCGCGCCAAAATCCTTGAACGCCAGCGTAGGTCCGTGGAATAACTCCAGAATGTGCAGCCCGGGCGAAAGTGACACCAGCTTCACTGGAAAATTGATAGCCTCCGCTACAATTTGCCACAACACCTCTTCCGGCACATCCGGCGTGGCGAACGGCTTCACCACTCGGAAGCAAACTTCCGTAAACGGCAGTTTCCGAAACTCTTCAAGCTCCTGAGGCGATCGCCGCGCAATTTCCACCGGCAGATACAGCCCGCCGTCCGGCGCCAACCCTCGCAGCACCGCTCCACGCAAGGAAGTCAACGCTGCTTTGCGCCCCGTGCTTCTGTATCTCATCGCGAGCGCTCGACCTGCCCGCGAATTTTCGAAAGAAACGCCGTCACATCAAAAACAGGATCGCGCAGCTCGGCCACCTGCAGCGTGCAATGCGCCAATGCTTCATAGCTCTGTCGGCGCGCGGAAATCAGCGTGGGATAGCAGCGCGCCACAGTCTCCCGAGGCGTTTCGCCCTTCTTTGGCTGGAAAGCCCCGCGCCATAGCACCGGCTTGGGGTCGCTCAAATATCGCTCGATTAAAAGCTGCTGTTCTTCCGCCGATGCCGCCAGATACACCACCGTCATCCGCCGCCGCAATCTCAGCAACAAATTATTTCCCGTGTAAATCAGGCTGCCGGTAGTGTCCAGCACCAGCGGTTTTTCAGGCTCCCGCTCCAGAGACGTCAGCACCTCGCCTAACGTGTGAATTTCTTCCTCGAGATACTGCGACTCCCGCTCCGCATATTTCGCTCCGTCCGGCCAACCCATCCACGCCGCTACGCCATTGATCCCCGAATACCCGCCAGCCGCCAGCCGCGAAGCCAGCTTCTCCTCGATGCGGTCGTCGCAACATATAGCCGTCCACCCCTCGGCGGCTAACTTCTTCGTCCAAAATGTTTTTCCAGCACCAGACATCCCGACAAGAGCTAACCGCAGTGGCATGGAGGATTCGCTTGGCATGAGAGAAGTATAAATACGATAGCCCTTGCCGCAGCTGACGAGCAAGCATTCGCGACAATGAGGTTCCAATCCCCAGCCAAGCCGCTCCCCGCCAAAAATTTCTTGCCAAACCAACAAAATCCATGAAACATTTAGCTCCCCTAAACGTCTTATGGATAAGGGAAAGGGTCCTCCATGAAAGAAAAGCGCGAAAATCCTGGCGATCTACTTCAGGGAACTCTGGATCTCCTGATTCTGAAAGCTTTAGCCCGCGGCTCCATGCACGGCTACGGCGTCGCCGAATGGATTCACCAGGCTTCTGAGGATGTCTTGAAGGTTGAGGAAGGCGCGCTCTACCCCGCTCTGCATCGCCTCGAATTGCGCGGCCTGCTCTCTGCCGAATGGGGCACTTCCGACAACAATCGCCGTGCGAAGTTTTATTCCTTGACCGCAGCCGGCCGAAAAGAATTGGCGCAAGAGACCGAGTTTTGGCGGCGCATGTCTGGCGCCGTCGCGCGAATACTCCAAACGGCCTAGCCTCCGCAGGAGGAGCACATGTTTTCCGCATGGCGGAACAAAACCTGGCTGCGCGTCAAAGCGATTTGGAATCGTCCGCAGTTGGATCGCGACCTCAACAACAAAGTCGCGTTTCATCTCGCCATGCGCGAAGAAAAAATCCGCCGCGCCGGAATCGCTCCCGAAGAAGCTCGCTACGCTGCTCGCAGGCAATTCGGAAACACAACTAGCCTGAAGGAGAGGACCCGTCAAATGTGGACACTCGTATCGCTCGAAGGCCTGCTGCAGGACATTCGCTTTGGCGTTCGCAAACTGCGCAATCGCCCTGGCTTCACCATCGTCGCGGTTCTGACGCTGGCACTCGGCATCGGCGCAAACACCGCCATCTTCACTTTGATTCATTCCATCATGCTCAGATCCTTGCCGGTCTCCAAGCCCAGCGAGCTGTATCGTCTAGGCGAGGGAACAAACTGCTGCGCTCTGGATGGCTTACAAGGAAATTTCAATATCTTCTCTTACGCCCTCTATCTGCAGCTCAGAGACAACACCCCGGAGTTTGGCGAACTTGCCGCATTTTCAGCCGGTCTTAGAGATGTCAGCGTAAGGCGTTCCGGCGGCAAAGACGCTGCGCAGCCCTTCGCGGCCGAAGTCGTTTCGGGAAACTACTTTGCGACCCTCGGTATCAATGCGTATGCCGGACGCTTGTCCGCGCCTGCCGATGACCTGCCCGGCGCGCCCCCTGTCGCCGTGATAAGTTATCGCATCTGGCAGGAACACTTTGCTCTCGATCCCGCCGTCGTTGGCGGGACCTTTCAGATCAACGGACATCCGGTCTCCATCATCGGCGTCGCGCCGCCTGGTTTTTATGGAGAGACGCTGCGCCGCGACCCGCCGGATTCTTGGCTGCCTCTCGCTACCGACCCGCTGTTGGCACAAGGTGGTTCACTTCTCGCTCAGCCGACTGTCCACTGGCTATATGTCGTTGGGCGATTGAAACCTGGCGCCAATACATCGTCGCTCCAGGCGCGTGTCACTCTGGAAGTCCAGCAATGGCTCGTGAGCCAAGGCCAGATCCCCGAGCGATACAGCTCGGAGATTCCTAAGCAGCACGTGACGATCTCCGCTGCAGGGAGCGGTGTGGCGCGCATCAAGAGCGCGTATACCGATGGCCTGCGCTTGCTCGCGGCTGCTTCTGGACTGGTGTTGCTGATCGCATGCGCCAACATTGCGAACCTGTTGCTCGCGCAAGGCACGGCGCATCACTCGCAAACTGTGCTGCGCGTCGCCTTGGGAGCACCGAGATTCCGGCTGATTCGGCAAGCACTTACGGAAGGGGCGTTGCTCGGTCTCTTGGGCGGAGCAGCGGGCCTGGCGGTAGCCTACGCCGGAACGCAGATTATTTTGGCCCTGGCGTTTCGCGGAGCAAGGTTCGTGCCGATCGACGCCACTCCTTCGCTCCCCGTAATGGCCTTTGCTTTGTCGCTCTCGCTGCTCACAACGCTCCTGTTCGCCACGGCTCCGGCGTGGATCGGTTCGAAAGCAGACCCGGGAGACGCGCTGCGTGGCGCGCAACGCAGCGTTAGAGAATCCTCCTCCTTGCCGCAAAAATCTTTGATCGTGCTTCAAGCGGCGCTTTCCCTCGTGCTCCTTGCCGGAGCCGGTTTGCTTTCCGAAAGCCTTCGCAATCTCGAACGCCAAAAATTCGGCTTCGAAACGCAGGGAAGAATGATCGTCAAAATTGATCCCTCGCTGGCGGGCTACACGACGGAACGCCTGGACAGCCTCTACCGCTCTATGAAGGAGCGTCTCGGCCAAATTCCTGGCGTTCAAAGCGTCAGCTTCTCTCTGTACAGCCCCATGTCTGACATGAATTGGTCCAGCGGCATCAGCGTTCAAGACCGGCCGGCATCCACCGACCCGGAGGCCTTCGATAGCGCTTCCTGGCTTCGTGTCAGCCCCGGTTATTTTGAAACCATTGGCGAACCTCTTGTGCGCGGCCGCTTGATCGACGAACGAGATACACCCGGCTCGCGCCATGTCGCCGTGATTAACCAGGCGTTCGCGCAAAGGTATTTTCCAAAGCAAGATCCTCTGGGAAAACATTTCGGCCTAGGAGACGCGAGCCACGCTGCCGATTACGAAATTATTGGCATTGTCGGTGATGCCAAGTACATGGAGGCGCGCGAAAGTGCCTGGCCCACCTTCTTTCGTCCTCTTCTGCAAATAGAAAAGTTTAAGGACTCGGCCGATCAGTCCGCCGAGCTTCGTTCGAACTCCATTCGCGACATCGAATTGCGCGTCGCGGGCCGCCCTCAAAATCTCCAGCCACTGATCCGCGAAACACTCGCCGGCATCGATCCAAACCTGACCGTCCTGGACACGATCACCTTCAGCGAACAAGTCAGCCGGAATTTCAATCAGGAGCGCCTCATGGCCCGCCTCGCGGGAATCTTCGGATTACTCGCCCTTGCCCTCGCTTGCATCGGTCTCTACGGCGTCCTCGCTTACAACGTCGCACGCCGCACCCAGGAGATTGGCATTCGCATGGCTCTCGGCGCGGCACGCTCCGGCATTCTGCGAATGGTTCTCCGCGAAGCCCTCCTCCTCGTAGCGCTCGGCGTCGCTATTGGCATTCCTTGCGCACTAGCTGCCAACCACCTCCTCACCAGCATGCTTTTCGGTCTCAAACCTACCAACCCGTTCGTTTTGTCAGGGGCCACTGCCTTGCTGCTGCTCGTTGCCATGGCGGCTGCCTCCTTTCCAGCCCACAAGGCTTGCGCCGTCGACCCCATGGTCGCCCTGCGCCATGAATAACTGCCTCCACCCGCCTCCAATGTCTGACTAACCAGCCCGCTATCCCTCTCCCCCCTCGCCGGTTTTCCACAGGGTATTGACCAAGCAACTGTCCTTTAGGACGGCTTGCAGCCTCCTCCTCCAAGTGCTACGTTTAAAAAGACTTTGCTGCGTTCACACAGCACTAGTCCGGCAGTGATTCGGGAGCCCTGAGGGAATTTTTCGAATTCTTTTCTTCGAAAAAAGTTTCGACGGACACTTCGATACCCACGCTGAAGCTTTTTTCGTGACGCGAGCATGTCCCGGCTTCTCGCGGGACGGGCGACGATTCGCCCTGAGGAACGCGCCGTCCGTTTGACGAGCGCAACAAAATAAAACTCGCGCGCGGGGTTTTCGTGTCGTACTGGTTTCGCAACGACAATCGTTTGCCACAGGCCAGACTGGCCATCGCCTCCTACGTCATCGTGGGCATGGTCGGTTTGTTGCTTCTCGGTTTCTGGAAACTCCAGGTCGTTGACTCCGATAAATACGGCCAGATGGCCGAGCGTAATCGCGTTCGCTCCATTCCCATCATCGCTCCGCGCGGCCGCATGCTTGATCGTGATGGCCGCGTCCTCGTCGACAACTATCCCTCTTTCAGCATCCTTCTTCTCCGCGACGATCCTGCTCTCATCGACAAAAATCTGCCTGCCATCGCCGATGGCCTGGGCATCCAGATCAGCGATCTGAAAGACCAGCTGGAGAACACGAAAGCTCTCCCTAAATTTCAACCTATCGTCATCAAACCGGAAGCGACAAATGCCGACGTCGCCTTCATCGAATCGCACCGATCCGACATTCCGCTGCTCGAAATGTTGATGGTCCAGCGCCGCCGCTATCTCCCCGGCGGCTTCATGTCCCACGCTAGCGGGTACGTCGGTGAAGTCAGCGAGCAACAAATCGAAGCCAGCAACGGAAAACTCCGCCCTGGCGACCTCGCCGGAAAAACCGGCCTCGAGCACCAATACAACGACATCCTGACCGGTACCGACGGCATGCGCCGCGTCGTCGTCAACTCCGTCGGCAAAGAAGTCAAAGACCTCGGTCACCTCTCCGAACAGGAACCCATCCCTGGCAAGCAGATTCAGCTAACCATCGATTACGACCTCCAGCAAGTCGCTGAACAATCTCTCGGTGCGCGCCCTGGCGCCGTCGTCGCTCTCGATCCGCGCACCGGCGAAGTCCTCGCCATGGTCAGCCGCCCTACGCCCGATCCAAATGATTTCGCCATCCGCGTTTCCGCCGACGAATGGAAGAGCCTCAACGACGACCCCCTGCGTCCTCTCTTGAACCGCGCCATTCAAGCCCAGCTCGCTCCAGGCTCCGTTTTCAAAATTGTGACCGCCACCGCCATGCTCGAGGACCACGTTCCCGAAGAAGGCTTCACCACCTTCTGCCCCGGCTACGGTACCTTCTTTGGCCGCCAGTATCACTGTTACGTTTTCTACGCTAAAAGTGGTCCAAAGTCTCACGGCGTACTCGGTCTGCACGATGCCATCCTGAAATCCTGCGACGTCTTTTTCTACAACGTTGGCATGCGTCTCGGTATTGACCGCCTCTCTTATTACGCCATCGGGCTTGGCTTGGGCAAAAGAACTAGAATCGACCTGCCTGCCGAAGAGCCCGGCCTCGTGCCTACTCAGGACTGGGTCGAGCGCACCTTTCATCGCAAGTGGTACGCCGGCGAAGTCATCTCCGTCGCCACCGGACAGGGGGCGGTTACCACCACGCCTTTGCAACTCGCCCGTATGATTGGCGGCATCGCTTCCGGCGGCGTCTTCAAGCAGCCGCACATGCTCAAGGACGCGGCCAACGTCGGCGAAGATCGTTTCCACATCTCCGAGTCCACGATCGAGAAAGTAACGGACGCTATGTACGGTGTCGTCAACGAACCGGGCGGGACCGGCGGCAGGCTTAAGCTCACTGGTATCGAGCTCAGCGGCAAGTCCGGCACCGCTCAGGTCATCGGCTACGACAAAATGAATCTCGTGAAAAAGGGCTCGCAGTTTGCCGACAACGCCTGGTTCGTGGGCTATGCCCCGAAGCGCGATCCGGAAATTTGCGTGGCCGTTCTCGTTCAGGAAAGCGGCCAACATGGCGGCGAAGCGGCCGGTCCGGTCGTTCGCGACATCGTTAAAGCCTATTACGATAAGAAGGCAAAGAAGACACAAGGCCAGCTAACCGCCGACGACAAACGGTATGATTTAGGCCGTGGTGCGGAAGCTGCGGCAACGATTCAAACGCAGCCCGTCGTAAAGCCCGCGGCCGCTTCCGCCGCAGCATCAGCGCACGCCGCAAACGCAGGCCAGCAGCGATAGGTTCGAGTTTCAGTTGTTTGAAATGTTTGGGAGTGAGAGCCATTCGGCAGGAAAAACAAGCTATAAGCGAAACCAGCTCTTTCGTCTTCGCTGTAAGCTGTTAGCTGTCGACTGTCAACTTCTTTCATGAACGACGCACCCGGAACTCGCGACTACGACTGGTGGCTCCTGGCCATCCTCGCCACGATCTGCGCCCTCGGCGTGATCGAAATCTATTCCGCAACGCACGGCAGTTCTCTCGCCGGCATGCAGAACAAACAGATCCGCTGGCTCGTCATTGGCTTCGTCCTGATGTTCGCGCTCTCACGCCTCGACTATCACCTGATCCTTGACCAGGCCCCCGTCCTCTATCTCATCGGCATTGTCGCTCTCGTCGCCGTTCTCGGCTTCGGCCACACCCGCTTCGGTGCCAAACGCTGGATTCCCATCCTCGGCGAGTTTCTTCAGGTGTCGGAATTGGTCAAATTGATTATAATCATCGTGTTGGCGCGCTTCTTTGCCGAGGTGCGCACCGATGAGCTCTCTCTTCAGGATTTGATCAAAGCGGGGCTCATCGTTGGGTTGCCTCTCGCTTTGATTCTCAAGCAACCCGATCTCGGCACAGCGCTCGTGCTCGTGCCTTTGCTCGTTGTTGGCGCTTTTCTCGCCGGTTTGCAGTGGAAGCACGCCGCGGCAATTGCGCTCATTGGCCTCTTGATGCTCCCCGTTGCGTGGCGCGTCATGAAGCCTTATCAGAAAGAAAGAGTTACCTCGTTCATGCATCCTGAGGAGGACGCCAAGGGCTCCGGCTATCAAGTGCTTCAATCAAAGATCGCCGTCGGCTCCGGCGGCTTCTGGGGTAAAGGGTTTGGCAACGGTACGCAAAACCAGCTCGGCTACATCCCCGTCCGTTATTCCGATTTCATCATGTCGGCTTGGGCGGAAGAGCAGGGCTTCAAAGGCGTGCTACTTGCCCTTGGGCTGTACATGGCTCTTCTGTTACGCTTAGTACAGAATGCCCAGCGCGCGAAAGACCGCGCCGGAATGTTTCTTGTAATGGGCGTCGCAGCAGCGCTTGGTTTTCACGTTTTAGTGAACGTGGCGATGGTCATCGGTGCTATGCCCGTGACCGGCATCCCGCTTCCTCTCATGAGCTACGGGGGTTCCGCTACGTTGTTTGTTTTCCTGGCGATTGGTCTGGTTATGAATGTTCGGCTTCGCCGCTTCGTTAACTGAACTCGCCGCCAGTCCCGCGCAGGGTGTTTGCTCAGGCAAATCCCGCCGGATCGGTAATCGTGGCCTCCGCTTTCCGGAGGCCATAGGAACAAGGATCTTAGAGTGAGGACAGCATCGTCCGCCGTTGGCCCGGAAGCTCTCCGGCAACGGACCAGCCTCGTAAGCAAGAGGAACTTTCCCTCCGGCTTCGAACGTCAAGCCATCTCGATATCAGTGTGGCCTGCGTGTGTCCCGGTGCAAACCGGGCCGGCCCCGATTTACTGGAACCCCGACGGGCTCAAGCTCGCGGCGATGCGTCCTGTCGGCCCTTTGCGGCCGTACAGAAACGTGACTCCCGGCTCAGCCGGCGTCACTTACAGTCAGGAGTTTTCATGTCAAAAGAATTGGTTATCTCCGCGGCCTCCCACGAACGGCGGGTCGCGATTCTCGAAGAAGGTCAGTTAGTCGAAATTTACATCGAGCGCGAAAAAGAGTTCGCCCTCGTCGGCAGCATCTACAAAGGCAGAGTCACCCGCGTCCTCCCCGGCATGCAGTCCGCTTTCGTTGACATCGGCCTCGATGGCGATGCTTTCCTCTACGTCAGCGACGTTTTCGAAAATCTCGAAGACTACGATCACGGACACGCCCATACCGATGCCCCCACCGCTGTGGCCACCTATTCGCCTGCGCCTTCCAACGTTGTCGAACTGCTTCCCGGCGAAACTCTGGCTCACGCCTCCTCTCACACGCATGAGGATGTCCACTCGGAGGAAGCCCACTCTGAAGAAGCCGGGCACGATACCTTGCACCACGAATCATCCGAACACGAATCCCTGCACCACGATTCCCTCTCCCACGACCAGCAGCCCGGAGTCGTCGAAGAGCCCGTTACAGAAGGCGAAATCGCCGACGCTCACATCGCCGAAGTTCACGATGAAGGCCACGACGATATCCATCACGCCGCCGAAGAGCGCCAGCCCGAATCGAACGCCTCCGCTCCCCAGAATTTTTCGCCCCACTACAATCCCACTCAAAACTACGCGCCTCGCTCCTCCAGTGGTTCCGACCGCGGCGGCCAGAGCTACGGCCGTGGCAGCGATCGCGGCGGTAGTGATCGTAGCGGTGATCGAGGCCGGGGCGGGCGATGGGGCCGTCGGGGTGGACGCCATCGCGGTGGGCGCCCGCAAGGGCAAGGCCAAGGCCCGAACGTAGGCGGCCGCAATCTTCCGCCTTCCAAATATGCTTCGCCGCAAGGCGGCGAATCTCGCGGCAACGAATCCCGTGGTTACGAAAACCGCGGCCGCGACCAGCGCGGCTCGGAAAATCGCGGCGGTCAGCCTCGCGGGTTCGAACCGCGCGGTCCAGCCCAGCGCGGCTTCGACCATCGCCCACCCGAAACTCCCAGTGCCTCCGCCTCGGGCAGCGTTGCGGAAGAGCCGATCCTTCTCCCTGGCGAGTCTCTCGCGAAATATCGCGGCAAGCCTCTGGCTCCCCCTCCGCCTCCCGTCGTCGAGCCGGAAATTCACGAGCCGCAACCCGATTTCGAAGAGCCAACTCCGCGGACATCCGCTAATCTTTCTGGGGCTCCCGTTGCTGCCACCGGCCCTGGTGTTCCTCGTCGTTTCTCCGGCGGTCTACCCCGCTGGGTCCTCGCCGACGCCGGCTCCGAATCCGAGACCGCGCCTGCAATTGAGAGCTCCGAAGCCTCTTCCGGCGAATCGCTTGCCGCATCGAGTGAACCCGCCGAATCCCCGGCAGCTTCTTCACCTGTTCGCGCGGAAGCCGACTTGAGCGAACAGCAAGCCGCATCCCTCGCGTTCGAGCTCGCCGAGGCAAAACACGAGGAGACCTCAGATCACGCCAAAGCCGATGCCCTCGCCGGTGGCGCCGAATTTGAGGAAGACGAATCCGCGGAAATTCACGCCGCCGCCGAAACCGAACTCACTGACGAAGAAGCCGAAGAAGAAGAACGCCAGGAAGAAGCTCATCTCGACGCCGCTGAAGATCAAGCCGCCGCCGAATCCGAGCTATCCGAGGACGAAACCGAGGAAGTGGAAGAGCATCGCGCCGCGAATCGCGCCGAATTCGAAGCCAACGCCGCCCACGAAAGCGCCGAACACGCCGCCGCTCTAGGCGATTCCGAGCACGTCGTCCACGAGCACACGGAACACGAAGAGATTGAACACGAACACCACGAGCACGAAGCTGGCGAGCACCAGCCCTCCGAATCCGAAGTCATCGAAGCGCACGCAGGCGAAACCACGGCGGCACCTGCTGTCGTCGAAGACGACGTCATTCTGCTCCCCGGCGAAACGCGCGCCCCGCGTATCGGCGGTGCCTCTGCCCCTCGCGAAGATTTTCCGCGCGATTCCGCCCGCATCGGCGGCGGTAATCCCCGCTCTCGCTTCCAGCGCCCGCAGCGCGGTGGACGCGATCGCGGCCGTGGTGGACGCCCCGACAGCCGTGGAGGCCGTCCCGATCGCGGTCCAGACCGTGGAGGTGATCGCGGCCCCCGTCCGAGCGGCCCACGATTCGAACGCCGTCCCAGCGGTCCCGGTGGCCCGCGCCACGATCGGGGTCATCGCCATTCCGGTCCGCCGCGACGCCCGCAGCTCATCAGCGAAATGCTGAAAGCCGGCCAGGACGTCGTCGTGCAAATCGCTAAGGAACCTCTCGGCAAGAAGGGCGCGCGCATCACCAGCCACGTCGCGCTCCCCGGCCGCTTCCTCGTCTACATGCCGACCGTCCATCACACCGGCGTCTCGCGCAAAATCATTTCCGCCGAAAACCGCTCGCGCCTCCGCCGTCTCGTCAGCGAAGCCGGCAACAGCTATCCCGGCGGCTTCATCGTTCGAACCGCCGCTGGCGGCGCCACCGACGACGAAATCCGCACCGACATCGAATTCCTCGGCAAATCCTGGAACGAAATCAAGGAGCGCAGCGAGCAGCGCAAATCTCCAGCGCTTCTCCATCGCGACCTCAACCTCGTCGAGCGCATTCTTCGCGATTACGTCTCTGACGACTTCACCGGCATCTGGATCGACAACGAAGAGGAATACGGCAAAATCGTTGAATTCGTCAGCCGCTTCCAACCGAAGCTCGTCAACAAGGTCAAGCTCTACACCAAGGAAACCCCGATCTTCGAAGAATTCGGGATCCAGCACGAACTGGACAAAGCTCTTCGCGCCAAGGTCTGGCTCAAATCCGGCGGCTACATCGTCATCAACCACACCGAAGCTCTCGTCGCCATCGACGTCAACACCGGCAAGTTCGTCGGCAAAGGCTCCACGCGCCTCGAGGACACCATCGTCAAGACCAACCTTGAAGCCGTCAAGGAAATCGTCCGCCAAATCCGGCTTCGCGATCTCGGCGGCATCATCGTCGTCGATTTCATCGACATGGAAGAGCGTCGCAACCGCGAAAAAGTTCTAAGCGCCCTGCAGATGTCCCTCGAGCAGGACAAAGCGCCCTCGAAAGCCCTCTCGTTCAACGAGTTCGGCCTTGTCTGCATCACCCGCAAACGCACCAAGCAAGCCCTCGAGCGCGTTCTCTGCCAGCCCTGCCCGTACTGCACCGGCTCCGGCATGGTCAAATCCATCCCGACGCTCTGCTACGAAATCCAAGCCGAAGCGCGCAAGATGGCAACCGCTGACCACGAAGGCCCGAATCTTACCCTCCGCGTTCATCCCGAAATCGCGAAGGCTCTCAAAACCCGCGAGTCCATGCTTATGGACGAACTCGAGCAAACCGCGCACAAACACATCATCATCCAATCCGACGCCACCCTCCACTGGGAGCAGTACGACATCTACTAACCCCGCACAGTTTCCGTCTTTTCCTCGTAGGGGCACGGCACGCCGTGCCCCTCTTCTGTTTCCGCCCTCGCCCATTCTGGAATTCATTCCCGTGTCGTACTCTGATTCATCGCCAGACGTTTTCTTTAGGTCCAAACCCAAAACTATTTGTAACCTTAGCTAGGGCTAACCAGTAATTAGATACAGAGAGTGGCAAATGGAACTGCTGGAACGCTTCGCGGCAGGCGACCTGGATGCCTTCGAAGTGCTGTTCCGGCAGCATCAGAAGGAAGTCTATGCCTGGATCGTGCGCATCGTCCGCGACACTGGCATCGCTGAGGACCTGACCGTGGAAACGTTCTGGCGCATTTACAAACATCGAGTCCGATTCAAACCGGACGGCAACTTCCGCGCCTGGGCGCGCCGAATCGCCACCAACGCGGCCCTGGACCATCTAAGGCACGCGCGTCAGGAAGTTACGCTCCCCGAGAATCTCCCTTGCGCGGCAAGCCCGGATGGCGCCGTCACCCGGGAGACTCGCGACAGCATCCACAGAGCTTTCCGCGAGCTTCCCGCAAAATACCGGCTCGTAGCCACGCTGGCTCTCGTGGAGGAAGAAAGTTACAACAACATCGCCGAGGCCGCGGGAATCTCCGAATCGCTCGTAAAGGTCAGAGTCTTCCGCGCCGTTCGCATGTTGCGAAAAAAACTCAATTCTCTTCGAACCGAGGTCACAGCGAAATGAGCAACGAAGAAATCAGCAAAGAGATGAAAGAACTCCTCAAAGAGGCCGTCACTCCGATGCAAGGCACCGAACTCCGCCGCGACCTCTGGCCGCAAATGCTCCGCAAACTCGAAGAGCAGCCGCTCCCCATCCACAGTGTTCCGTGGTTCGACTGGGCGCTCGCTTCACTCGCCGGCGCCGCTCTTCTCTTTTTCCCCGGGCTCATCCCGGCACTGTTCTATCACTTGTGAACCAGGAGGCTTTATGAACCAGCACAAATATCTTCGCGCATACATGGCGGGCATTGTGGTGCCCACGATTGTTCTTGTGATGGGTGTAACGGTGTTTTGCATCGCGCGTTACGTTTACGATTTTTCCGTACCGCTCGAACGTCTCATGATTTTTCCGATGGCGGTAGTTCCCGTCCTGTGGGGTCTTTGGAACATGCTCTTCATCGCCTCGCATTCGCGGACTCATCTCTCCATCGGCATCCACGGCGCCTTGCTGCCGTTTCTCCTCGGCCCGCTTGGCATGCTTCTGACGAGTCTCTTGAATTTCTCAATTCCGGGCTTTGCCAAGCACGCCTTCCCGATCCTTGCGCCGCTCAGCCTGATCGTTTACTACCTCGTCTGGAAGTATGTGGTCGGCTCTCTAAACCGAGTTGTCGATCTTGCATGAGCTTCCCGCAATTTGACCTGTTCCGCCGGGCAGGTTCTCGAATGCGCAAACGCGAGCAATTTTGCATTGCTTCACTCCGCTGCGACCGTCTAGAGTACCTCCGCATTGCTCCATCCCAGCCGGGGCCAAATCTGCTTTTTTGGACTGATTAGGGAGGAACTATGTGGAACAAGCAGCAAACGCAACCTCAGGCCCCCGCCGCTCCGCCACCGCTAGCTCAAGCATCTCCGGCAGCATCCGCGGCAGCATCTCCAGCGGCATCACCAGCATCCGTCATCGCTTTCGGCGCACCGTCGGCCCCGCGGCCGGCTATCTCTACTAGCATTCGCAGTTCAGCTCGCCTGGGTTCCGGCTTGCATATCAAGGGGCAGCTCACTGGCACGGAGGATTTGCAGATTGACGGCCAGGTGGAAGGCCCGATCTCGCTCAATGGCCATCAACTCGTCGTTGGCCCCACCGCCGTGCTCAATTCCGAAATTCGTGCCAGCGAAGTGATCGTTTACGGCAAAGTCATCGGCAACCTCCACGGCGATCGCGTGGAACTCAAGACCGACGGCTCGGTGACCGGGGACATCTCCACCGCCCGTATCAGCATCGAGGATGGCGCCCATTTCAAGGGCCGTATCGAAATCGACCCAGCCAAATCCAAAGCCGCCGCAGGCTAACGGGGCTCTTCGCTCCACCACATCTTCGCAGCACTGGCTCGGCCTCTTGCGGGCCGGGACGACCCTGGTGCCCTGCTCACGGTAGGAGCTCACTCGCTTCTCAACGCAATGATCGGATCAACGCGCACAGCCCGCCGCGCGGGTATCGTGGGCTAAAAATGGCCTACGGACTGGCCATTCCTTTATGTTGTTGGTTTTCTTCCGCTTTTCTTTTCCGTAAGTTACGTGTTTTCAATCGCGCCCTTTGTACGACATCTACTGACGTTTTTCTGGCTCTGCAAGGGCGTGGCTTGCGCTGGGCTTGCCCCGCCCTACGACGTGAGTTCGGCGGTGGCTTCGGCGAAGATCGTTGTGTGGAGATCGATGTCGGCTTCGGTGGTGGCGGGGCACATGAGGGCCATGTTGTGAAAGGGAGTGAGGAGGACGCCTCGGTTGAGGGTGTAGAGGTGGAGGAAGCGTTCGAGTTCGAAGTCGGCGGCAGCGGCGGACTGGCCGCCGTTGCGAGGTGCGCTTGGAACGAAGGTATATTCGGCGCGGGCGCCGAGGCGCGTGACGTTCCAGGGCAGGCTGCTCGCGCGGATTTGAGCGGCTACGGCGGCGGCGAAGCGGTTGGCTAAGGGGATCATGTGCGCGAAGGCAGCGGGCGTGAGGATGTGTTCCAGCGTTGCGCGCATCGCGGCTAGCGAGAGCGCGTTGCCGGCGAGCGTGCCGCCGATGCCGCCGACGTCTATATCTTCGAGATGGAGGCGCGCGGCGATGCGTTGCGCGACCTCTTCGGTGACGCCGTAGGTCGCGCCGGGAATGCCGCTACCGATGGGCTTGCCGAAAACGAGGATGTCCGGTTGCAGATTCCATTCGCGCGTGCATCCGCCGGGGCCGGCGCAGATGGTGTGTGTTTCGTCGGCGATGAGGAGGGTGCCGTAACGGCGAGTGAGTTCGCGCGCAGCCACCCAGTACCCGGGGTCCGGGAGGATGATGCCGACGTTGGTTATGGCAGGCTCGGCGAGGACGCAGGCGACATCGTGATGCTTGAGCGCGTCTTCGAGCGCGCTGAGATCGTTGAACTCGACCACGCGTGTGGTTTCGGCGGGGTTGACGGGCGGGCCGATGTTGCCGCGGCGCGGGCCGACAACGCCATCGTGAAGCGAGACAAACGTTTCGTCCACGGTGCCGTGGTAGCAGTAGTGAAAGACGAGGATCTTCGGCCGCTGCGTGATTTCGCGAGCGATGCGAATGGAAAAACGATTGGCGTCGGTGGCGGTCAGGGTGAATTGCCAGAAAGGCAGGCCAAAGCGGCGCTGGAGATCTTCGCCGACCCAGAGCGCATCTTCGGTGGGAAGCATGAGGGTGATGCCTTCGCGAACACGGCGAGCAACGGCATCGGCGACGACCGGAGGAGAGTGGCCGGTCATGGCGCCGGTGTCGCCGAGGCAGAGATCAACGTAGTCGTGGCCGTCAACATCGGTGAAATGCGCACCACTGGCGGACTTTACGAATACGGGAAACGCGCCGGCCCATTTGTTCATCCAGTTCATGGGCACGCCGCCGAGAAGCGAGGATTGGGCGCGGAGATAGAGTTCCGCGGAGCGAGGGTGCACCGCAACGAAGCGCTTTTCTTCGCGTTGATGAAGAGTTTGAAGTTTCTCGCGGTCGATGGATTTCATTGCATTGCTCGAAATTAGCGCAGATCGCGGATGATTTCGCGGGCGGCGTTGGCGCCGGATGCACCGGTTAACCCGTTGCCAGGATGCGTGCCGGAGCCGCAAAGGAAAAGGCCGCGAATCGGCGTTTTGTAGCGGGCCCAATCGAGGACTGGGCGCATGGTGAAGAGCTGATCGAGCGCGAGCTCGCCGTGAAATATGTGGCCGCCGGTGAAACCGTAACTGGTCTCGAGATCGTGCGGAGTGATCACTTGCATGTGTTCGATGAGGCCGGGCAGATTGGGTGCATACTCCGCCAATGTTTTGACGACGGTATCGCCGAGATCGCGGCGACGGGCGTCCCAATTAGATTGGGACTTGATGATGGTTTTTCCATCCGCCGAAGCGCCAGCGAGTTTGAACGGGGCGAATTGCACGTACGCCGAGAGGACATGCTTGCCTTCCGGCGCGAGGGAGTGATCGAGAAGCGTCGGAATGGTGACGTCGAGATAGGGCGCCGAAGAGAATTCGCCGTATTTGGAGGCGTCGAACGCGCGCTCGAGATAATCAATCCCAGGGCCGATGTGGATGCGGCCAGACAGCGTATTCAGAAAACCTTCGGCAGAGTCAAGCGCAGAGAAAACAGGAAGACCGCCAAGGGCGAGATTGACCTTCGCGACCGTCCCAACGGCTCGAACGTTGCGAATGCGCAGAGCAAAAGTGGGATCAAGCTGAGTGGGATCGAGAAGCTTGAAGAAAGTGCGCTTGGGATCCACGCCAGAGACAACCGCCTCAATCGCAATCTCTTCGCCGTCGGTCAGGACGAGGCCCACAACTGAGCCGTCTTTCACGCGAATGTGCTGGACCTCGGCGTTGGTGCGAATTTCCACGCCGGCCTTGCGTGCAGCATCGGCGAGCGCCAGTGTGAAGGCGCCAAGACCTCCACGCGGGAACGCGGCGGAGCCAACAGGATGCGAGTCCGCGGCGCCGCGAAGCAGTAGCACAGCAGTGGATCCAGCGGACCAAGGCCCGAGAGCCGTGCCAAAAATTCCCCGCGCCGCTATGACCGCACGAAGCAGATCCGTTTCGAAAAATTCCGAAACAAAATCGGCGACAGCCATGGGGCCCCAGCGGAGCAAGTCGAAAATGCCTTGCTTGCCCAAGCTGCGTACGCTGCGGCCGGCTTTGAACAGATTCCAGAAATCCTCAGGCGAGGGAGAATCAATGGCGGGCGGCGTGATGGAAACAATCTCACCCAGGACTGAGAAAAGATGATCGAGCGTTTCCGCAAATTGCGTGTACTTTGCGGCGTCCTTTTCGGAATGCCGCGCGATTTCGGCGGCGGTCTTGGAATGGTCGTTATAAATGAGAAGCGAATCGCCATTGAGTGTTGGAGCAAAAACGCGCGGATCGGGGCGCAGAATCTCGCAATCGAGTTTGTGGAACTCCAGGTCACGCGCAATGTCGGCGCGAAGCGGACCGAGAGTGTGAGAAAGAGCAGAAGTGCGGAAGCCGGTATGAAACTCCTCGGTGATGGCGCCGCCGCCGACCATTTCGCGGCGTTCGAGAACGATTGGCTTAAAACCGCCCTTCGCAAGATAGAAGGCGGTGATGAGAGCGTTGTGGCCGCCGCCGATGAGAGCTACACGCTGTCCGATGGGCATGATTAGTTCTTGCTCCCGCTCGAACGCGCGGCTCTCGAATTCTTCCAATCCTTAAGAATGACCTGGCTGGCGATGCGGCCTGGAGCGCCCATGATTCCTCCACCAGGGTGCGTGGCGGAGCCGCACATATATAAGTTGTCGATCGGCGTCTGGTAGTAGGCCCACCCGGGCACGGGGCGAAGAAAAAAGAGCTGTTCGAGAGAAAGCTCGCCTTGAAAAATGTTGCCCTGGGTAAGGCCAAACTCGCGCTCGAGATCTAGCGGAGTGAGTATCTGGCGCCCGGTAATGATTTTTTTGATGTTGGGGGCATGTTCGGCGATGGCATTCACGACAGCGTCGCCGAACGCTTCGCGCTGCTCGTCCCACGTGCCATTGGCCAGCTTATACGGCGCGTACTGTACGAAGCAGGACATCACGTGTTTGCCCGGCGGCGCAACGCTCGGATCCGTCAAACTGGGGATGACGATATCGATGTACGGCTTGCGCGAAAAATTGCCGTACTTCGCGTCGTCATAGGCGCGCTCCATGTACTCGATGCTTGGAGAAATGGAAATCGCGCCGCGGAGATGCGCGCCGGAACCGGAGAGGCACTTGAAATCCGGGAGCGCGTCTAGCGCAAGATTCACTTTGCCGGAAGATCCGCGGAACTTATAGCGGCGAACGCTTTCAAGGAAGTCGCCCGGCAGTTCGCTGGGCTCCAGGAATTTCTCGAAGGTGAGATGCGGATCAACGCTGGAAGAAACGACGTTGGCGGAAATCTCTTCGCCGCTTTGCAAAGCGACGCCGCAAGCGCGGCCATTTTTAACGAGAATTTTCGCAACGCCCGCCTGAGTGCGGATTTCCACTCCCGCTTCGCGAGCGGCATCTGCAATAGCATTCGAGATAGCGCCCGTGCCACCACGGCTGAAACCCCAAGAGCGGAACGCGCCATCAATTTCGCCCATGTAGTGATGCAACAAGACGTAAGCGGTTCCCGGCGAGCGAATGCCGAGGAAAGTTCCGATGATGCCGGAGGCGGACATCGTGGCTTTGAGCACATCCGTCTCGAACCATTGATCTAGAAAATCCGCGGCGCTCATGGTCATGAGTTGAATCAACGTGTAACGCTCGTCGGAAGAAAGACTTCGGAAGCGCTGCATTAAGAAGTGAAGTTGTTTGAGATCACCCGGTTTGAGAGTCGTGGGATCCGGCGGAATCATCGACAGCAGCGGCTTCACAAAGCGGCACATCGGCGTCATCATTTTCGAAAATTCGTCGTAGGCTTCGGCGTCCACGCGGGAATGGCGGCGAATTTCGCGCTGGGTGCGCGCGTGGTCATTCATACGCCAGAGGTGGTTGCCATCGGGCATGGGCGTGAAGGTGCCATCGAGCGGAAGGATTTCGAGGCCGTGGCGCGGAAGATCAAGCTCGCGAATGATTTCCGGCCGAAGCAACGAAACGACGTAAGAGCACTCCGAGAAAAGAAAGCCGGGAATGATTTCTTCCGTAACAGCAGCGCCACCCAAAACGTGGCGGCGCTCAAGGGCGAGCACCTTCTTCCCCGCTTGTGCGAGGTAGGCCGCGTTCACAAGGCCGTTGTGGCCGCCGCCGATGACGATAACGTCGTAGTGCTGCGCCATGCAGAATAACTCCGTCAAAAATGCACTGAAATAAGGTTGCGATGAGACAGGAAGCTCGGACATTTTACTGACAGCCGGGGTGGGGCACAAGGGGCTCCGGAACGCAGGAATATCCAAGGGGATTTCCTCTCTTCCCAATTCGACACCCGCCTCGTCCCAAATTGAATAAGCCGTTAGCGCAATCTCTTGAAACTTTCGCAGTCAACCGTTCGCCTACTGGAATTAAGCAGCCTAAATGTTAGATTCTTCGAAGAAAAGTTGTTCCGCTGCAGCGGACTGAGCGACGAAGTGACTGGCAATCGTCGTGCATTTCGACCCAGAGAGGATGCGACGCATCTGCCACAAATGCGTTTCATCTCGAAGGGGTCAAAATGCCACGCCGAGTTCTGACTACATCGCTCTGGGGTTGTCTGGTTTGCTTGCAGCCAGCAATCGCCGTTTCTACGCTTGCGGCAACTTCCGCCGATTCAGGAGATTCCACCGCTCCGGTCGAGCACTCCATCTCACAAACTACTTCCCCTGCGGCTGAAAACGCGCCGGCGCAGCGCACTCCAGCCGACCTCGCTGATCGAATCTTTAAGCGAGAAAAGCAGCAAGTGGAAACGATCGAGAATTCCGCTCCCATCGTTGAGACTTACATTCAGGAAGAAAAATCCGATGCGCTGATGGGTACAGTACCAAAGAAAGATTTGTATTTTCTCGGACAGGGCGATTTTCGCGGAAAGACCATGAAGGTTCACTCGATGACGGCCAAAACGCATACCGGTTCGTTCATGTGGTCTTTCGAGCCCTCCGGATTCCTGCAGATGGCTTTTCTGGACTTGCGCGATTTTGACAAGGATCACTACCGCCTCACGCCTCCCTCTACACGAAAGCGCGAGTTTCTAGGCGACGTCCGCTGCTATGTGTTCGATGTCGAACGCACAGCGAAAGCCAAGGGTCCGCGCTTTCGCGGGCGGATATGGGTGGAGGATCAGGACTTCACGATCGTTCGCATCAACGGGATCTATGCACCCGAAGCGAACTTTTCTCTGCGCCATTTTGAAGACGAGTTCTATCTCCATTTCGATTCCTGGCGTACTAACGTCAAATCCGGTTTTTGGCTGCCGAGCGACATCTACATCCAGGACTTGCGTGAGCCTCCCCCGACCGGCGGTCCACGCTTTAAAGCGCGCACCCATCTCTGGGGCTACGGACTTACATCGCGAAACCGCCAGGAAGAATTCGGCCGCCTGCTCGTCGAAACCGAAGGACAAGTGAAAGACGAAACGGAAAAGCAGGACCGCTCTCCACTTGAACAGCAGAGAGGATGGAGAGATCTCTCTGAGAAAAACGTCATGGAAGTGCTGGAGCGCGTAGGGTTGGTCGCGCCAGAGGGCAACGTCGAGAAAGTATTGAACACCATCGTCAACAACCTCATGGTGACCAACAATTTTGACAGCAGAATCGAGATGCACTGCCGGGTCCTGATGACAAGTGACATCGAGATGTTCTCGATGCAAAACACGATCGTGCTCAGCCGCGGCTTGATCGATGTCGTGCCGAACGAGGAAACGCTGGCGGCTATGCTGGCGTTCGAAGTCGCCGACGCCATGGTCCCCAAGCCAGCGCAGGATCAGTACGGATTTAGCGATATTTTGCGCTTATCGCCGACGGAAGCCCTGAAAAAGCTGTCGTTCGTCGACAAGCCCGAAGAAGCTCAGAAAAATAGCGAGAAGGCTCTCGAAATGCTAAAGAAATCTCCCTATGGAGACAAACTCGCGAACGTAGGCCTCTTCCTATCCCAACTCCAATCCCAGAAACCCGCTCTAAAGCAATTGATCAGCGCACGATTGGGAAATCAGGTCTATTTCACTTCGCAACTTCTCCAGATGTCGCCGGCGCTCGCTCTGGCTAACTTGCAGCAGTTAGGCGCCCTGCCAATGGGCTCGCGAATCAAGGTAAACGCGTGGAACGATAGCGTCAGTCTCATTGAAACGCACCAGCTGGGCCCGATTTCGCCTCGCGAAAAGATTCCGTTCGAGGTCACGCCGATTGATTTGCGCCTGACGCGCTATGTCGAAACATCGGCTGAAGTCGAGCACTCCATCGTGCCCAGGTCAGCGATGCCCGTCCCGGAAGCAACAGCTCCAAATCAATAATCTTGGCTAACGGACGTGTTACTTCGCTGCTGTCGGCGGATACGGCGCTGGAATCTCCGCGTACCCCGGAGCCGCTGTCTTAAGATTGGGAGTCGCGGCAGCCTTAGCGTCGCCCATCGCCCACCGAATTCCGCCTGCAAGCAAATTCAAGTGAAATTGGTTCTGCCAGTTCTCCGGCCGGTCCCCGATCGCTGTGTAGAAAACCTTGCCCTTACCATGCATCCGAGCCCATACGACCGGATACGGCGCGCGCTTGTAGGCCAGACCATTCATCGTCGTGGTATCCAGCGTGCAAATCACGTGAAGGTCGGGCGAAAAATCTTTCATCGAATACCATTCGTCCATCAAGCTGACCGGAGAGGAAACTCCTTCGAGTCCGGGAAATTTCGGATCATCGATGATTACGTTTGTCGTTTGCAGGCGTGGATCGTTGCTCTGGCCATGAATGATGAACTCGCCGCCGATCATCCGTATATAAGGGTCGGACTGCTCGCCGTGCGCCACGTAGCGGTTCGAAAGATCTTGCGGGTCCGGCTGCGTGTGGAATGTGTCGGTGGCTGCATGGATTCCGACAAATCCGATCCCGTTGTGCACCGCGTCTAGAAACGCCTGCTTGCCTTGCGCGGACATCGGCGGATTCTTGTCGGTGCCTTCCTCGGTCAAAACGCCGGTCGTGAAGAAAACAACGGCCGAGTACTCGTGGAATTCCTTCGAATCAAAAATGCGCCCGTCTTTGGAGGCGGTAAGTTGGAAGCTGTACTTCGCGGACATATCGTGCAAGGCATTTTCGACGATGCTTGGCTTGCCGCCGGTGACTTTGATCGCTGCATGCTCAAAACCGGAAGATTTCGTAAACAGTAGAACGGACTTGCTTTTTGTGGCACCGGCCGTGTTCGAAAGTAGAAGCCCCGCACCCGCAGCCGCCGTGGTGCGAAGAAAATCGCGTCGAGTCGAAAATGCATTCATTTTGTTTGTCCGTTGAGATCGAGGATTCGACACATGTTTCCATCCGATTGGAATGGAAGACGGCGTAGTCTACTGCGTGCGGCTAATGCGGGCAAGTAAACAAGAGTGGTCCTGCAAATTTCGCAATAGTCGCCTTCCTGAACCCGAAATCAAATCTGCTCTGTGCCGCGGATCTCGAAAGGAAACCACTTTCTTTGCTTTCTTGTGGGATACTCTGCGCGGCGAAATAGAGCGCCTAACAAGCTAGATGCGTTAACGAAAGGCCGATAAAATCTCCATGCCTCTGGCGATGGAACCTACATTCACGGAATCGGACCCCGTCCCGCGCCGCAGATGGGCGATTGCGTGCTTACTCGGCTTCGGTGTCCTCGTCAATTATTTCGATCGAGTCAATCTTTCCGTTTCAAAGGACGCGCTCAACGCTGCATTCGGAGTTTCAGCCGTAACGTTCGGTTATCTATCGAGCGCCTACAATTGGACGTACGCGGCGCTCCAAATTCCCTCCGGCTTGTTGCTGGACCGCTTTGGAGTGAAGCGTGTCGGCCGCTGGAGCACAATTCTCTGGGCCGTCGCTTCCTTTGGCGCGGCTGTGTCCACCGGGATTGGCAGCTTCCTCGCTGCCCGCCTGCTCCTGGGAATCGGCGAAGCGCCGACTTTTCCGGCAAACTCCAAAGCCGTCGGCTACTGGTTCCCCAAACAGGAACGCAGCCTCGCCACGGCCATCTTCGATTCGATGGCCAAATTTTCCTCTGCCATCGGTGTTCCTCTTCTCGGCGTCCTCCTCCTGCATTTCGGCTGGCGATGGAGTTTCGCCGCCACCGGATTTATCAGCATCCTCTTCTTTATTTTGTTCTACGCGTTCTATCGAAACCCCAGCGAAGACAAACATCTCTCGGATGCAGAGCGGCATTTCATCGCGAAAGGCGGCGCGCAGCTCGAGGATCAGGCGAAATCCGCCAAGGGAGCGCCGCTCTGGTATTTGCTTGGGCAGCGCAGAGTTTGCGGACTCGCGCTAGGGTTCTTTGGTTATAACTACACGTTTTATCTCCTCCTGACCTGGTTACCATCCTATTTCTTGGCTGCCCACAATGTCGATTTGCTTCACTCCGTCGTCTACACCAGCGTGCCGTGGCTGTTCGCAACTCTCACGGATCTTATCGTTGGAGGATGGCTCGTCGATGCGCTGATCCAGCGCGGCTGGAATCCCGTGCGTGTTCGTCAGGCAGTCCTCATCGGAGGGACAAGTCTTGGCCTCGGCATCCTCGGCGCTGCCAATGCACAGACCGCTGCCGGCGCCCTGATCTGGATCAGTATTTCGATTGGCGGATTATCCGCCGCTTCACCGGTTGGATGGTCGATACCTTCGCTGATTGCTCCAAAGGAGAGCGTCGGCACCGTGGGCGGCATCCTGAATTTCAGCAACCAGCTTGCAGCCATCGCCGCGCCCATCGTCACCGGTTACGTCGTGCAGATCACGCATTCTTTTGCGTGGGCTTTTGTCGCGGCCACCGCAATCCTTCTCATTAGCATCGCTGCTTATATTTTTCTGCTGGGAAAAATGGAGCCTGTGCCGGAACCGGCTTGATTCGCGAGGTTACGCCTGAAGGTTACGCCTCGGGCGTCTTTGCGCTCTCAACTAATGCACGCGTTGCCCCAGTAGAAATTCCGCCATCTACTAGCAGCGTTTGCCCTGTTACATATCGGCTGGACTCTGCCGCAAGGAACACGACCGCCGCGTCTAAATCCTGCGGCTGCCCCGGACGTTTCACTGGAATCCGATCGCAGAGATATTCGACCCACTCTTTGTTCTCGTACAAAACCTTGTTCTGCTCCGTGCGAAACCAGCCCGGGGCAAGGCAATTCACCGTCACGCCGTATTTGCCCCAGTCGTCGGCCAGACTCATCGTCATTTGCTTTACGCCGCCGCGGCTAGCTCCATACGGTGCGAGCCCCGCGTAGCCGGCGACGGTCGTGACAGAGCCTATGTTGATGATGCGTCCATAGCCTCGGGAGATCATTCCGCGCGCAACAGCCTGCGCGACAAAGAAACTTCCGCGAAGGTTAGTCTCCAGAATCAAATTCCAGTCGTCCCACGTCACATCAAGCGCCAGCTTGCGCACATTGCATCCGGCATTGTTCACCAGGATATCTAAGCGGCCGAACGCTGCCTCGGCAGCCGCCACTGTTTTCTCGATACTGTCCTTGCTGCGAACGTCGAGCTCCCCAGAAAACGTCCGCCGGCCAAGCGCTTTGATCTCCGCCTCAAACGCCCCTAATCGGCTGATGTCGCGGCTCGTAAGCACAAGGTCCGCTCCGGCCTTCGCCAGCGCGCGCGCCATATACTGGCCTAGTCCTCGGCTGGTTCCTGTAACCAGCGCGACGCGGCCGCCGAGATCAAACAGCCCGTCGCTCACGACACTGCCTCCGGCGTAAGAATCACTTTCATCAAATTAGGTTCGCCCGCGTAGAGTCGTTCGAACCATCGCGGACCATCTTCCAGCGGCGCAATCGTCGTAATCAACGGCGCGACCTGTATTGTTCCGCTGGCCATCAGCTCGATCGCCCGCGGATATTCCCCCGATGATGCGCACGATCCTTGAAGACGAATCTGCCGCGAAACGACTTTCTGCAATGGCAGGGTAACTTCCGGCGAAATATTGCCCACCAAAACGACGGTCCCGCCCTTTCGAACGCTCTCAATCGAAGCCTTCACCGTTTCGTTTCTGCCCACGGCTTCGGTCGCTACATCCACCCCAACTCCGCCAGTAAGTTGCAACACCTGCGCGACAACATCTCTCTCCGAAGACAGAACGGCCGTCGCCCCAATTTCCTGTGCTAGCTTCAACCGTGTGCTGTCCAAATCCGCAACAAAAACTTTCGAACATCCCGCCGCGCGCAAAGCCTGCAGCGTAAGCAAACCAATCATTCCCGCGCCCAGCACAAGCGCCGTGCTTCCCTCAGCAATTTCGGCCAGCGAAACTCCATGCAGTGCCACGGAAACCGCCTCCAGCATTGCCGCTTCCGCAAACGAAAGTTTTTCCGGCAACCGATAGAGTATCCGCGAAGGAACCACTACGTACTCCGCAAACGCTCCCGCTCGCCGAAACTCGCCGCAAGATACTCCCAACACTTGCCGGTTGTCGCAAAGATTCACATCCCCACGACGGCAGTTGCCGCAAGCTCCGCAGAATATCGTCGAATCGAAGGTGACTCGATCGCCCTCCGCGAATCCCCTCACACCGCCGCCGATCTCTGCGATCGTCCCCGCCGCTTCGTGCCCCATCACAATCGGCGGAATGCGCCGCCCCGACGACCCGTCGTAGCCGTGCACATCGCTCCCGCAAATTCCGCAAGCCGCCACTCGCACCAGCACTTCACCCTCTCCCGGCGCGGGTTTCGGCAGCTCCGCAATCTGCAAACGCTTGTATTCCGAAAGCAGCAGAGCCTTCATCAAATCGTCCAATTCTTCTTCACAAAGACACTCCCCGCTTCCACGGAATAAAATCGTCCTGCGCCAGCAACTCTGCCTTGGTCCGCGCTTCCCCGCTCACCACCTGAATCACGCGTTCCAAAATCTTCTCGCCCATCTGCTCGATGCTCGTCTCGCCCGTGATGATCCCGCCTGTATCTATATCAATGATGTCGGACATGCGCTGCGCCAGACTGCTATTCGTCGATATTTTCACCACCGGCGCAATCGGATTTCCCGTTGGCGTGCCCAGCCCGGTCGTAAACAAAATCACGTTCGCGCCCGCTCCCACCTGCGCCGACACGGACTCCACGTCGCTCCCCGGCGTGCACTGCAAATTCAATCCCGCTTCCGTGCAATATTCCGGATAATCCACCGCCGCCGTCACCGGAGACGTCCCACCCTTTTTCGCCGCTCCCGCAGATTTCATCGCGTCCGTCAGCAATCCGTCGCGGATATTTCCGGGCGAAGGATTCATCTCGAAGCTCGCGTGCACCGCTTCCGCCCGCACCGCGTAATCTCTCATCAACTTTCCAAACCGCTCCGCAACCTCTTTACGCGTGCACCGATCGATCAACTGCTGCTCCACGCCGCACAATTCCGGAAATTCCGAAAGAATCCCAATCCCGCCAAGCGCCGCAACAATATCCGACACATGCCCGATCGCGGGATTCGCTGAAAGCCCGGAAAACCCATCCGACCCGCCGCATTGCAGCCCCAACGTCAATTTCGAAAGTGACGCCGGCTGCCGCGTAATCTTGTCCGCCTCCACCATCCCCAGAAAAGTCCCGCGAATGGCCCTGCTCAGCATCGCCGCTTCCGACGGGCTCTTCTGCTGCTCGAAAACCAGCACCGGCTTCTTGAAATTCGGGTTGCGCTTCTTGATCTCTTCCAGCAGCATCGGCACTTGCGCATGCTGGCAGCCGAGACTTAAAACCGTTGCGCCCGCGACATTCGGATGGTGAATGTAACCCGCCAACAATCCGCAAAGATTCCGCGCGTCTTCGCGCGTCCCGCCGCATCCCGCCTCGTGCAGCAAAAACTTGATCCCATCGAGGTTTCGAAACACTCGTGGCGATGCGCTCGCCCGCTGCATCTCTCCAAACGCGGCGCGCTTCAACTCCTCCGACTTCCCTTCCCGGTATAGCCGCGCCAGTTCCGCCACCTGGCTGCGGTAAATCTGCGGCGCTGCAAATCCCAGTTCCTCTTCAAACGCCTGCTTCAAAACCGCCAAATTGCGGTTCTCGCAAAACACCAGCGGCAGCACGAGCCAATAATTCCGCGAACCCACTTGCCCATCGTCTCTGTGGTATCCAAGAAATGTTTTGTTTCTCCACGCCGAAACATCCGGCGGAGTCCACCGCGCCCCGACGTTTTCTCTCTCCTGAAACGACGCAGCCGCATGCCGTATATTGCGCGTCGAAAGCAAATCTCCTCGCCGCAGGCTCTCCAGCGCGTGCCCCACTAAAACGCCATACATAATAATTTCGCCGCCCGCGCTCACGTCTTGCGTCACAAACTTATGTTTGGCCGACACATCGGACAACAAAGTGTAGTCGCTCCCCAAATAGCGCACGCTCTCGCCCTTCCGCAAATCCGTCAACGCCACCAGCACGTTGTCCTTTGCGTCGAGTCCGAGAACCCTTGCTTGCCTTGACCCGTCCACTGACATTTGCTTCCCGCCTCTAACTGCTTTTCAGCCCCTCATTCTATCTGGGACGTTTCACGCAAGCCAGCGCCGCATTCCGCAGTTCCCGTGCTCCCTCGCATCCCAACTATCCACAATTGCTTGCTAGCGCGCAATCTTCACACCTATAATTCGATTTCGTTCTTATCACTCATCCAGCGGAAGCATCTCGGAGGCTTCGTGCCCGTCGGAACCGCCTTTCACAAACAAACGCTCGCCCTCTGTGAAAGCCTGAACTATCGCGAATGGTCGGGCTATTACACCGTCAGCGTCTATGAAATGCACCACGAGCACGAGTACAACGCCATCCGCAATTCCGCCGCCCTCATCGACATTTCCCCACTTTTCAAATACCGCATCACCGGTCCCGACGCCACGCGCTTCGTCAACCGCGTCATCTCGCGCGACATCAACAAAGTCGCCATCGATCAGGTCATCTACTGTTGCTGGTGCGACCCCGATGGAAAAGTCATCGACGACGGCACTATCAGCCGCCTCGGCGAAAACGACTACCGCTGGACGGCCGCCGACCCCAGCCTCCGCTGGTTTAAGCAAAACGCTCTCGCGCTCGACGTCCACATCGAAGACATTTCCGAGCAAGTGGCCGCCCTCGCTCTCCAAGGTCCCACTTCCGCAAAGCTACTGCAATCCATCACCGACGCGGACATTGCCAACCTGAAATATTTTCGCGTCACGCGCGGCCAAATCGCCGGCGTCCTAGTCGATATCTCTCGCACCGGTTACACCGGAGATCTCGGCTTTGAAATTTGGATGCCCTGGAAAAACGCTGGAAAAGTCTGGGATGAGCTCACCAAAAAAGGCAAAGCCTTCGACATTCATCCCGCCGGAATGATTGCTCTCGATATCGCCCGAATCGAAGCCGGCCTGATCCTCATCGAAGTGGACTACACCTCCAGCAAAAAAGCCCTCATCGCCGCGCAAAAATATTCCCCGGCGGAAATCGGCCTCGGCAAGCTAGTGGATTTGAAAAAAGATAATTTCGTCGGCCGCGAAGCCCTCGCACGCGAAAAAAAGAATGGTGGTGCGGAGCGCTCCCTCGTCGGCCTGGAAATTAATTGGAACGAAGTCGAAGCGCTTTACGACAAGCTCGGAATGGCTCCACAGGTTCCCAGCACTGCCTCTCGCGTCGCCGTCCCTGTCTACCGCAACGGCAAGCAAGTGGGCAAAGCAACCTCCACCACCTGGTCGCCAACGCTAAAAAAGATGATCGCTCTCGCCTGCGTCAACCGCGATCAATCCTCCGTCGGTGCCACGCTCAACATCGAAATGACCGTCGAAGCCGTTCGCCACTCTGTTTCCGCAAAAGTCGTCGCTTTGCCTTTTTTCAATCCCCCGCGAAAAACTTCTGTTGCTGCAACTTAACGTGCCTCAGTGAGCCTTCGCAAAACTTTCTTCCTTAGCCACAATCTTATCCAGATCTTCCCGGTCAAGCAGTTTGCCCCGAAGTATCACCGCGCTAATCCTCTGTGTGTTGTGAATATCCGCAAGCGGGTTCGCATCGAGCAGCACAAGGTCAGCGATTTTTCCCTGCTCAATCGTTCCCTGCGTCTGCAGCTTCCCTAAAAATTCCGCCGGCCGCTTCGTAGCCGCCTGCAGCGCCTCCATCGGCGTCAACCCCGCCGCGACCAACAACGCCAATTCTTCGTGCAAGCTGGAACCCGGAAAAAGAAATGGTGCAGTAATGTCCGTGCCGGCCATCAGGGGAACACCGGCCGCGTTCATTTTGCCCACGATCCGCAACGAGGCCTGCATCAGCCTCGACCTCAGAGAGAACTCCTCAGCCGTCGCACCCTTGTCCCGGTCCTTCGTTCCCTTCTCCCAATTCGCCAGAACCTGCAGCGGAATATACTTCCGCCGCGCATCACTCGATGGGTCCGTCTCAGGTGTAGGAAACGCGTCGTTACGCAGCAGGATCAAAGTGGGCACCTGCCACGTCTGATTGCGATTTAATTTTGCAATCAATGCAGCGGCCTTCTCGTCCGAATAGCTTTGCAATAGCTCAATCTGCCAAGCAAGCTCGCGGTTTACCGACTGCCCCGCCGTCGCTTTCTTCGGTCCCGCAGCAAACTGCTTGCGAATGAGCGACGGTTCGTCCTTCGAACAGGCCCTCAGCACGCCCGTAAGGTGCTCAATGCTTTTCTGCCCCGCATCGGAAGCCTCGGCAGCCGTAACATGATCCGGCACGTGTCCAACCAAAGTGATGTGCTCACGCCGGCAAATTTCCGCAATCGCAAAATATGCTTCCCGGCTAAGATTCGATTGCACCTTGATGAAATCCGCTCCACGCGAAATCAAAGAATGCACATCTTTCTCAGCTTCCGCTGCATTCGTCACCACAAGTGACGGCTGAAAAAACGGCGGCTGCCCATCCAGATAAGGACCAGCAAAGAAAATCCGCGGCGCCTGCAACTGGCCGTGTTCGATTTCTTGCCGCAACTTCAGCAGCGAATCAAGATCGCCGCCCATATCGCGCGCCGTAGTAATTCCATTCGCCAGCAGCAACGGGAGAATAAATTCGCGGCTCCCCGTAGGCTCAGACGCGCCCGTGAGATGCACGTGCATGTCCACAAGCCCGGGGATCAGAAATTTTCCGCTTCCATCCAGAGTTTTTATATCGCGCCGGATATCCAGGGACTTTGACGGCCCGATCTCCACGATCTGGTCGTCGACAAGAAGAACCGTCATATCGGTTTGCGGAGGCGCACCGGTTGCGTCAATCAACGTGACGTGCGTGATGGCCAACGACGGCGACGGTGGCGGATGAGATGAGCAGGAACAGATGAGCAGAGCTATGCCAAACAGAAAAACCGTCCGCAGGGCTTTCCCCCGAGCTGCGAAACGCAATCGTTGATCTTCTTTCATTGCGACAGACGGTTGTATTTCTTCAGCACTTCGCGCAACCGATCGTGCGGCAGCGCAATCACCCTATGATTCTCGATCCCCGTCATCGTTTCCGCCGCCACCATCGCATTGATCACCGCTTCTTCCGTGGCTTGCACCGTCGATGCAAACACGTGTTCCAGCAAATCGTTCGGCAACATTTTTAGATCGACGACTTGTTCCGCTCCGGCCGCTCCGGAGTTCGCCGTCGAGAACGCGATGAAAATATCGCCCGATCCGTTTCCCGACGTGCTCCCATCGCGCCCAAGCCCAAGCGACACGCGTCGCGCCAACCTCTTCAGTTGATGCGCCACCAGCGGCGCATCCGTAGCCACAATAACAATGATCGATCCGCGCTCAAGCTCGCCGAACGACGCTGAAGTGTATGCGGCACTCTCCGGAATTTCCAATCCGACCGGCACTCCCGCGATCCGCAGGTTCGGCCTCCGCCCATAGTTGCATTGCACCAAAACGCCCACCGTGTAGTTCGATCCCTTAATCTCGAATTTCCGCGAAGACGTTCCGATTCCGCCTTTGAACTCATTGCAAATCATTCCCGTTCCGCCGCCCACGCTTCCTTCTTCCACCGGCCCGCTCTTCGCGGAATCAATCGCGTGAAATGCATCCTCCGGCTTCACATGAAATCCGTTGATATCGTTCAGCCACCCGTCCCACGTTTCCGCAACCACCGGCAGCGACCACCAATAACCCGTCGGATCCGGCTGTCCATGATTCACGCGCCATTGAATCACCGCATCCCGCACCACTCCCACGCTGTGCGTGTTCGTGATCATTACGGGCCCTTCTAGAAATCCTGATTCTTCCACCCACGTGGTCCCCGTCATTTCCCCATTTCCATTCAGCGACCACCATCCCGCAAACACGGGATTCGACATCGTATCTTTTCCTCGCGGCAGAACTGCCGTCACGCCCGTGCGCACCGGGCCTTTGCCCACTTGCAATTTCCCCTCGCCGGAAATAATCGTCGTTTGCCCAACAGTGACGCCGCCAACATCGGTAATCGCGTTCAACGTGCCCGGAGTTCCATCGAACGGCACTCCCAGATCGCGCGCGCGTGGTTTCGCCGCGGGCTTTTCCTGCCCCGCAATCAACGACGCGCTCAGAATGCTTGCGCAAAACACCAGTGCGAGCTTCAAAGAAAGGGGACGCATGTTCGACTTATCTCCTCAAAAGAACGGAACAAACAGCCTACGCTAGAAACCGGCAAAACCTCGACTCATCATTCGGGAAACACCTTCGCCAGCGCTGAATCGAGAGAGCGCGCAATCAATGATGATTCTTCCGGCGTGATGATAAACGGTGGCGCAAGCAAGATGTGATCGCCATGCTTTCCATCCACACATCCTTGCGTCGGATACGTCAAAACGCCCTCTTCCATCGCTGCGGCGCGTATCTTTTCGCAAATACCTTCCGCCGCATCGAAAGGCGCACGCGTCGCCTTGTCGCGCACAAACTCAATGCCGCCCAGCAAACCGAGACCGCGGATATCGCCAACGTGACGATGCGCGCGCAGCGGCATGAGCGCTTCAATCAGCGCCTGCGATGCGGGCGCCACTCGCGCAAACAAATCGTGTGCTTCGATGTAGTCCAGCACCGCATTTCCCGCCGTCGTCGCCACCGGATGCGCCTGATATGTAAATCCGTGCATGAACGCGCCGCTTCCCTTTTTGAAAGCCTCGACGACGTTCGCCGCCACCAGCATCGCTCCCAACGGCGCGTACCCGCTTGCTGTTCCCTTCCCCGTCAAAATAATGTCCGGCTCGATCCCCCAGTGCTGCACAGCAAACGGTTTGCCTGTGCGACCCATGCCGCTCATCACTTCATCGGCGATCAGCAGCACGCCGCGCCTGTGGCAAATTTCAGCGATGCGCGACGCATATCCTTCTGGTGGCGCGGCAGCGCCCAGAGTCGCTCCAACCACCGGCTCACAAATAAAAGCCGCGGCGGAATCCGCGTCCCCGCCGCCGGCGAACGAATCCAGATCGTTGGCGCAAGCAAGCTCACACTGCGGAAAAGTTTTCTCGAACGGGCAGTGATAGCAAAAGCAGGGCGCGATGTGGCCCCATTCCGCAAGCATCGGCTCATACGGCGCACGCCGCGCGACGTTCCCGCTCACCGTCATCGCCCCCAGCGTGTTTCCGTGATAACTCTGTCTCCGCGAGAGAATTCGATAGCGGCTGGGCTTTCCAATCTCCAACTGATACTGCCGTGCCAGCTTGATCGCCGTCTCGGTTGCTTCGGATCCGCCGGACGTAAAGTACACGCGTCCATTCCTAAAATTCGGCGGAGCCATTGCCAGCAATCGGGCCGCCAGTTTTTCCGCCGGCTCCGAATGAAATTGTGTAGTGGAGGCAAAGGCCAGTTGCGAAGATTGCGCCGCCATCGCTCGCCCAATCTCCGCAACTCCATGGCCGATATTCACGACCGCGGCTTGACCCGCCGCATCGAGGTATTTGCGTCCGTCCTCGGTAAAAATCCAGCAGCCTTCGCCGCGCACGGCGACAGGCATCTTCTTATGGAAATTGCGCGGAAAAAGGGCGGCTTCGTTTGACATGCGTCTTCGCTGTGCGATTGTAACAGACTCGCGCTTTGCACCTGAACCAGCCGCGGTCAGCCTCAAGCCGCACAACTCGTTTCTGAACTCGAATTCGTGTGTAACAATGAATCCTGGCTCGCGCTCTTTTGGAGATCTCTTTCATGGGCAACCTCATTTTGCTTTGGATCTTCTTCGCCTTTCTTCCTTTCCATTTCCTTCCCGCTTCTGCACACCCGCAGGACGCACGAAAACCGGTTCGCCTCGCCGTCGATTTGCGCGACGCCACAAAACACATCTTCCACGCGAGAGTCACGCTGCCCGTATCCGCAGGCCCGCTCACTCTTGTCTATCCCAAATGGATTCCCGGTGAACATTCTCCTATCGGCCCGATCATCAATCTCACTGGCCTCAAATTCCTCGCGGCCGGCAAGGAAATCGAGTGGCGGCGCGACGACGTAGATATGTTTTCTTTTCATTGTCAGATTCCTCCAGGCGCGGACGAACTGGAAGTTTCGCTCGATTATGTCTCTCCTTCCGGCCCAACCGCAGGCCGCGAAAATCCCTCCGCCACCGCGCAGTTGGCGATTCTGAATTGGTACACCGTGCTCCTCTATCCTCAGGGAGCGAAGAGCGACGATTTAACTTACTCAGCCAATTTGCAAGTACCTTCAGGATGGAAATTCGGCACCGCTCTTCCCATCGCCAGCGAAACTGGCGGAATAATCGAATTTCAACCGGCAAGCTTGACAACACTCATTGACTCTCCGGTTTTGATGGGCGCGCACATGCGCACCATCGATTTGTCTTCGGGACAAAAACCCGAGCACCACATTCACATCGCCGCGGAAACTGAATCCGGACTCGAACTCACCCCGGAAACAGTTCAAGAGTGGCGGCAACTCGTTGCGGAAACCGGCGCGATCTTTGGCGCGCGCCATTACCGCCACTACGATTTTCTTCTTGCCGAAAGCGACAACGTGGAAACCGATGGCGTCGAGCATCACGAATCCAGCGACAACCGCGTCCCTGCGCGCACTTTTCAAGACCCTAACATTTCCGACGCCATGACCGATCTCCTGCCGCACGAATTTACGCATTCGTGGAATGGAAAATATCGAAGGCCGGCGGGGCTGGCTACTCCCAATTATCAGGAGCCTATGAAAGGCGGTCTTCTCTGGGTCTACGAGGGCATGACCCAGTATTACGGAACGATTCTCTCCGCCCGCATCGGTAGCTGGACGCCGGACCGGTTGCGAGAGAACTTGGCGTGGGTAGCAGCGTACCTGGATCAACGGAAGGGGCGCTCGTGGCGCGACCTGGAAGACACCGCGGTGGCGGCGCAGTTGCTCTACGGCTCACCCGAGGAATATAAGACCTGGCGGCGCGACACGGATTACTACGATGAAGGAACGCTGCTCTGGCTGGAGGCGGACACGATTATCCGGCGGGAGACGAAAGGGAAACAATCGCTGGATGATTTTTGCAGACGATTTGAAGGCGGGGAAAATACGGAGCCGAAGATTATGCCGTACACGTTTGACGATGTCGTCGCAGCGATGCAGGAGATCGCGCCTTACGATTGGAAAGGATTTTTCACGCAGCGCGTGAAGTCGCATGGACCGGGAGCGCCGCTCGGCGGGATCGAGAACAGCGGGTGGAAATTGGTTTACACAGAAACGCCGAACGACAGCCGTGCGGCAAGCGAAGCCGCCACGCACCTGACCGATGTGCAGTTTTCGCTCGGATTTATTGTGCGGGACTCAGGCGGGGAAAATGGAGATGAAGTGAGCGACGTGATTCCGGGCTCGCCTGCGGCGTTAGCGGGACTCGCTCCCGGCATGAAATTGGTGGCGGTGAATGGACGGCGATGGAATTCAGAGGATCTCCATGCCGCAATCCGGCAAGCGGCGAGCGGTCACGAACCAATCGAATTGCTAATCGAGAATGAAGATTTTTTTCAGACGCACAAAGTTGACTATCACGGCGGAGAGCGCTATCCGCACCTCCTACGCATCACCGGCAAGCCTGACTTGCTCGGTGAAATCGCCAAGATGAAAGCGCCGCCAGTGGCATCGCCGAAACCCGGAGGGAATTGAGGGCCAGCGGCGCCGTGCTCTGACGCTTCGCGCCTTCCACCCTCTCTGTCCTCGAAGCGGCGCGCTTGGAATAGCGCGGAAATCGTGACATTATCCAGAGTTCCACGCAGGGGAAATGTAACCCGCCGCACTTCATTGAAAACAATGCAGCAAAGAGATGCAGGAGGAAATGCGATGAAACGGGCCGTTCTGTGGTGCAGTTTGCTCGCTCTGGCGATGTTCGCCTGCCAGTATGGCGCGATGGCGCAAGAAACTGCAAAACACGCCATTGCGTTTGACGATTTGATCCAGATGCATCGCGTTGGTGAGGCGCAAGTGTCGCCGGATGGCAAATGGGTGGCGTACACCGTTTCTACGCCAGACATGGACGCGAACCGCGGCGTCAGCAATATCTGGATTGTGCCAGCAACAGGCGGAGCGGCGATGCAACTGACGCAGAGCGGGCCTGATTCTTCGCCGGTGTGGTCGCCGGACGGAAAGACGATTGCGTTTTTGTCTTCGCGCAGCGGAGATTCGCAGGTGTATCTGCTCTCGATGGACGGAGGCGAAGCGAAACCTCTCACAACTATTTCGACGGGCGTGGACATCGCGAAGTGGTCGCCGGATGGGAAGACGATTGCGTTCACTTCAGGCGTTTATCCCGATTGCAAAGATGACGAGTGCAATCGCAAGCGTGACGCGGAGAAAGAAAAAGACAAGGTCAAGGCGCATGTCGCGGAGCATCTTCTATATCGACATTGGACGCACTGGAACGATGGCAAACGCAGCCACCTGTTTGTGATTCCTGCCGATGGCAGCGCAACTCCGCGCGATTTGACGCCCGGCGCAAACTACGAAGTGCCACCCGATCAGCGCGGCGGACCAAGCGATTTGAACTTTTCGCCAGACTCGAAAGAGATTTGCTTCACGGCAGTGACCGATCCCGTCGAAGCCATCAGCACGAATGGAGATTTATTTGTCGTGCCCGTCGTGGGCGGCGAAGTAAAGAAAATCACGACGCAGCCGGGATTTGACGGTGGTCCCTCCTACTCACCAGATGGAAAATACATTGCGTACCACGCACAACTGGTCCCAGAGGATGAGTCCGATCGCTGGCGAGTGATGCTCTACGATCGCGGGACTGGCAAGATCGAGAATCTGACGGAAGCATTCGATCGCAGCGCCAACGAACTGAGTTGGTCGCCGGACAGCAAGACGATTTATTTCTCAGCGGAAGACGAAACGCAGCAGCCGATTTACTCGATGGCGCCGCGCGCGGGAGACACGCCGAAAAAGCTGATCGCTAACAGCTACAACCTGGGCGTTTCGTTCAGCGCCGATGGCAAGATGCTCGTCTTCGAGCGCACCAGTCTGACTATGCCCGCCGAGATTTTCGCGGCATCCAGCGATGGCAGCGGCGTGCGGCAGCTTACGCATCAGAACGAGTCCATTCTCGCTTCTCTGAAAATGAACGAGCCGGAGACGTTCTGGTTCGACGGTGTCGGCGGAACGAAAGTGCAAGCGATGATGATCCGTCCGCCGGATTTTGACGCGACGAAAAAATATCCGCTGCTGGTCATCCTGCATGGCGGGCCGCAGACAATGTTCTCGAACGCGTGGGGCTACCGCTGGAACGCCCAGGTTTTTTCCGCCGCGGGATATATTTCGCTGATGATCAACCGGCGCGGCTCGACCGGCTACGGCCAGAAATTCACGGACGAGATCATCAACGATTGGGGTGGCAAAGCGTATGTCGACGTGATGAACGGCGTCGATTACGTGCTGAAAAAATATTCGTACATTGACGGTACGCGCATGGCGGCCGTCGGCGGCTCGTACGGCGGCTACATGGCGAACTGGATTGCCACGCATACGGGGCGCTTCAAGGCGATCATCAGCCATGCCGGGATTTACGATAAAAACTCGATGTACGCCACGGAAGAGCTGTGGTTTGAAGAGCACGACATGCAGGGCATGCCGTGGACGAATCCTGAAAGCTATCGCAAGTGGGCGCCGATGACGTACGCGGCCGATCTCGCGAAATTCAAGACGCCAACGCTGGTGATTGCCGGCGAACGCGATTATCGAGTGCCGTACACCCAGTCGCTGGAATTTTTCAACACGCTGCAGCGGCAGGGCGTGGCGTCAAAGCTGGTGGTTTTTCCCGACGAGGGCCACTGGGTTTTGAAGCCACAGAACAGCAAGTTCTGGTACAAGACATTCCTGGATTGGCTGGCGACGTATCTCCGGTAGATGACTCCCTGCCGCGACTAGGATTGCGGCGCGCTTGTCGGTGAGAAAAGCGGCGGCAGAGCCGCACTCCACATTACACTGCGAACAGCTTCTGGAACGCTCGGCGCGCAAACCGGAACAAATGAAAGAGTATGTAGACGGAGAGCGCAAGCAGCGTGACGACGATGACGGTCGTAGCGATGGGATGCACGGTAGCCATCCACGTTAGCCAAACGGCTAAAGCGTCTTCCCCGAGACTCAACACCCAATTGCTGAACGGCTCAGGCACCGTGTTAACGGCGGCGCGAGCGCTGGCTTTGGTGCCGTGAGAGGTAAGCGCGACTCCTCCAGCAAGAAGTGCGGCACCCCAGCGCCACTCCGCGGGAGCGGCTCCAGCGGCGCTAAACGCGAGCAGCGCTGCGGCCGGCGGGCGAATAAATGTATGGACCGCGTCCCAAACCGTATCGACATACGGAATCTTGTCCGCGAAAAACTCAAGCACATAAAGAATCACGGCAATCGCCAGAACCCAAGGATGTGAAAGTCCTTGCAGCGACGGAGGAAGATGAATGACTCCAAATCGCTCCAACAGACCGAGTGTAGCCACGGTCGCGTAAAGATTCAGCCCGGAAGAAAAGCCAGCGCCAAGTGCCAGCCCCAATGTCGCGATAGGATTCATTCCGCCCATCATAGCAAAGCAAGGTAGCGTTGGCAGATGTGGCGGCTCAGTTTCCAGCTATCTCCGTTAGGGCGCCAACTGGACCCGCACTAAGGCGGGAGCTGTGATATACCTCTGACGAATCGAAGTTATGCGATTGCGCAAACAAGGAGATTCTAAATGTCCTCAGGCCCAATCTGGCGATTTCTGTGTTGCACGCTGCTCCTTTTAACCTGCTCAGCTTTCTCTCTTGCACAGAATACGGAGCCCAAAGCTCCGCCCGTGCTCGATGTTCATGTCCACGCCATGGATGGAACATTTCCCGGCGTCGCGCCCATGTGCCCCAACACCTCGAAGTTCACAGCGTCCGATCCCAAGGACAAGGAAGCGCCGTTCGGTTGGGTGAAAGAGGAATGCAGTCCAGCACTTTACCCGTCCGCTCCCGGCGAATACGTGAAAGACGTTCTGGCCGAGATGGAGCGCCTCAATGTCACGGCGGTTGTTTTCGGAGATCCAAAAAGCGTGGAAAAATGGAGAGCCGCCGCACCGGCACGCATCATCCCCGGCACTTCCTTCAGTAACGGTATGGCTCCCGGCCAGCGTGTAGCGCTCGACGAGTTGCGAAAAGATTTCACAAGTGGCGGATTCAAAGTCATGGGCGAGATTGGCCTCCAATATGAGGGCATCTCACCCAGCGATCCTTCCGTCGATGCCTACTTTGCTCTCGCCGAGGAACTGGATATTCCGGTGGCGGTGCATATGGGCACGGGCGGCTCAGGACGCGCAAACGTGATGATGCCAAAATTCCGTGGGTCCATGGGGAACCCACTCCTGTTCGAGGAGCTACTGGCTCGCCACCCAAAATTGCGACTGCAAGTGATGCATGCAGGTTACCCGATGATCGAAGAGATGCTCACGCTGTTGCAGGCGAACTCTCACGTCTACGTGGACGTTGCGGGACTGATATGGAGCTATCCCATCAAGGAAGTGAATCGCTACATCGAGCGGCTGGTCGATGCCGGATTCGAGGACCGCGTGATGTTCGGAACAGACCAACTGCTCTGGCCCAAATTGATGGCCTATTCGATCAGCATCATCCAGAACGCTGATTACCTGACGCCCCAACAGAAACGCGACATTCTGTACAACAACGCCGCGCGATTCTTGAGGATAAATCCTGCTCAAGGTAAATGAGATCTTCTTAAGAGATTGTCACGACATTTTACATGGCTCGGCCAAATTGCAGCTACCTGGCTTGTAGTAGGATCAACGGAAACTCCAAGCTGCCTTAGAGGCCAGTTACTTCCGGGCTTACGGGCGAGACGTTCCGTTTGACGATTGGGCACGGGACGGAGATGCTATCGTCAGGACGGTCGTCCATGTTTGGTCTAAGCCACCTTTTCTATCCTTGGGGATTTATTTTGCAGG